>MPMB02030314.1_pt1 | contig 17695 bp, 16 predicted proteins | sample 1617371 | NCBI WGS metagenome assembly MPMB02 (sample SAMN05944808, study PRJNA350692) | marine metagenome | biome: marine; feature: ODZ; material: water; isolation source: 300 m water sample filtered on 0.2 um supor filter | place: Pacific Ocean | collected 2012-04-08 | depth 300m m
CAAAAATTAATCCAGCCCATCCTATTGTTGATCTACTTAATCCTTCTTCTTTTAGCCAAAGACTTAAACTACTTGCAATCAAGACCCATGGGAAACCACTTATAGCACCAAGAAGCAAAATTCTTAGCATTCTTATGTCTTTGTAAGCCAAAAGCGATTCAGCCCAGCTTTGTTTTTTTTCTATCATTATACTTTTAATACTTTCTCCAAAAAGATGGAATAAACAATACTAATATAGCAAATAACTCAAGTCTACCTAAAATCATTCCCATACTTAAAGCCCATTTAGATGGACTAGATAATGAAGAGAAATTCCCATTAGGTCCAATAATTTCACCTAGTCCAGGACCAACATTGGAAATAGAAGTTGCTGCCCCAGAAATTGAAGTAACAAAATCTAAACCAGTTAAAGATAATATTGCGGTTAAACAGAAAAAAATAATAATATAAAGAAATATAAATGAAATAACTGATGACATAAACTTATCATCAATATTATTTTTTTCGTATTTAATAACAAAGATACCTCTTGGATAAATTATTTTTTTTAATTGATTAGACAAGAAATGATAAAGTAACTGAATTCTGAAAATTTTTATACCGCAAGCAGTTGAACCTGCACAGCCACCAATAAACATTAATATTAAAAAAAATATTAGTGGAAAATTTCCCCATTGATCAAAATCTTTTGTAACGTATCCTGTTCCAGTTAAAATAGAAATTACATTGAATGCAACTGATCTAATGCTTATTTCAAATAAATTTTTTTCTAAAATAGCTAAATAAAAAAATAATATTATTATAGAAAATATTACTACTTTAAAAAAAGTTTTGATTTGAGTATCGGAAAAAAATATTTTTTTATCTCCATTTAAAAATTTTATATAAGCAATAAAAGGTATGCTTCCCAACAATATAAATATCATTGAAGTAATTTCTATTAAAGTACTATCAAAATATCCTATAGACTCATTATAATTAGAAAAACCACCTGTAGCGATAGTGGTCATTGAATGAGTAAGGCTATCAAAAAAATTCATTCCAAAAATTTTATAAAATAAAGCGCATGAAAATGTTAAAGCAGAGTAGATAAAAATTAATCTTAAACTTATTTGTTTGGATTTTGGTAAAATTTTTTCAGCAGTATCATTACTCGATATTTTAAATAACTGCATACCTCCAACATTCATTATTGGCATAAGTGTAATTGCCATTACAATTATTCCTATTCCTCCTAACCATTGAAGTATAGCACGCCAGAGTAATATACTTTTTGGAGCGAGGTCTAAATTTACTATTACAGTAGAGCCAGTAGTTGTAATTCCAGACATACTTTCAAAGAAAGCATCAGTTATACTTAAGTTTAAATTAGAAAATATAAATGGTAGCGAGCCGAATACAGCTATACTTAGCCATGAAAGCGCAGTTAATAGAAAAGCTTGAGGTAAATTTAACTTTTTGTCATGTTCTAAATTTGACAAAAAAAATAATATACCAAATACAATTGTAATAATTCCCGAACTAATAAATGACGAATCCAATTCATTATATATAAATTGAATAATTACTGGAATAATCATGGCCAATCCCAAAATTACTTGCAATACACCAAGTGTAAAAAACACAGTTTTATAATTCGACATTTTGAATGGACATTATTTTATGGTAAATAAATTTCAACTCTATAAGAATTATTAAAACCATGAATTTTATGAGTTATTTTTGTATTTAAGCTGTGATTGATAAAGCAAACATAGAAAAAACTAATGCATGGCCCTTTGTTGAGGCAAAAAAAATTCTCCGTGAAAGAAAAAAATATATAGATCAAAAGGGTAAGATAATTTTACAAACTGGTTATGGACCGAGCGGACTCCCTCATATTGGTACTTTTGGAGAAGTTGCCAGAACTACAATGCTTGTAAATGCATTAAATAAATTAACAAATCTACCTAAAGAAATAATTACATTCTCAGATGATATGGATGGATTAAGAAAAGTTCCAGAAAATATTCCCAATAAGGATATTTTAAAAAATAATTTACATAAACCTTTAACAATTATTCCGGATCCTTTTAAAAAATTTAATAGCTTTGGTGAGCATAATAATGAAATGTTAAAAAATTTTTTAAATAATTTTAATTTTAAATATACTTTCAAAAGTTCAACTGATCTTTACAAGTCAGGCTTTTTTAACGAAACACTAAAACTTATATTAAGAAAATATAAAGATATTATGGGTATAATTATTCCAACACTTGGCAAAGAAAGGCAAAAAACTTATTCTCCATTTTTGCCAATTTGTCCAGACACAGGTGTTGTTTTAGAAATTCCAGTTTTAGAGATAGATGAAAAAAATTCAAAAATTATTTTTGATAATTTTGGAAAAAAATTAGAAAAAAGTATTTTAGATGGTGATTGTAAACTTCAATGGAAAGTAGATTGGGCCATGAGATGGTATGCTCTAGATGTAGATTTTGAAATGTATGGTAAAGATTTGATTGAAAGCGCTATCTTATCTACAAAAATTATAAAAACATTAGGAAAAACTAACCCTTCTAGTTTTGCTTATGAGTTATTCTTAGATGAAAAAGGAGAAAAAATATCAAAATCAAAAGGAAATGGAATAACAATTGATGAATGGTTAGAATACGCTTCTCCTGAAAGTTTATCTTTATTTATGTACCAAAATCCTAAAAGGGCAAAAAAATTATATAGAGAAATTGTTCCTAAAGCTGTGGATGAATATTTAGATTTTATTGAGAAGGGAAAAAATCAAAATGAATTACAAATGCTATTAAATCCTGTTTGGCATGTTCATAATGGTATAATCCCAAAAGAAAATACAATTATGACATTTTCTATGCTTCTTAACTTAGTTGAAGCTAGCAATGCTAATTCAAAAGAACTTTTATGGAAGTTTGTTAAAAAATATAAATCAAACATTTTGGAAAAAGAACACCCAATATTTGACAAGCTGATTGAGTACGCAATCAAATATTTTAATGATGTAATTAAAAAAAATAAAAAATATAAAAAACCTAATGCTGAAGAAAAAAAAGCGCTAGAGGCATTAGTTATAGTATTAGAAAAATGTACTGAAGAAATGCAACCAGAAGAAATTCAAACTCAAATTTACAGTGTTGGAAAAGAAAATGGTTATAAAGAGAATCTAAGAGATTGGTTTAGATTGATTTATGAGGTAGTTTTTGGTGATGAAAATGGTCCAAGAATGGGTTTTTTTATTAGTTTTTTTGGTGTTAAGGAGACACAACAATTAATAAAAGATAAAATTAACTGATGTTTTCAAAAATAAGATCATTAATATTTAAATTAGACCCTGAAACAGCGCATGATTTAGCCATCAAGGCTCTTAAATTTAATCTTGTTTCTCAACATAAAATTAAAAACAACAAATCGATTCAAACAGAAATTTTTGGAAAAACAATTCCAAATCCAATAGGCATAGCAGCTGGTTTTGATAAAGATGCAGAAGTATATAATCCTTTGTTTAAATTAGGATTTGGGTTTGTTGAAGTTGGAACTGTAACTCCAATTAATCAATACGGAAATTCTAAACCAAGAATATTTCGTCTTGAAGAAGATGAGGCGTTAATAAATAGACTTGGGTTTAATAATTCAGGTTCTGAAAAAGTTAGATCAAGAATTATTTCAAATTCTCCAAAAGGGTTATTTGGAATAAACATAGGACCAAATAAAGATACAAATAATAGACTAGAAGATTATTTGGTAGGCCTTCGTAAATTTTATAATCTTGCCGATTATTTGACTATAAATATATCTTCTCCTAATACTGAAAATTTGAGAAGCTTTCATAATGAAGATGAACTAAATGAACTCCTTAGTTTAATTGAAAAAGAAAAAAAAATATTAAAAACTACAGTGCCCATTACAGTAAAAATATCACCAGATATTCAAGATGAAAATATTAATATAATTTCAGACTTGCTTTTAAAACATAATGTTAAGGCGGTAATAATTTCAAATACAACTGATAGAAATAGAAAAAATTTATCTAATATTAATAAATTAGAAAAAGGAGGCTTATCAGGAAAGCCTTTAGAAAAAAAATCTAATGAACTGATTAATAAATTTTACAAAATTTTAAAAAATCAAATAAAAATTATAGGTGTAGGCGGAGTTGATTCTGGTAAAAGTGTTTATCAGAAAATAATTAATGGAGCTAGTTTAGTTCAACTTTACACCGGAATGATTTATAAAGGTCCCGGTATTGCTTCAAAAATAAGTGAAGAATTAATAAATATTCTAGATAAAGAAGGAGTAAAAAATATATCTGATTTAGTAGGAAGTAAAAATTGACCTTGACTGGTAACTTTAGAACACCTATACAGTCATAAATTTTATGTCTAAAAAATGTGAACTTACTGGAAAAATTCCTCTTAAAGGTCATAAGGTTAGTCATGCTAACAATAAAACAAAAAGAAGATTTTTGCCCAATCTTAAGAAAGTGAGATTTAAAAGTATAATTTTAAATAAAAGTTTAAAATTAACTGTATCTAATGCAGGAGTCAGAACAGTAGATAAAAAAGGCAGTTTTGACCAATTTATTAAAAGTGCAAAAGCTAGAAACTTATCTTCTAGATTAAAAAAATTAAAAAAATCATTACTTAGCAAATCTGCTTAATGAATAGAGTTTTTATAATACTTTCATTTTTAATGGGAGTGGTTGTTTTAACATCTAATTATTTAGTTCAGTTTCCAATTAATTATTTTGGTTTAAATGAAATATTAACTTATGGAGCATTTAGCTATCCAGTAGCTTTTTTGATAACCGATATCTCCAATAGATTTTATGGAAAAATATCTGCAAGAAAAATTGTATATATAGGTTTTGCTATTGGTATTTCCTTCACACTTTTGTTTTCTACAAATTTTGCAGATTTAATTTCATTAAGAATTGCAATTGGTTCGGGCACAGCTTTTTTAGTTGCTCAATTGTTAGATGTTCAAATTTTTGATCAGTTAAGAAAAAAAAAATGGTTTGTAGCACCCTTAACATCTTCTTTAATTGGCTCTACTGTTGATACTTTTTTATTCTTTTCAATATCTTTTTATGCAACCGGAATACCTTGGTTTACTTTATCTTTGGGAGATTTGGCAGTTAAAATTTTTGTTGCATTAGTAATGTTAATTCCATTTAGATTATTGTTAGGAACAGTTAAAACTGTTTAATAATTATTTATATAAAAATTTATAGGACAAAATTTTGTAAGCTAATTTAGCTACAAGAAAGTTGTATGAATTAAAACCCTTTATTGGTGCAAGTTCGTTTATATCAGCACCTACAATATTTGAATTTTTAACGGCCATCTTTATTATTTCTAAAGTTTCATCCCAAAAAAGTCCTCCTGGTTCTGGGGTACCAGTTGCTGGCATAATACTTGAATCAAATCCATCTACATCAAAAGTTATATAAACAGTTTTATTTTTAATCATTTTTTTAAATTTATTTAAATTCCATTTATTTTTATCTTTTGCCCAAAAAATATTTATTCTAGAGGAATTTTTTTTTAAATAAGGTATTTCATTTTTAGATATATTTCTTATACCAAAAGAAATTAAAGAAACATTTTTATAATCTAAACATCTCTTTATTGCTGAGGCATGTGAAAATTTTTTTCCATTATAACTTTCTCTTAAATCAGCATGTGCATCAAAGTGCAATAAACATAATTTCTTATATTTTTTTGTAAACGGAGCTATACAACCAGGTGTTATTGAGTGTTCACCACCAAGTGTTAAAGGAAAAATATTGTTATTTAAAATTTTTTCATTTATTCTTGATATCTTATTTAATGCTTTGTTTATGTTTTTATCTATTTTGAAAGGTTTTAGGGTTTTAATTCCAATTTTTTTATAGGGTTCGCAGTTTAGTTCTTCGTCATATAATTCAACTTGATGTGAAGCTTTAATAATCTCTTTTGGACCATTTTTTGTTCCACCACCATAACTAACTGTTTTTTCTAAACCAAATGGAACAATTATAACTTTTTCTTTAATTTTAAAATTGTTATCAACTCCAAGAAACCCCTGTTTGTTTGATAAGTAATTCAATTTTTATCCAAATATTTTTGAAAAATTTTTTCTTGTTCTACTTTTCCACTCACCATTGTGATAAGCGTCGCTTGCAATTAAAGGAAGGACACTGGTTGCCTCAGCAAAAACCATTTGTTCTTTTGTTATATCAACCTTACCCCAAGAGCTTGCTTCTTTTAGCGTTGAACTACTGCACGCCCCATCTCGTGAATCAGCAACAGTTATTTGTAATGCATATTTATGCATACTTACTTCTTTTCCTAGTAGTTCAGCACAAATAACCGTATCTTGAATAAAATTTTTTGGAACACCTCCTCCAATCATAAACAATCCAGATTCTTTTGATCTAATCTTAATTTCAGTTAGTTCGCGAAATTCTCTAATTGAATCTATTGTCATATGCTGTTTTGGATTTTTTTCTTGGTGCATTACTAGCCCAAATCCGGCACTCGAATCTGTAAAAGCTGGGCAAAAAATAGGAACATTATTATCGTATGCAGTCTCAATTAATGAACCTTTCTTTTTTGCATTATTTTTTAAATATTTTCCAATTTCATTAATAAATTCTCTAGAGGTATAACTTCTTGGTTCCAGCTTATCTGCTATTTCGCATATTGTTTTATCACACATTTGAAGCTCATCTTCATCGATATAAGTGTCATATATTCTATCAATATAATTTTTTCTTAATTCAGTATCATCTTGAAATTGCGAACCTTGGTAATGTTTAAAGCCAAGAGCTTCAAAGAAATCCATATCAATAATTGATGCGCCAGTAGCAACAATTGCATCAATCATATTGTATTTAATCATATCTCTATAAATATGCATACATCCAGCAGCAGAAGTAGATCCAGCTAAAGTTAAAAAAATAGTACATTCTTTATCTTTTATCATTTCGTTAAATATATTAGCTGCATTTGCAGTTTCCCTAGAAACAAAAGACATCTTTTTCATTGATGATATTATTTTTCTTGAATCGAATGAGGTTATATCAATGTGTTCAACTGGAGATTTAAGAAAATCTTTCTTACTATTGTGTCCTAAATTCTTTTTATCCGACATTTAAGCAACAAGAAATTGTTTTTCAATTTCTTTGTTATACATTGTCATTATTGGATTGTCTTCCACCTCAAATATATTGTTTGAATAAAGTCCATTAAAATCTGTTCTAAATGCTAAACCATACGCGCCAAGTTGTCCAAGTTCAATGTAATCATTTTCTTTAATATTATTTGGTAGAATGAAAGGTCCTTTCATATAATCCATGCTATCGCAGGTTGGGCCATAAAAATCAAAAGCAGTTAATTTTTTTGAAATAGTTCTTCCATTCGTAATTAATTTTGATGGATAAACAATATTAGGAAATCCTGCGTCAAACAAAGTTCCATAAGTTCCATCGTTTATGTGAAGTTTTTGTTTTTTTCTTAAATTCACTCTAACTATTGTTGATCCACTTTCTGCAACAATTGATCTGCCCGGTTCACAAATTATTTCAGGTAGTTTTTCTAATTTTAAATTTGCTAGTGAGTTTTTAATTTCTTCAAAATAATTTTGAATAGATTGAGGAACTAAATCTGGATAAATTGTAGGGAAGCCGCCACCTACATTAATAAAGTCTGGAATTATTTTTGTAAGCTTTATTATATTCTCAATTTCAGAAATTCCTTTTGAATAAGATATAGGATGCATACATTGTGACCCTACATGAAAACTTAATCCTATTTTTTTTGCATATTGTTTTGTTAATCTAAATAAACCTGTCGCTTCTGATAGCATAGCTCCAAATTTTTTAGATAAATCAATTTCAGCATGCTCATTTGAGACTGAAACTCTAACAAATAATTCAAGATCTTTTGCATGATTTGTGCTTTCAATAATTTTAATTAATTCATCTTTTGAGTCTAATGAATAAGCTTTAACACCATATTTGAAATATGCTTCTTTAATACTTTCTCTGCTTTTTACAGTGTGCATATATGCACACTTAGCTGATTTCTTAATATCCTTAATAGTTTTTATTTCGTTAATTGAAGCTACATCAAAATTTTCAATACCACTTTCAATTATTGTTTTTAAAACAAAGTGATTAGGATTTGTTTTTACAGCGTATAAAATTTTTCCTGGAAATTTATTTTGAAAAAACTTGGATGCTAATTGTATAGATTTTTTTCTTATACAATATACTGGCTCACTAGGTTTCAGTTGATTTATTAATTCCTCAACTGTTTTAAATTTTTGCATATAATTTCCCCAAAAAAAATTTAACAAAAAAAACGTGTATAACAGTTATGCACATTTCATAAAATCAGCATTTATGGGATATGATCACTAAAGTAAAGTAAATAATGCTATTGAAATTAGATTATTAATTGCCATATGGAATTTATGAGTGGGATAAAAAATATTAAAAAAATTAATGAATTTGAGAATAAATCTCTACTCATAGTTGATGATGACAGTCCATTTAGAGAAAGATTGGCCAGAGCAATGGAAAAAAAGGGATTTAAAGTTTCTCAAGCCGAAGGTGTAAGAACGGGTATTGTTTGTGTTAAGAAAGAAAAGCCAGCATTTGCAGTTGTTGATTTAAGACTGGGTGATGGAAATGGACTAGAGGTTGTAAAAGAAATTCAAAATTTTAACTCAAAAAGTAGAATAATAATGTTAACTGGCTATGGAAATATTCCAACAGCAGTTGCTGCTATTAAACAAGGTGCAATAGATTATTTATCAAAACCAGCTAATGCAGATGATGTTGAAAGCGCATTGTTGGCAGATCCCAATCAAAAAGCTGCTCCACCAGAGAATCCAATGTCAGCAGATAGAGTAAAATGGGAACATATTCATCGTGTGTTCGAGCTTTGTAATAGAAATGTTTCAGAAACAGCAAGAAGACTTAAAATGCACAGAAGAACTCTTCAAAGAATTCTCTCCAAAAGATCTCCTAGATAAGATTTTTTAATTTAAAAAGTTGTTTGGATAATACTGAAAGTATTAATATTTTATAAATTTCGATAATTAGAAATGGTTCTGCACCAACTGCAAAAACTTTACTGAAGCTTTTATCAAAGCCCATAAAATTCCACAAACCAATTAGACCCACAATATAGGCAATACTAATTGAAAGTGATAAATAAATAAAAATAATAATTGGATCATTAGTTTTTTTTATCATTCCAGAAAAATATGCTGCAAAAATAAATCCTAACAAATAGCCTCCTGTTGGACCAGCAAAATACATAAGTCCTCCGCCTTTTGCAAAAACTGGAAAGCCTATTGATCCTTGAGCTAAATAGAAAATTACAGTAGCAGCTGCTAACCTTGGTCCTAAAACTATACCAATAAGCAAGACAGCAAACGTCTGCATTGTGGCAGGAACTAAAGTAAAAGGTGTTTGTAGTTTTGCAGAAATTGTTAACAAAATTGATCCAATAAAAGCGATTACAATATACTTTAGTATTTTTTGAGCTTGAAGAGATTTTGTTAATTCCATGCTTTACTTTATAATTAATTAAATAATTAATCTAGTTTTTTGTTAATCTTATAAAAACATCCTCTAAATTTCCATCATCTGTAGAAATATCATTTATCTTTATATTTTGTTTATTTATGTATTGAATCAAATCACTAATGTTTAATTTACTTTTTTCGTATGAAACAACTAGTTGATTAGATTCATTTGTTATAACATTTATTGAGCTTAATGAGTTATTTTGAATATTTACTCTTTGATTAACAAAAAATGTTACTATTTTAGTTTGAATTCTCTTTAATAAATTTTTTGTAGTATCTAAAGCAACCAAACTACCTTTATTTAATATTCCTATTCGGTCACACATTTGTTCTGCTTCATTTAAATAATGAGTAGTTAAAATTATTGTTACACCCTGTTTATTAAGTTGTTTTAAATTGTTCCAAAGGTTGCTTCTTAATTCTACATCAACACCTGCGGTTGGTTCGTCTAAAATAATTATTGGTGGTTTGTGTACTAATGCTTTTGCAACCAATAAGCGTCTTTTCATTCCGCCAGATAATGCTCTAGTATAGCTTTTAGATTGTTTGTCTAAAGAAACTAGCTTTAAAATAGTTTCTGTAATTCTATCTTTTTTTTTAATTCCATACATTCCTGCTTGGAGCTCTAAAATATTCCATGGAGTAAAAAAAGGGTCTACATTTACTTCTTGAGGAACAATTCCAATAGAAGCTCTGACTTGCCTAGGATTTGTATCTAAATTAAATCCCCACACATTAACTTCTCCAGAAGTTTTTATTGTTGTACCAGCCAAAATATTTATAAAGGTACTTTTACCGGCACCATTTGGACCTAGCAGGCCAAATATTTCTCCTTCATTCACTTCTAAGTTTAAATTTTTGATAGCATGTACTGATTTTGAACTATTCTTTGAGTAGGTTTTGTTTAAATCTTTTACATATAAAACATTTTTTTTGTTCATCGATCGTTATACATTTATAACATTAGAATAAATTAAGATAACATTATTTTATGAATAAAATAAAAAACACAGATCACTTTTATCTTATAGATGGTTCAGGATATATATTTAGAGCCTATTATGCTCTTCCTCCTTTATCTAGAAAAAGTGATGGAATGCCCACTGGTGCAGTAAGTGGATTTTGCAGCATGTTATTTAAATTATTAGAAGACTCTAAATCAAATGAGAACAAACATAAGCCAACTCATTTTGCAGTAATTTTTGATTCAGCCAGAAAGAATTTTAGAAATGAAATATATTCTGACTACAAAGCAAACAGATCTGATGCACCAGATGATTTAATACCTCAGTTTGAATTTATTAGAAAATCAGTAAAAGCATTTAACCTACCTTCAATTGAATTAATAAATTATGAGGCAGATGATCTTATTGCGACTTATGTAGATCAGATCTTAAAAGAAGGAGCAAAAGCAACAATTGTTTCATCGGATAAAGATTTAATGCAGTTATATAAGAAAAATATTCGAATTTATGATCCAATGAAAAATAAATTTATTTCGAATGAAGATGTAAATAATAAATTTGGCGTTAACCCAGATAAAGTAGTTGATGTACAAGCTTTAGCAGGAGACAGCAGTGATAATGTTCCTGGAGTTCCTGGAATAGGAGTAAAAACTGCAGCAGAATTAATTAATCAATATGGAAATTTAGAAAATTTATTAAAAAATGCAGACAAGATAAAACAAAATAAAAGAAGAGAAACTTTAATTCAAAACAAAGACAAAGCAATTGTTAGCAAAAAATTAGTTACTCTTAAAAAAGATGTCCCAGTAATAAATAAAATTTCAGAATTTGAGCTAAAAGAAATAGATAAAAATAAATTATATAATTTTCTCAGAGAAATGGAATTTAACAGATTATTGAGCTCTGTTATTTCAACTTATGGAGAAGTAGAATTTTCAAGTAATACAAAAGTTTTTGATCAAAAAGAAAAAAATCACAAAATTTCTAACAAAAACTATGAGTTAATAGAAAAAGAAGAAGATATAGATAAATGGTTGAACGAAGCCGAAGAAAATGGCGAGATTGCAGTTGATACTGAAACTAGCTCTTTAGACCCTCATCAAGCGAAGCTAGTAGGCATTTCTTTCTCTACAGAAATTGGCAAAGCATGCTACATCCCTATAGGACATACTGAAGGCAAAAATCTTGAAGAAAAAAAAGTTATTAAAAAAATTAAGCCGATTTTAGAAGACAAAAGTATAAAGAAAATTGGTCAAAATATTAAATTCGATTACATAATTTTTCATCATAAAGGAATAAATATGAATGCAATGGAAGATACAATGCTTATGTCTTATGTTTTAGATGCAGGAAAAAATAGACATAACATGGATGTGCTATCAGAAATTCATCTAGATCATAAAACAATCGCTTTTAAAGATATTGTAGGAACTGGAAAAAAACAGATTAATTTTAGTGAAGTAAAAATTGATATAGCTAAAGATTATGCCGCTGAAGATGCAGATATAACTTTTAGATTATATAAAATTTTTTCTAAAAATATAAAATTAGAGAAATTGCTTAATATTTATGAGATTTTTGAAAAACCACTAATTAAAATTTTAGCATTAATGGAAATTTATGGTGTTAAAGTAGATCAAAAATTTCTTCAAGTTCTCTCAAGCAAATTTGAAAAAAAAATTAATAATTTAGAAAAAGAAATTTACAAAGTTACAAAAAAAGAATTTAACATTGGTTCCACAAAGCAGCTTGGCGAAGTCATGTATAATGAAATGAAAATTTCATCATTGAAAAAAACAAAAAAAGGGAGTTTTGCTACTAGTGCACAGGTATTAGAAGGTCTTGCTTTTAAAGGACACAAACTGCCAAAACTAGTTTTAGACTGGAGGCAGGTAACAAAACTAAAAAATACTTACTCAGATTCTTTACAAGAGCATATAAATCCTACTACAAGAAGAGTTCACACCTCATTTTTACTGGCAGCAACTTCAACAGGAAGATTAGCTTCAAGCGATCCAAACTTACAAAATATTCCAATAAAATCTGAAGATGGAAAAGAAATTAGAAGAGCTTTTGTGGCAGAAAAAAATAGTAAGTTAATTTCAGCAGATTATAATCAAATTGAAATGCGAATTTTAGCAGATTTAGCAGATGTAAAAGAGTTAAAAAAAGCATTTAAAAATAAAGAAGATAATCATTCACATACCGCAAGTCAGGTTTTTAATACCAATATTAAAAAAGTTGATTCAGATATGAGAAGAAAAGCAAAAGCTATAAATTTTGGAATAATTTATGGTATTTCACAGTACGGATTAGCAAAACAAATTGGCGTTTCCAATTTTGAGGCTGAGGAATTTTTAAATTCATATTTTTTAAAATTTCCAGAAATAAAAAACTACATGGAATCCACAATTAAATTTTGTAGAAAGAGCGGATATGTAAGTAATATTTTTGGAAGAAGAACTCATATAACAGGAATTAATGATAAGAATTTTAATATAAGAAATTTTCAGGAGAGAGCAGCGATTAATGCTCCTATACAAGGATCAGCTTCTGAAATAATGAGAATGGCAATGATAAGAGTTAATAAAAAATTGGAAGAAATTAAAGAATCAAGCTGTAAAATATTATTACAAATTCATGATGAATTAATATTTGAAGTTCACAAAGATGACATAATGAAATACTCTCAGATTATTCAGGAAGAAATGTCTAGTGTGAAAAATAGCGATCTACACTCTTTTTCAATACCGTTGCTAGTAGATGTTAATGTTGGTAATAATTGGGGGGATCTTCATTAATCTTGAAGTATTGCCCTAATAAGAACAATTTAGTATTTTTAATTAATTTATGAAAGAAACAATTGCATTAATTGATGACGATAGAAATATCCTGACCAGCCTCAGTATTGCTTTAGAAAAAGAAGGATACAAAGTTCAGACTTATTTAGATGGAGAGAGTGCTCTAATAGGACTTGCAAGAACTCCTCCAGATTTAGCTGTTATAGATATAAAAATGCCCAAAATGGATGGCGAAGAATTGCTAAAAAAATTAAGAAAAAAAACTTCTTTGCCAGTAATTTTTTTAACATCAAAAGATGACGAAATAGACGAGCTGCTAGGATTAAAATTAGGTGCAGATGATTTTATAAAAAAATCTGGAGGATTTTCAATAAAAGTGCTCATTGAAAGAATAAGAGTGCAATTAAGAAAAAAAAATCCAAGCAGCATTGAAGATACAAAAAATATTATAACTCATGGTAAACTAAAACTTGATCCTTCCCAACTTGAATGTGAATGGAATGGAAAACATTTACCCGATAAACTTACAACAACAGAATTTTTAATTGTTCAAGAACTTGCGAAAAGACCGGGTATAATTAAAGAAAGATCACAATTAATGGATATTGCTTATAGAGAAGATACGGATATTGAAGACAGAACAATAGATAGTCATGTAAAAAGGATCAGAAAAAAATTTAAAAAAGTAGATAATAATTTTTCCGCTATAGAGACCAGATATGGAAGTGGCTATCGTTGGAATGTAAGTTAATGTTAAGCAGTTTTATAAAAAATATTTCCATACTTAAAAAGTTCTTATTTATAAATCTTATTGTTTTTATAATTTTTGGAAGTTTAACAGCAATTTATTTAAAAGGAATTCAGCCAAATTTAATTAATAAAAAAACATCAAACCATATAAATATTATTAATAATACTATTGATCATATAAGAAGATTAAAAATTCAATTCAACAAGGATGACATAAGAAAATTTCTATTTTCAACAAGGTTTCTTTTTCAGAATTTAGATCGCGTTATTATATTTGATAATAAATTTAAATTGATAGGTGATACCGATACTCTAGATTTAGATCCAAGATCATTTAGCCAAAGATTAGATATTGTTGAAACGAACATTCAAGATAAAGATGAAATATCAGAAAAAAAAAAAATTATTCAAGAAAATAAAAATAAATTAAAGCCTTTTTCCGAAATAATACTAGATTATTCCAAATCTTCTGATTTTGGTAAACCGTATACTTTTACTCAAGAAAATTATGATCAATTTTTATTAATTACAATTAAAAATGTTAATGATGGTGAGAAGAATATTGGTTACTTGGCTATTAGTGAAAAAGCAAACGATATTAGAAATGCTATAAATGAGAGAAAAATATTTGTTTTTAGAACTGCTTTAGTAGTTGCAATTGTGATTTTAATTTTTTCATTAGTCTTAAATAGATATTTTTTAAAACCAATTAAAACTCTAGTAAATTTTACAAAATCAATAAAAGAAAAGAATAAACAAAAAATAAACATTCAAGCTGTAAAAAATAGAAGTGATGAAATAGGAATTCTTTCCAATTCTTTGGATGAAATGACAAATGAGTTAAATAATAGGATTAATGCTGCAGAGAACTTTTCAACAGACCTAGTCCATGAAATCAGAAATCCACTTGCTTCTTTAAAAAGTGCATCGGAGATAATTTCGGAAACTACAGATAAAACTCAAAGAGATAAGCTGGTTAGTATACTATTGAACGATGTAGAAAGAATTGAAAGACTGATTACCGATTATTCTCAAATGCTCAAAGATGAAGTTGCAATAACAAATGAACAAATGAAGAAAATTGATTTAAAATTAATAGCAACATCTGTAGTTGATGATTTTAATAGTATTTATAATTCAAAAAATGGAATTAAAATTGAATTAAATTCAAATGGGTCAAACAATTACAATATTCTTGGAATAGAAAATAGAATTGAGCAAATAATTGCAAATTTACTAGATAATTCAATTTCCTTTAGTAGAGAAAATCAAACAATCAAAGTTGTTCTTTCAAAAGATAAAAAAGAAAAAAATATCATTTTAAGTGTTGTTGATGAAGGAGAAGGCTTCAAAGAAAACGATACAAGCAAAATTTTTAAAAGATTTTATAGCAATAGACCTAATAAATTTGGAGAACATTCTGGATTAGGATTAAATATTGTTAAAAATCTAGTTGAGTTGCACAATGGTAAAATTTTTGCTTCAAATAATATTGATCAAAAAGGCGCTATGATCGAAATAATTTTTCCTAAAGTTTAAAGATTATTAGTTGAAAAAATTTTATAAAGTTGTTAAATGGCCTTCTTCATGACAGATTTTAAAGTAAAAGATATAAATCTCTCAGATTTTGGTAGGAAAGAAATTTCTTTAGCAGAAACTGAAATGCCAGGCTTAATGGCGTTAAGAAAGGAATACAAAGATAAAAATCCACTTAAAGGAGCAAGAATACTTGGATGTTTACACATGACGATTCAAACAGCAGTTTTAATAGAAACTTTAGTTGAACTCGGAGCAGAAGTAAGATGGTCTTCGTGCAATATATTTTCTACTCAAGACCATGCGGCTGCAGCTATAGCAAAAGCGGGAATTCCAGTATTTGCTTGGAAAGGTGAGACTGAAGAAGAATATTGGTGGTGTGTTAAACAAACCATAGAAGGAAAGAAAGACTGGAAACCTAACATGATTCTTGATGATGGCGGCGATCTAACAGCTTTAATGCACAAGGAGTATAAAGACTTGCTAAAATCAGTTAAAGGTTTGTCCGAAGAAACAACAACTGGAGTATTGGCCCTTAAAAAAATGGAATCTGAAGACAAATTATTAGTACCAGCAATTAATGTTAATGACTCAGTAACAAAATCAAAATTTGATAATTTATATGGTTGTCGTGAAAGCTTAGTTGATGGGATTAAAAGAGCAACTGACGTAATGATGTCTGGCAAGGTTGCAATAGTTGCAGGTTTTGGAGATGTTGGAAAAGGAAGCGCAGCTTCATTAAGGCAAAGTGGAGCAAGAGTAATGGTTACAGAAATAGATCCTATCTGTGCTCTTCAAGCTGCTATGGAAGGTTATGAAGTTGTTTTAATGGATGAAACGATTAAAGAAGCAGACATAGTTGTAACTGCAACAGGTAATAAAGATATAGTTACTGCAGATCATATGCGAGATATGAAAGATAGAGCTATATTGTGTAATATTGGACATTTTGATAACGAAATTCAAGTTGAAGCATTAAAAAATTATAAATGGGATGAAATAAAACCCCAAGTACATGAAATAACATTCCCAGACAACAAAAGAATTATTTTGTTAGCTGAAGGAAGATTGGTAAATTTAGGTTGCGCTACTGGGCATCCTAGTTTTGTTATGAGCGCTTCATTTACAAATCAAGTAACAGCCCAGATAGAACTGTGGAATAATTCAGACAAGTATGAAAAAAAAGTATATGTTTTACCTAAGCACCTTGATGAAAAAGTAGCAATGTTACATTTAAAAAAAGTAGGAGCAAAACTTACTAAATTATCTAAAGAGCAAGCAGATTATATTAGTGTAAAACAACAGGGACCATTCAAACCAGATGCATATCGCTACTAAAAGTAGCAAGATTGATATTACTTTAGAAAAAAATACAGAATTCATTTCTAAAAAATTTTCAAATTATATTAGAAAAGGAGATATTATTTTTTTCTATGGGGAAATAGGCGTTGGAAAAACGACATTTATTAAGTATTTGATCAATAACTTGCAAAATAAAAAAAAACTAAATCTAACCGAAATTCCAAGCCCAACATTTAATATTGTTAATGAGTATAAAATAAATGAAATTATTATAAATCATTATGATTTATTTAAATTAAAAGACCCAAAAGAATTATATAATATTGGATTATTTGAAAATAGTTCAGAAATTGTGACTATTGTTGAGTGGCCAGAAATAATTTCAAATAAACCAAAAAATATAATTGAATTATATTTTAATTACGAAAATGATTTTAAAGAAAGAAAATTAGAAATATTTTCTGAATATAGAAAAGAAATAATTAATGAATTTAAGTAAACTTAGATCTTTATCCGGAGATGCTTCCTTTAGAAAATTTTACAGGAACAAAAATAAAATTATTGTATTTAGCAAAAAAGATACTAGGAAAAATTTATTAATTTATGATGCTATTAATAAAATTTTAATTAAGAATAAAATTAAGGCACCAAAATTAATTAGTCAAAATTACAAATCAAAACATATTCAATTAGAAGATTTTGGTAATATCACTGTCTATCAAAAGTTAAAAAAAAATAATAAAAAAAAATTAA
>MPMB02029309.1_pt1 | contig 17660 bp, 10 predicted proteins | sample 1617371 | NCBI WGS metagenome assembly MPMB02 (sample SAMN05944808, study PRJNA350692) | marine metagenome | biome: marine; feature: ODZ; material: water; isolation source: 300 m water sample filtered on 0.2 um supor filter | place: Pacific Ocean | collected 2012-04-08 | depth 300m m
CTCCTGCCAACCGGTCGCCGCCACGTAAAACCACAGGGCCGGTATCAGCAGCAGGCCGCACGCGACACGGGGCAACCGGACAAATTGCATCAACTGGACAAGAATGGCGGCGATCATCGCGATATGTAGTCCGCTGATCGCGAAAACATGCATCGTGCCAGAATGCATGAACGGCTTGGCCACCTCGCCGCTGAGCGACGTGCGCCAGCCAAGCGTCATCGCCCACAGCAGACGAACGGTGTCATTCTCTCCGCCGAGCGGCTTGGCCAAGGCATCGCGCGCCCAGCGCTGAAAGCTAACTGACAACGGCGGCGCGGGCTGCTTGGCCTCGTCGAGGAACCGCCAGTCCCTCGGCGTCTTTGTTCGAAGCTGAAAGTGGATGCTGTGCCGCGCAAGGTAGTCACGATAAGAAAACATGCCTCTGGCCGCGGCGATCGCCGGACGTTCGATAACTCCGGAAACCTCCACCCGCCGTCCTGCGTAATAGCGCTTGGCCAGGCGGAACGGCGCGGAGACATGCACCGTGCCGCTTGCAGCCAGACGACCAGTGTCCGTCTCGACCTCGCTGACGGCCAATTCCACCATCGAACGCCAAAAGTCCTCCCCGTTGATCTCGCTGACGCGATGTTTCGGCGTGGTGGCCAGGCGGCCGGTCAGGGTGACGATCTGCTGATCGTCTCCGAGTTGGTTCCGGAGATCGTCTGCCGGAATCCGATTGAGGTGGAACGACTGGTTGGCCAGGCCAAGGCCAAACAGCATAGGCAGCAGCATGGCAGACCGGGGCGCCTTCAGCGCGGCGGTCAGCGCCGACAGGGCGACGCAGGCGGCAAGGGCGTACCAAAACGGCAGCCACCCGACATCGGCCACAGCAATGCCGAGAATGTACGGTACCACCACCCGGACCATTGGCCGCTTCATGCGGCGGTTGTCGCGGTTTTACGGCGTGAAAGCCAAGCGGAAAATGCAGCACCGATGATCGCCCCAACAGAGTCGATGCCGACGTCGAGGAGTGAGCCGAAGCGCTCGGCCATCCACGACTGATGCCATTCGTCGAGTGCGGCGCACACCGCCGCGAACAGCACCGCTTGCCCAAGCGCAGCCAACGGCAGTGGACGTATCTCATCGCGCTTGGCCAAGGCGCGGCAGACCAGGAGCGACAGAATTGCGTACTCGACCAAGTGCGCGATTTTGCGCGCGACAAGCTGGACGGTGGCGATGGAATCATCGGAAATGTCCGGCACGAACCATCTCAGGATCGGCCCGATGATGCGCGAGGTTTGCGCGCCGGAAAACAGGTCGGTCGAGAAAAAGAAAATGACGCCCATCCATGCAACCACCCAAACCCACGGGTTAATCTTCGAACTGCTCGGCGATGTGTTCATCGGTTTTTGGCCGGAATAATGGGAGGGACCACTCAAGGCTCAGCGCATCGAACGGAAAAAAGCGGCGGACTTTTCAACAGGCAACACGGCCGGGCTTTCCGAGTCGACCGCCTGCCACGGAGCGTTGACACCGACCGCTGTCTGCAACTTGCCATCGAAAGTGACCGTGACAGTGCCGTTTGCATTCCGAACAATGGTTAGCATCGGTGGGCCAAGTTCGACGACCTTAATTGTCCTCACCACGGAAGCGGCAGCATTCCCGCTCTTGTCCTTCACCTTGAAAGTCAGCGTGTAAACGCCGGGGGTACCTGTAATGATCAACCCGGTGATCTCAATCGACTGCGTGATGTCACCATCCACATCGTCGTGCGCCGTCGCCCCGGCATCCTCATAGTTTTCTCCAACCTTGACCGTAACACTCTGCTCTCCCTTCAACGTGATCACCGGTGCAACCTCATCCACCACCCTGACCGTCCTCACCTCAGAGACCGCAGCATTCCCGCTCTTGTCCTTCACGTTGAATGTCAGCGTGTAAACGCCGGGGGCAGCTGTGATGATCAACCCGGTGATCTCAATCGACTGTGTGATGTCACCATCCACATCGTCGTGCGCCGTCGCCCCGGCATCCTCATAGTTTTCTCCAACATTGACCGTAACACTCTGCTCTCCCTTCAACGTGATCACCGGCGCGGTGTTGTCCGTCACGTTGAACGACACTTCAGCCAACTGGTTATAACCGTCGTTCTCGAGGTATCTCGCGACATACTCGCCCGCCGGCAAGCCGGCAGCAAAACTGACGGAGCCGGAAACAAGCCCCTCGCCGGCGATCTGTGTTCCATTGACAAACGCCCACAATAGGCCGGGCACCTTGGCGGGAATCATGTCGGGCCGGTAAACCGCGATCCAGTCCTTCGGATTGCCGGGGCCGTTGGCAAAATGAATCGTGATGGTCTCACCTGAAAGGTATGCATCACTGCCTACGGTGACGCCGGGCGGCTCCGCGATGGAGAAGTTCACGCTGGCCATCTGCTTGAAACCGTCATCCTCGAAAAACCGCGCTATGTAGTTGCCGGGCTGCAACACGGCATCGAACACGAGCGTTCCATCGGTGAGACCCTGCCCCGACGACTTGGAGCCGTTCACGTAAGCCCAGGCCGGAGCCGCGGCAGACCCGGGGATCATGTCCGGCCGATAGATGCCGACCCAGTCCTTGGGATTGCCGGGGCCGTTGCTGAAAGTGACCTCGATCGGTTCGCCCATCTCATAAACCACGCTGCCGACCGCCAAGCTCAACGGTGGTGGAGTTTGAGCGGCAACACGGGCGGAGAAGTTTCCACGGCCGTTGACTGGGATCTGCAACTGCCAGTCCGGCGCCGCTTTCGTTCCGGCATTGAGCCAATAAGTCCCGGCGCTGGCTCCGCTGTCCGGTTCGTCGTGAAGGAGCAATCCAACTTTTCCGATATTGGTCAGACCAGAAAACTCGAGGACCCAAGTCACCGATGTGATCTCCTCGGGCACCCGCACTCGAAGGTCGCTTACCGTGACCATGTTGTATCCGGCTCGAAGCGAAAAGGCGTCACTCTCGAACAAAAGATCGCCCGGTTTTTTCGGGCCGCCCTCCCCTGTCACCGGGCCGTTGTTGGCGTAAACATTCAGCACGCCTTTCTGGTCGGACTCAAACGGATTCAACGCAGCGAAATACTCGAACTGAATCTGGTTGATAATCCTCTGGCTGCCGTCGAGTGTGAACTCGTCGCCGATCCCGCCGCTGGCAAGTTGGATGTCGCCCTTGACTCCGCGCGGATTGTCGTACACCACCAAGCCGCCGAGTTGCAGTTCCATTTCTCCCCGGGGATCCACCGGCACCTCCGCCGTTGCATGGCTCTCGCCGTCGTTAAGGTAGATGCGAACCTTGCCCTTGGGTATGTCGCCGAACGGGGATAGGGCAGCGTAGTACTCGAACTGAATGGCAGTCAACTCGCTGTTGTCCCCGTCTAAGACCACCGTGTCCGCGATCTCCCTATAGGAAAGGTAAACCTTGCCAAGCGAAGTCTCAGCATTTTCGTAAATTATTGTATCATCCTCCTTGCCCATGGGCACCCCAGCCAGTCGTGCGGCAAAACTGGAGCCAAACTCGGTTGACCTGAGTTCCCAATCATCGTTTACCTTTTCCCAAAAGTCGTCGTGACTTTCGCCGATAGTCGGGGGGTCGTAAAGCAACAGGCCCGCACGACCAACGCCGAGGTTAAGGAACTCGACCGACCAGGTTACTTCCGAGGTGCCTTCCGGCAAATCCAGTCCAAGCCCATGGACAGTGACCGTGTTATATTTGTTTTGCAGGGAAAAGGTGCCACTCTCGTAAAGCAGAGTACCCGGTTGGTGGGCCACCGGCCTGGTCTCAGTTAGGATCTGGAAATCGATGGCCACCGACTTGATGGTTTGTGCGGCCACCTGGCCATGAAACGCGAAGATACTGCACACAAGCAGGCATCTCCGGATGAACTGAACTCCTTTCTTCACGAATATCAAAAAAAAATCGAGGCCTCCCGTCCGCTTGGCCAAGGTTCAAGCCAAGCCATTGGCCGCGTCAATGAAAGAGAGGCAGCCATCCCGTAAAAATCATTCCGCCGCCACCAACCCGGCCACCTTGGCCAAGGCCTCGTCCAGCTTGGAGGCATCCTTGCCGCCGCCCCGGGCCTGCGCCGGCTTGCCGCCCCCCTTGCCGCCGACGACCGGGGCAATGACCTGGATGATCTTCCCGGCCTGAATGCGATCCGTCAGCGAGTCGGCTACGTTGGCCAAGAGCACCACCCGGCCGTCAGCGGCAGCGCCCAGCACGATGACGCCCTCGAATTCGCCCTTCATCGCGTCGGCCACGGCCTGGGCATAGTCCCCGTCCGCTTGGCCAAGGTTGGCCGTGACCAGCGGTACGCCGGCAATCGTCTCCACCTTGGCCAACAACTCCCGGGCCGTGCCGGCCGCCTGGCTTTGCCGGAGGGACTTCAACTGTTTCTCCAGTTTTTTGACCTGGCCAATCGCCCCCTCGACCTTCTTTTCAATCTCGCGGACCGGCGAGTTGAGCGTCTCGGCCAAGGCGGCGATGCGCCCGGCATCGACGCGAGCCTGCCCGGCAGCCACGAGGCCTGCCACGGCCTCCACACGCCGCACACCGGCGGCGATCGCGGACTCGGCGGCGATATGGAACAGACCAACCTCCCCCGTGGCGCGCGCGTGGGTGCCACCGCACAACTCCATCGAGTAGCCGTTGAGCGCGCTGGCCTTGCCACCGATCTGCACCACGCGCACCGTATCCCCGTACTTGTCACCAAAAAACTGCAGGATGCGGTCGTTGCCGCTGACCTCGCTGTAGGGCGCCTCGGCCCAGCTCACCACGGCGTTGTCGACGATGCGCTCGTTGACCAACTGCTCGATGTCGCCCAACTGCTGCGGGGTCAGCGCCGAACTGTTGAAATCAAACGTCAACTTCTCCGGGCCGACATAGGAGCCCTTTTGCGAAGCGTCCGGGCTGGTGACCTCGTGCAGCGCCCAGTGAAACAAATGCGTGACCGTGTGGTGACGCTGAATGGCAGCCCGGCGGTCGGCGTCCACCGCCACCTCGACCTCGCTGCCCAGCTCCAGCGCCGCATCGCCCTTGACGAAATGCAGAAACGCGTCGCCGGCCTTTTGCGTGTCGGTGACCGTCCACGTTTTGCCGCCAAGCGCCAGCGTGCCGGTGTCGCCGACCTGGCCACCCATCTCGGCATAAAACGCCGAGCGATCCAGCACGATGCCGGTTCGTTTCTTTTCCTGAACCACCTCGATGACCTTTGCAGTGGTCCTAAGTTGCTCGAAACCGACAAACTCCGTCGTGGCACCGGAGGAGAGGCTCGTAACGCTGATGACCTCCTTCTTCTGCGCGGCCCGTGCGCGGTTGCGCTGCTGTTCCATCAATGCGTCGAACCCGGCGTTATCCACCGTCAAGCCAGCCTCGCGCGCCATCAACTCCGTCAAGTCAAGTGGAAAGCCATACGTGTCATAAAGCTTGAAAGCAAACTCACCGGTCAGCTCTTTTTTATCTCCCAACCTCTCGACTTCTTCGCGGAATAGGTCGATGCCTCGGTCAAGGGTTTTGTTGAACGACGACTCCTCGGTGCGGATGGTCTGCTGGACGATCTCTCGGCGCTTTTTCAGCTCAGGGAAAACGTCGCCCATCGAGTCCGCCAGCACATCAACGAGCTTATAAAAAAACGGCTCGTGAAACCCGAGCGTGCGGCCGTAGCGCACGGCGCGGCGTAGGATGCGGCGCAGGACGTAGTTGCGATCGGTGTTCCCCGGCTGGATGCCGTCAGCGATCGAGAAACTCAACGTGCGGATGTGGTCGCCGATGACGCGGAAGGCAATGTCGGTTTTTTCCTGCTCAGTCTGCTCAGGGCCGGGCTGCGTGGCGGCGTATTTTTTGCCGCTCAGCTTTTCAAGCGCGTCGAAGATGGGACTGAAAACATCGGTGTCGTAGTTGGAGACCGGCGTGCTGAAGTCGGTAAAGCCGTTGGTCGACTGCATGACGGCGGCGACTCGCTCGAATCCCATGCCGGTGTCCACGTGCCGGGCGGCCAGCGGCGCGAACGAGCCGTCCTGATTGGCGTTGTACTGGATGAAAACCAGGTTCCAGATCTCGATGCACTGCCCGCTGTCGGCATTGACAAGTCTCCCATTCGTGTCGCCCTCAGGCGTAAGGTCGATGTGGAGTTCGCTGCAAGGGCCACACGGGCCGGTGTCGCCCATCATCCAGAAGTTGTCCTTCTTGTCGCCGTTGACAATGTGCACTGCGGGATCAAGCCCGGCTGCGGTAAAGATGGCCGCCCAGCAGTCGTGCGCCTCCTGGTCGAACTCACCCGGATCGCCCTCGACCGGCAGGTACACAGTGGCATAGAGCCGTTCCTTCGGGAAGCCCCACACACCTGTGAGAAGTTCCCAGGCCCACTCGATCGCCTCCTTCTTGAAGTAGTCACCAAACGACCAGTTGCCGAGCATCTCGAAGAAGGTGTGGTGGTATGTGTCCAGCCCCACGTCCTCGAGGTCGTTGTGCTTGCCGCCGGCGCGGATGCACTTCTGGGTGTCGGCGGCGCGGCCGGAAGTGTAGGGGCAGGTATGCTCGCCGAGGAAGATCGGCACAAACTGGTTCATGCCGGCATTGGTGAAGAGCAGGTTGGGCGCGTCCGGCATGAGGCTGGCCGACGGCACGATGGTGTGCTGTTTTTCCTGAAAAAAATCGAGGAAGGATTGTCTGATCTCCGAACTGGTCTTCATCGTCCGGCCGCGGATGGCGGCGGCAGGAAGAAAAGCTGTCCCGGCGTCCAACTGCAAGACAAAGGACGGCAGATTTGAACAGAACCACCGCACCGGCAGTCAGTTGCCAACGAAGACGCCCCGGCCAGAGGCGTAAATTTTCGCGTGGCCGAGGCGCGGCAGCGCGAGTATGGTTCCCGCGCGTTTTCGGAACAGAGCTTCGTGCATTTTGAACATTCCCAGATTTTGTGGTTGGCGGCGCTCATCATGCCGCTGCTGGGCCTCTTCCTTGGATGGGCGTGGCGGCGGCGGCGCGAGCGGGTGACACGCTTCATCCACGCCAACCTTGTGAAACAGCTCACGCTTGGCCTCTCCACGGCCCGGCGCAAGGCCAAGCTGGCCCTGCTGCTCGGTGTCGTGCTGCTGCTCTTCCTCGCCCTGGCCCGGCCCAAGGGCGGTTACGAACTGCAGAAAACCGAGACGCGCAGCCTCGACATCCTCGTCGCCGTGGACACATCACGCAGCATGCTGGCCACCGACCAGACCCCGAATCGGCTCGAGCGGGCCAAGCTGGCCGTGCTCGACCTGATGCGCCTGGCCAAGCGCGACCGGCTTGGCTTGATCGCCTTCTCCGGCACCGCGTTTCTGCAATGCCCGCTGACGATCGACCGCAACGCCTTCGTGCAGAACGTCAACTCCCTCACCACCGATATCATCCCGCAGGGCGGCACCGCCATCGGCGAGGCAGTCAGCGAGGCGCTGCGGACGTTTGAAAAGGAGGAGGACAACCACAAGGTGCTCGTGCTGATGACCGACGGCGAGGACCACGAGACCGGCGTCACCGATGCCGTCCAAAAAGCGAACGACATCGGCATGAAGATTTTCACCATCGGCCTTGGCTCCACCGAGGGGGAACTCATCCAGTTGCCCGACCCTCAGACCAGCCGACTCGAGTTCCTCAAGGACGAGAACGGCAACGTGGTCAAGTCACGCCTGAACGAACCGCTCCTGCGCGAACTCTCCGCCGATACTGGGGCGTTTTACCTGCCGTTGCAGGGGGCCGACACGATGGAACGACTCTACGAGGCCGGCCTGGCCGGCCTGACACCGAACCGGGTCGAGAACCAGATGACCAAGCGCTACATCGAGCGTTACCAGTGGCCGCTTGGCCTGGCCATCCTGCTGCTGCTCGGCGAGATGCTCCTCGGGGAGGGGCGGCGCCAATCGCACAAAAACAAGGCCACTGCCCTGGCCGCTCTCGGCCTGCTAATGTTCCCACCGGCCACCTTGGCCACTCCTGCAGACGCCTGGCGGGCGATGGAGCAGGAAGACTACGGAAATGCCCTGCGCCTCTATGAGGAGTTGCTGGAAAAAAACCCGAAGGATGCCCGACTGCATTACAACGCCGGGGCCGCGGCGTACCGTACCGGCAATTTCGAGAAAGCGCGAAACCACTTCAACTCCACCCTCGCTTCGCCCGAGGCCCCGCTCCCCCTCCAGCAGCGGGCCTTTTACAACCTTGGCAACGCGATGTTTCGGCTCGGCGAAACCACCGACAACCCGGACGACAAGGCCAAGCAGTGGATCGATGCCCTGAAAAAATTCGAAGGTGCGCTCAAGCTCAGTCAGCAACTGAAGGACACCCCTGACGACGAGGACGCCCAGTTCAACACCGACATCGTCAAAAAACGGCTCGAACAACTCCAACAACAACAGCAGCAGCAAAGCGACGACAAGCAGGACAAAGAAAACCAGGACAAAAACGAGCAGCAAAAAGACCAACAGAAGCAGCAAAAATCAGACGACCCAAAAAAACAGGAGCAGGAACAGCAGCAGAACGACCAGCAACAGAAGCAGGATCAACAAAAGGGCGACGACGAGAAGAAAGAACAGCAGCAACAGCAATCCGGACAGAAGCAAGAGGAGAAAAAAGAGGAACAACAAAAACAGGACAGCTCAAACAGGGAGGACAATAAGGAGCAACCTCAGCCCAGCCAGGGGCAGAAACAGTCTGACGACGGCCAGTCGCAGCCGGACGGCAAGATGACGCCGGAGCAGGTGCGCCAGCTCCTCGACACTCTTAAGCAACAGGAACGCTCACTGATTTATCGCCCTGTCCAAAAGGAGAAGGCACGCCGCCGTGGGATCACGAAAAACTGGTGAGATGAACCGAACCGTTGCATTCAGTTTTGCATTACTGTTCGTATCGAATGCGCTTGGTCAGCAGGTCAGCGCCAGCCTGGACCGTACCTCCACGTCCGTCGGCGAGAGCGTCACCCTGTCCATCACCTGCATCGACTTTTCCCCGTCATCCCAGCCGGTGATGCCCTCGATTCCAGGGCTACGCTTTGCCAGTGCCGGAACTTCCCGGCAGTTTCAATTCGTCAACGGCAAGCGAACCTCTTCCTACACGTTCAACATCCTGGTCACGCCGCTTAAGCCCGGCAACTACTCCATCTCCCCGGTCCAGGTGCAGCACAAGACGCGCCTGCTCAAGCCCAAGCCGCTCACGCTCCGGGTGCAGCCGGCCAACCAACAGCCCAAGAACGACAACGGCCTGTCGCAATACGCCTATGTCCGACTGCTGCCCTCCAAGACAAGCGCCTACGTCGGCGAGGTCATCCCGGTTGAGATTCAGCTACATTACATCGACGGAGTGAACGTACAGATGCCGGAACTGACCGCCGACGGCTTCAACGTCGCCGCCTTCCCCAAGCACAAGCAATCGCGGATGCAAAAGGAAAACCGAATCTACCAGGTGCTCACCTTTCGCACCGCCGCCACGCCGCTCAAAGCGGGCGAACTCCAGCTTGGCCCTGTGAAACAAAGCATGGTGCTGCGCGTCCGCCAGAGAAAAAGCCGGCGCAGCCCGTTCAACGACCCGTTCGACGGGTTCTTTGACCGCTACCAGCAGGTGCCAGTCAAACTTGAGGCCAAGGCGCAGCCGGTCAAAGTTAGGCCGCTGCCCGCCGCGAACCGGCCGGCCGGCTTCAACGGCGCCGTCGGCCGGTACACGTTGCAGGCCAAGGCCTCGCCGCTGGAGGTGACGGTGGGCGATCCGGTCACGGTGAGCATTCAAATCTCCGGCCAGGGAGCCATCGAGTCGCTTAACCTGCCCAAGCTCGACTGGCCCGGCTTCAAGAGCTACGAACCGTCCGTCACCACAAAAAAAGACAACCCGCTCGGCCTGCTCGGCACGCGCACGTTTGAACAGGTCGTGATCCCTGAAAGCGACACTCTCGCCGAGGTGCCACGCATCGAGTTCCCCTATTTTGATCCGATCGCGGGCCGATACCGCGTGCTGGCCAAGGGACCGTTTCCTTTGAAAGTCAACCCCGATGACAAGCCGGTCGCCCCAACCATCGCAGCCGACTCGGTGCCAGAAACCGAAGAGCCGGAGCCCCCACCGCAGACCGACATCCTGACCATCAAGCATTACCTCGGCTCGCTTGGCCAAGCGACACCGCTCGTCGCCCGGCCTGGCTACTGGCTGCTGCAGGCCATCCCCCTACTGCTCTGGCTTGGTGCACTGGCGTGGCGGCGGCAGGCGAACGCGCTGGCCAACAACCCGAGACTGCGCCGCGAGCGGCAGGTAGCGGAGCGCACCCGGGCCGGCTTGGCCAAGCTCGACACCTTGGCGGAGAGCGGCGAGGCCGGCGAGTTTCACACCGAACTGGCGGATCTGCTGCGCGAACAGATCGGGCTGCGGCTCGACATCCCGGCCGAAGGCATCACCGGCGACATTGTCCACAGCCCCGCTGCGCGCCAACAGTTCAGCGAGGATACCCGGGACGACATCCGGAAATTGTTCACCGCGAGCGACCAGGCCAGCTATGCCGGCTCGCAGACCACCGGGGAAATGAAGGCCCATCTCGCCCTGCTCAAGGAGTTGTTTTGCGCTCTCAGATGAATCCGCACCGCCGCCCGCACCGACCCCAGATCCGGCTTGGCAAAGCGCTTGGCCTGCTTGCCGGCGTCCTGCTCCTAGCCGACTCGAGCCCGGCCAGCGAGGCGCAGTTCGAGGAAGCCAATCGTCTGTACGAAACCGGGCAATTCGCCGAGGCCGCCGCGCTGTACCGGGCCGCCACCACGAACGGCGTGTCCGCGAACCTTCTGTTCAACCTCGGCAACGCGCACTTCAAGGCCGGCCGACTTGGCCAGGCGATGGCCGCCTATCATCAGTCGCTGCGGCTTGATCCACGCAACCCGGAGACCTTGGCCAACCTCCGCTTCGCCCGCGAGCAGGTCGGCATCCAGCCGCCGCCGCTCACCCTGCGCCAGCGCTGGCTGCGCCGGCTCTCGCTCGGCGAATGGACCATCCTCGCCTCGGGGGCGCTGACCCTGCTGCTGCTGCTGTTGACGGCGAGGCAACTGAAGCCGGGAGCGTTCGCGGGCAAACCGCTTTGGATCCGGCTCCCCGCGGCGGGCGCGCTGGCCACAGTACTCCTGCTGGCCCTAGCCGCAGCGGATTACTTCCTCGACGAGCGCGCCTTTGTTAGCACGGCAAAGGCGGTCGTTCGCAACGGACCGCTGGAGGAGTCACCGGAATCGTTCAAGGCCCAGGATGGAACAGAGCTCCGCGTGTACGACCGCAAGGGGGAGTTCCTCGAGATTGAGACCGCGCTCGGCCAAAAAGGCTGGATCCACTCCGGCAACGTCGAGTTGCTCGTGCCCTGAACGAAGGCTGAAAGCTTAACGCCTCTCCCGGCTGGGAAAGCGCCGGATGCCGGTACGCTCTTCGCGTGCGCGTTCGGCTTCAACTTTCTTCAGTGTCGCACGAGCAGAAGCAAGTTCCTCCTCGCCCAATCGACCGTCGCCATCTTTGTCGCTTTTGCGCAAAATACTCGCACGCGACAAACCTTCTTCGTCACGACGCATATCCCGATTGCGATCACCCCGACTGCTACGCGAACGAGTCAAATAACCCATCAAGAAACCCATGTCCTTGAACTTTCCGGCCTCGACCTGCTTCGACAGCGCGGCACGCTCGCCGGTGTTTAGGCGGCCATCCTTGTCAGCATCGTACTCGGCGTTGATCTCCTTGAACCGCTTGTCTACCCACTTCTGGGCAGCGTCAAATTCCTCCCCGTCCAGTTCGTTGTCATCGTCCTTATCAAAACGAGCGACAATCGGGTCGGGATAACGAAACCTGCGCCTCTCCGACCGCCCCCTAGGGTTAGGCTTGAGTTTGTCGGTGCGGATGGCTTCGCGCTCGGCGGCGTCGAGCCGCCCGTCCTTGTTGGCGTCGTACTTGGCCAACAGGCCCTGGTACACGGCTGACAGTTCGTCCGCCTTGGCCAAGGACGCGGCGGCTATCGACAGTAGGCCGATGATGGCAAGGGTTGATCCGGTAGGTTTCATGGCTTCAAATTTCTGGCGACCTGTTTTCCCTTCACCTCGAACGGCAGCTCGTCGATGGCGCTCCACTCGTCCCCGAACAACACGCGCACCTTGACAACGCGGGTCTTTTCAAGGCGCACAGGGCGGCTGTATTTTTCCGCGGCAGGTGAAATTTTCCCGCCGATCAGGCGCGGATCCGAGCCATCGAGCGTGTAGTACACCTCACCCTGTACAGCGGACATTTCCAGTTCGAAGCCCTGATCAATTACCCCTCCCCGCTTGGCCAGGCGGGCGGACTCGAGATCGGGGATCAACCCGTGTTTCCAGAGCTGATCAACGACGACCCTCGACCGGGCCGGGATGTAGTCGTTAAACCATCGATCCACCTCCGGCTGCCAGTCGTCGTCCAGCGTGCGAGGCCTGTTATCCCAGCCCTCGCGGGAAGGAGGCGCCCAATTGCTCCGATGAGGATCGCCCCACCGGGCAGACTCCCCGATGACAGCCAGGCGCAGCTTCCCGACTCGCTTGTTCAACAGGCTGGCCACGGACTCGGGAGTCAGCACGCCGCCATGGTTGAAATGCCGATGAACCCGGTCGGCCACCAGCATGCGGAACTCCGCGTTGTGCAGGCACTGTTGCCAGATCCATTGCGGGTTGCTGCGCGCGTACTCGTCGCCGGCCGGGTATGGGCCGGTGCGATCCTCGTTGATCTTCAGGAACGTGTGCTCGGCATCCCACACGTAATACCGAAAGCCCTCCCCGCCGTTGCGGTTGCGGATGCCGTACCAGTTGTTGGCGGATCGATTCGCGCCGAAGGAGGTGATGGGCGCATCGAGGTTGCCGCCGTAAAAGATCACCAGCATGTAGTCGATCAGGTTTTCCGGGTCGAGAAGCACCTCGTAACCCGAGTTACGGGTGCCATCGGGATCGTTGCCCAGAATCTTTTGGTACGCCGCATTGCTCTCCACCCCCTCCTTGCAAGTCTTCCACAATCTCTCCCACGCATCGAGGTTGCCGTCCGTAGCGAACAAACCGTACTGGGTGTTCCCCTGCCCCTTGCCCCGGCCGCGCCCGATCTTGATCACGTCAAAATCCTCCGTCTTCCCCTTGAAATAGGAACCACCAAAGGAAGCCTCCGGACGCTCACAGGCATTGAACAGGCCCCAGTACTGGCCGTTGATGTACAGATGGCAGAAATAGCCACGGGCTGTGGACTGCCCCATGGCCAACTGCAGGTCGCGGTTAAACTGATCCCGCATGAAGGTGCACCGTGGATCGTGGCTCAAGCTCCACGAGTAGTTGCTGAACGTTCGCAGGTCGAGATTGTCGAACTCCCGCGCGGCCGCCTTGCCGAATACGGGATACTTCAATTTTGCGGGGCCATATTCGCTCCGGAAGAAAAAGCGGAAGGCATGCTTGGCGTTGCTGGTCATGCGGCTGAACCCGCCACGTATGCGGACACCGCAGTTCTCCTGAAAACCCTCTTGGTCGTCACCCTGTATCAATTCAAGCGAGCAGGGTCTTTCCCAGCCGCGCCCGTCCTCCTTGGCATTGGCATAAATGCCGTCCTGCTCGCCGAACAGGTCCTCCAGGTCCATCACCAGCGAGTAGCTTGGAATCACCTTCATTCCCTCGAAAATCTTGTCTCGATACCGCTCATCGTTAACCACACGCTGGTCCATCCCGTAGTCCACGCGGTTCGAACCCCACTCGTAGTGGAATCCCGCCGGCGGCAGACCATCGTATGACTGCCGGACAACATCCTCCAGGAACAGGTATGTCTGCGTGACTACTTTCGTCGGCTTGTGGCCCGGCTTGAACGCCGCTGCACGGATCACCGTGGTTTGAGCAACCGTCAACGCGCCGTCCAGCACCCGGCCGCTGTCGATGGTCGGCACCGAGCCGTCGGTCGTGTAACGCACCACAGCTCCCGGTGTCTGGGAGGTGATCATCAGCTCGAACGGTTCCCCGTGGAAACCGTGAGGCTGGCTGAAGGTGAGCTTGACCACCTTGCCGGCGAGGGTTTGCCCGTTGGGCGCGCCCGGTGTCGGGCGAAGGAAATAAACCGGCCCAGCGATCACCGAAGCCTTGGAGGTAGGGTCCGGCTGCCAGCCAGCCGGAATGCCGTAGGAGATGTCATCCCGCTGTTTGGGATACTTCATCACAAAATGATGCGCCACCGCTCGGCCGCCCGGCTGAACCAGGCCAAGGTACTCGCCGCTCGCACCCAGCTTGAAATTGGCATGCAATTCCCGGTCCGGCCTGACCCGGTCGGCACCGGAGGCGAATACCAGCAGATATCCGCCAGCCTCGATCTTGACGGCGGGAAACGTCCACTTGGCCAGGTTCTCGGCGTCATCGGTCAGCGTCCATCCTGCCAGGTCGATCGTGGCATCGCCGGCATTGTGAATCTCGATCCAGTCCGACCGCTCGCCACCGGCACTCACCAGGCCCTTGTCGTTGACCGCGAGGAATTCGCTGATGATCACCCGGGCCTGCGCTTGGCAAAGCAAACCCGCCAAAAAGGCCAGGAGGGCCATCAAATTGACGCAGTGTCGTCGCATAAGTGGATCAATACGAAGGTGCAAATGGAAAAGTTTCACTTGGCCAAGCGACGAGTGAAAGAAAAAAACGCCGGGAAAAATCCCGGCGCTCGGCTTAATTATTTAAGGTGCGATTTATTCACCTCCGCGGCGACGGTTTTTGCCGCCTTCACCACGCTGGCTGCCGCGACGGCTGCGTTCTGCATTTTCACCGCCACGGCGGTTGGATCCACGACCACTGGCTTGCTCACCTCGCTCACGACGCTCACCAGTGCGGCTGCGCTCGCCACGCTCGGAACCACCACGGCTTTGGTTACGGCGCGAAGACAATGCCTTGCGGGCGGCTTCACGTTCCGCCTCGTCTAGTTTGCCGTCTCCATTCTTGTCGTATTCCTTCATCAAGCGGGCACGGTAGTCGTTCCCACCACGGCGACTGATGTCGCTGTCGCTTCGAGACTGGCTCTGGCTCGCTCGCTTCCTCAATGCCGCCATGCGTTCCTTACCTTGTTCTTCTGTTATTTCGCCGGCTTTCATCGCAGCACTAATTTGCTTGCGGGCTGTCTCGATACGCTGACGGCGTCGGTCGCTTTCACTGGTCTGGTCGCTTTGACGACCAGACTGTTTCCTTAGCGCGGCTCCAACAGCTTTGCGTTCCGTCTCGTTCAACTTGCCGTCGCCATCCTTGTCGAAACGCTTGATGATGGCTTCGCGTGAGGGCCGGGCGCTCTTTTTGGCAGCCGGCTTTTTCGCCTCCTCCGCTTGGGCCACATTCAGGCTGCCGGTTAGCAAAGCGGCGGCAGCAAATGTTCCTATAGTCTTGATGTTCATGTTTTGTCCTTTCTTGTTTCTGGTTAAAGAATCTTGTCATTCATAATCGATGACTATTGTAGTTAACGCCGGCCAAGCGCGAAAGTTACAAAAAATCTCCCCACAAAAGGGTTTCCCTGTTGACGCCGCTTGGCCAAGTGCACCTAATTGCCGCATGAAAAAGCAACAAACTGGGTTTACTCTGATCGAGTTGCTGGTGGTCATTGCCATCATTGCCATCCTTGCCGCCCTGCTCCTGCCGGCCTTGGCCAAAGCCAAGGAACAGGCAAACAGCGCCGGCTGCAAATCTAACCTCCGGCAGATCACGCTGGGCACCATCTACTACTGTGACGACCACGATGGCAGAATGCTGCAGGTGCTTGGCCCGTCCAAACCGTACTGGTTCCATGCCATCGCACCGTACCTCGGCGACAAGCGCTACGCCAAGGATCCGCAGGCCGCCTACCACGGCGCGATGAAAACGGTGATTTGCCCGGTGGTCAAAACCCGATCAAAGGGAGTCAAGGGCGGCCTCCCCCGCGGCGACAACAAAACAAGCTGGTCATACTGGTGGGGCAATTTTGGCAACTCATTCGCCGAGGGAAGCTATACGATCAACTCGTTTATGCAGGATCCAAATGGCAGCTACTACGCACCAAATACCGCTGATGAAAAAAAGAAATACTGGGAGCAGTTCTCCAACGCCACCTCGGAGGTTCCCGTTTATGGGGATGGCAACTGGGTCGACTCGTGGCCCCGGCCCGATAATGCTCCACCGCCGGACTATTCCGGCTCGCACTCCGATAACGGCATGCGCCGATTCTTTGTCAACCGCCACAACTTCGGCATCAACGCCGGCTTTGCCGACGGCCACGTGGACAAGGTCACGCTGCGCGGTTTGTGGGATCAAATCTGGTACAAGGGTTACGTCCTCACGCGCGAACCCAAGCTGCCTCGGCGATAATTCGCCCCATGTTCCTGCTTGCACTTCGCCGCAATTCTGATTCGGTTCTCCCCGCCGCATGAAACCGACAACCGTTATTCTCGGGATCGCGTTTGCAAATGCGCTTGGCCAGGCGCATTCGGATGGCTGGAACCAATTCCGGGGCCCGAACGGCTCCGGCGTGGCGAAGGATGGCAAGCCGCCGGTCGAACTCGACGCCGCCCGACTCGCCTGGAAGACGGCCATGCCACCCGGCCTGTCGGCGCCGGTGCTGTCGAGCGAGCGCGTTTTTCTTACCGGCTTGGCCAAGGGCAGACTGGTCACGCTCGCAGTTGACAAGGCCGACGGCAAAATCGCCTGGCAACGCGCAGCGCCAAAGGTCGACCTCGAAAAGGTCCACAAGGCTAGCCACCCCGCCACCCCATCGGTGCTCGTCGGGGAAAACCGCGTTTTCACCTACTTCGGCTCATACGGTCTGATTTGCCACGACCACGACGGGCGGGAACTTTGGAAAAAACCGATCCGCACGCCCAGGTCGCTTTACGGCATGTCCACCTCACCGATCCTCCACGGCGAACACCTCATTCTGGTTTTGGACAACGACGCAAACCTCCCCGGCAGCCGCCTGAGCCAATCCAAGGTCATCGCCTACAACAAAACCAACGGTGAGGTTTCTTGGGAGATCCCGCGCCCGTTCCACCGCAGCGGCTGGTCGACCCCGATGATTTGGAAACATGACAACGGCACCGAACTCGTCGTCCTGGGCAACGGCCGCGTAAGCGGCTACGACATGAAAAGCGGCACACAAAAATGGTTTGTTCCCGGCTTCTCCCGCGAAACCATTTCCACCCCGGTCGCCGGCAAAAACATCTTGTATGCCTCCTCCTCGAAGCTCGGCGGTGGCGCAGACATCCGGGTTGACCCATTGCCGTTTTGGGAGGCCATCATTCGTTTCGACCAGAACAGCGACGGAAAAATTGAACGCAAGGAAATGACCGGCCACTTCACTTTTCCCATTCGGCCCGAGCTTCCACCGGGCCATCCCGGTTTCGGCATTCCGCTGCCCGAAGACAAACGCAGGCGACAGGAGCGGCTCGACGGAATGTTCCGCGGAGTCGACCGCAACCGGGACAAGTTTTGGACCAAGGAGGAATTCATCTCAAACATGCGTGGTGGCCGGGGCAAGCCGCTGCTGATCGCCATCCGCCCCGGCGGCCAGGGCGACATCACCGACACACACCTGAAGTGGGAACTGAATCGGAGCATTCCCGAGATCCCCTCGCCACTGCTCTACGGCAACCTCATTTACATGGTGCGAAACGGCGGCCTCCTCTCAGCGGTCGATGCCGCCAACGGAAA
>MPMB02167159.1_pt1 | contig 17659 bp, 20 predicted proteins | sample 1617371 | NCBI WGS metagenome assembly MPMB02 (sample SAMN05944808, study PRJNA350692) | marine metagenome | biome: marine; feature: ODZ; material: water; isolation source: 300 m water sample filtered on 0.2 um supor filter | place: Pacific Ocean | collected 2012-04-08 | depth 300m m
GACAGAACGATGGATCAGGGAATACAACACTGAGCGACCACACCAGTCACTCGGAGATCTGTCGCCAATACTGTTTTTACAACAGAGAGGGTTCGGCCAATTTTCTATTTATGCGCTGTAGAAAGATGGGGGTGTTGACAGGTCGACAGATCATACGGCCGATATTTGTATGAAGGCGGTTAAGTTGAAAGAGTGCCAGTTGCCCAGGATTACTTATTTATTAAACGAACATTCCGGGCTTTCCGTGGCCAGAAATACGGGTGTCTTTATTTCTAAAGGAGATATGATAGCATATATTGACGGTGATGCTATTGCTGATGAGCACTGGGTTCTTGAAATAGCAAAAACGTTTAACAACGATGACACTATTGGGGCGGTTGGAGGAAAGATTGAAATATTGAACACGGAAAGTTGGTTTGCCCTTTTTATCCATTGGATTCATTATTACATGGAAGGTAAAAATGGGGAAGAAGTAATACCATTAATTGGGACAAATATGGCGTTTAGGAAAGAAGTGTTTCAAGAAAGAGGTGGCTTTTTTGAAAATTTCAAATCGCGTGGAGATGAAACGAGTTTTACCAAATTGAAAGTTTTGCCATATTTTAAACAAAAGACAACTGCAGATGCTGTCGTCCATCATGAAAGACCTTGGACTTTCCACCAGTCGGGGAGCATTACAGGTTTTTAGCAGAATTGGGGGCAAGGATCGTAGAAACAGGCCTTCTCAAAGAGACCAAACTGACTACATGAACCGAGTGAAGGAAACCAACAAGAAAATCCTAATAACCGGTGCTGACGGCTTCATCGGCTCTCATCTTACTGAAATGCTCGTAAAGCAAGGCGCCAATGTAAAGGCTCTGAGTTACTATAATTCCTTTAATTACTGGGGCTGGCTGGAGGGCATTGATTGCCTGAATAATATAGAAGTGCTCACCGGAGATGTGTGCGACCCCCATTATTGCAAGCGAATCGTCAAGGATGTGGATATCATCTTTCATTTGGCGGCCCTCATTGGAATACCCTATTCTTACATTGCGCCTGACAGCTATGTGGATACCAATATCAAGGGAACGCTGAATATATGCCAGGCCGCGCTCGAAAATGGGTGCACGCGTGTGATCCATACTTCCACGTCCGAAGTTTATGGTACTGCTCAATATGTTCCCATTGATGAAAAACATCCATTGCAGCCCCAGTCACCATACAGCGCCTCAAAAATCGGAGCGGATGCAATGGCTAGAAGTTTTTTCAATGCTTTTGAGCTACCCTTGACTATAGCACGGCCCTTTAACACATATGGTCCCCGCCAGTCGGCACGGGCAGTTATCCCGACTATAATAACCCAGATAGCAAGTGGCAAAAGGGTGATAAAGCTGGGCGATATGACTCCAACACGAGATCTGAGCTATGTTGAAGATATATGTAATGGATTTATTGCTCTGGCAGAATGCGAAAAGGCGATTGGTGAGACGGTAAATATTGGTTCCAACTTTGAGATTGCCATTGGAGACTTGGTTAATAAAATAAAGGAAATAATGAATTCCGATGTGCAAATAATCTCGGATAATACACGCCTTAGGCCCGAAAAATCCGAAGTGTTTCGCCTGTGGTGCGATAATACAAAAATAAGGGAATTGACCGGTTTTGAACCAAAGTATCCAATAGGAGAAGGGCTTGAAAAAACGATCGCCTGGTTTACAAACCCTGAAAATCTGCGCAAATATAAAACAGATATCTATAATTTGTAGAAGCCTAAAGCATATAAGCATGGAAGCTGAACGCTCAAAGCTGCAAGGGATAAGATGAAGAAGCTTGGTTATGAAAATCTTGATGTGTGGAATCGTTCTGTTGATTTTGCAGTGAGGGTCATAGAACTCGTTGAAGCAATTGATACCGGGAGGAAACACTATAGGCTTTTTGACCAAATTGAAGCGAGTTCAACCAGCGTATCAATGAACTTGGCGGAGGGCAAAGGGAGAAATTCGAAGAAGGAGTTTATTCAATTCTGCTACATTGCACGTGGCTCTCTGTATGAAACGATGACCTTGCTGGAAATATTTCGCAGAAAGAACCGGATTACGGATTCTGCCTATTTGGAATTGGAGAAGGAAGGAATAGAAATCGCTTCCATGATAAAAGGACTCATAAATTCCCTTTACAAGCCATAGTACCTTTCACCCTAATCTTTGACCTTTTACCTTTGAGCTTTATTTTTATACGCTTTGAACTCCAATGCTTTCAGCTTTGAGCTTCTATCTTCGAGCTTAAATTTATGATAAAAAAATCAGCATCAAATTCATTTTCAGAGATTATCGATTTTATCAAGTCTCTCTACCCTGAAGAAATTCCTGTTCCACTTCATGCGCCCAGATTTGTCGGCAGGGAAAAGGAATACGTAGTTGATGCTATAGGTTCCACCTTTGTTTCCTCTGTCGGCGAATATGTTGATCGCTTTGAGGAAATGATATGCAGAATTACTGGAACTGCATTCGCTGTGGCCACGGTAAACGGTACATGTGCGTTACATATTGCCCTTAACCTGGCAGGCGTTCAATCAGGCGATGAGGTGATCACACAGCCTCTTAGCTTTGTAGCAACGGCCAATACTATTTCATATTGTGGAGCTAAACCCATTTTCCTTGATGTAAGCAGGAAAACATTGGGCCTTGATCCTACGGCTTTGAAAGAGTTTCTAAAATCCAATACACAGACAACAAATCAAGGCTGCTACAATAAGGCTACCGGAAAACGGATCGCGGCGTGCGCTCCCATGCACACTTTCGGACACCCCTGCCAGATTGATTCCATTGCCGGGATTTGCGAACATTATAATATAGCTCTAATCGAAGATGCCGCGGAGTCGTTTGGAAGCTTTTACAATGGCCGGCACACAGGCACTTTTGGATTATTTGGTGTTTACAGTTTTAACGGTAACAAAACAGTTACCTGTGGTGGAGGTGGAGCAATTGTTACAAATGATGAAACTTTTGCCAAGAAAGCGAAACACATAACGACAACAGCCAAAGTTCAACACCCCTATGAATACATTCATGACGCGATTGGTTACAATTACCGTCTTCCGAATCTAAACGCAGCCCTTGCATGTGCACAACTGGAGCAACTGGACTTTTTCCTAGAAAATAAGCGTGAACTGGCTAAAATATATCAAGACTTTTTTGGACTCTTGGACATTCCCTTCGTCTGTGAACCAGATTACGCCCGGTCAAGTTTCTGGCTTAACGCAATTATCCTACTCGATCGCAAAACACGTGACGAATTTTTGAAAGCAACAAACGAGGCAAAAGTCATGACACGCCCTGTCTGGAAGTTGCTAAATCAACTTGAAATGTACCAAGATTGCCAGACTGATGCGCTGATAAATGCACAGTGGCTTGAAGACAGGGTGGTCAATATTCCGAGTAGTGTAAGGATATGAAAGAAAAAATTATACTAATCGGCGGCGGAGGTCACTGTAAGTCCTGCATTGATGTAATTGAGCAAGCTGGGACATTTAGGATTGCAGGTATTGTGGATTTGCCAGAAGAACTCCACCAAGAGATCTTGGGATATAAGATTATTGCTACGGACGATGACCTGCCGCGGCTTGTAAATGAATACGAAAACTTCCTGATCACTCTGGGTCAAATAAAGAGTCCGGAAAAACGGATAAGGATTTTTCAAACGTTGAAGGAATCAGGGGTAAAATTACCGGTAATTGTTTCCCCCCTTGCCTATGTTTCCAAGCATGCCAAGATTGAAGAGGGGACTATCGTTATGCATTATGCGCTGGTGAATGCTGGAGCAAAAATAAATAAAAATTGCATCATCAATACCAGGGCACTTATCGAGCACGATGCCGTCATCGAAGATCATTGCCATATTTCAACAAATGCAGTAATCAACGGTGGCGTTAAAGTCGGTACAGGTACATTTTTCGGCAGCAATGCCGTTTGTAAAGAATATATTGAGATTGGTGAAAATGCAGTAATAGGTTGCGGTGCAAAAATTACTAAGAATGTTCCCCCAAATTCTTTGGGCTTTTAGCTTTGCCTGCCCCGTGAAATGCGGAGCATATTTCACTGGGGAAATTTCAAACATTTTGCCATCCATCAGGAAATATCATGAAAATAATTAAAAAGTTAAACCAGTATTATAATTCATTTAATATGGCTGAAGATTACATAGAAAGAAGAATTGTAGTTAATAACTATCCTAAAGTTATAGCAATAGAATTAACTAATAGATGTAACTACAGATGTTCCTTTTGTCCCCCGTTTACTAGAGAGTCAGGTTTTATGTCAGAAGAATTACTTAAACATATTTTAGATACAACAGTATTCTCAAATGATATTGTTCAACTTCATTTTCATGGAGAATCTTTACTGCATCCAAAGTTGGGCAAAATGATAGCACTATGCAAAAAATATAAATTAGCAGTAGGCTTATCAACTAATGCAAGTATTTTAAATCTAGAAAAATCGAAAGATATTATAAGTAACGGATTAGATTATTTGATTATTGCTTTTGATGGTGTATCAAAAGAAATATATGAGAAGTATAGAGTAAATGGTAATTATGATAAAGTTAAAAAATATATAATAGATTTTCTTAATTATAAGGAATCTTTGGGTGCTAAAACCCCTTTTGTGGATTTAAATGTTATAAAAACTAATGAATCTGTGCCTTTAATTGATGATTATATTAAATTTTGGGAAAAGACATCTGTTAATCGTATTACTGTAAAAAGTTTTTCGACAAGGGCAGGACAGATAGATGGAAGTATATCTTCGGAAGATAATTGGTATTTTGGGGAACGTATTAAAAGGTATCCTTGTGACTGGTTTTGGACAAGTGTTATAATTCTTTGGGATGGAAGAGTTGTTCCCTGTTGTCACGATCTGGAAGGGAAATTAATACTAGGAGATATTAGAAAGGAAACACTTCAGCAAATATGGAATAATGATTTATTACAAAGGATAAGATTAGAAGAATGTGAAAATAATCATGATAGAGAGCCATGTAAATATTGTAATGAGTGGTATGGACGTCCAGGAAATAAGATAGGATATATTATTAAAACAATTAAAGACAAAATACAAGGTGAAAAGATTTTTAAAATTGTATATGAAAAAATAGATAAGTGATTGACCAAAAATGAAAACCTTCATCATCGCAGAAGCAGGCGTAAATCATAATGGCAGCATAGAACTTGCCAGAAAGATGATCGATGTGGCTGTTGAGGCCGGGGCTGATGCTATAAAGTTTCAGACTTTTAAGGCAGAAAAGGTTGTAAGTAGATACGCCCCAAAGGCGGAATATCAAAAAAAAACAACAACGGCTGATGAATCCCAGCTTGAGATGATCAAGAAACTGGAATTGGGTGTTGATGCTCACAGAGAACTCATCGCCCATTGCCGGCAAAAAAATATACAGTTCCTCTCCAGCCCGTTTGATCTTGAAAGCATAGACCTGCTAAATGAACTTGGCCTTGATATTTTCAAGACTCCATCCGGCGAAATTACCAATCTGCCTTACCTGAGAAAGATAGGGGCGCTGAAAAAAGAAATTATACTTTCCACCGGCATGGCTGATTTAGGCGAGATCGAAGATGCCATTGATGTGCTCATGGAAGCCGGAACAAAGCTTAAAAACATCACAGTTCTGCACTGCAATACGGAATATCCCACACCAATGCAGGATGTAAACTTAACAGCCATGGAGACCATAGCCCTTAAGTTTTGTGTACGCGTGGGTTATTCGGATCATACACTTGGAATAGAAATCCCTATCGCAGCGGTAGCCCTTGGTGCGATCGTTATTGAAAAACATTTCACACTTGATAAAAACATGAAAGGCCCGGATCATAGGGCATCCCTTGAACAAGACGAACTCAAGACCATGGTTAACGCTATTCGCAATATAGAAAAGACCTTAGGAAACGGCATCAAAAAGCCCAGTCCCTCAGAACTAAAAAACATGGTCATTGCCAGAAAAAGCATCGTGGCGGCCCGGGATATCCGCAAAGGAGAAGCATTCACCGAAGAAAATCTGACCATAAAGCGTCCCGGAACGGGGATCAGCCCCATGCGGTGGGATGAGGTGATAGGCCAACGAGCGAGAAAAGATTATAATATTGATGAGCTTATTAGCTGGTAGATAGTAGCTGGTAGCTCGTAGATTTGAGATCAGAGGTGAAATTTGGACAAGATTGATGATATTGATTTTGGATATGAGAAACTGCTTATCTGGCAAAGATCGCTTGAATGGGCAGATCGTGTTTTGTCAATTGCTGAAAACATAGAAACAGAAAGAAAACATTATCGATTGATTGAGTAAGTAGAATCATCTTGCACATCTGTTCCGATGAACATAGCAGAAGGCAAAGGACGTTTTTCAAAAAAAGAATTTGTCCATTTTCTTTATATTGCAAGAGGATCTCTTTACGAAACCATGACACTTCTGGAAATATTTTTGAAAAGACAATGGGTCTCACAGGAAGGATTCATTATCGTGAAAAACGAAACAAGAGAAATCGCAAAAATGTTTAACGCTTTCATAAATTCCATAAAAAAGAACCAATAACCAACTATAAACTACAAGCTACCAGCTTGCAAACTATGAGCTATCGACGACAAACTACGAGCTACAAGCCACGAACTATCTGTATTGTTACCGGCAGTCGCGCTGAATACGGCCTTCTTTATTGGCTGATTAAGGAAATTCAAGAAGATTCTGATTTTGAGCTGCAGATAATAGGCACAGGAATGCACCTTTCCCCTGAATTTGGCCTGACATACCGCCAGATAGAAGATGATGGATTTAAGATTGACAAAAAGATCGAGATGCTCCTTTCCTCGGATACACCGGTAGGCATTTCAAAATCTATGGGCCTTGGTATAATCGGTTTTGCTGAGGCATATGAAGAGTTAAACCCGGATATTGTAGTTCTTCTGGGGGACAGGTTTGAGATTTATTCAGCGGTTGCTGCTGCTATGATCGCCCGTATTCCAATCGCTCATCTGCATGGAGGTGAAACAACTGAAGGGGCATTTGACGAAGCGATCAGACATTCAATTACCAAGATGTCTCACCTTCACTTTACCAGCACGGAAGAATATAGAAAACGTGTTATCCAATTAGGGGAGAATCCTGAAAGGGTTTTTAATGTGGGTGCCATCGGAATCGAAAATATTCAAAAACTGCCGCTTCTATCACAGGAGGATCTGGAAAGTGAAATCGGTTTTTCTCTTGGACAGCAATGTCTCCTTGTAACTTATCATCCTGTAACTCTTGAACAGGCGACCGCTCAGATGCAATTCCAAAATCTTCTTAATGCTATAGATACAATTGACGGTTTGCATGTCATTTTTACAAAATCTAATGCGGACACGGAAGGCCGAATCATTAACCGGATGATTGATGAATATGTGTCAACAAAGAAAAAAAGCTCTGCTATTTCGTTTACATCGATGGGTCAGCTTCGGTATCTGAACGCTATGAAACATGTGGATGCTGTGGTCGGCAATTCATCAAGCGGAATTGTAGAAGCGCCGAGCTTTAAGACTCCCACTGTCAACATTGGTGACAGGCAAAAAGGACGTATTCAGAGCAGAAGTGTTATCAATTGCTCTCCGACAAAAGATGCAATCATTCAAGCTCTGAAGCAAGCATTTTCTCCTGAGTTCGGGCAGGGGATACAGGAGATGACAAATCCATACGGAAAAGAAAACACAGCAAGAAATATCAAGGAAATCATCAAGTATTTTGATCTGACGAATATTCTAAAGAAAGAATTTTATGACATTAAGATAGCTGATTAGTTAAACAGATCAAGAACTCAATAATTTACGAGTTGATCAGCCTAACCACTAAATAAATTGCCAGCTACTAAGAATTCAACAGCTTGCGAGCTAATACTATGAAAGACATAACCATACATCCAACTACTAGTGTTAAAGAAGCCATGGAGGCCATGGGCAAGACAGCGGAGAAGCTACTTCTAGTCGTTGATGAAAACCAGAGATTGATCGGCTGTTTGACTGACGGCGACATCAGACGTTACATTCTTAAAAGCTATGACCTAACCGGCACTATTGAAAAGGCCTACAACGCAAACCCGGTTTTTGTATTCCAGAAAGATTTTGATACGGAAAAGATTAAAACGGTTTTTTTGAAAAATAAACTCGATGTGATTCCGATTTTGGATCAAAACCGCAAGGTGGTCGATTTTATAACCTGGGGCAAGGCATTCGGAAACAATAGAAGATCAGGAGATCAAAAACTGAACGTTCCTGTTGTGATTATGGCCGGCGGCAGGGGAACCCGCCTTGAACCATTTACAAAAGTTTTGCCCAAGCCTCTTATCCCCGTTCGCGACAAACCCGTAATCGATCATATCATAGACAGATTCAGGGACTATGGCGTGAGCGAGTTTTATCTTACAATACATCACATGTCCAAAATCCTGCGCGCATATTTTGAAGAAAAAAAACCGGATTATTCCATAGAATTTGCCGAAGAAGATGAACCAAGAGGAACCGCAGGCAGCCTCAAACTGCTCGCAGACAAGCTGGATATGCCCTTTTTTGTGTCCAACTGCGATATCATTGTCGAAACTAACTATGCTGATATCTATCGATTTCATACAAAAAATAGCTATGATATTACCCTCGTAGCTTCTGCAAAACAATTCAATATTCCCTACGGGATATGAGAACTGAACGGTAGCGGCAGTTTGGATAGGATAAAGGAACAACCGGAATATAACTATTTAGTAAATACAGGGCTGTATGTACTAAACCCGGATGTAATAGGCCTGATCCCTGATAATAAATTATTCCACATTACTCATCTAATGGATAAACTAAGAGAAAACAAAGGTACAATAGGCGTGTATCCCGTCACTGAAAAGGCCTGGATAGATGTGGGCCAGTGGGCTGAGTACCGGAAAGCGTTGAAGGTGATAGAGGAGCTTTGAGGTCCGCTTGTTCGATGATTTGGTAACAGACAAAAAATCACAAATAAAATTCCTTCGACAAGTTAACCAACCATATTTCTTATCAATAGGCAGGAAAATATATGAAGGCAGAAGAAATAATAATAAGTAAGCGAGAAAAAGTTTTAAAATGTTTCATAATGGTTGTTAATTTTATTTTAGGATTATTGGGAGAAGTTAGAAAAGATCTTTCCAAAGTATTTCTTTCAAATGGATTCATACCGGTTAAAAAAGTCGGCACAAAATATGGTGAAATCAATTTTTATGCTCCAGGGAATATGTTGCTTTCAAGGGCAAAAAGTTTTCACTATAAAGAACCTAAGACACTCGCCTGGATTAGTAATTTTGAGAAAAATGATGTTTTTTTTGATATTGGTGCCAATATAGGAGTTTATTCATTATATGCCGGTTTGAAAGGTCATAGAGTATATTCTTTTGAACCTTCAGCCTTCAATTTTGCCATTTTAAATAGAAATATATATTTAAATGAACTTGAAAATGTCATTACAGGGTTGTGTTTAGCTTTATCTGATGAAGACAGAGTAGACTATCTCAATATGGTAGATATAAAAATGGGAGGTTCTAGCTATTGCTTCTCTGAGAGTAAAAGGGAAGACGGAAAAGAATTTGATCCTTACTTTCGTCAGGGGGCCTTAGGGCTGCGCTTAGACACTTTAGTCAGCTTGTTTGATAATGTTAAATTCCCTAATCATATTAAGATTGATGTTGATGGCAATGAGTGCAAAATACTTCAAGGAGCCGGTAAGTTGCTTGCTGATAGAAAGCTGAAATCAATTCTTGTTGAAATCGATACAAGAACTCAGAAAGCTACCGACCAAATTTCGTTGTTACTAAATGAGCATGGGTTTATTTTAACGGAGATAGACAAAAATATAGCTTATATTTATTCTCGAAATTATATTTTTGTTCGAAACTAGTGAAGGAATGTATGAGTTAGTTTAATGTATTGTTCTTAAGCTTATGAAGTTACGAACTGCAAACTCATGGACTTAACAGCTTTGAGCCCCAACTTTGAGCTACAACCCGCCACTCACAAGCTAACCAACTTATGAATTGCCTGATAATAGGTTATGGATCGATTGGCGCGCGCCACGCTTCTATATTAAGCGAAACGGGGCATATCGTTCATGTTGTAAGCAAGAGAGATATAAAAGACTTTCCGTGTTACAAATCAATAAAGGCAGCCTTGCAAAGCAGGGATTTTGAATATGTCGTTATCTCTAACGAAACATATAATCATTATAACAGTTTTATAGAATTAAACGGACTCGGATATTCAGGTAAGCTTCTTATTGAAAAACCTGTCTTTTCACAGCCATGTTTATTACCTCAATTAGGCCATGAAAATGTATTTGTTGCCTATAACCTTCGTTTTCACCCGGTTATTCAAAAACTGCATGAATTTTTAAATGGCAAAGAAATTTACTCTATACAGGTATATGTGGGACAATATCTTCCCGATTGGAGACCCGGCACTGATTATGCAAAATGTTATTCTGCTTTTAGAAACCAGGGCGGCGGTGTTCTGAGAGACTTGAGCCATGAGTTAGATTATATTAATTGGATCGCCGGCGGCTGGAAGAAAGTAACGGCGATTGGCGGAAAAGTCAGTGATCTTCAGATAGATAGTGATGATGTTTTTGCTTTGTTGTTGGAGATGAAAAATTGTCCTGTCGTCAGTGTTCAGATGAATTATCTGGATCGCAAAACCCGCAGGGAAATTATTATTAACCTGAAAGATCATTCAATAAAAGCAGATTTGCTTCATAGCACTTTAGAAATAGACGGAGAGATGACAATGTTTGAGGTGGAAAAGGATCTGACATATACCATGCAGCATAATGCAATATTGAATGGAGACTACAGTACCGCCTGTACATTGAAACAAGGGATGGATGTATTAAACCTGATCCATGCTGCTGAATTGGCATCAAAGAAGCAAGAGTGGATTAATATATCAGATTTAGAGCTAATATCGTGAAACAGTACATCGTTGGATTTATTTTTGCTCGTGGTGGATCCCAAGGGATTCCCGGAAAAAATATTCGTCTCCTGGCAGGAAAACCGCTTATTGCTTATGCTATTGAAACAGCATTTCAAAGTCAGCTTATAGATCGCGTGGTGGTTTCTACTGATGATAAAAAAATAGCACGGGTTGCTCAAGAATGTGGCGCTGAAATTCCGTTTGTACGTCCCAAAGAATTAGCCCAGAACAATTCTCCAGAATGGCTGGCATGGCAACATGCTATTCGAACTTTGAAGGAACAGGACAATGGCAGGGATTTGGATGTATTTGTTTCCATTCCTCCTACTGCGCCGTTACGAGTTGTTGAAGATTTGGATAATTGCATCCACAGCTTTTTGGATAATAACGTTGATGTGGTTATAACGGTCAAGAAAGCCAGTCGTCATCCATCATTTAATATGGTTTCCATTGATGAAAATGGTTATACAACACTTGTATTGCCACCAAGTGAATCAATCAGTCGACGTCAGGATGTTTCTCCCGTGTATGATGCGACAACAGTTGCTTACGTTGCAAACCCACAATTTATAATGGGAGAAAAGTCGATTTTTAGTGGAAAGATTAAATCAGTCATAATCCCTGAAGAAAGAGCAGTTGATATCGATACCGAGCTTGATTTCCAGTTTGCTGAATATTTGGTGACCAATAGGATAAAAACAAATGAAGAGAATTAGCGAACTCATGTCACTTAAGGGGCGCATAGCACTGATCACAGGTGGCGCGGGGCATATTGGTTCGGCGATGGCTGAGGCTTTGGCAGAGCTTGGCGCGAATATCGTGCTGCTTGATCTGTCTCTCGAATCGTGCCTGCCTGTATGTGAACATATCTCAAAGGAATACGCTGTTGAAACTCTGCCTTTAGCAGTAAATCTTGCACAGGAAAAACATATCCGAACGGTTCCCGATAAAGTTGTAAACAAGTTTGGCAGATTGGATATTATGATAAATTGTGCTGCGATTGTCGGGATTTCAAACCTTCAGGGTTGGGCAACTTCTTTCGAAGAACAGTGTGTGGATACTTGGAAGCAAGCTTTAGATGTGAATTTGACAGCTCCATTTATATTGACTCAAGCTTGCACACCAGCATTGAAAGAGTCCGGTCATGGTTCAGTAATCAATATTGCTTCGATCTATGGACATGTAGGCCCGGATATGCGCTTGTACGAAGGAACGGAAATGGGTAACCCTGCGGCTTATGCTGCAAGCAAGGGAGGGTTGATCCAGTTAACTCGTTGGCTTTCAACAGTGCTGGCTCCTGAGATCAGGGTTAACGCTATCAGTCCGGGCGGTGTGTGGCGAAATCAGCCCGAACAGTTCTGCAACGAATATATTGAGAGAACACCGCTAAAACGCATGGCTATCGAGGAAGATCTCAAGGGAGCGGCTATATACCTTGCTAGTGATCTTTCCCAATACGTGACTGGGCAAGATATCGTTGTGGATGGGGGGTGGAATGTTTGGTAATGCACTACATTTTCTGCTGGTATGGATCCGCATCCAAAAAAACTGGGAGAACGGGGTTTTCAAGGAAACCCATAATATTTTTTCAGCAGGAAGCTTTAGAAAATCTCACATAGTTACATTTGCTTGGTGAGAGAGGCAAAATAGATAAATGATAGAAGTTATGACCCGACCTCAGTGTCTGGCGGAGGATATCGTGGTTTTGGATGGCTTTTCGAATGCGGGAAAATCATTATTGGCACCTGTTATCAGTTCCTTTGAAAGATGCGAGCTGTGGAGAATAAATCCTCTATATGATAATCTCTGTTTGCTGGATGCATTTAAAAAGGTTGAAAGAGATGCTTCATCAACCCTTGTGAAATTATTTGCCGATATGGATCTGTATAACCTGATCATTGGAAGGAATGTAAATTTTAGGGCAGATGATGATACGGGGGTCCACAAAAATTTACAGGGAGATCGTTATAAAAAACGACTTGATTCCGAAGGCGGGGACTATGGAACAAAAGTTATAGATGAAAAAACCCCAATCCTTATTCTAATGACTCACTGCATATTCGAATTCCCGGATCTTTTGTTCGACAGTTATAAAGAACGGTTGAAAACGTATATAATCATGGTACGGCACCCGCTTCATTTAGTGATGAACTGGTTTTCTTCAAAATGGCATGAAAGAATTGGGATCGATAAGCGAGAATTTCAACTATGTTATGAAAAAAACGGTACTGTGTTTCCATGGTATGCCCATTCATGGGAAAAGAAATATCGATCTTTACACCCATTAGAAAAGGCTATTATGACGATTTGCTCGCTCGATGAGGGAATAAGAAAAAGATATAAAGAATTGGGAGAGAGGGATAGGGATAAAGTGCTTTTTGTCCCTTTTGAAAAATTGCTTACCCATCCGAATCAATATTTTGATCGCATTATGGGGAAACTCAGCACAAAAAAAACAGCACTGACAGATAAGGTTTTAGAGGAAGTAAGATTGCCGAGGTATAGTGATAACCATTATCTGGAAAAATTGAAACATGACTTTAAAGTTCGGATGGAAAAAGAGATCGTGTCTGAAGAATTGAAAAAAATTCTAAAAAATCTTTGCTCTAAATATGAGGAAACCTATTTAAGGCAATGACAATATGATGTTCACCATCAAAGTATCTTCAAGGAGTTTTGAGAGTTATAGAAAATACCAAAATTGAAGTTCTGGACTGCACCTTTCGGGATGGTGGATATTATAACCAGTGGGATTTCTCATCGGAACTGGCGCATTCATACATAAATGCAATGGAATCTGCCGGTGTCTCCGCAATTGAACTTGGTTTTAGATTTTTGCCGACGGATAAATTTTTGGGACCAAATGCTTATACAACAGATGAATATATCGAATCTTTGAATATTCCAAGACATATGAATGTGTTTGTTATGGTCAATGCTAAGGAACTGCTTGCCTACAAGAATATGCCCGAAGTTGCTGTAAGTAGTTTGTTTAGAGAATCTAGCCTATCGCCTGTTGATATTGTTCGAATGGCTTGCCATTTTTCGGATATAGAAAAGGGTCAAGTTTTGGCAGAAGCATTTGACTCCTTGAAATATCCTATTTTTGTTCAACTTATGCAAGTGGCAGGAAAATCGAATGACGAAATTGTGCGCGCCATTGAGACTATTGCACTATGGCCAGGCGTACAAGCTATTTACTTTGCGGATTCGTTAGGTTCTATGAATCCGACGGAGGTTCAGGAAAAGGTCGCATTGATCAGATCAAAGTGGAGCGGCTCGGTTGGGATTCATACCCATGATAATATGTCCAGGGCATTAGATAACAGTTTGGCAGCGATTGAAGCAGGAGTAACGTGGATAGATGGAACGATTTTGGGAATGGGCCGTGGTCCGGGTAATGTGAGAACGGAAAATCTGTTGATTGAGCTAGTGCGTCGAGAACTGGGTGACTATTCTCCAGACGCATTGATTCCGCTAGTGATACAAGAGTTTGCAAATTTACAGAAACTCTATGGGTGGGGGGCAAATCTGCTATACTATATATCCGGGTTATATGGGATACACCCAACCTATATTCAAGAATTGCTCAATAAGGACGAGTATGAAACGCACCATATTCTTGTTGCAGTTGAATATCTTAAGGGTATTGACTCAAGCAGTTTCAGGCGAAATGTTTTGGAACAAGCAGTCCTTGGTGATGAGGCCCTCACCGAGGGAACCTGGGTTCCACTGGAGTGGATCAAGGGAAACGATGTGTTAGTTATTGCTCCAGGTGAAGGGTCCAGAAAATACCGGGATGGCATTTGTCGGTTTATTCAGAGTCATAAGCCTGTTGTAATTGCACTCAACAGTAATACGTTTTTCCCCGCAGAATTTGTCGATGCATACGCAACATGCCATAAATCACGCTTGATGCTGGACTTTGATAGATTAAGAAAGCTGCATGCACCGATAATAATTCCCGCTGAACTCGTACCTAAAGAATGGCACTCCAAGATGGATGGAATGGAGATCCATAATTATGGGATGCAGGTGAAAAAAGATTCGTTTGAGGTTCGTAAAACAAGTTGTACGATCCCGAATATGCTTGGTGCTGCCTATATTTTTTCAATTGCCATAGCAGGTGGTGCAAGCCGGATATTCTTGACTGGGTTTGATGGATTTGGACCTGAAGAGCCAAGGCATAATGAAATGACCCACATGCTGTCTATATATGATACCCTCTTTCAAAAGGTGCCATTAATTGCCTTAACTCCGACAATGTATCCTATCCAGCAAGGATCGGTATATGCCCAAATGGAGGAGTTATAACCAAGCCATATATTGTTGTCATTCCAGCACGGTATGATTCATCACGATTTCCAGGAAAGCCATTGGCATCTATTGCCGGCAAATCTCTAATTCATCGTGTATGGGAACGTTGCATAAAAGCCTGCCCAGAGGAAAAAGTTTTTGTTGCCACGGATGACAAACGTATTGCTGATCATTGCGATGAGCTAGCAATACAGGTCATAATGACTAAGTCTGAATGTTTGACCGGAACAGATCGAGTCTATGAAGTTGCTAAGCAGATCGATTCTGATATATATATTAATGTCCAGGGTGATGAACCATTGATCAAGCCTGCTGACATTGAAGTTGTCATTAGGACAGCAATTAATCACCCTGGTCAGGTTATTAATGCGATGTGTTGTATTGAAAATGAGGAAGAATTTCGATCACCGTCGGTTCCCAAGGTAGTTGCTAAGGCTAACGGTGAATTGATGTTCATGAGCAGAGCTGCAATTCCGACAACAAAAAAGCTTGGCATTAAAAAGGCCTTTAAACAGGTTTGCATTTACGCTTTTCCAAAAAAAGCGTTGGCATTGTTTGGAAAAACAATTGAAAAAACACAAATTGAAGAAATTGAGGATATTGAAATCCTGCGTTTTCTTGAGTTGGGTATAGATGTAAAAATGGTTGAAGTTTCTGATGCTTCGATTGCGGTAGATTACCCTGATGATATCCTTCGAGTTGAAAAGGCCCTACGTGAAAGATCTAACGAAATATAGGACCGTTATTTTTGATTGTGATGGTGTGGTTTTAGATTCAAATCGCATAAAGACCGATGCATTTGCAAAAGTTTTAAAAGCTTACGATCATGATCTTGTCGAGAAATTTCTTCACTACCATAAAACGCATGGTGGTGTATCAAGATTCATTAAATTTGACTATTTCTTTAAGGAGTTCTTGAGATACACTGATTACTCCAACCTGACAAAAACAGCAGTTGACAATTATAGCGAAATAGTAAAAGAGGCTCTCAAGAATTGTTCTTATATCCCAGGAATATTGCCTTTATTAAAAGAAGTTAACTATCTAAAACTTAATTGTTATTTAGTTTCCGGGGGGGCTGAGAATGAGCTATGTGAGGTGTTCAAATATCGTAATATTGAACGTTTTTTTAAAGGGATTTACGGTAGCCCAACTTCTAAGAGCGACATTGTTGATGGGTTAAAGAGAGTAGAAAAGAGTTTTGATCCAGTAATCTATTTTGGTGATGCGAGATTTGATATGGAGATTGCTGAAATGTACCAAATGGATTTTGTTTTTGTAAGCGGAAAGTCCGAATGGGAAGAAGGAAAGTTTATATGTCAAGAGCGTGGTCATACGGTTGTTCCTGATTATAACCTATAATGTTTAAAAGTAAAAATCCCGGCCCAAAGGACCCGGATTTGGGTTAACCCCTGGAAGGGGTATAATTACCTTGCCTCCCGAGGGGGCAAGGTTGAGTTGTCCCAGTTGGCGTATTAATATTTTAGTTGATCCTGAAAAACGCTTTGAGACCTTTGCATAACCTGCCAAAAATTGTCACCGAAAGATTGATTCTCAATGCAATAATTTTCTCGATACTAGATATATTTTTGGCATATATAAAATTATTTAGATCGTTTATTATTGCCATTTTTATTGATTTTTTCACCTATTTATGATTTGGCCTACTCTAAAAGAAATCGGGAATAAGGATTGAGGAGTGGGCAATGGGATACAAACAAATAGGGGAGAATTTGAGTTTTGCTGATTTGGCTGTTACGAAATCTCTGGAGCATAACCGCAGTCTCAAAATGATGGAAAAGATCAACGATGTGGTGGAATGGAATAACATTGAGGCAGTGTTAAATGAGCACTATGAGTTTGGAAGAAGCAAAGAAGGTGCGGATGCCTTTCCTCCATTGCTGCTGATGTTATCTGCTCACCTGTTACAGCATAGATGCTGTAAATATAATTAAAGAGTAACTAAATAATAACTCTCCTTATCGACTTTTCCATTTTGATAATAGTGGGCGGGCATGACTTTATGATTTACTGAGTGAAATCATAAACAATTCACCACTTGATGTGATGGTTAAAGAGCGTCATATTAAGATTTTCTGTATCAGATAAAAAAACTTATGTACACTAATAAAATCAGAAAAGATTGAAACCCTCAAGTGTTGGCAAGATGCGACAAAAGATATTAAACGTAATATTTTGTGATGTTATCAAATGCTAGTAACGACTTAAGATAGGTCAGAAAGAAAATAAATCCTTGGAAATATTAAGTATGCAACATTTTTTATTAAGACAAGTTAATCAAATTAAGCAAGGAGGAGTATCTGCACTCTATAGGAAGCTTA
>MPMB02102617.1_pt1 | contig 17497 bp, 18 predicted proteins | sample 1617371 | NCBI WGS metagenome assembly MPMB02 (sample SAMN05944808, study PRJNA350692) | marine metagenome | biome: marine; feature: ODZ; material: water; isolation source: 300 m water sample filtered on 0.2 um supor filter | place: Pacific Ocean | collected 2012-04-08 | depth 300m m
AAACATCTTCATCTGTGCCTCGGTGGTATTTTGCGCCTCATCCAATATGACAAAAGCGTCGCTCAAGGTCCGCCCACGCATGTAGGCGAGTGGCGCCAGTTCGATGACGTTGCGCTCCATCAGTCGGACAACCCGGTCGAATCCAAGCATCTCGTAAAGCGCGTCGTACAGGGGCCGCAGATAAGGATCGACCTTCTGCCCGATGTCGCCCGGCAAAAAGCCCAGCCGCTCGCCGGCCTCGACTGCCGGGCGCACCAGAACGATGCGCTCGACCTGCTCATCCGCCAGCGCCTGGACCGCACAGGCCACTGCAAGAAAAGTCTTGCCGGTACCAGCGGGCCCGACACCAAAATTGATATCGTGTTTGAGTATGTTATTGAGGTAACGCTTCTGGCTGGGACTCCTGCCGCGGATCAAAATCTTGCGCCCGCGTATTACGATGTCGTCTGGGCTCTGGCGACCCTTGAGCTTATCGTTCGGGATATTCGCTATCGCCATGTGTACCCCGTCTGGGCTCAAAGTGCCAGAGACGCCGGTATCGGCATATAAGGCCAGCAACACATCCTGCGCATTGCGCACATCCTGGTCACCCCCGTCGACACAAAAAAGGTGGCCACGGTGTGATATGCGTACCCCGAGTCCCGCTTCGACCTGCTTGAGATAGGTGTCGTGCTCGCCACAAAGATCCGCGAGGCGCTCGTTGTCCTCGGGATCCAGAAGAAAGGTAATAGGGCTGGTTGGGTCGTTCAATCCGGTGCTGCGACTCCCACAGAGACAGAGGCCATAATAGCAGAGTTGGCGGCAGCGACCGCTATGGCGTCAGCGCGCAGCGAGTTGGGCAAAGCTTCGGTAATACGCAGATCAACAAACTGCCCGATGCGGGCATCATCGGCGCAGAAATTGACCACCCGGTTGTTTTCGGTACGGCCACTCAGGTGCGCGGCGTTTTTGCGTGATACGCCATCGACCAGGATTCGCTGACAGGTGCCCACCATTGCCGCACTGATGGCGCCGGCCTGGTGGGAAACCAGATCCTGTAATCGCGCCAGGCGCTGGCGCTTTTCTTTTGCTGACACAGCATCAGCCAACTCCGCTGCCGGCGTTCCGGGGCGTGCGCTGTAAATAAAGCTGAAAGAATGATCAAAACCCACCCGCTCAATCAACGCCAGGGTGGCACTGAAATCTGCCTCGGTCTCGCCCGGAAAACCAACAATGAAATCCGATGACAAACCGAGATCAGGCCGCACCTCGCGCAGGCGCTCGACGATGCGCTCGTAATCGGCAATCTGATAGCGGCGCTTCATGGCCTCGAGAATCCGATCCGAACCACTTTGCACCGGAAGATGCAGGTGACTCACCAGTTGTGGCACCTGAGCGTAGACGTCAATCAAGGCCTGTGAAAAATCCACCGGATGCGAGGTGGTGTAACGCAAACGCTCAATACCATCCACTTCGGCAGCATATACCAGCAACTCGGCAAAATCCACTACCCCGCCACCGTGACGGGCACCAATGTAGGCGTTTACGTTCTGCCCCAACAGGGTAATCTCGCAAACACCCTGTTCGGCGAGTTCAACGATCTCGGTGATGACCTCGTCAAAGGGCCTGCTGAATTCCTCACCGCGGGTATAGGGCACCACGCAGAAGGTGCAGTACTTGCTACAGCCTTCCATGATCGAAACAAAGGCACACGGCCCGTCACTGCTCGGTGGCACCAGGGCATCGAACTTTTCTATCTCGGGGAAACTGATATCCACCCGCGGTCGGCGCTCACGCGTCAACGCGTCCAGCATTGCCGGCAGGCGGTGGTAAGTCTGAGGTCCAAACACCAGATCCACGTAGGGGGCCCGACGCAGTATGAGCTCACCCTCCTGACTGGCCACACAGCCGCCCACCCCGATCACGAGTTCCGGCCGATCATTTTTCCACTCGCGCCAACGACCCAACTGGGAAAAAACTTTCTCCTGGGCCTTTTCGCGAACCGAGCAGGTATTGAGCAACAGCATGTCTGCCTGCTCCGCCTGATCAGTAAGCGCCATATTATGTGAAGAGGCCATCAGATCAGCGATACGGGCAGAGTCGTAATCGTTCATCTGGCAACCGAATGTTTTTATGAACAACTTGCGGGTCATGGCTGGGTAGATCCGGGCTTTGGCCTCGATTGGGAAAATCCTAACACTAGTTATACAGTTATATTCAGTTACGCATCCGCCGACGGCATTGTCGGCAGTAGCTGGGCATGCTCGACCCGGCGCGACTCGGCGCGGGTCAGCGCATCAACCTGTCGGGCAAAATGCAGTCGTACCGGTTCTGGCAGCGGTGTTGGTCGACCGGTCTTTCGGTTGACAAACACGTGAACAAAAAAGCCCTCGGCGCTGGGCGTGTCCTGTGTCGGCATGAATATGGCAACTTCATAGCGCACACTGCTGTTGCCCAGTTTAGTAATGCGCACACCCACGTCGACATGCCCTGATATCGCTACTGGCTGCAAAAACCGGCAGCCGTTTTCTGCGGCAAAAGGAATCACCGGATCACTCCGCCAGTCCAGGCCGGTCTCGTGCAGCAGGGTCAGCACTGCGCTCTCAAAGTAACGGTAATACTCCACGTTGTTGAGGTGACCCAACATGTCATAATCACTCCAGCGCGTGGTGACCCGCACCAGCAGCGCATAGTGCTCGCGGCTTGTTTCCGGCTGGCTTTCGCTCATTCCCCTGGTACCTCCTGATGCCTAGTCCAGTTGGACATTCAATTCTCGCATTCATCGTAACCGGCTTGCGCCGACCGCCCTATGGTCGCAAACGCTGGTGGCCGGCGTTGGTGATTTTTGCAGGGTGCGCAGCCGACCTCGATTTTCTGCCCGGCATCCTGATGGGTGATCCCAACCGCTTTCATCACGGGCCCTCGCACTCGATTACCGCAGCACTGGTTTTTGCCATAACGGTCGCTGCGTTCGCCCGGGCGTTGCCGGTGCGCTGGGCCGTGCTCACCTTTTTCATCTACTTGAGTCATCTCCTGGGTGATTGGCTCGCTGCCGATACCGGTGCACCGTTTGGCATCCCGCTCCTATGGCCATTCAGTTCTGCCTACTTTATATCTCCGGCGCCGATATTCAGCAATTTTGACCATGGCGGTGCTGGCGTAGGATTAACTGACTTCATCGGTCAACTTTTCTCGCTGCATAACCTTCTGGCCATCGGCTTGGAAATCGCTGTGCTGGGGCCCGTGCTGTGGCTGGTGACGCGCTACCGGCGGCGTCGCAGCCGGCGCTGAACCAGATGCGGTCGTAGATCAGTCCCAGCGGTCATCGCGCACGCTGACTTTGCCGTCTTCGATACGCACCGGAAATACATGTAACGGTTCATAGGCCGGGGGTGACAATACCTTGCCTGTTCTCAAACAGAACCGGGCGCCATGGCGCGGGCATTCGATCGCCCCATCTACAATGCAGCCCTCGGAGATCTCACCACCGTCGTGGGTGCAGGTATCTTCTATGGCGATTATCTCGTCATCAACTCGGACAAGTACGACCGCAGAGTCATCCAGATCTACCACCAGCGGAACGTTCGCATTCACCTCATCTACCCGGGCGACACTGGCCCATTCACCCATCAGAAAAATCCCAGTTCAAGACGCGCCGCCTCACTCATGACCTGGGGGTCCCACGGCGGATCCCAGACCAGTTCAACAACCACATCGGCAACTCCCGCAACGGCGCGTGCTGCATTCTCGACTTCGCCTGGCAGGGAGCCTGCCACCGGGCACATCGGGGAAGTCAGGGTCATATCGATCGCTACCTGGTTGTCGGCACTGATGTCGATACGGTAAATCAAACCCAGGTCATAGATATTCAAGGGAATCTCGGGATCGAATACCTCCCGCACCCCACTGATCACCCGCTCCAGCAGCGAGTCATCGTCGGCGACCGATTGCAGGCTGACCGAAGGCGGGTTGTCAGCGGCGACATTGGTGGCGTCAGATTGAATATCGGCAGCCTGCACTTGGGCGGCCGTTGCCGGGTCAGGCTGGTTGGTTTCGTCTGGCGTTTCTATCATCCGTAGTTCCGTAGCTTACAAGTCAAGTGGGTGCTATCACTCGGTGGTCACGCTGGCGCTGACATTGTGCAGTGCTGCGCGAACGGTATGCCAGGCCAGGGTTGCGCACTTAACCCGCGCCGGATAATCACGCACACCGCTTAACACTTCGAGCTTGGTCAAGGCCGGCAGATCCGTCTGCGACGGGGTCTGACCGGTTGCCATCGCGTGAAACGCGTCGAAGTAACGATCGGCCTCCGGTACGGAAAGCCCTTTCAGTATTTCTGTCATGATCGATGCCGACGCGGTAGAGATCGCACAACCGCGACCCTCAAAAAGCAGGTCTTCGATCACCCCGCCCTTATCCAATACCAGAGACACCGTGAGTTCATCGCCGCACAAAGGATTAACACCGTGCGCCTGGTGTGTCGGATGCTCGAGCATACCGAAATTACGTGGGCTGCGATTGTGATCAAAGATCACTTCCTGATAGAGATCGCGCAGGTCGTTCATCGGGCAAACAGGGACTGCGTTTTGGTGATGGCATCAAACAGCGCGTTGATATCCTCGGCGGTATTGTACAGGCCGAAAGAGGCGCGGGCCGTGGCCGGTACACCGAAAAACTCCATTACCGGCATAGCGCAATGGTGACCGGTTCGAATAGCCACGCCGACACTGTCAAGAATCGTGCCCACATCATGCGGATGGATGCCGCCCAGTTCGAAGGACACGATGGCTGCCTTGTCGCTCGCGTTGCCGATAATACGCATGCCCGGTTGTGAGTGGGCCCGCTGCGTCGCCAGCACCAGTAGCGCCTGTTCGTGGGCGCTAATTGCTTGGAGTCCAATGGCGTCAAGGTAGTCGATGGCGGCGCCCAGGCCTACCACCCCGGCAATGTGCGGGGTTCCCGCCTCGAACTTGTAAGGCAATGCATTCCAGGTGGAGCCTTCAAAGCTGACCGTGCGGATCATGTCACCGCCACCCAGCCAGGGCGGCATCGCCTCAAGCAGCGCCTCGCGACCATACAGTACCCCGATGCCGGTCGGGCCATAAAGTTTGTGCCCCGAGAACGCAAAAAAATCACACTCCAGAGACTGCACGTCGACCGGCCCATGCGCTACCGACTGGGCGCCATCGATCAGCACCACTGCGCCGGCCTGATGTGCCTGTCGGGTCAGTTTCTGGATTGGGTTGATGGTGCCGAGCGCGTTCGAGACATGGGTCAGCGCGACGATGCGTGTTTTTTCTGAGAGCAGGTTGGTAAAATCCTCAAGCAACAACTCTGCGTTATTGTTCATTGGCGCCACCTTAAGGGTCGCCCCGGTTTCCTCGCACAACAATTGCCAGGGCACGATATTGGCATGGTGCTCCATCGCACTGACCAGCACTTCGTCTGCTTTATTCAGTATTGACCGGCCATAGCTCTGGGCCACCAGGTTGATAGCACCGGTCGTGCCCTGGGTAAAGATCACCTCGGCACACGATGGCGCATTGATAAAAGCGCGTACTTTCTCGCGGGCGCCGTCAAAACGATCGCTGGCGCGCTGGCTTAGACGATGCACACCGCGATGCACATTGGCGTTATCACGGGAATAGAAATCCGCTACGGCATCGATGACCGCTTGAGGTTTTTGGGTAGTCGCACTGTTGTCCAGGTAGACCAGCGGATGGCCATTTATCTGCTGGGCCAATGCCGGGAAATCCGCACGCAACGCGTACACATCGAGCGCTGGCGGGTATTGGTTATGCGCAGCCGAATTCATCAGGACTCAGATTCGCGGATCTGCTCCGGTGAAAGGCGCTGCGCCGCTTGCGCTTCGAGATAGGAGCGCAGTGCCGGGAGCTCAATACGGTTGAGCACGTCAGCCGCAAAAGCCTGGGTCAACATCCGCCGGGCCGCCTGACGGTCGATGCCGCGGGACATCAGGTAGAACACCGCGGTTTCGTCCAGTTGTCCAACCGTCGCACCATGGGCACATTTGACGTCATCAGCATAAATCTCCAGCTGCGGCTTGGTATCGATTTCCGCATCGGCGGAGAGCAGCAGGTTCTGGTTGTTTTGCACCGAATCGGTTTTCTGCGCACCCGGCTGCACCACGATACGACCATGAAATACAGCGTGGCCGCGGTCACCGAGAACGCCCTTGTAGTGTTCGCGGCTGACGCAATGAGGTGCGTTATGCGTAATGTGCGTGTGGTTATCAACGTGGCTGCGGCCAAAAGCCAGGTACAGGCCATCAAGACTCGCAAAACCACCCTGGTCATCCAGATTAACCAGAGCATCATTGCGCACCAGGGCACCGCTCATCGTCACGGTAGTCGCTTGGAGTCGGGCCGAGCGACCCAGCCGAGCAAACATGCCGCCCACATGAAATCCACGTGGGGCCACCTGCTGTACGCTCTGGTAGTTGAGGGACGCATTGTCAGCGAGGATCAACTCTGAAACCGAATTGCTTAATAATCTTTCGTCGGCCAGTGAGACATGGCGTTCGATAACCGCAGCTTGACTGCCTGCGCCCATGACCACCAGATTTCGCGGCAGGCTGAGAAATCCCTCACCGCTACAGCCGGAGATGAAGAGCAGTTCTATGGGCTTGTCGACCCGGGTACCCGGGGCGATCTCGATGAGCGCCCCATCGCCGATGAATGCGGAATTCATGGCAATAAAGCCATGCGGGGTCTGCCCAAGCGCGCTGCCGAGCAGGGCGGCTATACGCTGTGGCTCGCTCCCCAACGACTGGCCAAGGCCTGATATCTGTACACCGTTGGGCAGGTCATCGAGCAGCGACAGCTCTGGCTGCCAAAACCCATCAGCAAATACCAGCCGCCAGGCATCGAGGCCATCGATTGTCGTTTGGCTGACAAACTCGCGCGGACACGGCGCACCAGCGACGGCTGGGGTAAACGCAACGCGCGTAATCGCCCGGGTCGAGGTGTATTTCCAGTCCTCGTCACGCTGACTGGGCAAGCCAAGCTGGGAGAGAGACTCTAGTGCCTGCGCCCGGCTGGCATCAAGTGATGGCGTTCCAAAAGCCGGCAGTGCCGGCGCCTGTTCGCGCTGGGCTGCCACATAGGCCGCAACATTTGCTGCCCCTTCGCTCACGCTGCCGAGACCGTGCTGGGGTCCGATTCAACCCAGCCATAACCCTGTGCTTCGAGCTCGAGTGCCAGGTGCTTGTCTCCAGAGCGCACAATGCGCCCCCCGGCCAGCACGTGCACCCGGTCGGGTACGATGTAATCAAGTAGTCGCTGGTAATGCGTCACCAGGATCACCGAGCGATCCGCACTACGCTGTGCGTTGACGCCATCGGCTACGATTTTCAGCGCATCAATATCTAATCCTGAATCGGTTTCATCGAGTACTGCAAGACGTGGCTCAAGCATCGCCATCTGGAAAATCTCGTTGCGCTTTTTCTCGCCTCCGGAAAAGCCCTCGTTAACCGAGCGGTACAGGAATTCTTCTTTCATCTGCAGCAACTTGAGCTTCTCACGTACCAGTTTCAGAAAATCCATGGCATCCAGTTTTTCCTCGCCACGGTGCTGGCGCGTAGCGTTTACCGCCTCCTTGAGCAGGTACACATTGGCAACTCCAGGGATTTCCACCGGATACTGAAAAGCAAGGAAAACCCCCTCACGGGCACGCTTCTCCGGTGCCAGCGACAACAGGTCCTGACCAAGAAAACTGACCGATCCGCCGGTCACCTGGTAACCCTCGCGGCCAGCAATCACATTGGCCAGGGTACTCTTGCCTGAGCCATTGGGCCCCATGATGGCATGCACCTCACCGGGTCCAACCTCAAGGTCCAGACCATTGAGTATCGTCTTTCCATCGACCGTTACGGTCAGCTTGCTTATCTTCAACATATGATCGTCAGGTTCTCCAGTATCTGGGTTGGGGGTTGTGCTGTGCAGGCCCGGACTGTGCCCGGCGCAATCCGAGTTAGCTATGTTGCGGCCGAAAGACCCTTATATTGGGGTCAGCCAACAGCACCTTCCAGGCTGATGCTGAGCAGTTTTTGTGCCTCGACCGCGAATTCCATCGGTAATTCACGAAACACTTCTTTGCAAAAGCCGTTCACGATCAGCGACACAGCGTCTTCTTCTGAAAGGCCCCGCTGGCGACAGTAAAACAGCTGATCCTCACCGATCTTGGAAGTTGTCGCTTCATGCTCGATCGTGGCCGTTGGGTTTTTTACTTCAAGGTAAGGAAAAGTATGTGCGCCGCAACGATCTCCCATCAGCAACGAGTCACACTGGGAATAGTTACGCGCGGTCTCGGCACCCTTGAGCACCTTGACCAGACCGCGGTAGGCATTCTGTCCGCGCCCGGCAGAGATGCCCTTGGAGATAATGGTGCTGGAGGTATTGCGGCCAATGTGCACCATCTTGGTTCCGGTGTCCGCCTGTTGGCAGTGATTGGTCAAAGCCACGGAGTAGAATTCGCCGACCGAAGAGTCGCCTTCAAGCAGAACGCTGGGGTATTTCCAGGTGATGGCCGAACCGGTTTCGACCTGGGTCCAGGAGATCTTGGCATTGTCTCCACGACACACGCCACGTTTGGTTACAAAGTTGTAGATCCCACCACGGCCTTCCTCGTCACCCGGATACCAGTTCTGCACTGTGGAATATTTGATTTGAGCGTCCTTAAGTGCCACCAGCTCGACCACGGCTGCGTGCAACTGGTTTTCGTCGCGCATCGGTGCTGTGCAGCCTTCGAGGTAACTCACGTAGCTGCCCTCGTCCGCGATAATCAGGGTGCGCTCGAACTGACCAGTATTGAGCGCATTGATCCGAAAATACGTGGACAGTTCCATCGGGCAGCGCACGCCCTTGGGTATATAGACGAAAGAGCCTTCAGTGAAAACAGCCGAGTTCAAAGCAGCATAGAAATTGTCTGCCGCGGGGACCACTGAGCCCAGATACTGGCGGACCAGATCTGGGTGGTTTGCCAACGCCTCGGACAAAGGGCAGAAAATGACTCCGATTTTGGCCAACTTATCCTTAAAGGTGGTCGCGACCGACACACTGTCGAACACCGCATCGACCGCAATTCCGGCCAGAGCCTTTTGCTCCTCCAGCGGAATGCCCAGCTTGTCGTAGGTCTCCAACAATTTAGGATCTATTTCGTCGAGACTCTTGGGTCGGTCCGCGTCACTCTTGGGTGCCGAGTAGTAACTGATCGCCTGGAAGTCTATGGGGGCGTGGCGAACCTGGGCCCAGCTGGGCTGCTTCATGTTCTGCCAACGGCGAAAAGCATCCAGTCGCCACTCAAGAACGAAGTCGGGCTCATCTTTTTTGGCGGAAAGAAAACGGATGACGTCTTCATTCAGGCCAGGCGGCAAGGTATCGGCTTCGATGTCCGTGACAAAGCCTTCCTTGTACTCACGACCAACCAGTTCACCCAGATCTGTCACTGCCGGATTCATTGCCTTTCCTTGATTACAATTTGAGGTTAATTCAATTGCTACTGGTCAACGAACTTGCCTCAACCACCACAGTCTTCAAGCGACCTGAACGCAGACCCTGGCGCACCACTTCTTGGCGCTCGGCAACCTCAAGCACTTCCGGCCGCCGTATCATTTCACCCAACGAAATACCATCCAGGAAGTTGAATATTTTCTCACTGAGTTCGGTCCACAACTCATGGGTCAGACATTTATCGCCATCCTGGCAATTGGCTTCACCGCCGCAGCGGGTCATATCGGCTCTCTCATCGACTGCTGAGACAATCGAGGCGATAGAGATCAGATCCAACTCCTTGGCCAGACGATAACCTCCGCCCGGGCCACGAGTACCGCGGACCAACCCGTTGCGGCGCAAACGAGCGAAAAGCTGCTCCAGGTAGGACAGTGATATCTCCTGGTTCACTGCAATATCCTGGAGCGTAACGGGCCGTCTACCCTCCTGCAGTGCCAGATCCAACATAGCGGTGACCGCGTAACGGCCCTTAGTAGTCAAGCGCATATCTATTATCTCCTATTACGTTTTTCCGGAAGCGTTTTGACCTGTTATGGCAAAAACGTACCAAAACAACCGGGTTTTCGACTGTTTACAACGCTTAAATATCCTGAGCGGCATTATAGGGATTTTGCTGACAAAAACCAAGTAGAAAACTGGGGATTAACCGATTCAGCGACCGTCATCGATAGTGCCGGTGGCAGCGTGGCAAACGCACAACTTAAAGCTGCTGTTCTAGCGACCCAGGCTGAAAATCCCAATCAGCAACGCCCCACAAACCGTCAACAACCCAGCACCTGCAGTGGCCAGCACGCCCAGAGCCAGAACCTCGGACCCCAGAAACAAGACGATTGCGCCCAGCAGCAATCCACCGCCCAGCATCAGACCATCGCGCTGGCGGGTGCGGTATTGTAAATCGCGAGCGAGTTGCTCGGCATCGTCACTCCCGGTACGAATAACCAATTGACCGTCACGCTGGCGTCGCAACAATTCGTGAACCAGGCCCGGCAACTCTGGCAGTAACGGTAAGACCGTGGGCAGTTCGCGGCGCAGTGCCCGGACCAGAGCCCGCGGTCCAACCTGCTCACGCATCCAGCGCTCAAGAAAAGGCTTCGCCGTCTCCCATAGATCCAACTCGGGATAGAGCTGCCGGCCGAGGCCTTCTATATTGAGCAAAGTCTTTTGCAGCAGCACCAATTGCGGCTGTACCGGCATATCGAAACGCCGAGCAACCTGGAACAGACGAATCACCAGGTGGCCAAAAGAGATCTCACTGATCGGCCGGGCAAAGATCGGTTCGCAGACCGTGCGTACAGCGGCCTCGAATTCTTCCGGGCGGGTGGTGGCCGGCACCCAGCCCGCGCGCAGGTGAGCCATGGCGACTGCCCGATAATCACGGTTAAAAAAAGCAAGCAGGTTCTCAGCAAGATAGCGTTTATCGGCTTCGGCGAGCGTGCCCATGATGCCAAAATCGACTGCCCGATACTGGCCTTGCGGGCTGACAAAAATATTACCCGGATGCATATCGGCATGAAAGAAGCCATCACGAAAGGCCTGAGTAAAAAAGATCTCAACGCCGTTATGGGCCAACTTGCGCAAATCTATGCCAGCGGCCCGGATCGCATCGATATCGCGTATCGGAATACCCTCGACACGCTCCATCACCAGAACCTCGCGACAGCTGTGGTCCCAATAGATCTGGGGCACGTAGATCATATCTGAATCCAGAAAGTTGCTGCGCAGCTGGCTGGCGTTTGCGCCTTCGCGCATCATATCGAGCTCGTCGTGGATCGTTTTGTCGTAATCATCGACAACCTCAAGCGGACGCAAGCGCCTGGCGTTCGGCCAGTGCCTGTCGGCCAGCCGTGCCAACTGGTAGAGCAACTGAAGATCCCGCTCAATCACCTTCTCGATCCCGGGCCGCAGCACTTTAACTACCACCTCGGTGCTGTCTTGCAGGGTTGCCCCGTGTACCTGTGCCACCGATGCCGACGCCAGGGGTTGAATATCAAAACTGGCGAAATGTTGACTGAGCGGCGCGTCTAAGGCGCGTTCGATTACCTCGCGGGCCTGGTCACCGGGAAACGGCAGCACATCGTCCTGCAATCGTGTTAGTTCCACAGCAATGTCGGCAGGAATTAGATCCGGGCGGGTCGAGACCGCCTGACCAAACTTGACAAAAACCGGCCCCAGTTCTTCCAGGGCTTCGCGCAGGCGTTGGCCACGAGGTACATTCCGGTCACGAAACCAGTACCCTGGAAACAAGAACAACATAAAGCGATACGGGCGAAACAGATGCAAAGTAAACACGAACTCGTCGAGCCCGTGCCGTACCAGTACACGGACAATCCGTAACATTCGCCAGGAACTGTTTAGCACTCGCCCTACCTGGCCTTGTGGAAATTCGCCAAACGCTCTATGCGCTGACGTAGTCGTTCGGCGTCGTCACGCAACTGATCCACACCGGCAATAAAACGTTCTACTCGTGGCCGGCTGGCCAGCAGCCGGGCCTCCTCAACCAGAAACTCTGCCACGTTGGCTGTGCCCGAATCTGCCGCGTCGGCTGCCCAGTGGCCAAGCATTCGCGCTCCATTAGCCGCTTTGTGCGCCAAGGTATCGCCAAGCACCTGGGCCAGAGCCTCCTCTGCGTCCAGGTTCAAAGCGCCCAGCAGGGTCTTGAGATCGGCAACCGTTTCGGGGTCTCCTTCGAGTGTCAGGCTGCCATCGCGAAAAACCCCAGGATCGAAACCGCTGCGGACAATACGGGTGAAGGCACCAGGTGTCCCGGATATGCTGACATCAACTTGCCCCGAGGATGCCCACGCGAGTCGCACCTGGGCATCATGAACTGAAAAATACGCGTTGCGAGCGAATCCTTTAACCAATACCGAAACCACGCGACCTTCCAGGGGTCGTAACTGGGGCAATGCAGCGGAATCACTGATCACGCGATTAAGTACGACTTCGAGTTGGTGCTGTAAAGAAGTCATCACTCGTGTGGGCAACGCTTCAGTAACGAAAACCGAGATGCAGGGCCACGATACCACCATTGAGGTTATGGTAACTGACGTCCTCAAAACCGCTTTCACGCATCATCTGGCTGAGCCGGTTCTGGTCCGGGTGGCGCCGAATCGATTCCACGAGATAACGATAACTTGCCTCGTCACCGGTCACTATGCGGCCCAATGGCGGGATGACTGAGAAAGAAAAAAGATCATAGGCACGTGACAGCCACTCGGACACCGGGTGCGAGAACTCCAGGATCACCACACGCCCGCCAGGGCGAAGCATTTGTGCCATCGACTCCAGCGCCTTGGGGATACGGGTGACGTTGCGCAGACCAAAAGCGATGCACACACAATCGAAACCCCCCGGCATCAATGGCAGCGCCTCGGCATCGGCGAGCAAAAATTCAACATTGCTGCCAATGCCTTTGTCGATCAGGCGTTTGCGGCCCTGCTCGAGCATAGCTGGGTTAACGTCAGTCATCACAACCTGGCCGGCATCGCCGACACGTTGCGCAAAGCGTGCTGTCATATCACCACTGCCAGCTGCCACATCCAACACCCGATGCCCGGCGCGTACGCAGCTGCGCGCCAGGGCAAAATCTTTCCACAACCGATGAGCTCCCAGTGACATCAGGTCGTTCATCAGGTCGTAACGATCGGCTACCGATTCAAAGACCTGGCCGACCCGCTCAGCCTTGTCGGCAGGGTCTACCTCGCTGAAGCCGAAATGTGTTGCCTTTTCACCCATGATCGAAATGGTGCGTGGGCGCATTCAGGCGTCTTGTTTGCGCTCGTAGCCCGCCTTGGTCAAATCGCCCAGGTAGGCCTGCCAGAGACGATCCTGGTCGGTTCCCAGTTCATACAGAGTCTCCCACGAGTAAAGGCCGGTGTTATGGCCATCGTCAAAATGCAACTTGACGGCATAGGCGCCAACCGCTTCTACCTGGGTGATGTTGACAGTCTCTTTGCCCGTTTGCAGCACTTCCTGCCCGGGTCCGTGGCCGCGTACCTCGGCAGAGGGTGAGTACACCCGCAGGTATTCACAGGGCAACATGAAATTGCTGTCGTCATCAAACTCGATCTCAAGTGTACGAGAACCCTGATGCAAAACGATACGGGTGGGGCGAGGGTGTGATGACATGGTGACTAAAGAAAAGTAGAACAATCCCGGCCAGACCGAGCTTGAGTCAAAGGCTATTGCTCTTGCATCCAAAGTGCAACTTCTTCAGCAAAATAAGTCAGGATGGCATCGGCACCAGCACGTTTAAAAGCCAACAGGGATTCGAGCACAACTGCCTTGCGATCCAACCAGCCGTTCTGCGCGGCAGCGCAAAGCATGGCGTACTCCCCACTGACCTGGTAGACAAAAGTCGGTACACCCAGTTCGTGCTTGACCCGCTGCACCACATCCAGGTATGGCATACCGGGCTTGACCATTACCATATCTGCTCCCTCGGCGAGATCCAATTCGACTTCGCGCAAGGCTTCATCGGTGTTACCCGGATCTACCTGGTAGGAGTACTTGTCGCCACCACCGAGGTTGGCTGCAGATCCTACGGCGTCCCGAAACGGGCCGTAGAAAGACGACGCATATTTCGCCGAATAGGCAAGGATGCGAGTGTTGACCAGGCCTTCTTCCTCAAACGCGTCACGAATTGCGCCAATGCGCCCGTCCATCATGTCCGAGGGGGCAACCACCTGGGCGCCAGCCCGAGCATGGCATAGCGCCTGGCGCACCAGTGTCTCTACTGTCGTGTCGTTGCTGACGTATCCTTGTTCATCCAGTAGGCCGTCCTGGCCATGGCTGGTATACGGATCCAATGCAACATCGGTAATGATGCCCATTTCCGGTAGGTGCTCACGCAAAGCGCTGACCACCTGCGGCACCAACCCCTGGGGATTGTAGGCTTCAGCCGCATCAGCGGTTTTGAGCGCGCCATCGATCACCGGAAAAATAGCAATGGCCTTGATACCCAAGGCATCGAGTCTTTCGGCCCGCTCCAGCAACAGATCGAGACTTAAGCGTTCGACACCCGGCATGGACGGCACTACCTGACGTACCCCGGTGCCATCACAAACAAAGGCCGGCTGGATCAGATCGTCTATGGACAATCGTGATTCACGTACCAGCGCGCGACTGAATGCATCTTTGCGCAGGCGCCGCATTCGTGTGGTAGGGTAAACGCTCATCGATAATTCCTTTTAACGGGCCTGCCTTTTTTTGCCCGGGCGCTTCTTGGCCGTTTTCTTGGCTACGGCCTTTTTGGCTGCCGGCTTTTTTGCTACTTTTTTGGCTACAGCCTTTTTGGCGGCTGGCTTTTTGAGGGCTGGCTTTTTGAGGGCTGGCTTTTTCGCCACTTTGCTGGCGGCCTTCTTAGCCACTTTTTTGGCTACGGCCTTTTTGGCGGCTGGCTTTTTGAGGGCTGGCTTTTTCGCCACTTTGCTGGTGGCCTTTTTCGCAACCTTCTTAGCCACTTTCTTGGCTACGGGTTTATTAGCTTCTGGCTTTTTTGCCACTTTTTTGGTGGCTTTTCTCACCGTGGCCGCGGTCGGTTTTTCGGCTGCTTTTTTTTCCGCTTTTTTGCTGGTTGCCGGCTTCGTGGCAACCACTTGGGGGCGCGCGGACTTCGGCGCGATGACTTTTTTCTCCAAAGGTCGAATCTCTATATCGACCACTTCACAGATGACGGAAAAGATCTGTTCCACCTCGCCACTTGCCTGAATAGTGCGCAACTTGTGCTGCGCCTTGTAATAGGCGCTAAGCGGTGCCGTATCCTGATCATAGGTTTGCAGGCGCGCGCGCACGGTTTTCTCGTTGTCATCAGTCCGGTGGGAAAGCTGCTTCGAACCACATTTATCGCACACCCCGGACCGGTTCGGGCGGGAAAAAAAGCGGTTGTATATCGCACCGCATTCACCACAGCTTAGCCGGCCGGTAACGCGCTTGATCACAATCTCGTTATCAAGGGCAAACTGCAACACCAATTGTAGCGGTCGACCCAGCCAGCCCAGTCGGGTATCCAGTTCCTGGGCCTGTGGGATATTGCGGGGAAAGCCGTCCAGAACGAAACCACGGCGACTTGCGTTAGCCCGCAGGCGATCGGTGACCGCGTCGATCACGATATCATCTGACACCAACTCTCCGGCTTCCATGATCGCTGAGACTTTCTTGCCGATCTCCGTTTTCTCCGCAACGGCGGCACGCAAGATATCGCCCGTGGAAATCTGAGGAACCTTGTACTTTTGGGCCATCATCTTGGCCTGGGTTCCTTTGCCGGACCCGGGCGCCCCCAACAAAACGATTCTCATAATGACATCTCCACAAAGCTGTGACTGGAGCCGAAAACACCACTTGGCAACGGCCTATCAAGCCCACCTCAACGGTAACGTTAGCCAGGCGAGGGGCTCGAAAACGGGCGTACACTATAGTGACCTTTTGTGTACTGTCAATGGACAGTGGAGCATAAAAAGACCAAACCGGTACCGCAAGTTCTGTTCATAGGACGCCCTTGGAACACTGCGCTAAAATCATTCCTGGTGATGAAGCAGGCCATATGGCTCTCCCCAGAGTCGTGTTCCAAGCCGTTTACCCTCTCATTTGAGCAGATAACATGGCGCCCCATCATGAATTTTTACCCGACCAAAATCCTTTATCCGGGCCTCCCTAACGAGAACATCACGCTATGAGCAAAGCCAAGAACGCCTTCTATGCCCAGTCCGGCGGGGTAACCGCGGTCATTAATGCCAGCGCCTGCGGAGTAATCGAAACCGCCCGGCAACACCGCGACCGTATCAGCAAGGTGTACGCCGGCCGTAACGGCATTATTGGCGCCCTGACCGAAGACCTTATCGACACCAGCCGTGAAAGCAAAAGCGCGATTGCTGCACTGAAAACAACGCCTTCGGGCGCTTTTGGCTCGTGTCGCTACAAACTCAAGAGTCTTGAGGAAAGCCGTGCACAGTACGAAAGACTGATTGCCGTTTTCCGCGCTCATGATATTGGCTACTTCTTCTACAACGGTGGTGGTGATTCTGCCGACACCTGCCTCAAAATATCGCAACTATCGAAAACGACCGGCTTTCCGATTCAAGCCATCCATGTGCCCAAGACGGTCGATAATGACCTGCCGATCACCGACAACTGCCCGGGCTTTGGCTCCGTCGCCAAGTACATCGCTATCTCCACGCGTGAAGCCAGTTTCGATGTCGCCTCGATGGCTAAAACCTCAACCAAAGTATTTATCCTTGAGGTTATGGGCCGCCATGCCGGCTGGATTGCCGCAGCCGGCGGCATGGCCAGCGATGAAAAAACCCCGATACCCATCATTATTCTGTTCCCTGAGGTGGCTTTTGACCGCAAGCGCTTTATGGCTCTGGTCGATGAGAAAGTCAGCCGTTTCGGCTACTGCTCTGTTGTGGTCTCGGAAGGCGTTCGCGACAAAGATGGCCGGTTTCTGGCTGATCAGGGCCTGCGGGACGCGTTTGGCCATGCCCAGCTGGGTGGTGTTGCCCCGGTCGTGGCATCGATGGTCAAAGAAGATCTGGGCTTGAAGTACCACTGGGCGGTTGCCGATTATCTGCAACGCTCAGCACGACATATCGCCTCACGCACGGATGTAGAACACGCTTACGCCACCGGCGCAGCAGCCGTGCGAATGGCGTTGGCCGGCAAGAACGCGGTGATGCCCGCGATTGTGCGCACCTCGAACCAACCTTACCGCTGGAAAATCGGTGAAGCCAGCCTGAAGCGCGTTGCCAACCGTGAGAAAATGATGCCACGCAACTTCATCAGCCCGAATGGCTTTAGTATCACGGCTCGCTGCCGGCGCTATCTGGAACCGCTGATTCGAGGAGAGGATTATCCGGCCTACGACAAAAATGGTCTACCGCGTTACGTCCGGTTGAAAAACGTGGCCGTTCGAAAAAAACTGGCTGAACCGTTCAGCGTCTGAGCGGGCACATCCCTAACTAAGCCTTGGCCCTGAAAATAACGGGCGCTCT
>MPMB02136168.1_pt1 | contig 17378 bp, 15 predicted proteins | sample 1617371 | NCBI WGS metagenome assembly MPMB02 (sample SAMN05944808, study PRJNA350692) | marine metagenome | biome: marine; feature: ODZ; material: water; isolation source: 300 m water sample filtered on 0.2 um supor filter | place: Pacific Ocean | collected 2012-04-08 | depth 300m m
AGGATCCTCCTCTTCACCCCCGAGAAGCCCGATTCCGACCGAACAAGCGAATCCAACCAGTATCAAGGCGATGGCAGAGGCGGTCTGGCCTGCTGATGGTCCGAAGACTTCGGTCCGCCAGTGCTCGGGCTTGATATCACCCGCCTTGAGCATCTCCGCCGTGACGGGCTGCCCGCGGACGATTTCACCGATGACCGGCTCCTGCGGTGCCTTGAACGGCCAGAGGCCGAGCACGGCACCAATGAGCAGACCCATCAGGACGCCCAGCGTGACTTTCTTGGCGTGCTCGAGGAACCACTTGACTGCGTTTGACACTCCAACCACGCCAACGACGGCCCCGATGCCGACAGGAATGATCACCGAAAGCGGCTCGCCCATATCTCCGCCGCCTTGCACCGCTTCTTTCATGCCCTCGACGGCGCCGAGCACCACGAGGTACTGCCCGAGAATCAGCAGCACATAACTTCCGGAGAGCCCGGGCAGCACCATCGCCGAGCCGGCGGCCAGACCGGCGATCAGGTGCAGCCACCAGCCGCCCGCATCGGCAGACGCAGCCCCGCTGCCAGCATCCGACCACTGCAGCATCGCCAGAAACACCATGAACAACAGCCCCCCGACGAACCCAGCAATGGCTGAGGCTGTGATTGGCCGAAGCAATGTCCACAGCAGCGGCACGCCGCCGAGCGTCAATCCAAGAAAGAGGCTGTACATCACCCATCGGTGCTCATGGACCAAGTCTCGAATGATCCCTGCTCCAAGCACGATCGCAAACCCGGCCCCGGCGACGATGACCAACAGCGTGACAATCACGTCCAGCGACCACCGAAACGTCGTCGCCCGCGCCACTGCATCGACGAAGCGCCGGTACACGCCCGTCGCGAGCAGCATGGTCCCGCCACTGATTCCCGGCACCAGGTTGGCAAGTCCCATCAGAACACCCCCGAGTCCGCATCGAACAAACAGCAGGGGGTTGGTGATTCGCGGTCCGTCTGTCATGGGGGCGGATGGTAGAGGAAGGGGTCAAGCGCCGCCGCTGGAACCAATGCTGCGCCCCAATGCCGCGGCACAATTCTCCGCCGGGTTCTTTGTCTCGTCCTCAGCCGCCAATGGCGGACATGGCGCGATCGGGCTGCTGGAAGTCATCGCGACCAATACCGTGCCCGGCCTGCTTGGTCCAGACCGCATCGACAAGAAAGCGGACGATGTCTTCGTGCGCCCCGCCGCTTCGCAGTAGAGGGCGGATGTCCCACTCGGTATTGCTGAAGAGGCATGGCCGCACGGCACCCTCGGCGGTTACGCGAAGGCGATTGCACGCGCCGCAGAATGGCCGCGTGACGGCGGCAATCACGCCGATGCGGCCAGGGCTGTTGTCGGCAAACTCGTAGTGTCGCGAGGTGCTGTGCGGGTTGTGTGATTCTTGGAGCGACAGTGGATACCTCGCGGCGATCGCCTCGATGATCTCTTTTTCGGACATGACCCGGCCGGGTTTCCACGAACGGCCCGAGTCGAGCGGCATGAATTCGATGAACCGGATATCCAGATCACGCTCACGAGCGAGATCGGCGAAGTCGGCGAACTCGTCCTCATTGAGATCCCGCATGGCGACGACATTGACCTTCGATTTGGCGAGTCCGGCGGCTGCGGCGATATCGATCGAGCGGAGCACATCGGCAACGCTCGTCTTGGATCGGGTGATGGCGACCATGCGATCTTCACGCAGTGTGTCGAGGCTGAAGGTCAGTCGGGTCAGTCCCGCGGCCTTCCATCTTGCGGTGCGGCCCGGGTCGAGCAGCGATCCATTGGTAGTCATGGCGATATCGTCGAGATTGCGCCGACCCAGTTCGCTGATGATCGTGTCGAGGACGGGATAGAGCGTGGGTTCGCCACCGGTCAGTCGCACCTTGCGCACGCCCAGCGCGATTGCGGCATCGACGATCATCATGTACTCGCTCGCCGAGAGCAGGTCCCGCTTTGGCAGGAACCGATCCTCCGGCTCCATGCAGTAGATGCAGCGGAAGTTGCAGCGGTCGGTGATGCTCAGCCGCAGGTCGTGGATGGTTCGGCCGTATGTATCCCGCAGTCCACCTTGCCCATGCTCGGCCTCGGGGGCTGCGGGCGGGGCCGGGGGTGGTGCAGTGTCGAGTTGGGGCAGCGGGCGGTCCATGGAATCGTCGATGATACCTCTCGGCGACTACACTCAGATGGATGTTCTCATCAATCAAGGTCTGGATCTTCGTCGGACTTCTGGTGCTCGGTGGCTGCAGTGCGCCTTCGCCGCGGACATATTCGGCCCCGCACATCGCGACCCCCCCCGTGATCGATGGTCGCCTTCGTGACACCGCCTGGTCAACAGCCCCGTGGACCGAGGCTTTTATCGACATTGAAGGCCCCGAGAAGAAGCATCCTGCGTACCGCACCCGGGCCAAGATGTGCTGGGATGACACGAATCTCTACGTCGCGGCCGACATGGAGGAGCCGCACCTGTGGGGGACGCTCACCGAGCGTGACGCGATCATCTACCGCGACAACGACTTCGAAATCTTCATCGACCCGGATGGTGACCGCGCCGAGTACAACGAGTACGAGATCAACGTTCTCGGCACCGAGATGGATCTTCGGATGGACCGCCCCTATCGCGACGGCGGCAATTACGACCTGCGGTGGGACTTTGAGGGTGTTCGTTCGGCCGTATCGGTGGCTGGAACGATCAATGATCCATCGAATCGAGACATCGGTTGGACGGTCGAGGTCGCGATTCCCTGGTCTTCGATGGCCGACACCGCGCACACGGCCTGTCCGCCGCAGCCGGGTGATGTGTGGCGGATCAACTTTTCCCGCGTGCAGTGGCCGCTTGAGATCGTGAAGGGGCGGTACATCAAACCCAAGGATGCCACCGAGGACAACTGGGTCTGGTCGCCGCAGTACGAGATCGACATGCACCGCCCGGAGTACTGGGGATTCGTGCGATTCTGACTTTCCGCCGCGCGAAGCATTTTGGCAGCACTTTCAGGATTCACTCAAGGCTGAACTATGGTTCTTTCGCCGTGGCGGTTGCGGCAGGAGGACAGAGTCATGAGTTTTCATGTCGGCGCCGCCATCATGGCGGCCGCAATGTTGGTGCGTCCGCAGGCCGGAACGATCATCAGGGTTCCAGAGGACTTCAAGTCGGTGCAGGCCGCAGTCGATGCGGCGCCGCCGGGGGCCGAGGTGGTGCTGGCCAAAGGCGTCCACGCCGGACCGGTGGACATGCGGGGCAAGGCGATCACGCTTCGAGGTGAGTGGGGGGCCGAGTTCACCTCACTGCTTGGGGGCGATGGCGTCATTCGATGCATGAGCGGCGAAGGCCCGGACACCATGATCGAGGGATTGACGATCGCGGGCGGCTTGGGCTGGCTGTGCAAAGACGGTCTTCGCCGCGGTGGCGGTCTGTACATCAATGGGGCGTCTCCGATAATCCGACGCTGTCTGATCGTCGGCAACGAAGCGGATCGAGGCGCGGGCGTGTGGCTCCGCGGCGGCGTGCCCCTCTTCGAGGATTGCTGGTTCCACGACAACATCTCCGAGCAGACCGACGGTGTCGTCTGCGAGGGCGTTGCGCCTAAGTTCATCCGCTGCGGCTTCCACGAAGACGGCGTGCAGTGGACCGATGCGCCAGTTGTGAGCATCCGCACCGACTGCGAGTCACCCGGCGGCGCGTGCTGTCTCGGCAGCACCTGTGTGGAAACCACTCTTGAGTCCTGCGTTTCTGCCAACGGTCACTGGCACGAAACCATTCCATGCAGCGACACCATCTGCCCGCCTGCGTGCCTGGGTGACACCAACGCCGATCGTCGCGTCAACCACACGGATCTTCTCAATGTCTTGAACAACTGGGGGATGTGTCGGTGACGTTGTCTCAAGGCAGAGGGAGGGGGGACAGATGCTTCGGCCTTCTTGGCTTGGCAGCGGTTGATTTTTATTGCGAGGGGGCGACGCGATGTAGCATGAGGGATGTCATCGGCATGCGGCCGCACTGCATGGATATTTGAATGAGAATCATCCTCGGAATACTGCTGATCTTCTTTGCACTCTTTTGCTCATACGGTTTTTTAGCTTCGTTCGAGTATCCGGGCATCACCGCATGGAAGGTCGGCTATGCCACCTTGGTGGTAGTGTTCCTGTACGGCGGGTACAGGTTGATTCGATCTGGAATGCAACCGTCCAAGAAATCACACTGACACTTCGGGGCCTTCGAGAAGTACCACGTGGCTGGCTTGAAAGAACTTCAATCGTTCGTTGGCTTGCGCCCGATGGTCAGATTCGTCTTCGCTTGGAGTTTCTGGGGGTCGAACTTGCCGGTGAAGTCGAGGTCCAGCTTTGCCGCTTCACTCATCATGTCGGGGGTCCACTCCGGTTCCCACACCACGTCGACCGAGGCGGCGCTGACACCGTCGACCGCGGCGACGGCTGCTTTGACCTGCTGTGGAAGTAGTTCGGCAACGGGACAGTTCGGTGTGGTGAGTGTCATGTCGATGTGTACGCTGTTCTGCTCATCGATACGGATCTCATAGATGAGGCCGAGTTCGTAGAGATTCACCGGAATCTCGGGATCACGCACGGTGCGAATGGCATCGATGACACGCTCACGCAGCGGATCGTGTTTCTGTGCGTCATCCGAAGACATCGATGATTCTCCGCAGCGCGTTTTCAAATGACTCGAGTTCATTCGCCGTATTAAAGAAGGCCGGCGCAACACGGAGCGTAGTGTTCAAGCCGAACCGTTCAAGAATCGGCTGGGCGCAGTGATGACCGGCACGTACGGCGATTCCGTGGCGATCAAGCATGGCGCCGACATCGGCGGGGTGCATTCCATCGATGATGAATGAAATCGCGCCGGCTCGTCTGGACGGTTCTCCGATCAGCCGAACACGATCGATCGAGCGAAGCCGCGAGACCGTTTCGCTCAGCAAGCGCTGTTCACGATCTGCGATGATGTCCATTCCGATGCCGCTGAGCCAGTCGACGGCGGCGCCGAGGCCGATCGTGCCACCGATGTTCGGCGTGCCCGCCTCGAATTTCCACGGGACGTCGTTCCACGTGCTGCTTTCGAACGTCACGGTACGGATCATGTCGCCGCCGCCCTGCCAAGGCGGCATCGCCTCCAGAAGTTCGCGGCGTGCGAGTAGTCCACCGATGCCTGTGGGGGCGTACATTTTGTGTCCACTGAAGACGAGGAAGTCGCATCCGATCTCCGAAAAGTCCACGCGCATGTGCGGTACCGACTGGGCGGCATCAACGAGCGATGTGATGCCGCGATCTCGGGTGAGTTTGCAGATGTCCTGGATGGGCGTAACGGTGCCGATCGCATTCGAGACATGTGTGATCGCTACGATCCGAGTGCGGTCCGTGATGGCATCTTCAACTGCCTCGCGATGCAGTGTGCCCTGTTCATCGACATCGACGACCCGCAGCACGGCACCGGTTCTCGCGCAGAACATCTGCCAGGGCACGATGTTGGCGTGATGTTCAAGCGCTGAGATCAGAATCTCATCACCCTTGTGGAGGTTGGCGCCGCCCCATGAGTTCGCAACGAGATTGATGGCCTCGGTGGCGCCTCGTGTGAACACCAGTTCTCCTCCCCCGAGAAAAGCAGCCGTGCGGCGTCTTGCGTCCTCGTAGTCGTGGGTTGCTTCACCCGAGAGGGTGTGCACTCCGCGATGGACATTGGCGGGATAGTTGGATTCATAGTGCGTAACGGCATCGATGACGGTTTTGGGGCGGGGCGTCGAAGCGGCGGCATCGAGGTAGACCAGAGGTTTCTCGTGCACGGTGCGGGAGAGTGCGGGAATCTCACTGCGAATGGTCTCGACATCGATCTCGACCTGCGGCAGCGACGAAGTACTTTCGTGGGAGGCGTTATTTCCAGAGGCAGAGGTCACATCGACACCACGCTCTCATCGAGTCGTTCGGCGCCGGGCAGCATGCTCAGCATTCGGCGAGCCATGTGCTTTCGAAGTGCCGGAAGTGGGACTTCGTCCACGACTTCGGCGACAAATGCCCAAGCCAGAAGCGAGCGTGCCGTGGCCTCGGGGATGCCTCGCGCGAGCAGGTAGAAAAGGGCCTCGGCTTCGATTTCGCCGGTCGTAGCGCCATGTGTGCATTTCACATCATCGGCGTAGATTTCCAGTTGCGGTCGAGCCCAGGACTTGGCGGTTGGGCTGAGCAGGAGATTTCGATTGGTCTGGACGGCATCGGTCTGCTGCGCGCCGTGCGCGACATGGATGCGACCTGTGAACGCAGCGGTGCTGTCACCTGCGAGGAGGTTCTTGAAGTACTCACGACTTGTGCATGCAGGCGAAGCGTGCATGACATGCAGGGCGTTGTCGATATGGCGGGAGTCAGTACCCATGCCGAGTCCGCGGATGGCGGCATGGGCGCCCTCGCCGTCGAGACTGGCGTGGACGCGGGTTCGGGCGATACGTCCGCCGACCGAGAGAATGGCGGACTCGAAGGTGCTGCCCGCGGCTTGTCGCGATGCGATGGTACCCAGATGTGTGGTTTCATCGGATTCTTCGATGAGCCGGGCATGGTCAAGACGGGCATCTTCGTCGAGGTGCGCTTCGGTCATCGGTGTGGTGAGGGCGGTGCCGTGGCCGGCCCAGGTTTCGATCACACCGAGCCGCGCGCCGCAACCGACACGGATGAGAATCCGAAGGGTCGTTGCGATCGGATCGCAGCCACCTTCGGTGATGTGCATGACGTGGATCGATCCGGGAAGCACGACGCCTGCGGGGACATCGATGATCACACCGTCTTCGACCAGAGCCGTCGACATTGCTGCGAAGTAATCATCCGCGAAGGGTGTATCAACATCGAGTGGCGTTTCGTCGATCAGGGGGCCGAGCAACCGCGCGCCGTCAGGAAGTGGCGAGGAGTGCGTTGGATCGAATCGGCCGTTGACGAAGACGAGTCTTGCAGCGGTTCCATCGATGGCGAAATCATCAAGGTCGGCCTGCGAGAGCGCGGCGGGAGGGGCAGGGTGCCATCGTGTCGAAGCGATGTCCTTGAGGTTGCAGTATCGCCAGGCTTCCAACTTGCGATTGGGCCATCCGATGGCGTGCATGCGGTGGCATGCTTCGCGACGTTGCTCGCTCATGGATCGCTCGGACAGCTTCTCGATGGCGTCGCAGAGCGGGCAGGTTTCAATGGTGTCGGTACACATGTTCTACGCGCTCGTGGAAGTTTCTTTTTCGATCCAGCCGTAACCCTTCTCTTCGAGTTCCAGAGCGAGTTCCTTGTCGCCCGTGCGAACAATACGTCCATCGAGCAGTACATGAACGACATCGGGCACGATGTAGTCGAGCAGTCGCTGATAATGAGTGATGACCAGGAATCCACGATCCGGGTTGCGGAGTTTGTTGACGCCCTTGGCGACGATGCGGAGTGCATCGATGTCCAGGCCAGAATCTGTTTCGTCGAGAATCGCCATGACCGGCTCAAGCATGGCCATCTGGAAGACTTCCGCCCGTTTCTTCTCGCCACCGGAGAACCCTTCGTTGACCGGACGGTCGAGCAGGGCGGGGTCGAGTTGAACCCACGCGGCCTTTTCCTTGACGAGTTTGAGAAAGCCATAGGCGTCAAGTTCATCAAGCCCCCGGTGTTCACGCACGGCGTTCACGGCGGTTCGCAGGAAGTACTTGGTGCTGACACCCGGAATCTCGACGGGATACTGGAATGCGAGAAACAAACCCTCGCGGGCGCGAACATCCGGGGCCATGTCGAGCAGATCGACCCCATTGAGCGTGGCGGTTCCCTCGGTGATTTCGTAGGCTTCGTCGCCGGCGAGAACACGCGCAAGCGTGCTCTTGCCGGATCCATTGGAGCCCATGATCGAGTGGACCTCGCCCGGGTTGATCGTGAGATTGATTCCCCTGAGGATCTCGACACCGTCGACGCAGGCGTGCAGGTTCTTGATTTCAAGCAGGCTCATTGGAGTGGTCCTTCTCAGCCGACGCTGTCCTCAAGGCTTACGGAGAGCAGCGCCTTGGCCTCGACGGCGAATTCCATGGGCAGTTCCGCAAACACTTCGCGGCAGAACCCGTTGACGATCATGGAGACGGCGTCCTCGTTGGAGATGCCGCGTTGATTGCAGTAGAAAATCTGGTCTTCGCCGATCTTGGAGGTCGAGGCCTCGTGCTCGACCTGCGAGGTCGGGTTCTCGACTTCGATGACGGGAAACGTATGGGCGCCACAGTCCGGTCCCATGAGCATCGAGTCGCACTGTGTGTAGTTGCGAGCATGTTCTGCGCCTGGAAGAACCTTGACCAGTCCGCGGTAGGTGTTGTGCCCATGTCCGGCGCTGATGCCTTTGGAGACGACGTTGCTGCGGGTGCGTTTGCCAAGATGGATCATCTTGGTGCCGGTATCAGCCTGCTGGTAGTTGTTCGTCAGCGCCACCGAGTAGAACTCGCCGACACTGTCATCGCCCTTGAGGACGCATGAGGGATACTTCCAGGTCATTGCCGAACCGGTTTCGACCTGCGTCCACGAGATATGGCTGCGATCGCCTGCGCACAAGCCGCGTTTGGTAACGAAGTTGTAGATGCCGCCCACACCATTCTCATCACCGGGATACCAGTTCTGAATGGTCGAGTATTTGATTTCGGCGTCTTCCATCGCGATCAGTTCGACCACCGCGGCGTGCAATTGGTTCTCATCGCGTTGTGGCGCGGTGCATCCTTCGAGATAGGAGACATACGCGCCTTCAGCGGCCACGATGAGGGTCCGCTCGAACTGACCGGTGTTCATCTGGTTGATGCGGAAGTAAGTACTGAGTTCCATCGGGCAGCGGACACCTTTGGGGATGTACACAAAGGATCCATCAGTGAAGACGGCGGCGTTGAGGGCGGCGAAGAAGTTGTCGGTGCGGGAGACGACCTTTCCGAGATACTTCTGGACGAGTTCGGGATGTTCCTGCACGGCTTCGGAGAAAGAGCAGAAGATGACACCTGCTTCTTTGAGTGTGTCACGGAATGTCGTTGCGACCGACACACTGTCGAATACTGCATCGACTGCAACGCCTGCGAGCGCGGCCCGCTCTTCGAGCGGAATGCCGAGTTTCTCGTAAGTTTCGAGCAGTTTCGGATCGACCTCGTCGAGGCTCTTCGGGCGGTCCTCATCGCGTTTGGGCGCCGAGTAGTAGGAGATGGCTTGGTAGTCGATCGGTCGCCAATCGTGGTCGGGCCAGTGCCCCCACGCGGGTTCGGTCATTTCCTTCCACTTGGCGTACGCTCCGAGCCGCCACTGAAGCAGCCACTCGGGCTCCTGTTTGCGAGCGGAGATCGCGCGGATGACCTCTTCGTTCAGCCCTGGCGGCAGCGTGTCCGCATCGATGTCGGTGACGAATCCCCACTTGTAGTCCGACCGCTCGGCCCACTGGTCCAAGGTTGTGTTGGGGTCGTCAGGCATGGCTCGTCAATCATGTCGTGGCGGAGGCGTTTCTTGATACCGAATCTCAAGAAGAGCCGCTCGCCGATGGGGAATCCACTATAATAGCCGTTTCGGGTGATAATTGAGCCCCCGATCAGGAGTCCCACCATGTCCGTGACCATCACCGAAACCGCGGCAAGAGAGATCGCCACCATCGTCCGTCAGCAGGACCTCGATACGGAGGCCATCCGCCTTCGCGTGGGCGTCAAGGGCGGTGGTTGCTCGGGATTCTCGTATTTGCTCGATTTGACCGAGACGGTTCGTGATTCTGACGAGGCATGGGATTTCGACTACACGCTTGAGAGCAAGGATGGTGATTCTGAGCCCTTCAAGCTCCGTGTCATCTGCGATCCCAAGAGCCTGCTGTATCTCAACGGCACTGAAATCGACTTCAAGGACGAAATCATGGGCCGCGGCTTTGTCTTCAACAACCCCAACGCGACCAGCAGTTGCGGGTGCGGAAGCAGTTTCAGCGCGTAGCGGGGCGAAGCGGTTCAGGCATCCCAGTCGGAAATTGGCGTTGGCAGTCGCATGACGCGATCGAGATCGGCGCAGAGTCCGGGTTCGCATTCGAATTGATCGCTGATGGCGAGCGACGCGGCGGGTCTGGCGCCGATCCAGAGTCGTGTGAAGGCGCCGACCGAGGCGGCGAGTGTCGGGAGTGTGTCCTCGGATCCGGACTCGATGGACGACTTCGGCCCGAGCGTGACGACGTATGAGCCGGAGAGGCCCTTCCACGTCGCGTCTGCGGGCAGCCACTCGGTGATCGGATCATGGAGTTGCAGGTTGAAGCGCACGGTTTCTCCTGGCAACTGAACCGCGGCAATGCACGCATCGAGGTCGAGAATTCTGATTTGTTCCCACGCATTGCTTCGAGGTTTCATATCGAAGGTGCCGCCGTCACGACTTCGCAGCGTGAGGAGTGGAGTTTCAAGCATGTCTTGCAGCTGCACATGAGGCGGATCCGCGATGGCGATGCCGTGGACCTGATCGCCAAGTGACTTGAGTACACTCAGCAGTTCAATGAACTGCTCTGGAGTTTCGTGGGCCATCCAATCAACGTTGTAGGGCCCATGCTCGCCCTTGGGTTTCACGAACATGCAGTGGCTGAGACGACCATCGTCGCTGTTGAAACCAAGACCGAACTTGCTCTTCTCTCAGGCCATCTCACAGCGGGTCGTGCCGACACCATCGAGATTGCAGGCGCCGTGCCATCGCATGCGGCGGAGTCGGCATGCATGCATGTCTTCTGCATCATCAGCGGTGAGCCGCCGGGGCACGCGTGCCAACTTGGGTACTTGCAATCTGCATGGATCAATCGTGCTTGACCGCACGTAACCGAGCGATCCGAAGCCGAGGCGGTCGTAGAAACCCTGATCGAAGACGCCGAGCCGACCGACCGCGGCGCCGCTGCATGCCGCTCGCTCAAGCACACTGGCGGTTGTGGCGAGCGCCAGCCCTCGCCCACGAGCGATACGGCTCGTTCCGACGCCGGTGATGAAACCGACCGGAACATCTTTCTCGAGATATCGCAAGTTGCCGCTGCGACAGACCGCGAAGGACTCGGCCTCACCATTCAACTCAGCGACGAGGACATCGCATTCGCTGATGTAACTGTCGAAGAGTGCACCGGTCTCCTTCTCGTCTCCGAGGCCCCAGCCAATCTCCTCCATGATTCTGATGCACGGCAGCCGGTCGCAATCCGGGTTGTAGGGGCGGATGGTGGCACACGACATGGCCACGATGATATCGGTCGCGGCCCGACCGCCATCGGCGGCGATCGTGCGGTAGCGGGCAATCCGCTATCCTTCTCGCCCATGGCCCGCCAGTCCTCCATGACAGCCAAATCCATCCTGATGAACATCGTCTGCGTGTTCATCGTGGCCCCCATCGTGGCGGCCCTGATTGTGTGGGGGGCGTGGGTGCTGCGGCCAGATCCGCCGCCGCAAACATCGTCGCTCGATGCGATGCCAAGCCACACGGCAGACATCCGCCCCGCACCGCAGACGCCGGTTTCGGGGCGGACGGTCTATATGGCCAGTTGTGCTCGCTGCCACGGACCATCGGGCGACGGCAAGGGAACCGAGCAACTCGATCGACCGGCCCGCTCGTTCCTCGCAGGTGGATTTTCGTTTGGAAACACGCCCGAGGCCGTGCGACGCGTCGTGCAGCACGGCATCGCGGGTACGCCGATGCCAGGCTTTGCGCGGACACTCAACGCGCAGCAGGTGCAGGCCGTCACGAAGTACGTGATCGGACTGGCGCCCCCCGCGCCTCCGGCAAGCGATGATGCCGAACTGGTGGTGCAGAATCGGCCCTTGGTGCTTCGTGGGATGCTGCCGGCTCGCGGGGCGTTGGAGGGCGATCAACCCCGCGGCCTGCTGATTGGCGGGATCGACGGGCTCACGCTCGCCTACGACGTGGATGAAGTGCGATTCCGCGCGGCTCGACAAGGCGGCTTCGCAGCCCGCACCGACTGGGAAAATCGCGGCGGGACACCGCTGCAGCCACTGGGCCGGGTGATCCACTGGGCGGCCCCACGGTCCGTATTCAGCATCGACGGGCGCAGCGTTCCGGCCGAGTTTCTCGGTACCACCATTCGCGACGGAGTGGCGGCGATTCGGATGCAGATCCCGGGTGTTCGCATCAAGGAGCACGCGGCGATCACGAGCGTGGGGGAGTTGCCCGGATACGTTCGCACACTGGTCTTCGATGGAGACGCATCGGCTATCACCATGATGTTGCCATCGCAAGGTGTCCCCCGATACCTCGGGCGCGGAGAAAGTTCGGAGTGGTGGCGTGACGGTGGAGATCTCATTGGTATCCGCGGCGCTGCAGAAGTGGAGGCCGCCGGTGTTCGGTTGCCGGCCAGCGGCACTCTCGACATCATCGTGCTTCCGGCTGCGGACATCGATCAAGCCATCCGCGCCGGGATTCCCGGCTTGGAGTCCGCGACATGATGCTGCCGGTCGCGGTCATGTTGGTTGCGTCCGGAGGCGATGCGGGCTGGGTCGTCGAATCGATACCGACGCCCGAGGGTGAGATTGTCGAGGTCGGCGGGATCGCCTTCCGGGGTGATGACACGATCGCGGTGAGCACACGACGCGGTCGAGTATGGCTGGTGGAAGGTGGGCTCGACCAGGATCCCTCTGATGCAACATGGATCCGCTTTGCCGACGGGCTCTACGAAGGGCTCGGACTCGATGTAGATGGCGATGATCTGCTGGTGCTGCAGCGAGGCGAACTTTCGCGTCTGCGGGATGTCGATGGCGACCAACTCGTCGATGACATCGAATTGGTCAGTGATGACTGGGGGCTCTCCAGCAACTACCACGAGTTTGCGTTCGGCCTCCCGCGCGATTCCGATGGCAATCGATATGTGTCCTTCAATCTCGGATTCATGCAGCCGGACTGGTGGCACGGGAAGGCCGTCGTGCCCTATCGAGGCTGGATCATGCAGGTCGCGCCGGATGGCACGACCATTCCGTGGGCGCATGGCTTTCGCAGTCCGTGCGGCTTGGGATTTGATGCCGAGGGCCGACTGCTGGCGACGGACAACCAGGGCGACTGGATGCCGTCATCGCCCATCTACGTAGTCCAGCGAGATGGATTCCATGGTCATCCGGCAGGTCTGCGATGGACAGAGTCGTATCGCGACGAAGGTCGTGAGCCGGACGACAAAGAACCAGTCGATCTCGATCGTGTTCCCGCGGCGATCTGGATTCCCTATGAATGGTCCCGTTCGACGGGCAACCTCGTGACGGATACGACCGGTGGAGCCTTCGGCCCGTTTGAGGGTCAGATCTTCGTAGCCGAACTCACGACCGGTCAAGTGCTCCGCGCCGAGATCGAAGATATCGACGGCGTATCGCAGGGCGCAGTGTGGCCATTCATGGATCGCGTTGGATCTGTGGCGCGGGTTGCGTTTGCTCCGGATGGATCACTTGTGTGTGGTTTGACCAACCGTGGGTGGGGCGGCCTTGCGCCAGGGCACGGTGTGCGGCGCATCCGCTTCACCGGTCAGGTGCCGATGGAGATGAAGCACGTGCGACTGGTATCTGGCGGCTTCAACATAGAGTTCACACATCCGGTGGCTGGGGACATTGAACCGTCGCAGATTCACATCGACACCTATGACTACAACTGGTGGTGGAAATATGGATCTCCTGAGAAGAGAAGGAATGAACTTTCGGTCAGTGCGACATCGCTGTCAACTGATCGGCGAACGCTACACGTATCGGTGCCGATGCTTCGTGCTGGCCGGGTGGCGAGGCTACAACTTCGCGGCGTTGTGGGTGAGGGAGATCACCCATTGCAGCACGAGGAGGTTGCGTACACGATCAACCGACTTCCGGGCGGCCCTACCGGACAGGTGTCCAAGAAAGTCGCTGCGCCGACGGAATCAGACTCGATCGAGGAGGAGTCGGGCTGGCTGCGATTGACTTGGGGTAATCCTACGGACATGTGGGAGGGCGGTTGGCGACTTGCCGAAGCCAAACTTGATCACACGGACCGCAGGAGATTTGTGCAGACATCGGGGCAGGATGTATTGGTCAACGATGAAGCGCCGGATGATTTTCAACTCCGCGCCGCACCTCCCGATGGTCGTGTCACAGTGGCCATCATGCTCCCCAAACTCGGCGAGATATCCATGGGACTGCCGGGTGATGCAAGATTGATTGTCCGTGACCTCGACGGCCGAGGAAGTGTCGAGATACAGAATGCTGCAGGGTCGACGCTGGCCAGTGCCAATCGCGATGTGTGGCGGGGCTCCGGCCAGTGGCATCAACTGGAGGTCGACGTCCGCAGCGGGGTGGTCGGTGGGGTATGGCTCGATGACATGTTGATCATAGAAGCAGTATCGCTCCCGGACGGTGGTGATTCAAACTGGCTGCGATTTTACGCGGCCTCTTCGCCAGGCGGTATCGCCGATGTGCGGCTGCAGCCTGATCGAGTCGAGATATCAGATGACGGAGAAGATCTACTGGAAGGGCGATTCGAGTTGACCGAGTCGCTCGGAGCAATGGTTGCAGGCGGAGCCATGGTGCTGGAAGGGTCTGGGCGTATCCAGTTGCGCGCAACCTGCCCGAGAGACTTCCATGTGCGTGGGAGGATTCGATTTGCTGCGGGTACATCGGCGACGTTGGATCTCGGCGGCGTTGATGTCACCCTTGCTGGAACAGACCCCCAAACCGGGAGCGTGATCGACGTAGACGAGCGATCGGTCGATCTGGTGCCGGAAGACGGCTGGTATGACCTCATGGTCTCCTGCGAGCGGGGGCATATTGCCGTCAGGCTCAATGGGCTTGAAGTTGCCAGTGGCGCAGCTTCGCCAAGCGGCCCAATGAGTATTCACATGGACGGTGGGCGTCTTTCTATCGAAACGCTTCGGCTGGTATCAGTTGCCCGCTGAATCAGTTTTTGTCTTACCAGCACCATTCGATCGTAACACCGCGCCAAACCGTTGTGCATCGTTGTAGATCAGGAAGGCGGTGACATCCCTGTGGCCGATGAAGGCGACGGGGCCGACGTCCTTGGCATAGAAGACCCATGCAGCATAGGCGACATTTGCCGGCCCGATCTTTCCGTTGTAGGTGGTCTTGATGAGTCTCGTATTGAATGTTCCGGCAGGAACAGCGAGTTTGAAGCCACCGAGATCGCGATAGACGGAATCCAATGTTCCGGAGTGCGCTACGGTTGTAGGATCGCCCACGTCGTAGACCTTGACTGATACGCGCTGTGTGACTGCTTGGCCAGGCTTCACGCCGGCAAGGATCAGTGGATCTGCGGGTTCAAATTTGCTGACGACTGCTTCTGGAACGTTGAGCGATGAAGGCACGCGAATGTTTCCGTTGCTGACATCGAGATACCGTGTCCAAAGCTCTGGATCTTTCTCGGACCAACCGCCTTTCTTCGAGCCGACCGGACTTCCCGGCGCGCGTGTGGTGCTGATGATGGAAATGGTCTCGGTCTGTCCCGCCTTGGTGCCTGTCGTCCGGACAAAGGTGAGTGAGGAAGGACGAAGGGGAAGCCAGTCGGTGGCCTGAACCACGGGATCAGTCTTGACGGTATCGAGGATGACGCCGTTCCCGAGCATGGCGATGGCGGCGCGGTCATCTTTGCTCAGCGAGGCAAGAGGGTCGGCAAAAAGCGTTGAGACCAGAATCAGGGAAAGCAAGGCGAGTGTGTACATCTGTGGACTCCCGAGTATGGAATGCTTTCGACGGTGACGTGCCCCATCAGATCGGCGCTGTCAAACTGACAAGACTGAACTTCATACTATCTGTTGCGGTTTTGCTCCGAATTGCTGAATTGGCATAGATGATTTCATCATTATGCGAGAGATATGATATGAGAAGATCTGCTGGCACGACCAGGTGTGGACGAAGGCCTTTATTGTGAAAGTCGCTTGTACAAGAACATCCGAGATCAGCCAATGACCGAGCATCATCACTTCATGCAACGAGCGATTGAACTCGCACGACAGACCTCCATCGTCGAGCGGGCCGGTGGGCCATTTGGATGCGTCATCGTGCGCGGGGACGAGATTATTGCCGAAGGCGCCAATCGCGTGATCGCCGAGAAGGATCCGACATGGCACGCTGAGATGGCAGCCATTCGGACCGCGTGCAGTGCGATCGGTACCCATGACCTGTCCGACTGCATCCTGTACACGAGTTGCGAGCCATGCCCGATGTGCTACGCGGCGGCTTGGTGGGCTCGGATCGACACGATCTACTATGCCACAACCGCTCAGGATGCGAAGGAGTGCGGTAATTTTGATGATGTGCCGATCCATGAGGCGGTGAAATTGCCCGGCCCGGATCGGGCTCTGCCGGTCCTGGGAGTCGAACATGAGGAGATGTTGAAGATCTGGCGGGAGTTTCGAGACATGCCGGATCGGCCACATTATTGATTTGCGCTTGTCCCTTTCGCATGGAGCGATATGGTGGGGTGATCGAGAAGGAGAGAACCCGTGCGATTTGTTCAAGTGTGTGGTGTTGCCGTGGCATGCGCAGTCAGTGTGGCGCATGGCGAGGTGCTGCTTGTGCCGGATCATTACAGCACGATTCAAGCCGCAATTAATGTGTCTGTATCCGGTGATATTGTGCAGGTGCAGCCGGGGATCTACAACGAACTCATCGACTTCTCGGGCAAGGCCATCACCGTGACGGGTGCCGGTTCGAGCAAGACCACCATCGACGGAACCGGCTTGACCGGACCCGTTGTGCGGTTTGCGTCCGAAGAAGGCGCCGGAAGCGTACTTGAGGGATTTCGCATCGGTCACGGTACGGGTGAAATCGTAAGTGATCCCGTCTTCGGCAACGTGCTGTGTGGTGGTGGGGTTTTTGTGCGGAGCGCTTCGCCGACCATCCGCAATTGCTTGCTTGAGAACAATGTCACCTGGGGTGGCGGGGGGATGTGTATCAACAGCGGCACGCCGACGATCTCCGACTGTGTTTTTCGCAACAACGTCGTCGAGGGTCACGGTGGCGGCCTGTACAACATCAACATCGCTCGCCCGGTAATCGAGCGATGTCTGTTCGAGGGGAATACGGCCAGTTGGGGCAGTGGTATGACGTGCACGGTTTACAGTGATGCCACGATTATCGAGTGCGACTTCGTTGCAAACACCACGTACAACGTCGGCGGCGGGATCTTCATCCGATCAAGCAGCAGCCCGACAGTCACAGCCTGTACGTTCACGAACAATCTCCAGATAGACAATCCACTCGGCAGCGGTGGTGGCATCTGCGTCTACGGCAGCGGGACCGGTGGTGGCCCGTGCTATCCGGTCGTGACCGATTGCCTGTTCGAGGGAAATACCGTCAACGGCGACGGTGGCGGCATGAGCAACGCCTATGGCTCATATACAACAATCACCAACTGCATCTTTCGCGAGAACACCT
>MPMB02013655.1_pt1 | contig 17310 bp, 11 predicted proteins | sample 1617371 | NCBI WGS metagenome assembly MPMB02 (sample SAMN05944808, study PRJNA350692) | marine metagenome | biome: marine; feature: ODZ; material: water; isolation source: 300 m water sample filtered on 0.2 um supor filter | place: Pacific Ocean | collected 2012-04-08 | depth 300m m
ACGATTATCGAGTGCGACTTCGTTGCAAACACCACGTACAACGTCGGCGGCGGGATCTTCATCCGATCAAGCAGCAGCCCGACAATCACAGCCTGTACGTTCACGAACAATCTCCAGACAGACAATCCGCTCGGCAGCGGTGGTGGCATCTGCGTCTACGGCAGCGGGACCGGTGGTGGCCCGTGCTATCCGGTCGTGACCGATTGCTTGTTCGAGGGAAATACCGTCAACGGCGACGGTGGCGGCATGAGCAACGCCTATGGCTCATATACAACAATCACCAACTGCATCTTTCGCGAGAACACCTGCGGTCGCGATGGTGGTGGCGTAGCAGCCGTTGGTGAGAATGACCCTGATGTGCCGAGCAACGTCACGGTGTCCGATTGCCTCTTCGAATTCAACACGGCGGCGGATCGGGGCGGCGGCTTCTTTTCGCGTCGCAGCGAGCCCTCGGTGATGAACTGCACCATTCGTGAGAACACCGCCTCAGACGGCGGCGGTATCTACTTCTTCGACAGCGCCGCAGCCACGATGGGTGACACCCAGAATTGCGGAAATTCCGCTCCGCAGGTGGGCGGAAACCATGTGGACCTTGGTGGGAACACCGTGAGCGAGGAGTGCGAAGACTGCGCCGCCGATATCGATGGTGATGGAACCGTCGGCGTAAACGACATGCTCAACCTCATCGCCAACTTCGGCCCATGCAGCGGCTGCGCGGCGGATGTGGATGGCGACGGAATCGTCGGCGTGAACGACATCCTCATTGTGCTGTCTGCTTGGGGTCCGTGCCACTGAATCCTTTTGCTCTCCCACGTTGCGATGCCAGCGGGCCGCATTGCGACGTTCGGCCACGCTCCGGTTGTTTTCTTCGAATCAAGTTACGAGCGGTGGCGGCCGGAGTTCAGATGGTGATGAACTGGTCGATGCGTTGCATCAAACTCACCAAGCAGACAACAGACTCAGCAGATCGTTCGTGTCCACGATCCGGTCACCATTGAGGTCGGCCGGGGAGTCATGTTGGCCCCATGCCTCGATCACCATGAGCAGGTCATCGACACCCACCGAGCCGTCGCAGTCCAGATCGCCCTGCACGAAGACATCGATGGTGATGGCGTCATGCGTCATCTCGATGGGCGTGCCCTTGCCGGTTTCGACCCAGAGGTCGTACAGGATGTCGCCCCAGTCATCGGTGACGTTGCCGTCACGGAGCATCTCGATGTAGTGCCGTGGCGTGTTCTGGTAGTACACGAACACTTCGGCACTCGCCGTCTCCGGGGGCATGGCGAACCATGAGTCGTCCCAGTACTGGCCGTCGGCGTAGACATGCTCGACCACCGGCGCGCCGCCCTGTTCGTAGGCAGCGTTGTTGAAGCCACGGGGCGGAATACGATTATCTTTTTCGATGGTGTCAGCAAGGGCCATGTGACCGGTTGGCCCGGCGGGATAGCCGGTCAATTTGGAAGCCGCTTCGCTCAGGCCCACGTGCATCTCATAGATTTCGGTGGAGGGTTCGTCGAGGTGTGCTTCGACGTAGTCGTAGTGGCCGTACTCATCGATGAGTACATCACCGGCGTCATACAGACGCACATTGACCCAGATTCGTCGCCCTTCGATGTGGCCGGTTGGGATCTTGTGACCGGACTCGTTGATGACGCGGGTGCGGAGAGAACCGCACTCCTGCTCGACTTCGAGTGACGAAGCGAGTTGCAGCATCTCAACGGCCTTGGCTCGCGCCGCGGCGATGGCATCGAGATCGACGTCTGGATCGTCAACGTAGTGCGCCGCGATGAGATCAAGTATGGGAGCAGCGGCACCAGCAAAGTCGTGCCGGGCCAGATCGGGCCGAGTCGGCCCCAAGATGCAGGCATCGCCCGAGGTGCGAGGCATGTGGCAGTCTTGGCAGGTCGAGACGACCGTGACGCCAACGCCGCCGAAGCGTCCGCCCATGTCCACACCGGTGCTGGCGAACTCACTGAGTTTCCACTCGGTGTAGGTCCGCTCAAGCGGGAACATCTCCCACGGGTCCTCGGTGGGGGAGGGCTCGCCGATGCTGTTGTACTGCCAGGTGCCATCGGGCTGCCGCGTCGTCGCAAGGTTGCCGACATCGTGACAGGTACCACAGAAGTCGCTGCTCTGATGGAAGGGCGAGTGCAGCACTTGATGGTAATCCTGATTCGCATCGGTCCGGGGGCCACGTCGACGTCCCTCTGGGTCGAGTACAAAGGCCGCGTTGCCGTAGTACTGCGGGACATCGGCGAGGCTTGCGAGAATCGAAACGTCTTCAACTGGGCTGATGCCCGGTTTGTAGATCGGGTCCACCATGGAATGACAGAAGTGACAGGAGACGCCGTCGGCGTCATAGAAATCGAGCGTGTCACCCATGGTGTCGTTTGCGTGTCCGCTCACGATCGCATTGGGCACGTGGCACCGCAGGCAGTAGTAGCCCACGTTGCCGACATCCTGGTTGGCATTTGTCATTTGCGCGAAGAACAACGGATCTCGCCCCGCTAGGCCCATGAGGCTGCCCTTCCATGTGGAGTAGGGGTCCGACTCGGTGACCGGCCCATGGCAGCCCATGCAACTGTTCGAACTCCAAATCGCACTTTCGTGCACATCACCGACCTGAGTGCCGGGGACGTGGAAGTCCTCAAGGGTCATATCAACCAGCGCCGCAACACTGATGCCAATAATGGACAGGCCAACAGCGGCGGTGACGGCAATACGGCTTCTCACTGCGGATTTCCTCTCACACACTTCCGGCATCCCATACGCCCAAATAGGACATGGAGATCCAGACAACATGGCACAAGTGCCCCCCTTTGTCGAGGGGGAAACGCGGGTTTTCGCTCTTCAGCGGCGAATGCGTCCTTTGGATGCCCCTCCAAACGCAACAGATCCCCTCCACGAGTCAATACCCGCGATCCGGAGGTCGGATGCCACGCCGCGCTGACCCCTTAGTTCTTGGACCAGTCCACGATCGTTTTTACATCCGTTTGCGTCAGTTGCGCCTCTGGATGCGTGGGCAGATAGAACCACAGCGGCATCTCGCCCTCTGCGACCTCTTCGCCACATTCCTTGATCTTGTGGGCACACCGATCCGGTGAATAGGCGTCCCACTGCGAAAAATTGAGTTCCTCGCGACCCTCGTCCACATCACTTGCCACCAGCCACGAGACCGGCGCCACGTACGAGTACCAAGGCCAGACCGTCTCGTTGGAGTGGCAATCGAAGCAGGCTCTCCGCAGAATTGTCATGACCTCGGGTGGGGCCTCGATCGTTGCGGTAATGGGGGGATTGGTGCGATCGACGGGGATGAATTGGATGCCGATTCCAGCAATGACGATCACGCCGCCGCCCCAGGCAAGGATCTTCTTGAACTTCATGACGGCAAGATACCGGTTTGGGGCCGTGCAGCCGATTGTGCCGCCCTCTTCAGAGCGGCGGCCCCCCATATGGTAAGTTGCGACTCTTCGGAAGTAACTCTTGGGAAGTGAGGAAGGGCTGAGCCAATGGAGAAAGTCAGCATGTTTGCAGTGGTGTCTGGTTGTGTGTTCGCGGCGAATGCTCTGGCTGGCGTGTCCGCCGATTCGCCGTCGCAGTCTTCCGCCGTGGCGCCGCCCATTCCACATACCGTGACAGCCGATATTCAGGCTGGCATCGAAGCTCACATTGCCGCTGAAACAAAGAAGGGTGGCGGGTACTTTCCGCTGACCTTCGAAGGCAAGGACATGAAGTTGCGGCTGGTTCGGGTGCATACCGAGTACCTCGCCAATCTCGGCCCCGGTCGGCACTTTGCCTGCGTCGATCTTGCAAGCATTGACGGGAATGTGTACGACGTCGACTTCTTTCTCGAAGGGGAGCCGGGCAACATGACCGTCACCGAGACAACGGTGCACAAACTCAATGGGCGGCCTTTCTATCTGTGGCGGCAGCAGGATGATGGCACGTGGGTACACGCTGACGTCGACGACGCTTCGCAGGAGTTGCTCGGAGTCATCGAAGGCGATGACGAGTTTGAATTCGTCTACCACGCCACCGTTCCCGAACTGACCGGCCCGGGCCGCATGTGGATTCCCATGCCCGAGAGCGATGCCTTCCAGACGGTGCAGGCCAAGTCGATCAGCATCCCGGGTACGCGCCGCGTGTTGACCGACAAAAACTATGGCAACAAGGTCTTGTTCGTCGAACTCACGCCTGCAGACAGCGGCAAGGCCGTTTCAATGGTCTTCGATGTGAAACGGCGTGAGAAAGGGGTGTACGGGTGCGGAGAAGAGGAATCGCCAGCGCAGTACCTCCTGCCGGAGCGACTGGTACCGAACACCACGGAGTTCAAGGAGATCGCCGCGGAGGCGCTCAAGAACAAACGCGGCGGCGATCTCGTCAAGGCCCGCGCGCTGTATGACCACACCATCGATCGCATGCAGTACATCAAGGCCGATCAGAAGTACGGCAAAGGCGACGCGCAGTACGCCTGCGACGGCGGCACCGGCAACTGCACCGACTACCACTCCTACTTCATCGCGTTGGCCCGATCGGTCGGCATCCCCGCCCGCTTTGCAATTGGCGCAGCGATTCCGTCCTCCCGTGACGACGGCGGCGTGAATGGCTATCACTGCTGGGCCGAGTTCTACGCCGAGGGCAAGTGGTGGCCCGTGGACATCAGCGAAGCCGACAAGTACACGAGTCTGGCGACCTACTACTTCGGGCACAATCCAGCGAACCGACTCGAACTCAGCCGCGGCCGCGATCTGATGGTCGAGCCTGGTCCAGTATCAGGCCCGATCAATTTCCTCGCCTATCCGGTGCTGGAGGTCAACGGCGAGTCCATCAAGGTGGACAAACCGAAGTTCGGGTTTACGCGGAAGAGTTGATTGCGGCGTATGCCAAGTAGGCGAACCCGGTAGAATATGTGGCTCCCCTTGAGGCACGTGCACCGCGCCGGGGCAGAAACCGCACACGGGCCCTCACCAATGCTCCATACCGCAGACCCCAATCTTCGCAATCTCGCCATCATCGCGCACGTCGATCACGGGAAGACCACGCTCGTGGATTCCATGCTTGCGTACTGCGGATCGATGACGCTCAACCGCGACGAAGCCGATTGCATTCTCGATTCCGACCCACTCGAAAAGGAACGGGGTATTACGATCACTTCTAAGAACTGTGCTGTCACCTGGCGTCCATCGGATGGCGACCATGCGGGGGAGACCTGCCGTATCAACATCATCGACACGCCTGGGCACGCGGATTTTGGCGGCGAGGTGGAGCGTGTGCTCAAAATGGCCGATGGCGTGCTCCTGCTTGTCGACGCCTTTGAAGGGCCCATGCCTCAGACACGATTCGTGCTGGGTAAAGCTCTTGAACTCGATCATCCCTTGATCGTTGTCATCAACAAGTGCGACAGGCCAAATGCCCGGCCTGATCAAGTCCTCAATGAGGTGTTCGATCTACTCGTTGCACTTGGTGCCAACGATGATCGCCTTGACTTTCAAGTGATCTACGCCTCCGGCCGCGACGGGTGGACATCAACCGATGAGGGTATTCACGAGGGTGACATGTGGCCGCTGCTCAATGCCATCATGATTCACCTTCCGCCGCCGGTGGGGTATGCAGACGTGCCGTTGCAGATGTTGATCGCCAGTCAGGACTACTCACCTTACGCTGGCCGAATCGCCATTGGTCGGATCTTTGCAGGCGCATTGACTGCAGGGCAAGCAGTGACGATCTGTCATGAGCACAAAAATCGCACTGCGCGGGCTCAAAAGGTGTATCGCTTCAAAGATCTCGGACGCGCTCCAGCGGAGATCGTGTCGGTTGGCGACCTGTGCGCAGTGGAAGGTATTGGTGAGTTTGAGATCGGAGACACCATCGCCTGTCCGGAACAGCCCAATCCCATCGCCCGCATCGCCGTCGACGAGCCGACGCTGCACATGCTTTTTCGAATCAACGATTCGCCCAATGCCGGTCGCAGCGGAAAGTATGTTACGAGCAGGCAGATCAGCGAGCGGCTCCAGCGTGAACTCCGGAGCAATCTCGCGCTGCGAGTCGAACCCGGAGATACGGCGGAAGAGTTCAGAGTGTCAGGTCGTGGCCTGCTTCATCTCGGCATCTTGTTGGAGAACATGCGGCGAGAAGGCTATGAACTCACTGTCGGGCGTCCACAGGTTATTGAGAAGGAGATCGACCAGGTTCTTTGTGAACCGATCGAACTGATGACAATCGATGTGGATCAAGATCATGTTGGCCCAGCAATGGAACTCCTTGGCGCACGTGGTGGCGAGGTACAGAAGCTTGATCAGCGTGGCGATCGCATGCACATCGAGTGCGAGATTCCAGCTCGTGGATTGATCGGTCTTCGAAGCCACATGCTCACCGCAACAGGCGGCGAAGCCGTGATGTATCACTGCTTTCAGAAGTATGCACCGAAGCGTACAACGGTATATCGGCGTCAAAATGGTGTGATGGTTGCTACCGCCGATGGGCAGGCGACAACCTACTCCATGCTCAGCCTGAGTCAGCGAGGGATTCTTCTTGTCGAGCCACAAGAGGTGATCTATGCAGGCCAAATCGTCGGAGAAAACGCAAGGGACAACGACCTCGGTGTCAATGTCGTCAAAGGCAAAGCGTTCTCGAACGTCCGCGAGTCCAATAAAGAAGCAACAGTTGTGCTGAAAGCCTCTCGGGTGATTACGCTCGAGTCGGCTCTTGAATACATTCAGGATGACGAACTCGTCGAGATCACACCAGATGCCATTCGTCTCCGCAAACGCATCCTCGATGAAGGCAAACGCAAGCAGATTGCCAGACACAAAAAAGCGGCTGCGGCAGGAACTGATACCAAGTAGGGTGCTGGTGTTTCAAAAAGGAGATCGGCATGATTGGTTTGTTTCTTGGTGTGATCTTCGCGATTGGGGCGGCACCGGTGGAGCCAGATGGCGTTCGCGTCATGGTGTGGAACGTCCTTCACGGCGGCAACGACGTGGAGCAGGGAGCCGAGAAGGCACTGGCGATCATTCGCGAAGTCCAGCCCGATGTCGTGCTGATGCAGGAGAGTTACGACATCAATGGCGATCGGCCGCGTCTGGGCGAGTGGCTCGCCGGGGAGCTCGGATGGCACCAGCACCAGGCGGAGAGCAAACACCTTTGCGTGCTGACGCCACTCAAGATGGAGGCGACCTTCTTTCATCATGAGTGGCACGGCATCGGAGCACGACTGATCGATGAGCACGGCCGATCGATGCTTGCCTGGAGCATCTGGATCGACTGGCGGTCGTTCATCACCTATGAACTGAGGGATAAGCCCGGGATCACCGACGAAGAACTGCTTGCCGCCGAGTCTGAGCGATCGAACCGGAAACAGCAGGGCGAAGCGATTATCACGCATCTTCGCGAGTCAGGGCAACTGGATGCGGATGTTCCGCTGCTGGTCGGTGGCGATTGGAATTGTCCGTCGCATCTGGACTGGACAGTGGACACGGCTCGCGTCTACAGGAACCGGCGTGCGATGCCACTTCCGGTGAGCATGGCGATGCAGCAGGCGGGCTTCACCGACACGTTCCGCACGGCGTACCCGAATCCGGTGCAGCATCCGGGCATCACCTGGTCACCGATGAATCGTGGCGCGGGCGATGACGACACCGGCAAGGCCCAGGGTTTCGAGCGAATCGACCGGCTCTACCTCAAGAATCCAAAGAGTCCGGTGGGCGGCTGGACACTTCGTCCGATCTCAGCGCACGTGTTGCCGGTTATCTGGGAGGATGAGTCGATCCCGGTTCCAAAGCGAGCGTTTCCATCAGACCACGGAGCGGTGGTGATCGATCTGGAATGGGAACAGGCCAGCGAAACGCGTCAGTAGTATCTCGCTGCTGTCTAGGCACTTCAGCGTAGGCGGGACACTTCCCGAATCAACTGCCGCACGAACCCCATGCCTCAAGCAGATCGAGCAGGTCGTGAATGCCGACGACACCGTCTCCGTCAAAGTCCGAGTTGATGTCCGGTGTTCCCCAGGCGTCGATCACGAGTATGAGATCATCCAAGTCCGTATCGCCATCGCCATTTGCATCGGGACATTCGGGGGGGCATTCGTCACTGATGGTGTTGCCGCCGTTGTCTTGGAATTCCCCTTCGATCTGCTCGTCACAGCCGGTGTTGCTGCAGACAAGAGTGCTACCCATCGTCACGATGTTGCCACTCGACAGGAAGAGCCCACATCCCGAGTCGTCACCGCCTCCCGATGAATTACTTCGCACGTCACAACCATCAATCGATCCGAAGAGTGCATAAACACCACCGCCATCGTTGGATGCCGTGTTGTCGTGGATCATGCAGCCATCCAGATCCGGCGTTCCGCCTCCCCATGCGCCCACGCCGCCGCCATCGACACCGGCGTTCATTGAGATGGTGCAGTCACTGATGGCCGGGTTGTCTGTGCATGACACGCCTCCACCCTTGCCGCTGGTGGTGTTTCTGGTGATCGCGCAATCGCTGATTGTTGGAGTGGTATTGTCATGACTGTAGATACCTCCACCTCCATCACCGGTTGGATTGTTCGAAGTATTTGCATCGATGACGCACCCGCTGATGCTGATGGTGGCGCCGCTGGAACTGGTCTCTCGGCACGAAATGCCACCACCGACGCCGGAGGTGTTATCTGTGACGTGGCAATCGGTGACTGTGAAACTGCTTCCGCTCTGCCAGCAGTCGATCCCTCCACCAAAGTTCGTCGCGGAGTTGTCGTGGATGAGGCAGGTTGTGAAACTGGATGACCTGTTGATCCGCATGCCCACGCCGCCCCCGTCGTCTCCGGCCGTATTGTCATGGATTTCGGTGTCACTGGCGGTCAAGGTGCTGGTGTCGATGAGGCAGATGCCACCACCGTCGCCGAGCGTGGCGGTGTTGTTGTTGACGTCGCTGCGTTGGATTGCGGCGTCTGCGAAGGCGTTGAGGAAGACCCCGCCCCCATCGCCCCCGGTGGTATTGGACGCGATCGTACAGTCGTTAATCCTCAGGTTTGGCGTGGAACCCATTCCGTTATTGCAGTGGATGCCTCCACCAGCAGCGCTCGTTCCAGTGGCGTCATTGGATGTCACTTCGCATCGCTCGATGAGCGGGCCGCAGTCTCTGCAGTAGATGCCACCACCGCCGTCTATCTCGTCAGCGCCATCGGTCGCTGTGTTGTCGGTGACCACGGAGTCTGTGATGGTGGGAGTGCCACCGCTGTCAAAGTAGATACCGCCACCACGTCCAGCGGTGTTGTTCTGGACATGGCAGTTGGTGATGGTGTGGGGGCCATTGCAGTAGATCCCGCCGCCAAAGGCGGTGGTGCTGCCTCCGGTGATCACGAGGTTCTGGAGCGTGACCGTTTCGTTGGTGTTGTCGATATGCCAGACCCGGCCTACGCCCTGGGCGTCGATGGTGACCGCAGGCGATCCGTCGGCATGTGTCTCCCCGGTGAACGTGAGTTGCTTGGATCCCGTGTCGAGATCGTGCTCGTTGTAGGTTCCCGCTTCGATCAAGATGGTGTCGCCATCGACCGTGCTTGAATCATCGATGGCATCTTGGATCTTGTCGAAGTCGTCCGGAACAGTAATCGTACTGGCACTTGTGACAGAACATACCGCAGCGATGATGCAGATCGAGAGAAACGCGTCGGTCAAGTATCTCATGGAGTACCTTTCTTGATTATGCAGTGTGGCACACAAACTCCGCGTGATTGAAACCGGGAATCCATCTGTGAGAATCGACGTACACGCGGCCTACTCCGTATAGGGCCGTGGCAGCAAAAATATGTGACGCTTTATCTTGTTTCGTTCCAAAGTCCCCTGCTACGGGGCAGAGGCACCGGGTATCTGATAACGCACCCTGTTTGCGATCGCATCTGCGGCCGGCTGCCGGGAAGCAATGGGGCCCCGGGCATCAAAAATGGTGTGGCATCCAGCAGCGTATGTACGTGCAGATCGTCAGCAGGGCCCGTAGGCAGCGACGCATTCGAGTAGATCATTGACATCCACCAGACCATCGTCGTTGACGTCGGCAGAGTCATCCTGCGTGCCCCACCAGGCGATGATCGCAAGAAGATCATTGATGCCCGTGACACCATCGCCATCGACATCAGTCGGGCAGGTGTTCGGCTCGGTGATGGTGTACCTGCCCACATATGTCTGCCAACCAAAGTTCTGGCTGTACTCTGCGACATACCAGAAGGTCGTGTCATCAACGGGGTCGACGGTCATATCGAAGTAGTCGCCATAGCGACCATCGACACCATGTGTACCGGTGGCCGTTTCGGTCAACAAGTCCATCGACCCGAGCGGGTCATCGCTGCTTCGTCCAGTGACTTGGACTGACGGCACGTCATCAACAGCACATTTGCCTACCGCGACCGCGATATCACCATACATGTTCGCGGCGATCGCAGGAAAGTAGGTGTCGCCGGGCGGTCCCGGGCCGGCCACCGTGTTGATGTCGCCACTCTGGTACAGCACCGGGTTCGTTGGCGTATTCACATCGATGTCATACCAGCGGGCACAGGTTGCATCCGGTCCATTCGCGATTGCGTGACAGGTATAGAGATGCTCATCCCGCCAAAGCACATTCAGTATGCGACCATCGAGCGTATCGAGCACTCCGCCCGGGTTGGGGGCTCCCGGTGGGGGGCTCTGCTCGGGAACCGCTACGTTGGAACTCGAAACCGTCGGGCTTGTATGGTCAAGAATGCGGGAAATTCGCAGCGATGTACTGTTGCGACGTGAAACGAAGAAAGCGAGAGGGGTTTCGCCGTAGTGCTGGGCGCATTGGACCGAGGCGTGCCCGCCCTTGCGGACATCGTGAATAATCGCGGTGTCGCCAGTGAGCATCGGCGCCTTTTCAATCGTTCGGTACAGAACTCCTCCCCAGCCACTGTTGTCATCGAGGCCGAAGAGATTTCCGCTCACATAGAAGGCATCGGTATCGAACCCGAGCCCCGGGTAGTCAACCCAGTGCTGCTCGCTTCCATTCTGCACCACGGCCCACGTGCGATATTTGTACCAGACGCCGTTGGGATCACTGTCATCACTGATGGCCAGTGTGATCCATGCTTCTTCTGTGTCGCTGTAGACTTCAAGCGCAAGCACCACGAATCGTTCTGCCACCGGATCGTAGAAACACTTCGGGTCGAATGTGAATGAACCAGCGCCCACATCCTCGAAGAAGCCGGGGCTTCCTGTGGAGTCCAGAAGGGCGGCGAATTGTTCGGTTCCCGTTTCCTTGTCATACCAGGCAATCGCCATGTTGACGGTGACGAGCACGTGGTCGGGGCCAACGGCAAGAGACGGATCCGGCGGTGTCCAAGCGGTCTGCAGGATGGATTCAAATCCCCAGATATTTCCACCCCGGCCCAGATTCTCCAGGCCACCAGGTCGAAGATCATTCGGCATGCCGCTGTCATCGACAATTGGTTTTTGGGATTTGTGCGGGGGGAGAAGTTTGCCGGGTCGTTCCGTCGGACCTTCCCACGGCGATTCGAGTTGGTGCTGACGAGCAAACGTGGAAGTATCGATGAGCGTGGGCTCACAGGTCCACGTGGCAGCCACGTTGTCTTTGGTCACATCAATCAAGGGAACATTGGTTGGGCGTGGTTGTCCGGTACTCGGAGACCACCCGAGCGGCCAGTCCGGGCCGGCACTTATCGGTGGGGCCGGCACGTGATGCGGTACGGCACACCCCGTCAAGAACACCATCAGGCTTGTGATCAGTCGCTGCATTTGATGGGGTACTCCTCTGCGCCTATCCCACGCACAGCCTACAGCATGGTTTGATGGTGTCTACACGCAGTTGTCATCAGCCACATGGAAAGCGGCTATTTCACGGAAATCGAGGGGGATTTTTCTCCCGCGACCCCGGCAGTCTCATTATCCCTACCGAGTGTCTTGCCATGAGTTTCATCGTCAGCACACGCGATCGGTGCAGTGTCGATTGCAACTTGAACAAGCGGTGTTGTATGGATCGACTGCGCCCCTTCGATGCTCCGCAGGGGGATCGAACTACTCGGCGGCGCTGTTTGCCGATGGATCTTGCAAAACATCAGTCGGAGAGCCCATCCCAGAGTTCGGCGGATGTTCTGTGTGTTGCCGAGCATTCCGAATATCTGCGCAGCAATAGGTTTGTCGCCCACCGCGGTCTTCTTCGTAAGTGCCATGAGAAGCCACCATGGATTATAAAAATAGGAGTAGCTTGCAAGGATGTTGAGTTGTTTGGTCCAAGGACGTTTGGCATGCGAGGAGATCACATAGTTGCCATCGTGCATGTACGGATCGACCCGCCTGCCACCGACACGTTCAAACACCTGCTTTGATGTGAACGTTTCGTGGTACAACTTGCTTCCAGGTGACGGGACGATCATCAGAATCTGCAGGGATACGGCGCCAGCTTTGCGAAGAAGTTTGACCTGATTGAGTAGCCCGTAGTGACCGCCCCACGTGTAGAGCGGTTGTGAGTCGTGATGCATCATCATCGGCATCGGACAGATGCCGGCGTCGCGGAGTTTTCGGAAGGCCTCTGTTGTCTTGTCGACACTCTGTCCCTTCTTGACGAGCGTGGCGGTGAGATCTTCGACGCCGATCCAGAGGGCCCTGCACCCAGCCTCCCGCATGAGCGGAAGGTGTTCCTTCATCTTGAGTGTGTCATGAATCGTGACTTCCGTAGCCCATCGAACTCTGGAACTGAGTCGCGACCCTCCGGTCTCCGTGCGGGCTAGGGTCTCGGCGATCTGCAGTGCGCGATCGTGGTTATTGAAGAAGTTGTCGTCCGTTCCGAAGAAGTGGCGATGGCCGAACTCGGTGTTGATTCGGTGCATCTCATCCGCGATCCGCTCCGGGCTCTTTGCCCGGTTGTGCCTCTGGTTGTAGGCGGGGATCGGGCAATATGGGCATGCAAATTTGCAGCCGAACGTCATCACGAGCGAACTGATTGGTGAGTGCTTGCGCACCCGGTCTGCTGGAAGCGGATCGGATGCGAGGATCGACTTGCGGCTGGGTGGCTCAAGAATGCGGTAGCCAAGCACCGGATGTGGCAACTCGTCAAGATCACTCAGTAGGCGTTGGATACCAGTGTCGATCAACTGCTCCGCAACGCCATCCTGCCTGCCGAGTGGATACACAAGGCCCGGGATCTCATCCAGATCGCCGGCGTCGCGCGCTCGAACAAAGGCGGATCGCATCGACTCGCCCTGACTGCGGGTTGAGAGGATGACTTCCAGCAGGCTGAGAAATACATACTCCTCACCAGTGACTGCGATGTCGGGACCTGCAGGATCGTTTGGATCATCACTGAATACTTTGAAGGGCTCATACAAAGCGTGCGATCCGCCGACGATGATGAGCGGGCGATGGTGCGGATCGATCCGGCGTGCATCACGAACCAACGCTTTGCAGGCGGCTTCGTGCATTCCCATGGATGAGACCATGAAGAGGTCTGGAACGCGTCCATCGAGTTGCATCTGTGATGGGCGAAAGCGGCGGTTCCACTGCTGTAGGACCAATCGTGTTTTTTCAAATCCGGTATCGATCAGCGCCGAACCGATGGCTCGAATGCCGGCAGGTGCCATTCGCGTGTCTGCGAAGATGAATGGGAGCATCCTGGTTCGATGATCGAAGGCGCAGGCCACCACGGTGGTCAGGTCATGGTGGCGGCTCATGCCTCTGAGGCGATGGCGAAGTTCCGTCATGGCTCCTGGGGCAATGAGTTGATCGCCAGCAGACCGCCGTGGAAGTTCCAAGTGTTGATGCTCCAAAGGGACTTCCAAAAGGGAGATCCGTGGGGATGGTATGAGAGATGGGCCTACAGCATGGTTCGATGGTGTCTACACGCAGTTGTCATTGCCTGCAGGGAAAGCGGCTGTTTCACGGAAATCAAGAAGGAATTTCCCCACACAGCCGTCCGATCACTGGATGAGCAGTTGCCCAGAGTCTCATTGAATTGTAGCGGGGTAGCTTGGATTACCTGTTCGCAAGCAAGAATCAGGCGAGAACGACCACGTATCCGATCAGGCCCACAAGTGAGATCAGAGATTTGTTTCGACGATGGCCATCCCACTCCGATGTTCGCCGATAGAGACGGATGAGGCTCAGGGCAATCATGGTCAAGGCCAACGCGATTCCGATTATCGCGGCGACCGTAGATGCGCCCCGATTTGGGATGTGGAAACCTATCGTGCTGATGAGCAACAGCATGAACAACACCCCCAGCAAGATGCCGGACGGAAACCAGTAGGGTCTGGGGTGTTGCCAGAAGGACCTTTTTCGCCGGTGGTTTCTCCATGCGCGATGCCAGAAGCCAAGTCGCCGCATGTTCAACTCATCTCCTTGCTGCTCCAACAAAGCAGGATTCTAAACGACCCTGGTGGCATCAGAGCCGATTTTTCTTGCATCCCTCCAGATGCTGTGGTGCAATGATCAGACGAGGGCAGAGCCGATGTCGAGATGGATTGCAATATGTGCCGTGACGGTTGGATGCCTGGTGGTGGCTGGGCATGGCGATGTGGTCAACGAGGACTTCAAACTTCTTGCAAGTGACGGCGCGGAGGACGACTACTTCGGCGAATCCGTCTCCATCTCCGGCGACGCGGCGGTGATCGGCTCGCCCTTTGATGATGACAACGGCGTCATCTCCGGCTCGGCGTACATCTACCGCTCCGATGGAAGCGGTTGGGTCGAGGAAGCCAAACTTCTCGCCAGTGACGGGGCAACAGGCGACCGCTTCGGGGAATCCGTCTCCATCGATGGTGATACGGTGGCGATCGGGGCGTACAGCGACAGCAACGATGGCAACGGAACCGACTCTGGCTCGGTGTACGTCTACCACTTCAATGGAAGCCAGTGGGTCCAGATCACCAAACTTCTTGCCGCTGACGGGCAGGTGAACGACTTCTTCGGCTGGTCCGTCTCCATCTCCGGCGATGCGATGGTGATTGGAGCATGGGGCGACGATGACAACAGTTACAACTCCGGTTCGGCATACATTTTCCGGTTCGACGGCGAGCAATGGATCGAGGAAGCCAAACTCCTTGCAAGTGATGGGGCGTACGCCGATCACTTCGGCGAATCTGTTTCCATCTCTGGAGACACGGTGCTGATCGGGGCGCACGCAGACACTGACAACGGTTTCGAATCCGGTTCGGCATACGTCTACCGCTTCGACGGAAGCGGGTGGGTCGAGGAAGCCAAGTTGCTTGCCAGCGACGGGGAGGCAAACGCCCGGTTCGGCTACTCCGTCTCCGTCTCCGACAATACGGCGGTGATCGGGGCGAAGTCCGGCGACTGGTCCGCCTCGGCGTATGTCTATCAATTTGACGAGAGCGAGTGGGTCGAAGAGACCAAACTTCTTGTCGGTGACGGAGTGGCTGGCAACTGGTTCGGCAACACCATCTCCATTTCCGGCAACACGGTGGTGATCGGGGCATGGGGCGAGGATGGCAGCGACAGCAACTGCGGCTCAGCGTACGTTTACCGCTCCGATGGAAGTGGGTGGGTCGAGGAAGCAAGGCTTCTTGCCAGTGACGGCGCGGAGTGGGATGAGTTCGGCTACGCCGTGTCCACCGATGGCGACACGGTGGTGATCGGGGCGTACCGTGACGGCACCGACGATTTTGGATCGGCGTATGTCTTTGAACTCGGCGACGATGATTGTCCTGCTGATGTCACCAACGACGGCGTTGTCGGCGTGGACGATGTTCTCGCCGTCGTCTCAGCCTGGGGCACCAGTGATCCGGATGCCGACATCGACGGCAACGGTACCGTCGGCACCGATGACTTGCTCGCCGTACTCAGCGGCTGGGGGTTGTGCGAGTAGATCCTTGGAACAATTTCCAGCACGGTTTGTTCAACCTACGATTAGGGCCGGGGCGACGTTGGTAAAAACAGCGAAATCGTTGCAGGTGCAAGCACTTGCAACGCAATGCGCGTTGGCGCAGATGCGCCGAATAATGGAGCCGGGGGGATTCGAACCCCCGTGCCTTCTGAGACAACCATTGAGTGTGCAAAGAGATGCGAACCTGACCTACGAAAGGTGGCGCAGAATCCGGCGCACTGTCAGCGGGACGAGGCGCTGCGATACTTGGTGGAGAGGTGGACGGAACTTCCAGTAGATACTCAAGCGGCCATCCTCGCGATTGTCATGGCCAGCACGAAAGCGCTGAATGAAACACGCACACCACCTGCCCCATAACCAAAACCCCCACCTGGACTGCTCAGGAGAACACCAACAACAACACCCCCGTGAAACAACAACACCTCCGTGAATACGGAGGTGCTGTGGGGTGGTGGGGGTTACGGGCAGGGGCCCCACTGCGAGATCAACTCAAGCAGATCTGAAACGCCGACGACACCGTCGTGGTCAATGTCTGCTGAACCGCCCTCAAGGCCGAATTGACTGATGACAAGCAGCAGATCATCGGTATCTACAAAGCCGTTCGCATTCAGATCGGCGAGGCAATCGCACTCATCGGGCACACCGTTGCCATCCACATCATCGGCACTGCCGTCGGCGATCTCACAACTGTCGATCGCATCATTGGCATTGCAGTTGAGCAACGGATCACTCAGTTGGCACACATCCAACACCCCATCTTCGTTGCAGTCGAGGTCGGGATCGCTCTCGATTTCACAGGTGTCAATCGCCCCATTGCCGTTACAGTCGACTGCTGGATCTGAAGCAATGTCGCACACATCAAAGATGCCGTTTTCGTTGCAGTCTGGCATCGGATCATCCTCGAACTGACACTCGTCCAATTCGCCATTTTCATCACAGTCCGTCGCGGTGCCGTTGTCGAGATCACACGAATCAGGAAGTAGGTTGCCATTGCAGTCGGGCACCCAGCCCTGAGCGATGGCAAACTCATCAGGAATGCCATCACCGTCGCAGTCTTCGCAGTCATCGGGGTGTCCATTGCCGTCAATGTCGGCCTGCGTGCCCTTCCAGATCTCGATCGGATCGGTGATGCCATCGTCATCGCAGTCGTATTCGCATTCATCTGGTATGCCGTCCTGGTCGAGGTCAAGCGATGTGCCGTTCAGGATGTCCTGCTGATCATCAACGCCATTGCCGTTGCAGTCGTCACAGAGATCCCAAACGAGGGTCCAACCGCCATCGGTCCATGGACCGGAGATATTGTCAGGAGCGTTGCTGCACACCACCGTATCCGTCAGCGTGGGGCTGCTGTCCCAGGGACAGTAGATCCCGCCGCCGTCGACGTTGGCGGTGTTGTTTGAGATCGTGCAGTCTGTGATCGTGGGGCTGCTGCTGTAGGAGCAGAAGATCCCGCCGCCGTAGTTG
>MPMB02079304.1_pt1 | contig 16972 bp, 17 predicted proteins | sample 1617371 | NCBI WGS metagenome assembly MPMB02 (sample SAMN05944808, study PRJNA350692) | marine metagenome | biome: marine; feature: ODZ; material: water; isolation source: 300 m water sample filtered on 0.2 um supor filter | place: Pacific Ocean | collected 2012-04-08 | depth 300m m
CTGTTCGTTGATATAATCTACAACTGATTTATCAATGCCGCTGCCTTTCTTGGTCGTATGAATAATATTAGCCAGCTGAAATTTTTCATGAAGTAAATTATTTAGAGTCCAGCCTGGATGTAGCGCAAAACTTAATAGACTGCTTAATGTTAATTTGGGAGGTGTAGTAAATCCTGTTCTACGATCTTTTTCTCTATTCCCCCCCACAACCGTATCTACGGTTAAACACATACTGTTAAAACCAGCTTTCTTACATCGTTCAATTAAATTGTCCGTTAATCCTGTGTCTTTATGAATATAAAGTTGAAATAATTTAGGGCCTTTGGTTAATTTTGCAATTTCTTCAATACTTACAGTGGCCATAGTTGATATACCAAACATTGTTCCCATTTTTTCGGCAGCTTTTGCTGTAGCTCGTTCACCATGATGATGGTAAAGACGATGCATGGCTGTTGCTGAAAGAAAAAGCGGGAAATCAATTTTTTGTCCCAAAACAGTTGTAGATAGATCCACATTGCTCACATCATTTAATACATTAGGTATTAAATCACAGTTATCAAACGAGCTGGTATTTCTTCTAAGAGTTATTTCATCATCTGCCCCTCCATCAATATAATGAAAAATTGGTGAGGGTAATTTTTGTTTTGCCAACCGTCTAAAGTCATCAAAATTATAACAATCTTTTAAATTCATAAAATTAAGTAAATTTTAAAACTTTTTAAGAAAATTAAACATGTAACTATTCGCCCCAGGGTTCTTATCTCCTAAACTAGCATTTGATACGTGATTATAAGACATTCCTAAATTCATGCTCTCGCCAACATCGTAAGACAGTTGTACATCGCTTTTGAATTCTATAATTGAACCTAGATCTTTTCCATCTCCCTTTGCATATAATCCTGGAGTAAAACTAGGAGTAATGTTTAAGCGTCCCAGTTTATAATTTGTTTCAATACCCGTATAAATATACGAAGCATTGTTTTCTGTTATAAAAAATCCAGTTACAGGAGAAATTTTTATGATAAGACATTGCTTTTTCAAAGTGCCTGAATCAAAAAAGCATCGAATCAATAAGAATCAGTGCATTGTGTTATGCGATCAGCTAAGCCACAATATATGGTGGCATCCATTTTGTGGCTTGATAAGAACTCGCTTTTTGAGATCGGGCAGATTAAAATTTTGTCATTGTGTATGGAAATCGTGCAAACCGCAACATATTAAAACCCGTCGTTTGCGGTGTCAATTGAGACTCAGGTACCAACGGAGAGGCTATTTGTCAACCAATAAATATCATGACCACAGTGATCACAGCGCACACGGGCAAACCCGTTGTGCGGAATCCAGCAGTCAAGGTATCGCAACATCACCTGCCCGACATAAGGGCGAAAGAATCCGTATCTGCGCTCGAACCGGTCTTCATAGACCTGCTCGAATGTTTCAAAATGATCCTCGACGCAGCGGTAATAGGCGCTTGATTTGGGGTTGCGCGGTTGATAAACATCAAAATCTATTGCGGTAGGGCACATGTTTAACATATCGATCAATCTGACATGGTAAAATACGAGTTCCTTAAAGCGATCTTTTTTCGCTCAATTAAGGTAACATTATCTCAATCACGACTATAAGCTAAAACCGGACAGCGTTTCCGGGATTCCACTATATGTTGAATTAAAATATCTGCTTTCCAGGCATCGCAGTTGAATTTTAATATAGACATTATAAAAATTGTGCTTAATCTAGTTTTATAAACTTCTCACACCCAAGTAATTAGAACAAGGAGAAGAGTGTTTAAATAACCCGGGACATCTGAGCATGTTAATAAAAGAGGCTGTTTCCGGGATGAGGGAGGTGACATTATGGAAAAAAAAGACAAAAAAGAAAAAAAGGAAAAAAAGGAACGTGAGATCACCAGTAACTGTTGTTACGTTGTTGATCCTTGCGGATGCTATACGTATACGTTTGACCCATGCAGATGTGCATATGTAGATCCCTGCTGTTGCTGAAAGAGGGTAAGCGTAAGATAGGGCCGGGTATAATTACCGGCCCTTTTTTTCTAAAAATTGGATGGGCACTTCCTCCATAATGAGCATAATCTACTGTTACAGCCTGTTTTGAGCTCAGACCCACCGCCCGAAGGGCTTAAAGCAGTCAAAAAATGGCGTGAACTGTGCAATTGGGGTTGTATATCCTGTTTCTTCCAATAATTCTCGTTTGGCTGTTTCTAACGGGGATTCATCCTGCTCATCAACTTTGCCGCTGGGCAACTCTAAAAGCGTTTTACCCGTGCCGTGCCGGTATAGTTTCACAAGCACGACTTCTCTCTTCAAAGTTAATCCGAATACGCTGATCCAGTCAGGATATTCGAGTACATACATACGGGTTGACCAATGTACCGTCCGAAATCCTGCATTTATCTTCACGGACTTTTAGCCATTTTCTATTTATGTATGTGTTTTGAATTTACAATAGACCAGTCCATATTAATTTTTCATAGATCTGCTAGATTTATTTGTGCGGAAAGGCTAGAGACTGTTCTTACCGGAATTATTCAACAGCCTGAGCATATAGACATTCGTACCTGCTACTTTGTGTTGCAATAGAGAAAGTATTTTGTGTGTACTGTTTTATCAGTTCTCTGTTATTGGCCTTAAAATGGTTTTCGATACAATATAATACTGCTTTTGCAATTGCCTCACAATCAGCAAGAGGTGTTACAATGCCATACGGGGTTAAGGCGTAGTCATTATCACGGATTTCTTCTTCAGGATAATCAAGGATATATGGCAGGGCTCCACTGTCAGAAGCTACCATCGGAACCCCGCATCCCATTGCTTCAATAGCCACCAAACCAAAAGGTTCGTTTCGGGACGGGACAAGCAGCACATCCGCAAGATTGTAAAGAATGGGTAGATCTGCATAATGATCAACATGACCTAAAAAGTGTATATTTTTCACTTTTAGATCTTGGCTTAGATTTACCATATCCTCGTATAATTCACCATTTCCGCACAATACGGTTTGTATGTTTTTTTCCCCGAAAATCCTTGCGGCTTTTACAAGGTACTCAATTCCTTTAAAACCTGCAAAGCGTCCGGCAAATAAAGCAATAGGCATAACTTCATCAAGAGGATTGTTTTTCAGCTGAGATGCAAATTTCTGCTTTACAAAATCAAAGTTTTTTTCTGTAGGATAAAAAATATTTTCATCATATCCATTTGGTATCATAAGTACCTTTGGAGGTAAATTTGCATTTTTCAGGTATGCTGATACTTTTGTTTGTTCTGTCGGCGAAATGGCAACGCAGGAAAATGCGTTTTCCAACCCTTCGCATATCAAATTTTCCAGAAACGCAAAAGTTTCTGAGTTTTCATTGTGGTAGTCAGAGCGTACTTCCAATTCTGTCCCGTGAAATTGAACGATGAAAGGAATTCCGGTTTTTTCTTTTATTCTTTTAGCAACAGTTGCTCCCAGCCAGCCGTGGTGGACATGTATCACATCAGGTTTAAAATCCGAAACGAACTGCAAAACTTCCTGATAAAGTTTGTCAAGGTACTGCGTGATCTCTCCCTGGCTTAAATCGATAAAGCGACGTCTCTCCAGGCTTAAAGGATGGGTTCTTAAGACGGGAAAATCATCTACCAGCATAAAATGCGATTGATAATCTACAAGGTCAGCCTCTTCTCTTCCCACATAAAAAATACGGATATTATATTTTTTGGACATCAACGTTCCCAGATCACGAACAACCGTTGAACTGCCATTCCCCTTGTGAGGGAACAATGTCAGCATCAATACTTTTTCTACGTTATTATTTTTCATCTCATTGAATTGAATTGATAAGAACTCGCTTTTGAGATCGGGTAGATTGAAATTTTATCATTGTGTATGAAAATCATGCAGACCGCAACATATTAAAACCCATCGTTTGCGGTGTCAATTGAGACTCCAGTACCAGCGGAGAGGCTATTTGTCAACCGCTGCTTTTCACAAATTTTAGTCAACTTAAGAAAATTACGGGTATTTTAGACAAAGGTCCCCGCTGATCTTTCGACGGGCCTGATGCTAAAAGCAGGCTTTGGCCGGGCAGTCAGGATCGATCAGGTAGCCATCCACGGAAGGGATGGGGCCGAAACATTTGGGGCATAAGAGGGGATCAATTTCATATATTTTCTGTATCAAACGCGCCCGGTTTCGCCGGAAAGCCTTGTCGGTCAGCTCCGGCTCCAGGATGCATGGGATTTCATCATCGGCTTCTTCGTTTTTTTCGTTTTCCGCGCGCAACATTGCTGTAACTGGCAGCGATAGGCGATATTGTTTGCCTCACGACACGAACGGCCTATGCTGCATAACATTGTGAAGATTACTCACAACATCCCTGGTCTGCTGCCCTGGCTATCTTTCAACTCGGCGGGTCCGGTGGTGGTACGGTTATACAACAGGCACAAAACAGTCCCTTACACGGCATCAATCCGGCGTATTGTAAATCAGCAGAATGGTTTGTCGATGAAGAACACCGTCATGCGGAAATACTGGCCTGATGTGTTAAATCATAGGACGGAGAATGTATTCAACACAACCGGACAGCCGATCCGGCTGTATTTGGAGAGCGGTTGATGGGCTTACGTTTTAAGTCTCTGGTGCTACTCGCCGCTGAAGTCGTCGGGATTTGCTATTACAAACTGCTCGCCATGAGATTGCCTGCCGGACAGGTACGTGAATTATTAGACGGGCTGGCAAAAGATGAAAAAGCCCATCTGAAATTTCACAGTGGCTTCCCGCGACTGTATGTTCAAGGCATACTTCCAGGGCTGATCTTCGGACCGGTATGGCGGCTGGCCACGTATGCGGCCTCGATCGTTGTAACCATTGACCATCGACATGCCCTGAAGCAAATGGATATTTCACTCAAACCCGTCTGGCAGCGCTGGATGTTCCCGGTGCATGAAACCGAAAAACAAATCACCACGACAAAACCGGACTGTCAGTTTTTGCAGCAGGTCAATATTGACTATCAGTTGTATGCTATTCGGTAAACAAACTGATATAGGTAAAAAACAAGCTTCTCTATCATTAGAGTTCATTACCTCTCGTACGGTTTTTCTTTATTGAAAGACTGATCTGATCCGATGGTGTAGGTGTTGTCAGGAGACAAATAAAAAAAAAGGGCGGAGTGATCACCAGTATCACTCCGCCCTCTGTCCGCTGTATCTGGCTATCAATCAACACTAACATTGAATGATGCACCGTCAGGTATATCTACAATCGTATCCTGGTTAAAGATGGCCCAGTTATCTCCATCATACCAGACACCGATAAAGTTAGGATTTAATACCTCAGGACCACCACCCGGGTTCCAGTTCTGTGTGACCTGGAAGGTTGCATCGGGATTACCATCAAGTTCCGGGTGAGAAATGACTGTCGAGTTGAAGCTAATATTACCCGCATCCGCAGTATGAACAAAATCATTTTCCCCGGACAGGATCTGCAGATTAAATGTGGCACCGGCCGGAAGTTGTTCAAGATTCTGATTAACGATAGCCCAAGCATTGGCGATGGTAGCTTCATACCCGACTATCACGGGATCAGTTATGTGGCAACAGTTGTTCTTCCAGGACTGTGTCGTCAGGAAGAGCGCATCGGGATTACCATCAAGATCCGGGTGTTCGATAAGCGTGTAATGAAATAAAATCCCTGTCGGAACAGTCAGGTGCGTAGCGGCGCTACTCAGTCCTGTTATCACACGAACATTAAATGCCGCGCCTACCGCAATCGGATTGCCGCCTCCCTGATTAAAGATAGCCCAGTGGTCGTCGGTATACCAGACACCGATACCGTGATTATTATATGTGCCGCCAATACCACCCGGGTTCCAGTTCTGTGTAACCAGCAAAATGGCATCTGGGTTACCATCAAGTTCCGGGTGAGAAATGACTGTCCAGTGGGCGACAATATTATCCGCAGCCGCTGTGTGCACGAAAGCCGTTGCGGTCGGTTCAGGACTTGAGTCATCTCCACCACACGCTGCCAGTGACAACATCACCAGCGCAAATACAAGTGCTATAAGTTTGTCTTTCATTTTGTCCTTCCCAAATTACTTTTAAGAATCAAAACTCGGTTTTTGAAAACAGATCAACGGAAAAACAGAGTTGTGCAGCCACAGGAGACGATTCACAACATATTGTATTGCAACGATGCGACAGCAAGTCCCAAGCGGCTTTAGACAACCAATAATTCAAATGCCGCATGAAGATCGTATTGTCAATAAGGCCTTTTGCTGTAAATTAACTGAAACATCACCTGTCCGACACAGGGGCGAAAGAATCCGTACCTGCGCTCGAACCGGTCTTTATAGACCTGCCCGAATGTTTCAAAATGACCCTCAACACACTGATAGTACGGTGAGTTTTGTGGGTTGCGTTGTCGATAAACTGATTCCAGCATCGGTACGGTACCTTTCTGAAATGTGGGTCTTCAACATATCCTCAGGCAACAACCGTGCAGAAAGCAAAGATTCCATCAAAGCCACCAGATGTTGATCATAAGCAATAGCAGATCACAATTTAGATAGAAAACGGAATTCAATTTGGCGTAATACCATAATTTTACAGGTCACGTGCGCAGCAATCATACCATTCATCGGTCGTGCGACATCTCGCGTGCCAAATCGCAGTATAATCGCACACGGTCGACAGGCGTCGAAGGTGTCACCGGACTGCCGAGGCACACCACGAAGCGGTTCTGGTTGCGCCGGCCGGCAGCGATCTGTTCTGTGATTGCATCGCGAAGCTGGGGGTCGCTGCCGTTCTGGAGAATGCCGATCGCGTCCAAATTGCCGAACAGGGTGCACCTTCCGTCGGCATATGCCGCCAATTCATTAATGTCCACGACAAAATCTTTCTTGCTTTCCTCAAGCGCCAGGGCATCGGCGCCGACGGAGAGGATCGCGTCCAGTTTGCCGGCCGGATTGCCGGAGAAATTATAGATGCTCTTGATCCCCAGGTGGCGGCATTCCTCCACCACCCGGCGCATCCCGGGTACGCTGAAGGCTTCGTAGGCCTGGGGAGAAATCATATCGGTGAAACTCTCCCAAATCCAGACGCCGGCCGCGCCCAGTATGGCAGCCTCGCGGACGGCAGCGAGGGTGCGGGCGGTAAGATGCGGGCAGGCGCGTTCGACCAGATCCGGCCGTTCGCCGATCAGGGTCATCATTCCCTCAAACCCCCACGATTCGTATAAATACCAAAGCGGTGCGTAGACTTCCGTAATGGGATACAGTTCTGTGCCGTGGGCCTGCAGCAAGGCGCAGGCAAGGTCTGCGCGGCCGTCCGCAACGATTCTTTCGGTGTCGACTGGAGCCGGCAAGGCGACTGCGACCTCGAACTCATCCGGGGTTGTCGGCAAACGGGCGAAGCTCGCTGACTCCATCTGTCCGAACTGGGACCATCCGCCAATGATCGGGGGCTCGAGCTTCTTACGCTTGCTGCTTACCTGATCGATGAGGAACACACCCTCGGGTCGGTCGACAATCGTCAGGTGCTCGCGTTCTTGGCGGGAGTAGAATGACGGTACAATTAGCAGATCCTGCCCCGTGCGCGCCAGTGCTTTGCTGCGCCAGGCCATTTGCCGTTCGAGGTCAGGTGAATATTGATCGTACCAGGGCGTGGCCGTCAGCTGACCCCAGTGGTCCCGAACAAATACATCCTCCCAGCAAACCGCCGCCGCAAATTCACGGGATCCATCGCGTGTAAAGGCCGCTTCGATCTTTTGTCTTCCGGTCAGCATACTGAATTCTCTGCGAGACATGAAAGCGAAATAATGAATTCTGATACTTTTCAAGATGCTGGTTCAATTATGATCTGTCCACTTTTCTTTGAAACGCTACACAGACGAAGACCCCAGCGGAAAATATTCAAGAAATGTTTTTTGTAAATCATTTGCTTAAAATATTATAGAATAATTACCTATATCCAACGCCTGACCCTGTCCTGATAGTTTTTATAGTCCTGTCCAAATACTTTTTGCAGTGCTTCTTCCTCCGGTATAATTTGGTATTTACTTATAAACCATACATAGATGGGCAATACGAACATGCTTGCCAGGTTCTGCAGGTACCACCCTATGGAAAATAAGATTAGAAGCAGTCCCAAATACATTGGATTTCGTGTATACTGATAGATACCTGTTGTAACTAGGTTGCTCGCTTGATCCGGATACAATGGTGTGGTCGTCGTTTTTGCCATTCTAAAAGTTACTATGCCAAACCCTATTATCGCAACACCGGCTGTCAGACAGAATAACGCAAATTCATTATTATATTTGAAGTTAAAGCTAAAGTTGTCAGCATATATACTTGAAAACCACATTAGGCTCCCTAAAATAACCAGCTGCAGAAGAGGTGGAATTTTTAATTTCATGAAGGATAAGAACTCGCTTTTTGAAAACAGATCAACGGAAAAACAGAGTTGTGCAGCCACCGGAGATAAGTCACAACATATTGTATTGCAACGATGCGACAGCAAGTCCCAAGCGGCTTCAGACAACCAAAATTCAAATACCGGGTAAAGGTCGTAGTGTCAAGAAGGCATTTTGCCGCAAATTGGTTAAAAAACAAAATTTTTTCTTGATGCCCTCAATTAGAACTCACCTCGCTGTCCTGCCCCCTAAAATGATCTCGGCCTCTTTGACTTGCCTTCGATCCCTAGTTTTGTTAATATAAAAATATACTTACAGGGTTCGCTTACAGGGAATTTACTCTCTGAAAAGAGAATAGTCATGTAAAAGAAAAGCATGCTGTTAAAGGTAATGATGTTGGTCTCCATTCTTCTACCAGGCCTTCTGCCAGCCCCGCTTTCAACCGGTTACGGCACAGGGGAGATATCGGCTGCTAGCGGCCAATATTTTCGGGCAATGGAATCCCTTTGGCGGTCTTTTGGCCGGTTACCTTTTTGTCTATGTTGACGATTCTTGTTTTGTCCGGAGCCGTTATCCGGTCTCGCCCACCGGCTGCTTTGGGAAAACATTACGAAACCAATAGATGATGCCACGATCGATGTCGGTGTGTCTTAAAAACCCTGATATTTTGATTTGCTGTAAATTCTCACATTTTTATTTATGATCATCCGGGGTTCGATTCGATGTATAATGATTTCTTTGGTTTTAATGAAAGACCGTTCAAACTTGTCCCCAATCCCGCCTATCTCTTCCAGAGCAAAAGCCACGAAGAGGTCCTGGCCCATCTGATCTATTCAGTCAACCAGGGAGATGGCTTTGTTGAAATCACCGGCGAAGTGGGAACCGGAAAAACAACGCTTTGCCGGGTGTTTCTCGAAAACATCGGGAAAAATGTCGAGTCAGCCTACATCTTCAATCCAAAACTGGACGCAATCCAGCTCCTGAAGAACATAAACGATGAGTTCGGAATCGATTCCAAGGCAAATAACACCAAAACCCTTATCGATACGCTCAACGCTTTTCTGATGGAAAAAATGGCCGGAGGGGTGAAGGCCGTCCTCCTCATTGACGAAGCCCAGAATCTGACCCGGGAGGTCCTGGAACAATTAAGGCTTCTCTCAAATCTGGAAACCACCAACCGAAAACTCTTGGAAATTATCCTGGTCGGACAGCCCGAACTCCGTGAAATCCTCGCATCCCGCGAACTCAGGCAGCTAAAACAACGAATATCGCTGAGGTGTCGCCTTACCCCTCTGACATATCAAGAGAGCATCGAGTATATTCAGCATCGCATCGGTATTGCTTCCGGCAAGTTGAAAGCCGATTTTACACCGGCTTCCTACCGGGCGATTCACAAATATTCAAAAGGAATTCCCAGATTAATCAACATTGCCTGCGACAGGATTCTTCTTGCCGCATACGTCCTGCGTCAACAGAAAATCACCGGGAATATCGCCAGGAAAGGAATCAAAGACCTCTCCGGCGAAGGTGATGGCAGACTTCACCGTTTCGCGATGATGAGAAAAGTGTTGCTGGCCTGCGCCGTGCTGGGGTTTCTGCTGGTGCCTTCTGCGCTTTACCGCTACATAAACCCTGACATAAGCACTGTTTTAAAAACAACGAAAGGCGAAAAAGACAGAACCGATCCATCGGAGAAGCGGAAAGCGAATCCCCGATTGGATCAGGCCCCGGCTCAAAAACCGGCCGAAACACGCGCCCTGAAATCAGGCGCGGTAGAATCTGCCGCAAACCCCGTGCAGGATCTTGATGTTTTTCTCAAGGAATTGAATCTGCGCGATTTGAGATATGCGGCTTTTAAGGATGCCGTAAACCTGTGGGACATCAATGTCATGACCCGGTCATACCTGGCGGCGGCGGATGACGATCACACTTTTTTCCAGCTTGCTGCCAGGCAAAATGGCTTTATGCTCCTTCGGGTTAAATGCAAACTGAATCTGCTGAAAAAGTTGAATCTCCCGGCCATTTTAAAATTTAATGTCAGGGAAAATCCACGTTCGGCATATCTTGCCCTCAGCAAAATCGATGATGGGGCTGTAATCCTGAGAGATGGGCAGGAAGGCGGTTTGATTTCCGTCAGGCCGGAACAACTGGCAACCCGCTGGTCGGGTACGGCATACATCCTCTGGAAAAATTTTCTAGGCTTCAGGGGGATTATTCCACTAAGCAGCCCGGGTGATTCGATCATCGCACTGAAGATGCATCTTCAGGATATTGGACTGGGTGAATTTGGAATCGACCCGGTTTATGATGAAAAAACCCGGGCTGCTGTCAAACGCATCCAGACAAAACATGATCTGAAACCCGATGGCCTGGCAGGCCCTCTGACACAAATTGTTCTTTACAATGAAAAGAAATCATTTAAAATACCGCATATTGCAAGTGAAACAAGGACGGATTCCCATTGAGTTTCATCCTGAAAGCCCTTAGAAAACTGGAAAAAGAGTCCCCGGAGCCGTCGAACGGTATCGATCGGCTCTCGGACTCAAATTCAAAACAGTCTGCCCCATTCGCCGGCAAAAATCCATCTTTATCCAATAATATCAAAGATATAAAATCACCTTACAAACATACGAAACAGAGATGGTCCATCATCAGATATGCGTCTGTCCTTTTCACGGCCGTCATTATTGCTGTTGCCGGATGGATGATCCTTCAACAAAAACCGCCTTTTAGAAAAAAGATCCCTCCCGAAACCGTTGCGCTTGAGTCGGATAGCCGGACAGCCCCGGGAAAATCCGTATCCGAGCAAAAAACATCCACGGAAACAGGACATCCCGCCTCCGTGATGAAGTCGGCGGATCCGGTTCGCAAATCGCCGCTTTTAAAAGCATCCAGACTCAAAGGCGCTGAAAAACAAAAAAGCAAAACAGATGAAAACGCTTCAACAGCCGATCAAAACAATGATTACCGGTTGACGACAGAAGACCACTACAACCTGGGCGTTTCTTACGGCAAAATCGGCCAGTATGATGAAGCTCTGGAAGCTTTCGGGGAGGTGATCCGGATAGATCCTGACCATGCGGCGGCACACTACGCCATGGGATACTGCTACAGCCGGCTCGGCCTGCAAAAAAATGCCGCCAGAGCGTATCGAAAGAGTATCCGGCTCGAACCGGATTCTGTAGACGCCCGTTACAATCTGGGCATTATCCGCCTGAAAGCCGGCGACAGGGACGGGGTCATTGAACAGTATGAAGCCCTCAAGGATCTGGATAAAGACAGCGCAAAACAATTGCTTGACGCTGTCCGGGCGCACCCGACACTGGACATCGAGGGGGGCGATAATTGAGAATTCAGGGGGCGGAAGGGAGTCAGGGGAAAAATTAAAAGTTGGTTGTTTTGTTGTAGGCGTTTATTTTGTATATCTTGCTTGAATCTACTTTATCCTCGCCACAGGCAATGTACCCGCCGTCTGCTGCGTCACCTTGTTGGATATAAAACTGATAATACTCCCCGTTCAGCGTCTCATCGCCTCCGAAAAGGTTTGTATTGATGTCGGCGGTTTTGTCCCCTTCGCCGGTGGTGTAATATTCGTCGTTGTCAGAATTATATTCTTGCTGCATCAGGTGGATAGAGCGCAACCCGTTCTGGGCGTCGGTGGCCCTGGCGCTGTCGATGTAACCGAGATACATGGGAACCCCCACGGCCGCCAGAACCCCGAGAATGGCGACCACAACGATCAGCTCAACCAGGGAAAATCCTCTATCCAGGGGCTTCACTCTTTTTTAACTGCAGCTTCCCATTTCTGAGCTGCACTGTCTTTGTCCAGGTAATTGGTTGTGACAACGATCGTATCCGTTCCACTCATCGTCAGCACCGTGGTTCCGGTGGTCGTGCCTGCAGCGACCACTGCAGAATTGGCGGTGGAATATGGATTTTTGATATTTTCAAACCCGAAATGAGCGATAAATTTGGTTCTAAACGTGCCGGCCGACTCACTGCAATTGACGGGATCATACGCAACGGCGCTTTTTTTAAGGCTCGATGTTTCCGTTGCAGAAGAGCACTTGGCCAATTCAGCCTGAATGAAATTGACCACGTTGGAGTGATTCCCGTTGGTAGCGGTTCTTTTGGCATTGGACTGATATCCCATGTACATGGGAACCCCCACAGCCGCCAGAACCCCGAGAATCGCAACAACAATAAGCAGTTCGATCAGGGTAAAGCCGGACTCTTTTTTCGCAAAAACTTTCATTTCAACCTCCTGTTATTTTACATTGATGGCTTCGTAAAATTCGGTTTTATGATGTCATCCAAAACCGGGGCGGCATGGCCTAACCAGAGCGAACAGGCCGATGCTGACCCCTGTTCCAGTGTCAATACCATTCTTATATCACAATTTGCCCAAAAGCAACCATTTTAAACCCCGATTGCGAATTCGATCTCCGGCGCCAATTCAGGCCGGTACTTCTGTCATCCCATCAACTGGCCCATCTGAAAGATCGGCATGTACATGGCCACAATGATAAAACCGATGGTGACCCCCAAAAAGACGATCATCAATGGCTCCAGCATGGAAGTCATTCGATCGACGGACGTGTCAAATTCTTCTTCGTAATAAAAGGCGATGGCATTGAGCATGTCCTCCATATTTCCGGTCTTTTCGCCCACGGCAACCATCGCGGAGTAGGTCGGGGGAAACAATTCTTCCTCTTCAAAAAGCGCCGAGAGGGATTCCCCGGAAGTTATCCCTCTTTTTATCTCGACAAGCGACTCTTTAATCACCACATTATTCGTTGAGGTGCTGGTGATATCCAGGGTTTCAAGCACCGGAACACCCGCAGAGGTCAGGTTCCCCTGAACCATGGCCAATTTTGAGAGTGTCGATTTGTGAGCCATGTCCCCCATCACGGGAATCCTGAAAATCTGGCGATGAGCCCACCTCCTGAATTTCAAGTTATTTTTTACAAGCATGCGGAAGATGACCACCAATCCGACAATCCCCGCAAAAAAGGCGCCACCGCCCAGCGGATTCCGTATAAAGCTGCTGACATTCATCACAATTTGGGTCGGCAACGGCAAGGCGCCTCCGACGCTGCCATACATTTTAACAAACACCGGAACCACGTAAATCAGCATGACCGTTATCACGCCCACTGCCACGGTAAACAGGATTGCCGGATAAAAAAGCGCGCTTTTAATGCGCGATCTGATGCCCTGGGTTTTTTCGATGCTTGTAACCAGTTTCGCAAGGAAAAAATCGAGCTTGCCGCTTACCTCGCCGGCTTTTATCATGTTCGCGTAAATGCTGTCAAAAACCTTTTCATGTTTGCCGAAACTCGTTGCAATCGGGGTTCCGGCCTCTACATCCGAGTATATTGTTTCCATAATGGCTTTAAAACGGTCATGTTCGATCTGATTTTTCAAAAGCTCCAGGGTTTCAATCACGGTCAGGCCCGCGCGAATCATGGTGGAGAACTTTTTTGTAAATTCCATGATCTCTTTGACGGGAACCTTGCTGGTAAAGAGCGCCCGTTTTTTAAAGGGCTCATCAGTCCCGATCTCTTCGCCCTCTATCTTTTCAAGATAGGTGATGATAATTTGCTCTTTTTTGAGCTTAAAAGCGGCCTCGTCCTTGTTTAGCGCCTCGATCTTCTCGTTGAGAAACTTATCCCCCTTTATCCCTTTCCACCTGTAAACCGCCATCTGAAATATTATCCTAAAATCCTGTTGTTGATTCAAGAAACAGAATCCGGAAAGTCCGACTCCCTCATCATGGACTTCCCGCCCCCCGATCCCTGTGAACCCTGAATCGCCTCAGCGTTTACATCAGCACACGCCTATACTCATCGGCGGAGATGACGCCCTGCAGCATCATTTCGCGGCTGGCCGTCTGCATACTGGAAAATCCCTCCTCAATGGCCAATTCTCTGAACTGGCTTTCTCCTTTTCCCTGCAATATCGCCTGTCTGATGCTGTCACTGATCGGCAATACCTCATAAACCCCCTGCCGCCCCTTGAAACCGGTTCCATTGCAATCCGGGCAGCCCTTTCCCCTGTAAAGTGAAGTCCTGGATGCTTCTCCAGGGGAGAATCCGAACGATACGAGCAGGTCGGGCGTGACCGTGTCATCGATGACATTGCAGGACTTACAGTTTTTGCGGACGAGGCGCTGGGCCACAGCCATGCGGAGAGAACCCGCAATCAGGTAATCGGGGATGCCCATGTTTAAAAGGCGGGTAACGCTGCTGATCGCATCGTTTGTGTGCAGCGTGCTCAGGACAAGATGTCCGGTGAGTGCCGCTTTAATCGCGATATCCGCTGTCTCTGTGTCCCGTATCTCTCCAACCAGGATAATTTCCGGGTCCTGTCTTAAAAACGATCGCAGCGCCGCCGCAAAGGTTAACCCGATAGCCTCCTTGATCTGAACCTGCCCGACCCCGTCAATACTGTACTCGACCGGATCTTCCGCTGTCAGAATATTGACCTCCTCACGGTTGAGACGGCCCAGGACGGCATAAAGCGTGGTCGACTTGCCGCTGCCCGTCGGTCCGGTCACCAGGATCATCCCCTGTGGCGAATCGACAGCCTGTTTAAAGTTTACCAGATCTTTACTGTCAAATCCAAGGGAGTCAAGTGTCAGTTTCAACGCGCCTCTGTCCAGAATCCGCATCACGATCCGTTCACCGAATGAGGTCGGCAAAGAAGATACGCGGATGTCCACCTCATTGCCACCGACATCGATAATAATCGAGCCGTCCTGGGGCAGCCGCCGTTCGGCAATATCGAGCAGCGACATAATTTTGATGCGTGTCGCAATGGCGGAATAGTGCTCGAACAGGTATTTTTCCTTCTCCTCGATTGCCTGCAGCATACCGTCGATGCGAAATCGCATCCTGGCATGGTCCTTGAATGCCTCGATGTGAATATCGCTGGCCCCCCGTTCAACGGCTTCCCTGAACATGCTGTTGACAAAGATGATCACCTCCGAGCTGGCTTCATCCTCTCCCGGCTTTTTTTTGGCTTTCGGGAGTTTTTTTACGGCAGTTCGCTTTACGGCAGGGGCTGGCTTGTTTTTATGCTGCTGAATCTCGGCAACCTGAAGCTCCTCTGTCTCTGTTCCCAGATTAAAGAGTTCGGCAAACAGATTTTGCAGCTCGCTGAAACCTGTGACATGCGGTTCAATCTTTTTTTCGGTAATAACCCTGACGTTTCCCATCATTGCGAGGTTGGCCGGGTTTGCGACGGCGACTTTGAGAAGGTTGTCGTCAACATCAAAAGGGAGAATGCGGTTCTTCGTGATAAACGTGTCGGGAAGTTCGGCGAGCGCTTCCGGATTGATCTCATCTTTACTTTTAAACGATACCTTTTTCAGTCCGTAAAATTGACCGATCACATCCGTAATCTGGTCTTCGGTGACATGGCCGAATTCAACCAGTGTTGCCAGCAGGTTCCGGCCGCTTTCGCTGCTGGCGACACTGGTTCTGCTGACCGTTGTATCTTCAAGGACGCCGTTTTCAACCAGCAGGTTTGCGATGCTGCGGGCCACAACTGGCTGGACGACGATCATAAATATTCCTTTCCGGGTTCAGGCTTCACATTAGACCCAATCACAAATTCATTAAACCGGACCTATATAATACGGGGCGAAATAAAAACCAGCAGCTCCTTGCGCTCAATTTCACTGCTTTTCTTTTTAAACAGCCATCCCAGTACCGGGAAGTCGCCAAGAGACGGCACTTTGCTTTCACCGTCGCTCTTGCCGTGAATGAAGATCCCGCCGATGACCACGGTCTGCTTGTCGGGCACCAGAAGTCCCGTCGTTATTTCATTTTTCGTTATGGGTGGGTCTTCAACTGTTGTATCCGCTGAATCCTTCTTGATGTTGAGTTTGAGGATCACGTTGCCATCCCCGACCACGGAGGGCGTCACCGTGAGCTCCAGCATCACTTCCTTGAATTCCAGAGCAGCATTGCCTTCTTCGTCCACGGTTCTGTATGGAATCTCATACCCCTGCTTGATTACGGCTTCTTCATTGTCGAGTGTGAAAACGTGCGGGTTGGACAGAATCTTGGTGACGCCCTCTTTCTCCAGGGCGTCAAGCTCCACCTCCAGGTCGAACAAAGACGTGGAAAGGATGTAGAGCAAATTTGGCGCGCCTCCGCCGACCTGAAGCCCTGTGCCTGTTCCACCCGTAAAGGTCTGCGCCTGATTATTAAACGCTATCCTCGATCCGAGCTCCCTTTTAAAATCGTCTGTGGCCTCGACAATGAACGCCTCGATCAGCACCTGCGGCGTCCGAACGTCGATCTCATGGATGAGCTTTTCGATCAGTTTCAGGCTCTCTTTCCCGGCCATGACAATAAGGGATTTAACCCGGTTGTCGATGGTGATCTGAAGTTTTTTTGCGGAAGATGAGGCCTTTCCTTCCTCGGTGACTTTGCCGAAAACTTCCAGAATCTCCTTTTTTACGGTCTCCGGATCCGTGTAGTACAGCTTGAATATCTCGGTATGAATCGGCTCGCCGGCGAGTTTAAGGTCACGGTCTCTTTGCAGATCA
>MPMB02085972.1_pt1 | contig 16852 bp, 13 predicted proteins | sample 1617371 | NCBI WGS metagenome assembly MPMB02 (sample SAMN05944808, study PRJNA350692) | marine metagenome | biome: marine; feature: ODZ; material: water; isolation source: 300 m water sample filtered on 0.2 um supor filter | place: Pacific Ocean | collected 2012-04-08 | depth 300m m
CTGCTGTTGTCGCAGTAGATCCCGCCGACGTAGTTGGCGGTGTTGCCTGAGATCGTGCAGTCGCTGATCGTGGGGCTGCTGTAGGAGCAGTAGATCCCGCCGCCGGAGTTGTTGGCGGTGTTGTCTGAGATCGTGCAGTCTGTGATCGTGGGGCTGCTGTCGTAGCAGTAGATCCCGCCTCCGGAGTCTTCCCACCAGTCAATGTCACCATCACCGTTGTAGTCATACTCGACGGCATCCCCATTGGTAATCGTAAACCCATCAATCACGGTGGCATTCGTTTCACCTTGGTAGCAGGCAATCCCACGCCGGGCGTTCTGCCCGTCGATGATCGTGACCGCAGCACCATCCGTTGAACGCAGTGTGATGGCCTTGGCCTTCATGTCAACGACGTGGCCGTCCTGAGTATCGGTATACGTCCCCGGCGCCACCAGAATCACATCACCACCGCTAGCGGCATCCACCGCGGCTTGGATCGTGGTGTAGTCCGCAGGCACATTGATCGTCGCAGCGGTTGTCACACCACACACGAGCAAGGCCATCATCGCTGCTGCAACTCGCATCATGTCATCTCTCCCTCGGGGCATCGAGTCCCCGCATCACCAGAAGGTAGCATCTGCGGCCGATGGATCAAGGGTGTACTGGGTCACATGAGCCGAAAAACGGCGGTATCTGGGGAAACCACTGCGATTGATGGTAGAACGCCCCCATGAAAGCAACACAGTGGACTTTCAGGTGCTTCCGGTGACGGAAACGAAGTGGAGCCGATCGGGCTTGAACCGACGACCTCCTGCATGCCATGCAGGCGCTCTCCCAACTGAGCTACGGCCCCTGAGTTGAACGCGGAATTGTAGCAGGCTCGCTGCCGCCCCTACATCGCCGCGTCGAGTGCCTCGGAGTAGGCTTGCTTGGAGTTGATGCCGACCATGTTCTTGACCATCTGGCCGCCTTTGAACACCATCACCGTGGGAATGGACATGACACCAAGCGATACTGGGATCTGCTTGTAGTCGTCAATGTTCATCTTGCCGACCTTGGCCTTGCCGTCGTAGTCGATGGCGAGTTCGTCAATCGTCGGACCGAGCATCTTGCAGGGCTGGCACCACTCGGCCCAGAAGTCCACAAGCACCGGGACGTCGCTCTGAAGCACGTCCTGATCCCAAGAATCATCGGTGAAGGTCATTACTGCGTCGTTGGCCATCGTGGGCACCCTCCTGGGGAACTGGGGAAGATGGCATTGTAGCGAAACGGCCGAACTCCTTCAGCCGAGTTGCTCCAAGACGTGCCGGTGGGCTGACACATCGTGTACCCGGAAGAGTCGAAGGCCCGCTGCATACTGCATTGCCGTCACCGCGAGAGAGACCGGCTCCCGCTGCTCGGGCCGCGCTGCCCCAGCTGGGATAGCAAGAAAGGACTTGCGACTCGATGCGGCGAGCACCGGATAATTGATCGCGGCAAACCGCTCGCTGCCCGCGATCAACTGCCAGTTCTGCTGCACGGTCTTGCCGAATCCGAGGCCCGGATCAAGGCAGATGGCCGATGGATGCACCCCTGCCTCGATGGCGACAAGGGCGCGAACGAACAGCCAGGCCAGAACAGACCCCACGACGTCCCCGTCGTACTCCGGGTCGTTCGTGTACTGGTCGCTCCATGAGTCCTCTTCCGGCGGACACAAACGATGCATCAGCACGATGCCGCATCCTCGCTGAGCGGCAAGCGGCAACATCGCCTCGTCCTCGGTACCGGCCGACACGTCGTTGATGATATTTGCGCCCGCATCCAACGCCGCCTCGGCTACCGTCGCGAGCGTCGTGTCGATGCTGATCGGGATATCGGTGCGGGAACGGATCGCTTCAATCACCGGGACGACCCGGCGAATCTGTTCGCCAGCGGCGACTCGCTCGGCGCCGGGGCGGGTCGATTCTCCGCCGATGTCGATGATCGCGGCCCCCTCCCCCACCATGCGCTCTGCATGAGCGACCGCGTCGGCGGGTTTATTGTGTCGGCCCCCATCACTGAATGAGTCCGGTGTGACATTGAGGATGCCCATGATCTGTGGAGTTGACAGATCAAGTTCGTGGTCGGGAGCAATCCGCCAGTGCGTCGCAGCGATCACTCCACCGTCACACTCTTGGCGAGATTGCGAGGTTTGTCCACATCGTGCCCACGCAAAAGCGCCGCGTGATAGGCCAGCAGTTGCAGCGGCACGATGGTCAGGAGCGGCTGCAGTGGTTCCGCCGTATCGGGAACGAAGAACACTTCATCCACGATCGTCTTGATCTCGTCATCGCCTTCGGTCGCGACGGCAATGACATGCGCCCCGCGTGACTTCACCTCTTCGATGTTCGAGAGCACCTTGCGGTACTGGCTGCTTCGCGTAGCGATGAAGACGGCGGGCATGCCCTCGTCGATGAGCGCGATCGGACCGTGCTTCATCTCGGCAGCCGGCATGCCTTCGGCGTGGATGTACGAGAGTTCCTTCAACTTGAGCGCCCCCTCAAGGGCGACCGGATAGTTGTATCCGCGGCCGAGGAAGAGCCAGTTGTCGCGGCCCACGTACCGCTCTGCGACAGCCTTGGCGACTTCGCCGAGTCCGCAGACCCGTTCGAGTTTGTCCGGGATCGCCTCGAGTTCGCGCAGCAGATCGATGGTCTGTGAGTTCGAGAGGAATCGCCTGCGGCCAAGGAAGGCCGCAAACATCACCGCCGCCGTGACCTGACCGAGAAAGGCTTTGGTAGACGCAACACCGATCTCAGGCCCGACGCGCGTGTAGACACCCGCGTCGGTCATGCGAGGAATCGAGGAGCCGACCACGTTGATGATCCCGAGCGTCAGCGCGCCGCGTTCTCCCGCTTCCCGCACACCTGCAAGTGTGTCGGCCGTCTCGCCCGATTGGCTGACCGCCACCACAACGGTGCCGTCCTCGATGATCGGGTTGCGGTACCTGAACTCACTTGCAAAGTCGGTCTCGGCCGGCACCTTGGCGAGGTCTTCGATGAGGTACTCGCCGATCATCCCGGCGTGCAGCGCCGTGCCCTGGCCGAGGAAGACCACGCGGCGACACCTGATGAGTTCGCGAGCGCGATCGCTCAGGCCGCCGAGTATGACTTCGCCGTCTCTGGCGTTGACACGGCCCCGCAGACACCGGCGAATCGCCTGTGGCTGCTCCATGATCTCCTTCATCATGTAATGGTCGTAATCGCCGAGTTCGATCTCATCGAGCGTGACTTCGAGTTCACGCAGTTGCGGCGTGACCTCGACGTTCTCAAGAGTGGCCGTATGGAAAGCGTCGCGAGTAATGCGGGCCACGATGTCTTCGTCGATCTCGGCGGCGCGATTGGTGTGGCCGACGATGGCCTGCGCGTCGGAAGCGACGATGTACCCGTGCTCGCCGACTCCAATGAGCAAGGGTGACCCGCGCCGCGCAGCAACAAGTACGTCGGTCTCTTCTTCACAGATGACCGCAATGGCATAGGCACCTTCAACCTCGCGCAGCGCCCCACGGACGGCTGCGGCGAGATCGCCCTCGTACAACTCGCCGATCAGGTGCGTGAGCACCTCGGTATCGGTTTCAGAAGCGAAGACGTGGCCGCGATCCGCCAGATAGGTGCGAAGGGCCTGGTAGTTCTCGATGATGCCGTTGTGCACGAGCATGATGCCGTGGCCGGTCTTGGCGTCATCTCGCTGAGGGTGGGCGTTCTGCTCCGTGACCGCCCCGTGGGTGGCCCAGCGGGTATGGGCGATGCCGATCGTGCCGCTGAAGTGATCGTCACCGTCGATCTTCTGCTCCAGCACCCGCACGCGACCGACCGTCCGGGCGACGTGTAGCCCGCTGTTGAGCATGGCGATACCGGCCGAATCGTAGCCGCGGTACTCAAGCCGTTTCAGTCCCTCTAGAAGGACCGGTCTGGCCTCCTCGGAGCCGATGTAGGCGACGATTCCACACATGGGGGGTATTGTAGGGGGCTGGTACCGGCGAGGGGATACATGCCAAAGAGTTGTTCTTGCTTAAGAGGCCACGTGTGGTATCCGGGCCTCTGCTTGCTACGCTTCATCCATGCACCTCTGGTCAGATGACGTTCAGCAGCGGCTCGACGGGGCGCGGCCGTTGCCGGCTCGAATGCGGCCGACCTGCCTCGATGAGGTTGTGGGACAGCAGCACCTCGTCGGCCCCACGGGGCTGCTGCGTGGCTTGATCGCCAGCCCACACCTTGGATCACTCATCCTGTGGGGACCACCGGGAACTGGAAAAACGACCATTGCCGAAGTGCTCGCCCGCGAATGCGAACGCCCGTTCACCGCTGCCAACGCCGCCACCATCGGGGTGAAACAGATCCGGGAAGTGCTGGAGGGCTCGCGGCGGCGAATTGCCGATGGCGGCCCGCCTGGAATCCTCTTCCTCGACGAGATCCACCGCTTCTCCAAGAGTCAGCAGGACGTGCTGCTCGGCGATGTCGAGCGGGGCATTGTGTCGCTCATCGGGGCGAGCACGGAGAATCCCTACTACACCGTCAACGACGCCCTCATCAGCCGGGCCACCGTGCTGCAACTCCATACGCTGGAACCGCCCGACATCGAGGTGCTGCTCCGGCGGGCAGTTGATACGGATGAACTGCTGCGATGTGACATCTCATCCGAAGCCATTGAGATGCTCGCCGATCGGTGCGAAGGGGATGCGAGGCGAGCACTGGCGGCCCTAGAACTCGCCTCCCACCTCGTCGCCGATGACACGATTACGACCGACGTTGCCGAGCAGGCGATCGGCGCGCGGGGTCGCCGCTTCGATCGCCAGGGTGACCAGCACTATGACCTTGCCAGCGCGCTCATCAAGTGTGTTCGCGCCAGTGATGTGAATGCATCCATTCACTGGCTCGCTGTGCTACTCGAGGCTGGGGAAGACCCGCGGTTCATCTGCAGACGACTGGCGATTCTGGCGAGCGAAGATGTCGGCCTCGCCTCACCACAGGCTGTGCAAATGGCCGCAGCAGCGTGGGACATCGTGGAGCGAATCGGACTGCCCGAAGCAGAACTGACGCTCTCTGAACTCGTGGTGTATCTGGCCACATGCCCCAAGTCCAATGCGTCCGCCACCGCAATTTGGAACGCCCGCGCCGCAGTACGCGCTCTTCCGGGGGTCGAGGTGCCGCTGCATCTGCGAAGCGGGCAGACCCGCGGCGCCAAGGAACTTGGCTACGGCAAAGACTACATCTACGCGCACGACGATGCCGAGGCTGCTGCGGCCATGAACAACATCAATCCCGGAAGCGAACCGCCGAAGTACTACACACCCACCGACCATGGATTTGAGGCCACGATCAAGGAGCGGCTGAAAGAGGACGACGCGTGAGCGATCGCAAGCAGGCGATGCGGGCGGATGCTCGGCAGGCGTTGGCGGCGCTCGATGCTGTGGATCGGGCCGGCGGAAGCGAGCGGCTCTGCGAAGCGCTGTGGGCCGATGGCGGGCTCCTGCAAGGGGCGTTCATGCCCGGCGCGATCTTGATGGGATTCATGCCGTTGCCCGACGAAGTCGACCCGACCCCCGCGATGCGACGATGGTTCGATGCCGGCGGTCGCCTCGCCTCGCCGGTGAGCAACTGGGAGGCCCGCACGATGCAGGCAGCCGAAGTGAACTCGCTCGATGAGACTTCCTTTCTCGTCAGCGACCACGGTATTCGTGAACCGCAGGACCCCGTGCTGCTGCCATCCGAGGAACTCACGCTCGTGCTTGTACCGGGGCTCGCGTTTGATGCAACAGGTGGTCGCCTCGGTCGCGGCGGAGGCTTCTACGACCGGTTTCTCACTGGAGTGTCGTGCCCCACTGTCGGTGTGTGCCACAGGTGCCAGATCGTGCCATCGGTACCCGCCGATCCACACGACCGCCAGGTTGGATGTGTCGTGGCTGTCTGAGAGGAAGTCATACGCCGCCGCGGAGAACACGGCAACGAGTTGATTCTTCTCAGCGACAAGAAGGCGATACCCGAGCGGCTCACTCGCGAACCAGCACCACGCTGTTGCCCTCGGTGAGCATCTCGTACACCAAGTCGATGTCGCCATCGGCCAGACGTACGCAGCCCATGGAGCGGTCCTGCCCAATCGAGTCAGGCTCGATGGTGCCGTGGATGCCGAAGCCCTGCTCTTGCAGGTTGTGCGGGTCGATGCCATCGAGACCGATCCAGAATTCACCGATGGGATTGTTCGGGTCGGCGGCGGCAAACCGCTCGCCAGTCCGGGGGTTGGTCCAACTCGGATTGACCATCTTGCCGCCGCGGCGGACACGAAATCCACCCTGCGGTGTCGAGTCAAATTCGCCAAGGCCCACCGGAAGGCTGCGGACGAACACCGCTTCTTCGCCCTCTCCGAGCCAGATGTCGATGCGGTGTGCTTTTTTGTCGACCTCTGCGTGGAATGGGCCTTGCACCACCTTGATCCGCTGCCCTGCGCGAATGCGGCTCGGGTCGGCGATGCCGTTGATCCGCTGGAGAAACCGCCAGTTTGTCTTGATGCCTTCGCGATTGGCGATGCGGGAGAGCGCGTCGCCGGGCTTGATTTCATAGAGGCGAGTGAAGGGATCGCCAGGAGTGACCTCGGGGCCGAAAATCATGCCATTGTTCAGGACGGCGAGGGTGCCGCGGATTTGCTCCGCTTCGGTCTTGGAAAGTTCGCGGCTGCGAAGGGACTCGCTGAGCATCGCCCTGGCTTCAACAAGGTCGTCATTGCGAATGAGTGTGGCGGCCGAATCAAGCACACTTGGTGGTGTGGGGGTGAGGGCGGGGCCGGGGGCGGGCTCCTCGGCAGGTGGCGGCGGTGCTGCGGCCGTCATCGGCGCTGGAGCAGGTGGTGGCGGCACGACCGTCTCTTCCTGGGGTCTGAACTCGACAACCGGCGTGGGCGGCGACGTCAGCACAGGATCGCTCACCTCGGCGACAGGCGGCTCCTCCGCGTCTGTGTGACCTGGCTCCGGCCAGAGCCCCCACGTCACTGCAGCGGCGGCAATGAGCAGGATGAACACGACGAAGGGGCCATTCCCCCGCTTCCGCCGGCGGCTGGACATCATGGAGCGACCCCTCGCGGAGCCGGACATGGATTGGCTGGGGAGGGCCATGGGGGGAGTGTATCGCGGGTACTGGCTGCGGGGAGTCGCGGTCACAGCAACCACGCAGCGTGAGGATCAACTGGCACGCAGGAGCCGGTGAAAGCGCAAGGGCCGCGGCCTCTTGGCAGGTTCGCTACCCAAAGAACAGCCCCCCCGGTCCAAGGACCGAGGGGGCTGCAAGAATCAAGAACAGTATGCGCGAAGCGTCAGATCAGAAGCTGACCTGCAGCTGCGTGCGGAGGAGCCACTGGCTGCCATCGGTCGTGTTCATCACGCCCCCGACAGCGGCGGTGTTATCCCACCAACCAGCATAGCCGCCGCCACCGGCGCCTATTGCGTTGACCATCGACGGGTCGCTGAAGCACCAGTTCCAGTCAATACTGAACTTGGCGTTGGGACCAGCGATGTAGTGGTTCCAACCAATGGTTGCGATGTTGAGCGTCGAGCTGATGTTATTACCAGCCGATCCAGAACCCTGACCAGGATTGATCCACTGCCAACGAGAATAGAGTTCGTTGGTATCGTCAAGGTACATGCCACAACCAGCCTCGAAACCGATCGAGTCGCGGTCGTCAGCAGCGGCAAGGCCACCATTGGTTCGCTGGTAAGAGACCGAACCGTAGCAGTTCCAACCATCAGCCTGATAGGACAGGTCTGCAGAGACAAGCCAGTTCTTGGGAACCGAGTTGCCCGCGGCCCAAGGAATCGGCTCGTTGGAACCACGAAGGTAGCCACCACCAACTCCAAGCAACATGCCGGCCGTTCCGCCATTGGTCGAACCGATCTGGTCAAACTGGGCCCAATCACCCTGCAGCAGCCACTCGCCGCGGCCGGTGATGGCCCAACCGTGGACATTGGCCTGGTAATTGTTGTTGCCAACCCCGGCAGCGCTGGTCGCGCCATTGCTGAACATAGCGTTCATGCGGAACTGGTCCCAATTACCGTTGAACTTGACGCCGTTGGAGATCTGCGAAGAAGCCCAGTAGTAGTTGTAGGAACTCCGCTCGATGGCCTGCTGATCCTCAGCGTTGACCATAAACCCACGCATGACGTCCATCTTCTGACGACCGATCGAGGCGGACCAGTTGTCGTTGATGTGCCATCCACCGTAGGCCCACTCGAGGGGCGAGTTGGACAGGCCGCCGCCCATGGCATTGTTGTAGGGTGACCAGTCGAGGCGGGCGTTGTAGAACGCGACGCCAGCGAGTGTGCCGGAGAAGTTCAATGCGGCTCGCGTGGTCTCAAAACCCCAAGCTGTGTCTTTGTCGGCTGTACCGAGGGGTCCGGCGCCGTTGCCCCAAAAGTCATCCGGCTGGTGACCGACGTTGAATCGTTCTTGGAACAGACCGTTGATCTTCATTGACCATTTGCCGTCGGCAGACTGGATGAAGAAGCCGTTGTTGTAGCCGGACGTCGCGCCGTTGCCCTGAAGGCTGGCACGCGTATCGGCGTCGGCGAGAACATCCTGGACGATGCCACTGATCTGCTCGCTGCGTTGTTCGGTGAGCCAGTCACCGTTCTGTTGGGCCGACATCTCGGCGATCTTTGCTTCTGCGGCCTCAAGGCGAGACTGCAGGTCGTTTGAGGCAGTGCCAGTCGTACTGGCAACAGCCATCCCGCTAAATGCGGCAGCACCGAGCACGATGCCTGCCTTGGTCGCGAAACTCATGTGTCGACTCTCCTGTGTTCCGAATGCCTCCGGTAGTTCCCAACAAGGGACACCAGCATCCGGGAAGTGACATTTCTCCCGTAACACACCTACGCAGATGCGTCACGGATCTGATTCATCGCCTATCGACCAACTCCGGTCGATCCATTGAAGGCGAGGATGATATCGAGATCGACCCCATGTACCACCCCTCGGCCAACTTTCTCTTCACATTCCCGAACAGGCAGGCGGGGGCGATGCCCCTAAGGCACCATAACCCTCTTTCGGCCAATGTCTTAGGGAAGAAAAAGGCCGCGGCGGCGCTGAAAAAAACTTGCTGACGAGTACGGCCCTGCGATTTTGTGCCATTGAGGGCGGCACGGGGCCGCTTCTGGCTCAGAGAGGCCCCTTGGGCCACGTCTGATAACCACCAGAGCCCCTCCAACGCACAACTCGACCACGATCTGCTCCCAATTACGGCATCCGCCAGATCCACGCCAAAAAATGCTGCATCGCCCGCCACTGCGTCGCTTGAGACGGCCGCTGCGACGGAGGCCCGAACACCGTCTCCCGCCGCCAACGCCACCACGCCCCCCCAAGGCGACCTCTGGTCACCCACAGGAGCCGGCACAGCCCCAGAACGGTATGCAGCAGCAGTCGCATGAATGGAAGAATAGCGATACAGCCCGTTTCTTGGCCTGCCTGCTCGGCCGTCAGGCTTCAGCGACCTCTCGGCGGGCTGAACCGGCTGCCAATGAGGCCGATCTTCTGATTCGACGAGGCCTGCCCCAGCATGAATGGGACGAAAAACCAGATCAGGGCAAGGCAAACGAGGGAGCCAGCCCAGAGATAGGGCGTCCATCCGAGGTACACGAACAGGCTGGTCATCAGCAGCAGGAGCAAAGAAAGGGGGATGAGCCCCTCCCAGGCCAGTTTCATGAGTTGATCAAAGCGGAACCTCGGCAGCGTCCAGCGGACCATCATCGTCAAAAAGACCAACAGGAAGACCTTGCCCAGCACGATGCCGAACTGCAGCAGGATGAGCCAGATGCCACCGGACTGGGGCAAATCCCAGCCTGTCACCGGATTCAGTGACCAACCGCCGAGGAAGAGCGTCACGAAGAAGGCACTGCCAATCACCACGTGGATGTACTCACCCATGAAGAAAAGGGCCCACTTCATGGAGGAGTACTCCGTATGCCAGCCGCCGATGAGTTCCTGCTCGGCCTCTGCCAGATCGAAGGGGGCCCGGCCCGCTTCGGCAAGCAGACAGATATAGAAGATGATTGCCACAATCGGCTGCTGGAGCAGATACCACTGAGCGTCGAGTTGCTGGGCCACGATCTGCTGAGGAAGCAACGTGCCGGCGGTCAACACGACGCAGAGCAGGGCCAGCCCCATGGGAATCTCGTACGAGATCATCTGGGCGCTTGCTCGGAGTCCGCCAAGGAAGGAATACTTGTTGTTGGAGGCCCACCCGCCAAGGGCAATGCCGTACACACCCAGCGACGCGGCCGCCACGAGGTAAATGACTCCGATGTTGATGTCGGCCCCCATGATCGCTACCTGCTGCCCATCCCCGAGATCCAGGAAGCCGCCGAATGGAATCACCACGAAGCCGATCATCGCGGGAATCACGGTCAGCGCCGGCGCAAGCATGAACAACGCCCGGTCCACGCCGCGAGGCATGAACTCCTCCTTGAAGAAGAGTTTCAAACCATCGGCCAGCGGCTGCAGAAGCCCCATTGGCCCTACACGGCTCGGGCCGATGCGATCCTGCGCCCACGCGCACACCTTCCGCTCCAGCAGAATCAGATAGGCCGCGGCGCCGAGGCAGGTGTGCAGCACGACCACAATCACGATTATCGAGGCGATGAATTGTGGAAGCCAAGGAGGCATGGGAGGGGGAGGATAGCCGCTGCGCCGCGGAAGCAGGAGAGATCGCGTCCCATCAGCGGGGCTGCCTGCGAAATCCTCCACACACGAGAAGTAGAAGCGGCAGGGGAACGATTCTCTAGTGTTCGACTGTTCGCCTCTTCGCCTGCCCGCCGACACCACAACCGTGATCGCCGTGGGCATCCTGCAGCGCATGAACCTTCCACGTTCCGGCGCGAAGCGCCGAGATTGCCCGAACAGCAGCCATCGCGCCAGTCAGCGTGGTGATCATCGGTACCCGGCTCCGCACGGCCATGGCGCGGATGCGTCCCTCGTCGGTATCAGAGCCGGTGCGAGTCGGCGTGTTGATGATGAGGTCGATTTCGCCATTGGCCAACCGATCGAGAATATTGGGGCGGGCTCCCTCGGAAATCTTTCGGATCGGCGTGGCCTGCACGCTGTGGGCGGCGAGCAGATCGCATGTGCCCTGTGTGCAGTGAACCGTAAAGTCCATCGAGCCGAGCGCCCGCGCGACATCCACAACACTCTGCTTGTCGGCATCACGCACACTGAGGAAAACCTCGCCCTCGGTCGGTAGCGGAAGCCAAGCGCTCATCTTGGCCTTGGCAAGCGCCACCGGCAGCGAACGATCAAAGCCCATCGCCTCACCGGTCGATCGCATCTCCGGGCCAAGCACCACATCGACTCCCGGAAATTTCTCGAATGGGAAGACCGGTTCCTTGACGGCGTAGAAGCCGGACTCCTCACGCTGCGTTTCTTCCTCAAGGCTCGCCAGTGAGGCGCCCATCATCACCTTGGCGGCAATCCGCGACCATGGAACGCCGGTGCCCTTGGCGACAAATGGAACCGTCCGACTTGCGCGGGGGTTCACTTCGATCACGTAGATCTCGTCGTCCCGCACGGCCAGTTGTAGATTCATGAGTCCACGCACTTGCAAGGCCTCGGCGAGCGCCTTGGCGTGCTGCGTGATGCGGCGGCGGATCGAGGGCCCGAGCGTGTCCGGCGGAAGAATGCACGATGAATCACCCGAGTGGACACCTGCCTGCTCGATGTGCTCCATGATGCCGGCAATGATCGCGCGGGGAGGATCGTGGGCGTGATCGATCTGCTCGCTCCGCGTGGATGCATGTGGCTCGAAGTCCGCAACAACATCCACATCGACCTCGGTCGCGTGGCTGAGAAACCGATCGATCAGCACCGGAGCGTCCGCAAGTTCAGACACGTCCACCGCCGTTCGCATGTAGCGATCGAGGGCATCCTCGTCGAAGCAGATCTCCATGCCGCGTCCGCCGAGCACATAACTCGGCCGGACCAGCACCGGGTAGCCGATCTTGGTAGCGATGTCTCTCGCCTGCTCGAGGCTGTAGGCAATGCCATTGGGCGGCTGCTGCAAACCGAGCCGGTCCAAGATGGCCTTGAAACTCTCGCGGTCCTCCGCCTCGTCGATTGATTGCAGGCTCGTGCCGATGAGCGGCACACCGGCTGCCGCGAGTCCGTGCGCCAGATTCAACGGCGTTTGCCCACCGAACTGCACAATGCAACCAGCCACGCCACCACTGCGGCTCGGATCGTCGATGCCACCACCGTTGAGCCGCTCAACGATGTTCAGGACATCCTCAAGCGTCAGTGGCTCGAAGAAGAGCAGGTCGCTCGTGTCGTAGTCGGTGCTGACCGTCTCCGGATTGGAGTTGATCATGACCGATTCAAAGCCCATTTCGCGACAGGCAAAGGCGGCTTGGCAGCAGCAGTAGTCGAACTCGATGCCCTGCCCGATGCGGTTTGGACCGCCACCGAGGATGACGATCTTCTCTTGATCACTCACGCGGATTTCATCGTCGGTGATCGCCTCGCCATCGATTTCATAAGGCTGCTCGTACGTGGAATAGTAATACGGCGTGATCGCCTCGAACTCGGCCGCGCACGTATCGACGAGTTTGAAAACCGGCTCGACACCGAGTCGGCGTCGGTAGGCACGAACCTTCAAAATGGATTCGGTGCTGATCCCTCCGAGAAAGACCTTGGCAAGTTGTGGGTCGCTGTATCCGTGCTGTTTGGCCTCGAGCATGAGGTTCGCGTCGATGTCTTCGAGCGTCTCGCAGGCGAGCAGCCGCTCTTCGAACCGAACGAGTTGCCGGAATTGATCGAGGAACCAGGGATCGATGCCGGTCAAGCCGAAGATCCGCTCCAGACTCCAGCCCAGTTTCATCGCGTAGCGAATGTAGTACAGCCTGCCCTGGCACGGCACCGAGAGTTTGCGGGTGAGCGTCTCCTCGTCGACGGGCCACTCCACATCCGCCTCGCCGAGGCGAGCTGCGAGCCAGCGGTCCTGTCCGTCCAGGCCGAAGCCGAAACGCTTGACCTCCATCGAGCGGATCGCCTTCTGAAACGCTTCGCGGAAGTTGCGGCCGATGCTCATCGCCTCACCGACCGATTTCATTTGGGTCGTCAACGTTTCATCGGCTTCAGGGAACTTCTCGAAGGTCCACCGCGGCATCTTCACGACGACGTAGTCGATTGATGGCTCGAAGCAGGCAGAAGTCGTTTCGGTGATGTCGTTGCGAAGTTCGTCGAGCGTGTAGCCGACGGCGAGTTTCGCAGCGATGTGCGCGATCGGGAAGCCCGTGGCCTTCGAGGCCAGTGCGCTGCTGCGAGAAACGCGAGGATTCATCTCGACCACGACCATCTCGGCGGTCTCTGGATTGATGGCAAACTGCACGTTGGATCCGCCCGTGTCCACGCCAACGGCGCGAAGGATGTCGAAGGAGGCATCGCGAAGCCGTTGGTATTCGCGATCACTGAGCGTCTGGATGGGCGCGACGGTCACCGAGTCACCGGTATGAACGCCCATCGGGTCGATGTTCTCGATGCCGCAGATGATGATGCAATTGTCGTTGCGATCGCGAACCACTTCGAGTTCGTATTCCTTCCAGCCGAGAACCGACTGGTCAATCTGCACCTGTCCGATGCGAGACGCCGCAAGTCCGCGGCGAACCAGATCTTCGAACTCCCCGCGGTTGTAGGCGATGCCGCCACCGCTGCCGCCGAGTGTGAAGGCGGGGCGGATGATGGCGGGCAGACCGATCTGCTCGAGGAAAACAAACCCCTCGTCGAGGCTGGTGACAACCTCACTCGTGGGCAACCGGTAGCCGCAGGATTCAACGACTTCGCGGAACTTCAGGCGGTCCTCGGCGCGGTCGATCACCTCGCGGGTGGCGCCGATCATCTCGACGCCGAACTGCTCGAGAATGCCCGCCTCATCAAGTTCGCACGCGCAGTTCAGGGCCGTCTGGCCGCCAAGCGTCGGCAGGAGCGCATCGACCGGTGTGCCCCGCTCGGCCTCGAGGGCGAGAATCCGCTCGACGGCATCTTTGGTGATCGGCTCGATGTAGGTGCGATCCGAAAAGGCCGGATCGGTCATGATCGTGGCAGGATTCGAGTTGACCAGCACGATGCGGTAGCCGTCATCGCGGAGGGCCTTGCACGCTTGCGTGCCCGAATAGTCAAATTCACAGCCTTGACCGATCACGATCGGCCCAGATCCGAGGATCAGAATCGTGTGAATATCGTCGCGGCGTGGCATGAGCGGGCGGTGGGTCCCATTTCGGCGAACGATATCAGAATGCCACAGCGAACCGGACGTTACGGTGATGCCAATGCCGCTGGAAACCGCTTTGATTGCCGCTTCGTTCGACCTCTGGTGGTGGTGGGGTATCCCACTGGCCGCCTATGCGGCCCTCGCGATTGCATGGTGGGTGTTCGCCGTGCCCGCCCTGAAGCGGGGGCCGGGAGGGACAGCGGCACTCGGGCTGCTGTGGCGGAGCAGCAAGGTATTGCTTCGGTGGCGGCAAGATCTGCGATTTGAAGGCATCGAGCACTACGAGCAGGCAATGGCGTCCGGAGCTGTACTGGTCGTTGCCAACCACACCGGGGCCGTCGATCCGGTACTGGTGCAGGCCGCAGGCCCGCGGCTGATCCGCTGGATGATGGCCCGGGACATGATGGGCCGCGGGTGGGAAGACCTGTGGGCCTTCCTGCGCATCATCCCGGTGAACCGCAGCGGAACCGATACCGCCTCGCTGCTCGCGGCGATGCGAATGCTCAAACGTGGTGGCGTGGTGGGCGTATTCCCCGAGGGTCGCATCACCCGCCCGCCGGGCACGATTCGGCCCTTTCAGGAGGGAGTGGGCATCCTCGCGGCGCGGAGCGGGGCGACCGTGCTGCCGTGCTGGATCTCGGGGACGCCGGATGCCGATGGCATGGTCGACTCGGTGTTCGGCCGCAGCAAGAGCCGCGTGGTGTTTCTGGAACCGGTTCGGTACCAACGCAGCATGTCGGCTGCCGATGTGACGATCGATCTGCGATCTCGGCTCATCGCGGCAAGCCGGTGGCCCGCCTGTGATGAGGAGATGCCGCTCACCGTGTCGCCATGATGTGCGCGAGCAGATCCTCGGGAGAGTCCAATTCCGGATTCCGTGACAGAGATCGCTCGGCAAGTTGACGTGCCGTGTCGGGACGTTCGCCGAGCGCGACGAGCATGACGATCGTGTCGGAGAGCACCGACGAAACGGCCGGATCGCCCGGGTACGGAATGGATGTCTCTCCATCGAGATACGCATCGACCTTCCCGGAGAGTTCGGCGATGATCGTCTCGGCGGTTCGCTTGCCGATCTCGGGAAGCGAAACAAGTGTCGCCGTATCACGGCGAGCGATGGCGGCCGCGATCTCGGCTGCGGGCATCTGCAGGGCCCGAAGCGCCTTGCGGTGGCCGATGTTCTTGACCGTCGTGAACAACTCGAAGAATTCGCGGTCACGCGCGGAAGCGAAACCGAGCAGACGAGGCACCATCGAGGTGCCCTGCCCGATGCCTTCGAGTACGAGCATGGTGTGGAACTCGACCTGCTGACCTTGGCGGCGGTTGAGGGCATCGACGTCGCTTCCGGGTACGAGAACATCGATGACCATGGGGCCGACCCCGATCTGGGCGCGGCCGTTCGTGATGCTCACGAGTTGTCCGGCGATGCGTGCAAGCACCCTTGCAGCCTATCAGCCCCGCTCACCGGTCGGCGGAGAGCCCCGCTACCCTGCACATCATGCGACACGCGATGATCATGGCGGGCGGCAGCGGCACGCGGCTGTGGCCGATGAGCCGGGGCGGCCGTCCCAAACAGATGATCCCGCTGGTACAGGGGCGGAGCCTGCTCTGGCACGCTGCTGCTCGACTGGATGGACTGCTACCCCCGTCGCAGCAGTGGATCTGCACCGGCGAGCAACATCGGGCACTCATTCTGGATGAACTCTCCGACTTTGACGGCTCGCATCTGATTGGTGAGCCCTGCCCGCGGGACACGCTCAACGCAGTAGCCCTGACCGCGGCGGTGCTGCAGCAGACCGATCCGGACGCCGTCTTCGCGGTGCTGACGGCCGATCATCTCATCACGCCGCAAGACACGTTTGCCGAGTGTCTTCAAACCGGGTTTTCGCTCGTCGAGAACGATGCAAATCGCATGGTGACCTTCGGCATCGAACCGACCTATCCGGCCACCGGCTTTGGATACGTTGAGTTGGGCGATTTGATCGCCGGGCACGAGCCAGCGCATAAGACGGTCCGCTTTGTCGAGAAACCGAACGAAGAAACGGCTGCGTCCTATCTGGAGTCGGGACGGTTCAAGTGGAACTCGGGAATGTTCGTGTTTTCCGCAAGTGGGTTCATGGAGGCGGCGGATCGCTTTGCGCCGGAATCCGCCGCCGGCATGCGCAAGATCGCCGAGGCGTGGAATCAGCCCACAAGAATGGATGTCCTGCAAACCGTCTATCCGACGCTGCCAAAGATCAGCGTGGACTACGCCATCATGGAGCCCGCTTCCCGTGACGAGCACATCGAAGTCTGTACGGTGCCCATGGATGTGCAGTGGCTCGATGTAGGCAGTTGGTCGGCCGCGGGCGAAACGATGGAGGCGGACGATCGCGGCAACCGATCCTTCGGCGCAGCGGCGCACCTCGACTCCACCAACGTGATCAGTGTCAGCGAAGATCCGGAGCATCTCATCGCAACGGTCGGATGCCATGACCTGGTCGTGGTGCACACGCCTCACGCCACGCTGGTATGTCCTGCTGATCAGGTGCAGCGAGTGAAGGACCTGCACGGCATCATCGACGAGGCGTGGCAGTAAGCCATGCGACTGCTCGCCGTTGATCTCGGTGACAAGCGAACCGGA
>MPMB02190106.1_pt1 | contig 16811 bp, 13 predicted proteins | sample 1617371 | NCBI WGS metagenome assembly MPMB02 (sample SAMN05944808, study PRJNA350692) | marine metagenome | biome: marine; feature: ODZ; material: water; isolation source: 300 m water sample filtered on 0.2 um supor filter | place: Pacific Ocean | collected 2012-04-08 | depth 300m m
ATAATCCTGTGGTTTCTGTAATCCCTCTGTTCCGATAAACCAACAAAAAAGACCTGCGCCGGGAGCAGCAGGTCTGTTAGAATCTACCTCAGGCCGCCGCTGTAGTTCCCAGCGGTTGGCTAGGGTCGTGTGGGTGGTCCAACACCTGCACGGCCCGTCTTTTTTGTTGCTAAGGTATAGTGGTATTATACTAGAAATTACACACAAGTGTTGGAGTTAAAATGAATACGCCCATCTTGCTTGCCCTTGTAACTCTTGTGACGTTGGGCATCGTTTCTTTTTTCGATAAAGTCGCAGGTGCGAACCAGGTCTACGTCCCTAGCTGGCTAATTGTAAACGCTATCCCTTATGCTCTTCTAGGAATTGTCGTGCACCTCACACAGAGACATCCATTTGATTTATCAACTAGAATGACCTGGCTCGCGGTTGTGTCGGGTTTCATTGGAGCAATAGGCATCTTTTCACTGTTGCTTTCGTTTAAATTGGGTGGCCAAGGCAGTATAATTTTCCCGATTTCTGGCTTGGGCGTGGTTGTGGCTGTCATACTTTCGTACATTGTCTATCATGAGCCGATTACTATGACAAAACTTCTAGGTTTGGGTTTAGGTGTGAGTTCTATCATCGTTCTGTCACGCTAAACATCCCATCGCTACGCCCTCAACACCGCGAACGGCTGACTAGCGTATACTGGTAGCGGGAGAGTAATCATGGCTGACTTCACACGCGCAGAAGTGGTGGCGATAGCCCACAAACTAGAACAGGCCGACCTGCGCAAGACCAATCTGGGCGGGGCTAACCTGCAAGGGGTCAATCTTCGGGGGAGCGACCTGAGCGAGGCCAACCTGCAAGGGGCCAACCTGTTCAAGGCCGACCTGAGCGGGGTCAACCTGCGCGATGCCAACCTGAGCGGCGCCAATCTGGGCGGGGCCAACCTGCAAGGGGCCATCCTGATGGATGCCAACACGAGCATGGTGGGCCTGCAATCCGCCAACCTGCCCTATGCCAACCTGCGTGGAGCGAACCTGAGCCAGAGTCACATGACCGAGGTCTATTTGTACAGAGCCGACCTGACCGGAGCCGACCTGAGCGAGGCCGCTCTGACCGGAGCCGACCTGAGCGAGGCCAAGTACGACGCTACTATAAAGTGGCGGCGAAAATTCCCTGTAAAGGTTTTTCGCCCTTTGTCGCCGGATTTTAGTTTTCGGCCTTTTTTATGGTCTAGCGGCTAGGTCATCTACGTTTTTGGCTTGTACCTCATGGCTTTCCTGAACCTCCGCAACAGTGCAGAGTTATGCTGAAGGTTGAATCTTGCAGCCCAATCCCAGTAGAGTTCCTCTACGTCATGGCCTTCGGCAAGTCTTGCCCTTGCCCACTTGTATTTGTTGTCCTGCCGCCTTCCGGGGCGACTTGCTGGTGAATCGTACTCTGGCTTTTTCTCGGCGGGCTTATCTTCCGCTAGGGCACCCTCCAACTTGCTTTTCATGCGTTCAAGAACGTTGCTTCTGCCCTGCATGGTCAGCGTGAATTCATGTTCCCACTCAGCGCCATTCCAGTCAATCTCAAACAGGCACTCTTCCTCTATGACATCCTCCACCCCTTGAGTGTCACCGGCGGTAAGAGCCGTCATGTATTCAAACTTTTTCACTGGCTGATAGTATGCGATTCTTATCCTAGCGCCTTCACCCCCCCCGATTTTCTTTTCAACATAGAAACTCACGCCCTTTTCATCACACACATCCCATATGTTGTCCAGCACTTCCTGCAAGGTTTGTGGTGGTGGATTCACAGAACTCATGACATCCCTAACTATACACCCGCCCCCAGTGGGTCAGTAAGCATAAGCTGCTACAACCTCCATCTATCGGCTGGGCTTGCCCTTTTGTGTGCCGCAGCAGCATCGGCATCTGCCAAAGCCAAATACTTCTTTACCATTTCGAGTGTTGAGTGGCCAATAATCCGTTGAAGAGTAAAAACATCTCCGCCATTTCGTAGGAACTGGATAGCAAAGGTGTGGCGAAACCGATGTGGATGTACACCCGCTATACCGGCTCTTTTACCTAAACGTGAGACCAATTGATGAACCGCCCTCCGCTGAAACGGCCGTTCATCAGTAGTGAGGAATAGCGCGTCACGACCCTCTCTGAACCTCAGGTAATTCCAGATTGCTTTTTTTGCTGTGCATCCGAGATAGACCGTCCTGCTTCGGCTCTTTCGCGAATTGCGGTAGGGACGTACCAGCAATTCTCCTGTCTCAAGATTAAGGTCTCCAGCCTGCAAACGGCAGAACTCGCTTACTCGCAATCCGGTATCAAGTAGTGTCAGCAGAATGGCTGTATCACGAGCAGCAGTTGGTCTATGCATGCGAAATGGTAGACGTGAACCTCTGATTGACGGAGAACTATATTTGCACGCCTTTAGTAATCCAACTACATCATCTTCAGTCAAGGGTTTCACTTCCGGAGACACAAAGCGAGGCATGGCGATGTGTTGCATAGGCGATGCGAGTTCTAGCTCCGCTTCTACCCAGTTGAAGAAAGCGCGTAGTGCACTCCAGATGCGACATATGGTGCTTCCAGAATAGTCCCTAGAACGAATCTCCACAAAGAATTCGGTAATATCGTCTGGCGACAGCTCTCTGAGGAGCTTGTCACCAAGGATATTCACCATTTTTAGCAAATGGTATCTATTCGTTTCTAGGGTAGTGGGGGAGAGGCCATTTGCACTTCCGAACAGCAAATAACCATTGATTGAGCCTGTCAACCGCATAACCAACTCCTTTCGTTTGTTGGGAACTACGGTAGACAGCGAGAAGAGAGCAACTACGTTGTTTTACATATCGGGGTACACAACAACTGTGGATTACCGCTTTGTTGTGAACTCCGATATTGGTCCAGTCGGGGCGGGCGGATTTGAACCGCCGACCCCTGCAACCCCATTGCAGTGCGCTACCAGACTGCGCCACGCCCCGATGTGAGGCGGATTATACCAGCGGCGGCTGCGCCGGTAAAGCGTTCAGAAATCGCCGCTCAGTAACCGATCGGCCAACCGGTCGGGATTGGCGCGGTAGTGCTCCCAGGGCGTTTCGCTGGAGACAATCGCGCCCAGCAGCCTCGCCAGCCCGGCGTTCACCGGCGCGGCGAGGCCGAGTGCCTTTGCGTGCCGTGCCACCGCGCCATTCAGAAACTCGATCTCGGAGCGCCCTCGCTGCGCCGCAAGGTCCACGTGCAGCGAGGGCGGCTTACCGCCGCGTCCGCGCGCCACTTTGCGCGCCAGAAAGCCGCGATAGCTCCACGCCGGCAGACGCCGCAGCGCGAAACCCAGCCAGTGCGAGGGCGTGCCCGGCAGGCGCACCACCGGCAGGCGCAGCCCGCTCATCACCGCAAGCACCTCGCGCAGCGCGGCAATCTCCAGATGAAAGAGCCGGTCGTGCGCGAAGACTGCTGCCGGAGAGATATCACAGATGGCCGCGCTGGCGTTCGCCAGCAGGTTGGTGAGCAGCTTCGACCATTTCATCGCGCGGGCGTTGGGATGCAGCAGCGTGCGGAACCCGGCCGCCGAAAAGGTTTGCTGCAGCTGCAGAGAAAGCGGGTGTCCGGCAGCCAGCCCGACCCCGCGCTCCCGCTCCACCACCACCGCGCCCGGTTGTAGACTGGAAACGGCTGTGGTCACCGTTCCGGGAATGACATTCTTCGCGCTGAACGCCTCAGCCAGCAACGTCTCATTGTCGACCCCGTTTTGCAGGCAGAGCACCGGAAGCGGTTGCGCGCCAGCGGATCGAAGCGCCTGAATTGCGGTGGCGGTGTGAAAAGATTTGACCGCTAGGATGACGAGGTCACAGCGGCCGTCGGCGAGCGCGGAGGGGAGGTCAGTGGAAAGGTGTGGCGCGGGAATTGAGAGCGTGCCCATTGCCCCACTGATGCTTATGCCGTTGGCGCGGATGTGCTCGGCCGCGCTCGGCCGCACCAGAAAAGTGACGCGCTCACCGGCGGCGTCCAACGCGCCGCCCACCAGCCCGCCGACCGCGCCCGCGCCGAAAACCAGGAAAGAAAGTGGCAGAGAGTCAGCCCCGCTCAGGCGCTTTCGCGCAGCACGAAGCGGTAGAGCAGCGCGGCCCCACCCGCGCCCAGCAGCGTGCCTACCAAGTAAACCCAGAACTGGCTCAGGTCACCGCTGATCAGCGCCGGACCGAAGGTGCGCGCCGGGTTCAGCGATGCGCCCGTCAGCGGGCCGCCCATCAGGATGCAGAACACCAGCGTCAGCCCGATCGCCAGCCCGGCAAGGTTGCCGGCTTTGCCGCTGACAGCCGTGTTCATAATTGTGTTGACGAGGAAAAACGTCAGCACGGCTTCAATCAGTAGGGCCCGCAAGGCCGGCATGCTGGCCACATCGAAAGTGGTCGCGCCCAGCCCGATCACGCCGGATCCGCGCAGCGCATGCGAAAGCGCGAACGCCCCGAGCGTACCGCCGGCGAACTGCACCACCCAGTAGCGCACGGCATCGGCGAGCGAGATTTCTCCGGCGACGAGCATGCCGAAGGTGACTGCCGGATTGATGTGCGTGCCGCTGTGGTGGCCGTAAGCATAGGCGAAAGCCACGATGACCAGGCCGTGTGCCAGCGCCACGCCCACTAGCCCGCCGACACCCAGCGCGCCCGCCCCGGCGCCGATGTAGATCAGCGCAAATGTGCCGATGAACTCTGCTGTCAGTGCTTGCTTAACCTTCATGGTGAAAAACCTCCTGTGGTTTTGGTGTGGGCCGCCGTTCGTGCGAGGCGGCCCCAACAAATTGTACCTTCAAGTTCCCGCGATGGGGTCACTCAAGTGTGTCTCCCACGAAATCAGGCGCGCCCCGGGCGTATTCCTTTGTGGCCATGGCGCGTTTGCCGGGCGGTTGGATGCGCTTCAGGCGCAGCAGCCCCGCGCCGGTTCCCACCGCGATGCCCCCCGAAACGAGCAGCACGCGCCCGGGCGGAGCCTCGCCCGCAGCGACTTGCGCGTGCAGCAGCTTCAACGGTTGGCCGCCACGTAGCGCGAACGCGCCCGGCCACGGTTGCATAGCGCGCACCTGTCGCTCTAGCTCGACCGCTCTACGGCTGAAGCGCAGCCGCCCGTCCGCTTTTTTCAGCATCGGCGCGTAAGATACCAGCGCGTCGTCCTGTGGTTGGGGCTTGACTTTGCCGCGAAGATAGGCGGGCAGTGTCTCGCGCAGCAACTGTGCTCCGAGCGCGGCAAGCTCGGCAGTGAGCGCGCCGGTAGTGTGTCCGGCATCGATTGCTATTTCGCCCTGCGCCAGCACCGGGCCGGTATCCAGCCCGGCGTCCATTTTCATTATAGTCACGCCGGTGCGCGCGTCGCCGGCAAGGACGGCAGCCGCCACTGGGGCCGCCCCGCGATGGCGCGGAAGCAACGAAGCGTGCAGGTTCAGGCAGCCGCAGGCGGGCAGCTCGAGCAGCTCCCTGCGCAGGATGTGCCCGTAGGCCGCCACCACAATCAGGTCGGGTTTCCAATCAGATATCTGACTGAGCGCAACGGCATCGCGCAGGTTTGCGGGCGTGATGACCGGCAGACCCAATTCATGCGCGGCGGTTTTTGTGGGGGCGGCTGATAACTTGCGCCCGCGCCCGGCGCGACGGTCTGGCTGCGTGACCACGCCCGCCACCCCGTGATCTGCCGCCAGCGCGCGCAGCGATGGAACCGCAAATTCGGGCGTTCCCATGAAGACGATGCGAGCCATTCCGGCATTGTAACGCGCGCGGGAATAAACTACAATGCGCGCGGGCCCCGATGGCGATGATAGAGAAAAGGTGGGAGGTAAAACCGGCCATGCCGGAGGCGGCGCGCGGGCGGCTTGCGCGCTGGCAGGATGAGCCGCTGCTGCAGCAGCTTTTCTGGAATCGCGAATTGCGCAGCGAGCCGCAGGCGCTGGCATTTGTGCGCCGCGAGATGCCGCCTGAGACCGACCCTTTTCAGTTGGCCGGCATGGATGCCGCGGCGGAGCGCGTTCTGGCGGCGTTGGACGAACGGGAGCGCATCGCCGTTTACGGAGATTATGACGTAGATGGAGTGACGGCCACTCTGTTGCTGCTCGAGCTGCTGCAGGCGTTCGGCGGGGACGTGGTTCCGTACATTCCGCAGCGGAACGATGAGGGCTACGGTTTGCACAATGCCGCGCTGGAGGCACTGGCGGCTGAGGGCGTGCGCCTTGTGATTACGGTCGATTGCGGGGTGCGCGCTTTGGAACAAGCCGAGCACGCGCGCGGACTTGGGCTTGACCTGGTTATCAGCGACCATCATCATGTAGGCGACCTGTTGCCCTCGGCGGTCGCGGTGATCGATCCCAAGCGCGCCGATTGTTCGTATCCCGAGCAGATGCTCTCGGGGGTGGGAATCGCGTACAAGATAGCTGCCGGGTTGCTGGCGCGGCGGACGCCCGCGCAGTCGGGTGTCTCGGCGCGCGGTTTCCTCGACCTTGTAGCGCTGGGAACGGTGGCAGACCTCGTCCCGCTGTGCGGTGAAAACCGCGGCCTGGTGCACGCGGGCCTGGAAATGCTAAATGCCGCGCCGAGGCCAGGCGTCAGGGCGCTGCTTCAGGCTGCCCGTAGCAACGGGCGTGTTACGGCGCGCACGATTGGCTTTCAGCTTGGGCCACGCCTGAACGCCGCCGGGAGACTGGGCAGCGCGATGGACGCGTTGCGGTTGCTAGGTGCAACGGACCTTGAGGAAGCCAACCAACTGGCGAGGGAATTGGAACTGCGCAACCGTGAACGGCAAGCCCTGACACGTGAAGTTTCTGAGCGGGCGCTGCAACTTGCGCTCGAACAGGCCGGAGAGGATGACCCGTTCATTCTGTTCGCTGAGCATGAGGACTTCCATACCGGCCTAGTGGGGCTGGCGGCGGCGCGCCTGTGTGAGCAGCGCAATCGTCCGGCGGTAGTGGCGCGGCGCAAGGATGGGCTGATAACCGGCTCGGCGCGCAGCGTGGCCGGGTTCCACATCGCCGAGGCTTTGCATCAATGCGCTGATCTCCTTGATCGTCAAGGGGGGCACGCGGCCGCGGCCGGCTTTACATTGCCGCAGCAAAACTGGCCGCTACTTGTGGGCCGGTTGGGAGAAATCGCGAGGGAACAGCTCAGCGAGAAGGATTTGCGCCCGACGTTATCAATTGACGCGCAGGTGCGCCCGGACCAACTCACCGAGCGGCTGGCGGAGCAGTTAGACTATTTCGAGCCGGCCGGGTATGGCAATCTGACCCCGCTCTTTCTCTGGTGCGGCGCGCAGGTTGTGGAAAGGCGCGCGGTGGGGAAAGGCAACGCGCACCTGAAATTGAAGGTGCGCGCGGAAAACAGAGAACCCCTGGATGCAATTGGCTTCTGGCTCGGCGACGTGGGGGATAAACTTCCCGAGAAGGTGGACCTAGTCTTTGCCTTTGAGGAAAATGAATGGCAGGGCCGGCAACACCGGCAGCTCAATCTGAAGGACGTGTGCGCCGCCGCGTGAGCTGCCATCCCCAAGCCCACAGCAACAACGTGACCGCGCTAATCCATAATCCCCAGCGCCAGCTCATCGGCTGATAATCGAAAACCACCTCGTGGCTCCCCGCTGGCACAACCACTGAGCGGAAGAACCCGTTTGCCGGACTGATGTCTGTGTTCTTCCCGTCCACGGTTGCGCGCCACCCGGGATAATGGGCGTCGGCCAGCACGAGCGTTGCGGTCGCATCGGACTCGGTTTCAATGACAATGTGGTTGGGGGTATGCGCGCGCAACACGGTGCCTCCGATGGGACGAGTGTCAGCCGTGAGGGGAAGTGCGCGCACAAGGTATGCGCGCGGGAAGACGCTCAAGTTTTCGTATATTTTCACGTCGCCGGAATGCACCATGCGGTACGGGCCCAGCGTGAGCGTGATGAACGAGCCGGTGCGGGTGTCTATCACCGCGGCTCCGCTCAGCTGCAGTCCTGCGGTCGCGCTCTGCAGTGTGACTGCTGTAAGGTCCATCGGCTCTCCCAGCGGCACATGGCCACCGTCCGCGGGCAGCGCCGCCGGAATGGAGACAGTGCGGGTTGAGCCGTCGGCAAGCGTGAGGTGCAACTGTCCGAGCGGGGCGCTGGCTGCGGACGGCGCGGAATAAACCAGCCCGACCGCCGTAGCCTGGAAAGCGGGCTTCACCGCCATTGTGGTGGTGGCCCCGCGTGGCAGCGCAACTTGGAACTGCAGGTCGTAAAAGACATCGTCGCGCCAGATATCCTCCACTTTGTCGGTCAGCAGCCAGCGCGTGTTGGTAATGTTGAGAAGCCAATTTGCGGGCGTGTTGGTGACTCTCTCGCGCAGCCGTCCGTCCTCGGGCAACGTATTATCAGGCGTGAATTGTTGCGCAAACTGCGCATAGGCCCGCAATGGGAGCACGCCACCATCATAACCGTCGACTGCGGGGACGCGCCAGGCAAGCGGAAGATTGGGGGAGAGCACTTCTTTGGCTTTCGCCGCGTCAACAGCGGTGATCACGCCTGCGTCTGGCAACACCATACGCAATCTGGCGCGCATGTCAGCTAGGTCGCCTTGGTCGAAGCGCAGCGCGGACATGGAAAACATGCGGCCGGGAACGGGCTGCTCGTCGCGATACAGCAGCAGCTGCGTCATCGGCGCTCGCACGCTCGCGTAGGCGTCGGATGTGGTCAGGTTATTCAGCGGAAGCTGGAATGAGGCCATGCCGATTTCGAGTGCAATCAAAACCGGTAGAGCAATGCGTGCACGAAGGGGAAAGAGCAGCGCCGCCAGACCAAACGAGAGCGCCAGCGCCCATGCGGTGATGTCGGCCGCAGCGGGGGCAGGCAGTGGGCCGGTTTCGCCGGCGGGCGTTGTGCCAGTGCTGGCGAAAGCGAGAAGGGCGAGGGTCACTGTGCCGGCGGAGAACGCCAGAGCCAGGCGGCGGCGGGCGTGCCTTGAGAGTGTGGAGATCCGCTCGAATCCCAGCCCGGCCAGCAGGGCCGCACCCAGTGCCCACAGCGCCAGGTAGCGTGCGGGCGCGCGAAACAGGTTGAAACCGGGCACGTAGCGGGCTAGCGCCCAGTAAAGCGGGTTGAATGCGCCCAGCGCGAGAAAGAGACCGAAGCCAGCAAGCGCTGCCGGTGCTAGCGCGCGCGCGCGTTCGGTGCCGCGCGTCAGTGCCGCGAGGCCGGCCAGCGCGAGCAGCAGCCCGGCTACGCCGAGGTAGCCGATGAATTCGCTAAAGAGCGGGCGGCTCAAGCCCGGCAAGAGCGCGCGCCCCAGCAACAGCGGGTGCAACGAAAAGGAGAGCGCGTCGCTTAATGGAAGGCCCGTGCTGCGCAGCGAATTGCGCGCGAGCTCGATGGCCGGAAGCAGCTGCGCGCCCGCGATTAGCGCGCCCATAATCGTGGAAGCGAGCAGCGGAAGCAGGCGGCGCAGCGCGGAAGAGCGATCCGAGGGGTTGCTTGTGCCGAGTGCTGTGCTCAGCGCCCACAGCGCCACCGCCAGCAGCGCAATGAACGTGGTCTGCGTGTGCCCGGCCAGCAATTGCAGCGCCAGCAGCCCGGCAAGCACCAGCCCCGCGCGGGTTCGTTCTCGTACGGAAGAACCGGTGACCTGGCGGTGGGCAGCCAGCAGCAGCCAGGGCATCCAGGCAAGGGCCTGCAGCTGGTTCACCTGTTCCACTTTTCCGGTCAGGTGGCCTCCCAGCGCGAAAAGAAGTGCGGCCAAAGTGGCCGCAATGGAGGTCAAGTTGAGAGCGCGCCGCGCGAGCTTGAAAGCCCCGGCAGCCGCGATCAAGGTATGCGCGATGATGGCGATTTTTACCGCTGTGGGAGCGACGAAAGGCGCCAGCGGCCAGTTCAGCGGGTAGAGCACCCCGGCCTGAGGGTTGGCCAGAAAAGGCGCACCCATGAAAAGATACGGATTCCACAACGGCAGCTGTCCCGCCAGCAACGCTCGCGCACGATGCTCCCAGTACGGATAGATGTAAAAGAAGGTGTCGCCGCGCGCGAGAATCAGGTTGGTGAAGGCGAGCTTCCACAGCAGCAGCAGAACGGTCGAGGCGATGACTAGCGCCGGCAGGAAACGGCGGATTCTCACGCGGCGATTATAGCTGAGGTCGCGCGGCCAGAATCGGCGACGTGATATAATCTCGCAGCGCCGAGCAAGCCTGCACATAACGGAGATGAATTTCAGCCTTGATGAACTGATTTGCGCCTGCATCGCCCGGCAGATTGATGACGGCGAAGTGGTCGCGCAGGGTATCGCCACCCCGCTGGTGGCGGCCGGGTACCTGCTGGCAAAATGCACTCACGCTCCCAACCTGATGTTCACATCGGCCATCGGGCAGGGGCTTTGCCGCGACTGGGCGCCGCTGGGGCTTGCGGGCGTAGAGGGCCTTTGGCTTGAACGAGCAATCACCGTCTTCGGTTTCGGCCGGGTAGTGACCGAGGTGTTGCCGCGCTACCATCTGAAAGAATTCTTTCGCCCGGGGCAGTTAGATGCGGCCGGCAATTTCAACAACATCGCCATCGGCAACAACTATCAACGTCCCCGATTGCGGCTGCCCGGCTCCGGCGGAATCGCGGATGTGACCCCTGTGACCAGCCTCGCCCATCTCTATGTGCCGCGCCACTCGCGCGCTGTGTTTGTGGAGGAATTGGATTTCCTCTCCGGGCTGGGGCATTCCCCCGAGCGCACGCGCGGCAGCGGACCGCGTTATCTCATTACCGATCTGGGCCAATTCGATTTCGCGCATGGGCAGCTACGCCTTACCAGCCTGCACCCCGGGGTAGAGTTGGAAAAGGTGCGCACGAAGACCGGATTCGAAGTGCAGCTTGCCCCCAGCCTCACCGAAACCGAGCCTCCCACCCCTGCAGAACTGCGCCTGCTGCGAACCGAGATTGACCCGCTCGGTGTGCGCCGGCTGGAGCTGCTCAGCGGCAGAGCACGAAAGGCGCTGCTGCGCGAGATTCTGGCACAGGAGCGGGTGCACTGAGTGGTGCCCATATAGCGCCTGCTCTCAAATGGTGTGCCTGAGTCGTTGCAAGCCTTGCAATTTTCGGGCAGTTTGTAATATACTGTAAGCTGCGGAACCGCATGTGTCGGCGCAGAAAGGCGGACGTCCGCGTCTTCTGATTCGCACGCGGTTTACCGTGGCGTGCCATATGTTCCGGTGCTTGTAACCGGTCTTCATTTTACTCGCTGGCGGCAGGAGGGAATCTCATGTCTATCTACTTGAGCAGACCGTGGACGAAGATGTATGACCCTGGCGCGCCCGCGTCACTGGAGCCTTACCCCACCGGCGCAATGCATCAGCAGCTGGAGAAAACCGCGACGGAGAATGGGCACAAGGTGGCCTGCATCACCTCCGCGCCGCTACCGCTGCTCGGCCGCGTGGGCGCCACGGTCACGTGGGGCGAGATCAACGCCGCCGCGGCGCGCATGGCCGCCGGTCTGGCTGCCGCTGGAATCGAGAAGGGCGATGTGGTCGCCATAATCATGCCCAATTGCGTCCAGTTCATCGTCGCTTTCTATGCCATTCTCAAAGCTGGGGGCATCATCTCGGCAACAAACCCCACCTATCCGCCCGCGAAAATGGCCGAGCAAATAAACGATTCGGGCGCGAAGTGCGTCATTGCGCTGAGCATGTTCTACCGGCCTTTCAAGAGCGTGCAGTCGCAGACGCAGGTGCAGACTGTAGTGGTGACGCGCTTCAAGGAATACCTGCCGGGCGCAGCGCGCGCGCTCTTCACGCTGGCAAAGGAAAAAAAGAGCGCCCATTACCTGCCTGCACTCGAGTCGGGGGATATGTGGTTTCAGGACTTGTTGGCGCAACACAGCCCCGCCGATCAGCCCAGTATCAGCATTGATGCCGCTGAGGATATCGCCATTTATCAATACACCGGCGGCACCACCGGGGTGCCCAAGGGCGCCATGTCTACGCACCGTGCGCTGGTGGCGAATACCTATACCATGCAATGCTGGCTTCCCAGCGAGGATCCCTCCGCGGAAGTGCTGCTGGCCGCGATCCCGTTTTTTCACGTGTACGGGCTGGTTGCCATTGTTGCCTATGCGGCCAGCGCGGCTGCCTCGGTGATAATCGTGCCGAACGCGCGCGATGTGGACGACCTGCTCGGCAACATGGTCAGATGGCAGCCGACGATATTCATGGGTGTGCCTGCCCTTTTCAATGCTCTGAACAATCATGCCGATGTAAAGAGCGGAAAGGCCGATTTAACCCTGCTGCGCGTATGTTTCAGCGGCTCTGCACCGCTTGCTCCGGACACCAAGCGCCGCTTTGAGAAACTGGCGACGACCACCATCGTGGAAGGCTTTGGAATGAGCGAGGCCCCCACCGCTAGCCATGGAAACCCGCTCGGGCGCCCGGGAAAAGAACAGTCTGTCGGGGTGCCTTTTCCGGACACCGATTGCCGCATCGTCAGCGTGGATGACGGGGTGACCGATATGCCCGTGGGCGAGGCGGGCGAATTGATTATGCGCGGCCCGAACACTATGAAGGGTTACCTGAACATGCCCGAGGAGACCGACAACGCGCTGCGCGATCTGGGCGATGGCGGCCCTCCCTGGCTGTACACCGGTGACATCGCCTACATGGATGAGGACGGTTATTTCTTTATCGTCGACCGCAAGAAAGATATGGCGCTAATCGGCGGATTCAACGTCTATCCCACTGCGGTGGAGAAGGTGCTCGCTGACCATCCGGATGTTCAGGAGGTGGGCGTGACGCGCATCCCGCATCCGGAGAAAGAGGGCCAAGAGGCTTTACTGGCGTGTGTGGTACTGCAGCCCGGCCAGTCGGTCAGCGTGGAAGACCTGATTGAATTCCAGAGCCAGAAAGTTGCGCCTCACGAGATTGCCCGGCGGGTAGCCTTTCTGGACGAGCTCCCCAAAACCGCGGTTGGGAAGACGCTGCGGCGCGACCTGGCGCAGACCGCCGGGTAAGGCGCGGCGCGCCTTCCAAGTGCGTCGCGCGTCCTACCTGACTCGCGCCTCCCCATTTTAGCCTTTGAGACTGAGGCGGGCAAAGTTCTGCTTGCTCGCGTCCTGCTCCCCTGTATAATGCTCGCACGAATCACTCGCAGCACTGGGGCTATGCGTGGTGACGACATGGATCTGATTCTGACGCACGAACACACTGATTTCGATGCGCTCGCGTCGCTGGCGGCGGCGCAGCGCCTCTATCCGGCTGCCCGTGCAGTACGGCCGCGCACGCTCAACCAGAATGTGCGCGCCTTCATGACTGTTTACGGCGGCGAATTTCCGCTCTGCCACCCGGAGGATTTGCAGCGCCGCCGGGCGCGCGAGGTGCTACTGGTGGATACGCAGCATCCGGTGTCTGTCAAAGGAGTGAACGCAAAAAGCATATTGCATGTGATTGACCACCACCCGCTCGATGAGCAGGCGCGCATCGAGGGCACGCGGGTGATAGAACCGCTTGGGGCTACCATCACGCTGCTGCTGGATGAGTTACGCGAACGCGGCATGACCGTCTCGGCCAACGAGGCCACGCTCTTCTTGCTGGGTATTTACGAAGACACCGGAACCCTGACTTATGCGGCCACCACCCCGCGCGATTTGCAGGCGGCCGCGTGGCTGCTGGCGCAGGGCGCGAATCTGCGCATCGTGGCCGAGTTCCTGCGGCATCCGCTTAACCGCGACCAGCGCGCCCTGTACGAGAAATTGCTGGCCGGCGCGGAGACGTACCGTTTTCACGGGCACACGGTGGTACTCGCTACCGGTACGGTTGCCCGGAGCGGGGAGGAGCTTTCGGCGCTGGCGCACAAGCTGCGCGATACGCTCGAGCCGGCCGCTCTCATTCTATTGATGCAAATCAACGGCGATGTGCAGCTGGTGGCGCGTTCCAGCACCATGGCGATTGATGTAGGCGTCATCGCGCGTGAATTTGGAGGCGGAGGCCATGGACGCGCCGCCGCTGCGCTGCTGGTCGGCAGCCGGCTCGCGGAGGTGCGCGCGCGCCTGTTGCAAGAGTTACCCCTGCATGTGCAACCTGCCGCCGTGGTAGCGGACATCATGTCTCACGGGGTACATACGCTCAACCCGGAGACCACAGTGGAACAGGTCTACGCGCACATGCAGAAGCACGGTTATGAGGGCTACCCGGTCGTGGAGGGTGGGCAGGTGCTGGGGCTGGTGACGCGCCGCGCGGTTGACCGGGCGCGGACGCACCAGCTGGAGCACGCCCCGGTGACGGATATCATGGAGGCGGGCGCGGTGACGGTGTCGCCCGACGACAGCGTGGACCGGCTTTTGAACGAGATGATTGGGCACGGCTGGGGGCAGGTGCCGGTCTCTCGGGATGGCGAAATTGTGGGCGTGGTGACGCGCACAGATTTGATTAAAGAGTTGGCGCTTTCGCCGGAGCGCGGATGGTGTAACGTGGCCGACTTGCTTCATCGTGCGCTCTCTCCGGTGCACCTGAAACTGCTGCACACCCTCAGCGCGGCCGCGCAGTCTCAGGGCAGCGGCCTTTATGTGGTGGGCGGGTTTGTGCGCGATTTGTTGCTTGAGAGCGCCAGTGTTGATTTTGATCTGGTGGTGGAGGGCGAGGCCATCAAGTTGGGTCGCGCGCTGGCTAAGCAGCTCGGCGGTCGCGTCACCGCCCACCGGCGCTTTGGCACCGCCAAATGGCATCTGCCGGCCGAGCTGGCGGCGGAGACCGGGCTGCCGGCGCTAGATCTGGTCTCGGCCCGCACCGAATTTTACGCCCAGCCCTCCGCGCTTCCCGAGGTTGAGCGCGGCAGCATCAAGCTGGATTTGCACCGGCGCGATTTCACTGTGAACACGCTGGCGGTGAGTTTGCAGTCGCACCGTTTCGGTGATCTGTTGGACCACTGGGGCGGGCTGAAGGACCTGGACGAAAAGCGCTTGCGGGTGCTGCACTCGTTGAGTTTTGTCGATGACCCCACGCGCGTGCTGCGCGCCGTGCGTTTGGAGAAGCGCCTTGGCTTCCAGATTGACCGGCGCAGCGCCGAGCTGATGGAACTGGCGCTGCCGCTGTTGGCCAGAGTGAGTGGAGACCGCATCCGGCACGAGATTGAGCACATGTTCGCCGAGGCTGCCCCCCAAGTCATGCTGGCGCGTCTGGACGAAATCGGCGTGCCCGGAGCGTTGCACGCTGCGCTTGCCGGCCAGGCGGATGCGTGGCTTGCCGAGCGGTTCGCGTCCGCGCGGGAAGGGGCGCCGCAGCAGGAGCTGCCGGTCATCTACTTTGGCCTGTGGCTTTATCGATTGACGTGGCCTGATACTGAGGCCATTTGCCGGCGTTTGAAAGTGACCGCCGCCACCATGCGAGTGATGCAGCAGATTCCGCATGTCAAGGCGCGGTTACCCGCGCTGGGAGAATCAGCAAAACCGAGCGGCGTTGTGAGCGTTCTGGATGGCTGTGTACCGGCAACTCTCTCGGTGGTGGCGCTGGCGGAGGCTGACGCAGGCGTGCGGGAAAATATTCGCCGCTATCGCGATGAGTTTCGGCGCGTGAAGCCGACCATCCGCGGCGCAGACCTGAGAGCGCTTGGCGTGCGCCCCGGCCCGCAGTTCGGGCGCGTTCTCGGGCGGCTGCGCGCTGCCTGGCTGGATGGCGAGGTTTCCAGTTCGGAGGAGGAGGCAGACTTGCTGCGTGAGCTCTTGAAGGTGGAAGCCGAGCAGTCGACGTAAAGCCGTCCCTCGGCCTGCGCGCCGGTGAGTAACTTTCTGTGGCGCGCAGTGTTGTTTGAGGACGTATGTTACAATACACGCCGCAGGCGGAAATACACTCTCAGCCAGTGGTGTGCACCGGTTTCGGGCCCGGTCCGGCGAGCGCAGTGGAAGCATAAGTAGGAATTCGCAGTTTTAATCGCAGAGTCAATCGAATAGTCTTTCAGGAGGAGGACCCCTTGATGGCGCCCAACGCTGACCATATTCTTGATTGTCAGGGACAAATTTATCCGGCACCCATTCTTGCCGCCGAAAAAGAATTGGGCGTGATGGCTGCCGGAAAGGTGCTCGAGGTAATCACCACCGATGCCAACACCCGCCCAGATTTGCGCACCTGGGCGAGCAAGGTGGGGGTGGAAATAGTGGAGATTACCGCTGCGGACGAGAGCGGGCGCTACAGTTTCTTCGTGCGCAAAAGTGCGCAAGTGTCTGCGCGGACGGACACCGCCGCGGCTACCGATGAAAGCAGGCTCTTCTTAGTGGTCTTGAAAACCGGTTTTGAATACACCCCAATCGTCAGATCTGCGTTCATGTACGCCGCCCTGGCTGCCGCTATGGAGTTCGAGACCGTGGTGTATTGTGTTCAAGCCGGCGCGGACACAATGGTCGCAGGTAAAATCGATGCGTTGGACGAGAGCAAGCCGGGCAAGCCAACTATCCGGCAACGTTTCAGCGAGGCGCTGGAGATGGGCGTACGCGTGGAAGTGTGCGAGCAGACCGCAAATGTGCGCGGCATCGCTGCCGACGACCTAGTCGCGGGGGTGGAATTGCGTGGCGGCGCAGTGCTCATCGATTACGCTTCGAGGGCGGTAGGCCAACTTTCTTTCTGACCAACCGGAATACGGTTTCCAGTCCGATATGCTGAGCTCAACGGCTGGCAGTGCCAGCAGACGATTCTTCTTCGCCGCGCTTTTCTGGCTGCTGGTGCCGGGTGTGATGGGCTTGACCCTCGCGTTGATGCTCTACGTGCCCTCGCTGCAGGATGCCCTTCCCATCGGCATCAAACCATATCTCAGCTTCGGGAGGCTGCGCTCGGCGCACGTCAATCTGGCCATCTTTGGCTGGCTCTCACAGGCTTATGTGGGTGG
>MPMB02011595.1_pt1 | contig 16699 bp, 23 predicted proteins | sample 1617371 | NCBI WGS metagenome assembly MPMB02 (sample SAMN05944808, study PRJNA350692) | marine metagenome | biome: marine; feature: ODZ; material: water; isolation source: 300 m water sample filtered on 0.2 um supor filter | place: Pacific Ocean | collected 2012-04-08 | depth 300m m
CAAGCGCTCGCCGATCTGGGATGCAAAGAGCTTCAATATCTTCAGCTGGGTCTTTGTCAACATGATATCACCTTTTAGATATACCTCTATACCTTTTTAGTTATATATATCCTCCGACAGCCGTCCGAGAGCATCCTGTTCCCCGTCCTCGCGCGCATCTCTACAGCATCATGGTGCGGTGATAGTATGAACAGTTCTGTACACCCCCGGGCGGGGTACTTCTGTGATCACGAACGATAAATCAGTAACAATGGGGAAGATCAGCTGATCCTGGTGTCCCAACAGCCCCCATGGACGCGAAAGGGGCACCCGCGATCTGCTGTCTGATATGTTATACAACTGTATAATCTATTCTACACTTGTGCAAATAATTTACTATACCCCCGTGCGGGGTACTGATACGTGTCGGCCTGATGGGGACACGGAGGTCTACTGTACTTTAGTTCAGTAACAATGGTACGATAAGCAGGTCCTTCTTCCTTGTCACGTCCCCATCAGAGAAGACGACCCGCCCGAGATAGGATCTGAAGAAGTCCGTTCCCCTTATCTCCTCCAGTACCGCTCGCGGGACGACAAGGGACCTGCATTCGAACAGTCTAAAGACCAGGTCAAGTCTACCGATCTTGGAAAACGAGCTCAGGAAGTCGGTATCAACGATGATCATATTGGTTTCCGTCCGATCTGCTCCATGACCTCCTTGGCCGTTCTCTCCATCTCCTCGGCCGATCCGCCCACCTTTCTCGCGATCCCCCTCTCGTGGAGCATCCTCTTCATCTCCTCGATGTTCACGTCGGCGATCTCCGAGGCCTTACCGAGGGATATCTCCTCCCTGTCGTAGAGCGCGCAGGCCAGGGCGGACCGGACGTCGCGCCTCGCCGCGAGAAGGGTGCGGATCGCATCGCGGATGAACTCGCTCTTGTTGTCGTAGTAGCCTGTGCTCGCGACAACGTCCAGTTCCTTCTTCATCAGCGGGGGGAGCGTGAAGCTCACGGTCATGCTTGCCATCAGATCACCAATACTACAGTATTGTTGTGGTACTATATTAACCTGTCGGCCACCGTCCGATGACGTCCGTGCCCCCGTCCTTGCGCGCATCTCCAATCATACCCTGGTGCAGCGATAGTATGAATTGCTCTGTACACTCCCCGGCGGGGTAACATGAACGTATAAGTCGGACACAGCAGATCACGGGTTCTTAGTTCAGTAACATGTTGACGCTCCCGTAAGCCCCCATGGACGCGGGGGGGGCGACAACGTCAACGGTCCATCCCCTCATATGCATCGTCCCGGTGCGAGATGCGGGCGATCCAGAGCGTGTCCTTTTCAGCCTGGAAGATGACGCGATGGTCACCGGAACGTAGTCTGAAGATGCGTTCTTTCTTTGCCGTGCCTTGAAGTTTCTTGATATCGAGCCGGCATGATGGGGATAGGAAGGTGCGGGCGAGCTCGCGGATATCCTCGATGATCTTGTCCCGGATCGCCCCCCGGACCCGGTCGAGCTCCTTGAGGGCCTTGGGATGGATACGGACGCGCAGGCTCATATCGCCTCATCGAGGTCCACGAACTCCTTCTTGGCATCAAGGCGACGTCGGACCTCCTCGATATACGTCTCCCGGTCCACGATGTCGAGGATGCGTGCAAGGATCTCGTCGTAGGTATCACCCTTCGAGCCCAGGCTCTTGAGTCGGTCACGTACAGCCTCGGAGACGGCGATCGTCGTCGACATTATAGTTGTTATGGTCGTTATATCTATTATATCCTCCGGTCCGTCACATGGGTTTTCGCCCGTCACCTTGCGCTCATCTCTACCGTTCCATGGTGCGGCGATAGTATGAAAAGCTCTGTATACCCTCTTGAGAAGTACTGGATACGTATAAGCGGGAAGGGGACACAGAGATTTACTGTACTTTAATTCAGTAATCCCCAACGGATCCGGGACACAGAAAAGTACTGTACTTTAATTCAGTAATATCGGGATGACCTGCTGCTATGGCTTTCCTTACAACGATCCCGGACCACCGAGGGGCGCAAATGTCCGTGGATCAGGTATCGACTATGATCAGACGATCTGCCCTTTCAATTCCTCGATGTTCCGCTCGTTCATATCCTTCTTCTTCCCGATACCGGCCTTCCCCCTTCGAATGATACCTTCGTCGATGAGGATGTTCTTCATCTGTTCGAAGGGGATCCCCGCGATCTCGGCAGCACGGGATATCGTGATATCTACGGTCCGATATCTCTTCAGAGCGATGACGAGCCGTTCCTTGGACTTCTGGGAGAGGAAGGAACGAATGGCATCACGGAACAGCTCGGAGCGATTATCATAGTAGCCTTCATCGATAAAGGCCTGGATATCCTCGCTCATCTTCTTTGGTATCGTTATGGTCACCATGAACATTCACTATTAATTATTAACATTAACAAATACTAATAACTTTCTATTAGTCTATAGGATATCTCCCCCTGACGCGGGAAAGGGCCGTCCGATGGCGTCCGTGTCCCCGTCCCTGCGCTCATCTCCACGGTATCATGATGCGCTGATAGTATGAATAATACTGTATACCCTTGCGCGGGGTACATCTGGATCTACTGAACAATTGTACCGTAGGAATGGGACGACCTGCTGTGATGGCTTCCCTTACAACGTCCATGGACCACGGAGGGGCCGCTACGACAGCCGGACCAATGCTGGACGATCATCCGTATCAGGTAATATCTGAATGTCAAGATGATGTCATCGTTTTGATATGGTCCTGTATCTTATTAGTTATATGAATCCTCCGACGGCCGTCCCCACGCGTCCCGACACCCGGTTGGCCCGGCCCTTTCTCTGGAACACCTCCGCCCGTATGGTCGTACCACAAACGGTCGGATGACACCGGTGTGACAGGCAGCGACCCGATAAATGAAAGGGATAAAAGCGTTCGCCCTTCGTGCGGGAGGACTTGTGGGCGGTCGACTGTCGGCCCGCCCTGTCCGGAGGGAACATCACATGAGCGTACAGGTCGCGATCAACGGTTACGGGACGATCGGAAAGAGGGTGGCGGACGCCGTGTCGGCCCAGGACGACATGGAGGTCATCGGCGTCACGAAGTTCAGGCCCACCATCGAGGCGGAGATCGCCATCGAGGCAGGCTACCCGCTCTACGCGGGCGCCCCGGAGAAGAAGGCCGCGTTCGATGCCGCCGGCATCAGCGTGGATGGGACCATCAACGACCTTCTTCCGGCAGCGGACATAGTCGTGGACTGCGCCCCCGAGCGCTTTGGCGCGGCGAACAAGAGGATGTACGAGAAGGCCGGTGTCAAAGCGATCTTCCAGGGCGGGGAGAAGCACGAGAGGACCGGTGTATCGTTCAACTCCTTTGCCAACTACGCCCAAGCCCTGGGACAGCAGTTCGTCCGGGTCGTCTCGTGCAACACCACCGGCCTGTGCCGGACGTTGCACCCGCTCTCGGAGAAGTTCGGGATAGGGAACGTCAAGTCCGTCATCGTGCGACGGGGCGTGGACCCGCACGACTCCGAGAAGGGTCCTGTTAACGCGATCATACCCGTGCTCAAGGTCCCCTCCCATCACGGACCCGATGTCCGGACGTGCATGCCGGGGCTGGACATCCAGACCATGGCCGTGGCCGTTCCCACCACATTGATGCACCTTCATTCCAACATCGTGGAGCTGGCAGTAGAGGTGGGCCCCAAAGAGGTGCTTGCGGCCTGGGAGGACATGCCGAGGATCAAGATCGTGGACCACGCCAAGGGCATCACCTCGACGGCGCAGGTGATGGAGCTCGCCCGTGACCTGGGGAGGAAGAGGGCGGACCTGAACGAGATCGCCGTGTGGCGGGAGGGCGTCCACGTGGTGGGGAGCACCCTGTACTACTATCAGGCGATCCACCAGGAGTCGGACGTGATCCCCGAGAACATCGATTGCATCAGGGCCATGATGGAGCTCGAGACGGACAACCGGGCGTCCATCCGCAGAACGAACAGGGCACTGAGGATCACCTAGCCCGCTGGAGGGCGGAGGGCATAGCCGGTGTCCGGCGGACGTTCGTGCGGCAGGGACCGGACGACGTCCTGAAGAAGGCTCGTCCTGCAGCGTCCATGGGCCACGGAAGGGCGACCATCGTGGTTCCCCTCGGTAGCCCCGTCCCGGCCCACGGGAACCACCGCCGTGGTGCCAAACGCTATAATAACCACCCCTCCCGCCCACGCGTCCGGGAGAGGAACCATGGACATCGAGATCTACGAGGTACCCGGGACCGGGCACTATGTCTGCACGAGCCACGCGGCCGACGCGTCGTGGGTGGAGCGCTTCGCGGGCAGGGACGTGAACTACGACCTGTTCACCTCGCTCAACGATGAGCTTGATTACGCTAACGACGACCTGGGCACCGCTGGCATCGCCCTCTACACCGCATCGGACCGGGAGGCCGGGTTCTCGGGCCTCGTGGACGACCTGCAGGACCTGGAGCGGGGCCTTGGCAACGAGCTCAAGGTCACCGGCGGCCTTGCTGCCTGGTGCTGCTATCTCATGGCCACCAACCCATCGCCCGTGGGGATCCCCATCACGGCCCTCTCGAGCATCTACGCGCTCAACACCCACACCGCGCTCTCGGAGGTGCGCGAGTTCGCCGGACGTCTGCGCGATGGCGAGGTGTCGGCCGACGACGCTCTCACCGAGCTGCGGGGGCTCTACGACGAGCGGGGAGTGGACCGGACCCGCTCCGAGCTCGACGGGGTACGGGGCGAGCTGGGCCTCTTCCGCCGGCTGTTCCCCGGGAAGGGGACGGCAGAGCGCATCGAGGGGCTCGAGCAGGAGCTGGCAGCCTCCTACACCGCGCTCAAGGACCGCGCCCACGAGCTCGCCGAGGAGCTTGATGCGCCCTCGCTCAGGCAGGTGGGCGACGTGTACGGGAAGCTGGCCACGGGGGCGACCGTGCCGCTCGTCAGCGCGAGGAAGGGGTGAGCCCGGGCCGTCTCGAGGAGTGAGCGTGCCTTCTGTGAATCGGGGGTTATGTGCCGGGATGTTGCCTGATGGATACAATCATCCCATGACGAAGGCCGAATCAGAGCACCTCTACGAATCCGTTGAGGGTGATGCCGTTGACGATGTTGTTCGCTAGGCGCTCGTTCTCCACCGATCGAATGCTCGTGTGCACGAAGGATTGGATCCTCCGTCCCAGCCGCTCCTCGAAGGGCGCCAGGTCACCGACCTTCTTGTGAGCTGTCTCCACATAGATGTCGATGTCGCTCGTCTCGATGTCCTCCCCGCGTGCATAGGAGCCGAACACCACTAACGTCGGATTGTCGTACATGCGACGGAGGTGCTCGATCAGTCCCGATCCATGAAGTGAGCGCAGGTTGTACAACAACTTCTCCAGCAGATAGCTCGTGGACGTCCTACCGGCGATGAAGAAGGTGGTGTCGCCGATGATCTCCTTTCCGAGGAACCCCTCATCCACCAGCTCGCCCGTGTAGCGGATGACGGACGGAAGCGCGAGCCCAAGCTCCCGCTCCAACTGACGGACGCGGTACCTTCCGGTGGGATTCTGGAAGAAGTGCTCGAGAAGGCGATGCTTGACGTTCCGCTGCCGCATATGATAACTTATGTTATCAACTGATATTTATAGTTATCATTACCCCGCGGAGGAGTACCTACAGCTTCCTCTTCACGCCCTTCGCCCGCGAGAGCAGCATGGATGGCTCCACGCTCATGTTGAACAGCGCGCCGTGGTACCGAAGGACTTGTTGTCAAGACAACAGTTAATGTAATATTTCAGGTAATTGTTGAATAATACAACAACGAAATCTTTATTACCCTAGAACGTTATACTATACAACATGTCCGTCGAGGAGGTGCTGGTCCGCAACCTCGCCCAGTACCGGCGATGGGGCGACAAGGCGTACGACGCGAACGACCTCAATACCGCGTCACCCTCTACTACAAGGCACTGGTCGCGATCTCGGACATCATTATCTATCGCAAGACGGGGCTCGTCCCCTCCAACCATTCCGAGCGGTTCAGGCTCATGCGCAGGGAGTACCCCTAGCTCTACGAGGTCCTCGACCGGGACTTCGCGCACTATCGGGACAGCTACCATCTCGAGATACGACGCGAGGTGGTCGAGGTGGTGAGAAAGGATGTGGAAAGGTTCGTTGGTATCGTTCACATCAGCTGAGCTCGAGCGGATCAGGGCCTTCGCCCGGGAGCACTCGGACAGGATCCTAGACATCCTCGTCTATGGTTCCACGGTGCGCGGGAGGAGGGCCCCTGGCGACCTGGACGTCCTCGTCGTCCTCCGGGACGTGACCTCACAGGAGTACGTCGATATCCCCTACCGTCTCAGAAAGGTACTGGAGAAGGAGCGGGGGGAAGGGCAGCTCGACGTAAAGGGCGTGAAGACCGAGGAGTTCCTCGACCCGAACTACCTGGCGCGGACCAGGGTCCTCATCGAGGCGTACTCGCTCCTGCACGACGACTTCCTCTGCAAGCGGTTCGGGCTCGCTCCTCATGCGCTCTTCACCTTCGACCTGAAGGGCCTGACGCGCTCCGAGAAGACCAGGTTCCACTATGCCATGAAGGGGCGCTCCGGTGAACCCGGTGTGCTCGATGAGCTCGGAGGCGTCCACCTGGGCCGCGGTGTGGTCCTCGTGCCGATCAACGCAGCCGGCGACTTCTGTGACCTCCTGGAGCTGTGGAACGTCGGGTACGAGGTCTTCTACGGGATGGCCGAGGAGAGGATCCTCGAGCGCAAGCGGTCGCCGGGAGCGCGCCCGGCCTAAAGCTGCTGAATATGATAACTTCTGCTATCAACCGATATCCCGAGTTATCATACTCCATGGAGAAGTACTTGGCCTACGTACTACACGACCATAACTATCCTGACACGGGATAGTACTACTGCGGGTAGGGGCAAACGCTTTTATATTATTGAAAACAATAATAGTTATTACGGTTGATGATAATAATGAAGATGAGCTCCGTCAGGGCAATGCTCCCCCGGGAGGAAGGTCCCATCAACAGGTTCTTCGACAACTGCATGAAGCGCAAACGGCTCCTCGATGACGTGCCCGACCATCACAGAAAGCATCTGCTGAAAGCTAAGCACGACCTAGCAAGGGCCAGGGCGGAGTTCGATGACGAGTGCTGGGATTGGACGGTGGTCATGGCCTACTATGCCATCCATCATGCAGGCAACGCGCTCCTGTCACGGGAAAAAGGTCTGTTCTCCAAGGACCACTCATGTCTCATCATCGCCCTGCAGCGGTGGGACCTCATCACCGCGGACTTCATGGGAGAGATGGCACAGGTCCATCAGCGGTTCGCCGATGCGGTCGATCTGGACCTCACGTTCCAGTTGAGGAAGATAAGCCAGTACAGCGTGGACGAGTGGGAGGATATCACCCGTGAGGACGCCGGGGCCATCCTCGAGGTCGCCGCCAGGCTCGTGCGCTTCGTGGAGCGGGGGACATGATCGAGGGTATCGTGCCCGGGACGAGGGCCCGGCTGGCGGTGCTGCGTGCAGTGCTCGAGAACGAGGGGACCACCATCACGGGACTCATACAGAGGACAGGCGTATCGCCCAACACCGTCATCGCCTATGTCGACCGTCTCGTCGCTGCCAGAGTACTGCGCGAGGATCGGATAGGTGGGGTGCGGAAAACGCATATCCGCCAGCTCTACGTGCGCACGGACAGTGAGTTCGCACGTTCGATCATCGCACTTGTCGAGCTCGACCGACGGCTCGCGCTCTTCGAGACCTATCGATATCTTCGCTCGATCATGGAACACCTGGTCGATGTGCTCGGTGAGAGGGCGATGTTCGTCCTTGTGTACGGCAGCCATGCCCGACTCGCCGCCACGCCGGAGAGCGACCTCGACCTGCTCGTCGTTGGAGGTCCCGGTATCGCGCGGACGCGCGGGCTTGCCGACGTGTTCGTGACGCTGGAGGCCGAGCACTCGCTGCGGACCATGTCGCCGGAGGAGTTCCGGGAGAAGAGAGGGACGCCTTTTCTCCAGACGATACTGCGCGACCATGTCGTCATCGCAGGGATGGACGCCTTCCTCAAGGAACTCGTGTAGCCTTACAGCCGCTTCTTGGCGCCCTTGGCCCGCGAGAGCAGCATGGACAGCTCCACGCTCATGTTCAGCAGCGCGCACAGGGCCACGGCCCCCACCGCCTCGGGCGTATAGCCGGAGAGCAGACCCACCACCACAAGCTCGCGCCGGGGCGTCCGCGTCACATCGAAGCCCTCGATGCCCAGCGCCTTGCCGTGCACCCGGTTGAACACGATGAGCGTGCCCGCGAACAGCGCCGTGATGCACATCTCCGGCGGTGCCAATTTCGCCACCGCCACAGCGCCCAGGATGAGGAACTCGCTCATCCGGTCCACGGCGAAGTCCAGCACCGCACCGCGCTCGGTCTCCATGTGCTTGGCCCGGGCCAGCAGGCCGTCGAGCGCGTCGAACCCGGCGGCCAGTACGAAAAAGACCGCTCCCAGCTCAGGACGCTGGTTCCAGATGAAGTACGCGCCCATCACCGACGCCCACAGGTCGATGAGCGTAGCGCCGTTGGGAGAGAGCGGGATGCGCTCCACCAGGCCGCCGAACCGGATCAGGGTGTCCTGCTTGATGGCGCCGAGCGTGGCCCTGCTGCCGCCGCGCAGGAGGTACAGGGGCACCCAGAACAGTCCAGTCGTGCAGAACAGGCCCAGAACGAGATCATCCAATGGTCTCACCCATCAACCAGTAGCGCGTGTTCACCCGCAGCTTTGTGACCCACTCGTTCATATAGCTGAGCACTCCGATGCGCCGGGTCCGCAGGGCGAACCTGCCCTTGTGCACCGCATCCAGCACGTCGTCGGTCGAGCCGGCATCGTCCTCGCTGAACAGCGTGACCCCGAGGGCCAGCTGGTCGAGCAGGTGTGCGTCGCTGCCCGCGACCCCCGGCAGTCCGGCCTTGCGTGCCAGGCGTGCCGCGGCCGAGTTGATCGGCGGGATCAGGGCGCAGTGCGAGTTGTAGACCTCCACGGCGTCGAACGGCACGGACAGCGGTGCCCAGAGCACGCTGGCGCCCCAGAAGCCCGCGTACGGGTGTGCTGCAATGGCGATACCGCCCTCGTCGTGGACCCTGTCCACCAGCTCGGCGGGCGACAGCCGGTCGGTGTGCTCGATGGTCTCGGCGATCCCCAGCACCACCACGTCGCCCCGCGAGCACCGGGCCTCCTGTGCGGGGAGCGCGAGCATGTCGATTCCCTTCTCCGCAACGACCCTGGCCGCCTGCTGGCTGCCCGCAGCGCTGTTGTGGTCGGCGATGGCGATGCCCCGGAGCCCAAGCCGCGACGACTCGGCCACGATCTCGGGGACGGTGGGGAAACCGTCGTACTTCCACATCCGGATGCCCGAGTAGCACGAGTGGACGTGCAGGTCGAACGGGACGGTGAACTCGTCACCCATCCAGAAGCCACCTCAGCGAGCGGGTGTACCCCGCAGCGCCCTCCACGGGGCAGACGTTCCAGCAGATGCCGCAGCACAGGCACGTCGAGGAGTCGGTCCGGGGCGGCTCTCCCTTCGTCAGCGCGTCGACGGGACACGCATCCACGCAGTCGCCGCACCCGGTGCACTTGGCGGTGAACCGCGGGTACTGGAGGATCAGCCCGCCCGCGTTCTTGTTGATACTGCGCAGGTCGATGCCGAACCGGCGGACCAGGAAGTACTGCACCCGGGTCCAGTACTGCTGGATGAGGAGCGAGGGCGTGATGAACCGCGCACGTGCGAACCGCCGCGGCTCGGGGGCGTCACCCTCCACCGCGTACTCGAGCTGGCCCAGGCCCGCGTCGTGGGCGAGCACCAGGTGCCGCACGTCCTCCGGCTCGTACCCGGTGAGATGGGCGATGAAGGCGTCGATGGCCACCGGATCCAGGCACGCCGCCACCGCGTCCAGCGGTACCGGGTCGCCCGTCATGGGCCCGTGGCCCTCCAGGCACGTGGTCATGTCCAGCACCGACAGGTCGGGCCGGGCCGCCTGTGCGATGTCGACGATGGCCTCGTTCACACCGGAGAGGTGGGTGCGCCACTTCTCGGTGTCGGGCACGGTACCGTGCATGTTCTTCACGGCGCCCGTGATGGTGGTGACGTTGTGGGTCTTTGCCACCGGGACGGAGATGACCGAGTCCACCTCGTCCAGCAGGGACGTCAGGTGTACGGTGTCCAGTGTCTGGGGCCGGGGTACCTCGTAATCCTTGGCAGGATAGGTGTCCAGGTCCACCAGCCGGACGTCCAGCTTCTTGGCCAGCGCGTCGACGCCCAGGGCGGAGAACACGTCGGCCGTCCTGAACGGCACGCCGCAGGACTCGCCGATCACCGGGGTAGCTCCCAGGGAGCGCACCACATCGACGATCCCCTCGACGACCTCGAGATTGGTTGTGACGCCGGTAGCGCTCACCGCCGGTCGCACGAAGTTGGGCTTCACGAGCACGACATCGCCTTCCGCCACCACCTCGCGCACGCCCGCGGCCTCCATGACCTCTCGCACCATGATGGGCACAAGACCGCCCTTGCGGACGCATATGGTGGGGAGGGTCACGCGGCCAGCTCCTTGCGCAGGGTGTTGGCCTGGAGGACCAGCAGTGCCACGTAGATGATGATGATAGCGTAGAATGCCAGGTCGAACCTGCCCAGGACCCACCCGAGCAAGACCACGGCGCGGCCGCCGGTGGCCTCCACGGTGTCGATGTCCCAGTCGAGCTTGAGCCTCAGGCGCACGTAGTCGATGAGCATGAACAGGAAGAGCGCTGTAAGCGCCAGGATGGGCTCCACGCGGTTTGTGGCGGCCAATGCTGCGAACAGGGCGAACACAGTAACCCGGTCCACGAGCCGGTCGAGCAGCGCGCCGCTCTTCGATGTGGTGCCGGTGAGCCGGGCGAGCGAGCCGTCGAACCCGTCGAGCACCCACGAGAGCACCACCAACGCCATGGCCAGGTCGAGCTCGCCACGTGACACGAGGACGTGGACCGCCGCCGCCGTGACCAGCAGCGAGAGCAGCGTGACGGTATTGGGCGTGACGCCCAGACGGGCCAGCACCCGGCAAACAGGGGTGAGGTACGGGTCGAAGAACGACACGCGCAGCTCCTCGCCCCCGCCCGGGGCGCCCATGAGCCTGACGGCTAGATCAGCCATTATCAACGCGGAACTTGTAGCCGTAATGTATGATGCCGGTCTTCCCGTCCTCACAGATCTTGCGGAAGGTCATTGCGACCCTGTCGCCGATCTTGATGGTCTCGGGATCGGTACCGACGACCTGTGCGGTGATCATGGGACCCTCGTCCAGTTTCACCACGGCCACGGCGTACGGTGCGTCCTTCCCGAAGCCCGCCGGGGCCACACGGACCACTGTGTTGGTGTACACCTCGCCCTTACCCGAGAACGTGAAGTCCTCGATGTTGGTGGAACCGCAGTCGCAGAAGGTGGTCCGCGGGAAGTGGAGCTTCTTGCACTTCTCGCACTTGGAACCGGTCAGGTTGTACTTGCCGAACTTCTCTCTCCAGAGGCTTGCAACGCGCATCTTAGTCCCTCCCCATGATGTTCACGATCGCTGTTCCGCCCGACCCACCGACGTTGTGGATCATGGCGCGGGTGGCGCCGTCGACCTGACGGCCGCCGGCCTCGCCACGGAGCTGTAGCATGACCTCGTAGATCTGGGCGATGCCCGTGGCGCCCACCGGGTGGCCCTTGGACTTGAGGCCGCCGGAGGCGTTGACCGGGATCCTGCCGTCCCGGGCCGTGACGCCCTCCTCGGTGGCGGGTCCTGCCTTGCCCTTCTCGATGAACCCGAGGTCCTCGATAGCGAGCAGCTCGGCGATGGTGAAACAGTCGTGCACCTCGACCAGATCGATGTCCTTGGGGGTGAGCTTGGCGTTCTTGAAGGCCATCTTCCCCGCGGCCACCGTGGCCTCGAGCGTGGTGAGAGTGACCCTGTTGTGGAGGGCGATCGAGTCCGAGCCCTGCCCGGAGCCCTGGAAGTAGACGGGCGTGTCGGTGAGCTTCTTGGCGATGGACTCCTTGGAGATAACCACGGCCGCTGCACCATCGGAGATGGGCGAGCAGTTAAGGAGCCTGATCGGGTCGGACACCAGCGCTGACTTCAGCACCTTCTCGATGGAGAGGGGGAACCGGAACTGCGCATTAGGGTTGAGCACCCCATTGTCGTGGTTCTTCACCGCGACCGCGGCCATCTGCTCCTCGGTAGTGCCGAACTCGTGCATGTGCCGTCGCGCCAGCATGGCGTAGAGGGCGGGGAACGTCACGCCGAAGTACGCCTCCCAATCACCGTCGGCGGCCATGGCAAGGCCGCTGGTGACGTTCTCTGGGGGCAGGTCGGTCATCTTCTCCACGCCCACGCACAGCACGGTGTCGTACGCGCCAGCGAGGATCGAGAGGTGGCCCATGCGCGCGGCCAGGCCGCCGGAGGCGCACGCGGCCTCGACCCTCGTCGAGGGCTTGGGGGCCAGGTGCAGTTCGCGGGAGATCAGGGAGGCCAGGTGCTCCTGACCGTTGAAGTACCCTCCCGCCATGTTGCCGATGAACAGGGCGTCCACGTCCTTGGGGCCGATGCCGGCATTCTTCATGGCCTTGCGTCCGGCCTCCACGGCAAGCTCCCTCAAAGAGAGGTTCCAGTGCTCGCCGAAGCTGGTCATGGCACCGTCCACGACTGCGACTCGTTCCATCTTCAGTCCTCCATCATCAGGAGCTTCCCACGGTTCTTGGTGTACATACCATAGGAGACATACTCCTTGTTGTCTATGTAGCTGCGCACCGTCGGTGCGAGATCGCGCTTCGCTTCGATGCCGTCGAGCACTTCAATGGAGAAGGCGTCGCTTCCGGCACCCGAGCCGAAGCTGGTGACAAGGATGCGGTCGCCGGGCTTGGCGACGTCGAGCACCGCGGCAAGCCCCAGGATCGAGGCGCCTGAGTAGGTGTTGCCGATCTCGCCCACGAGGATACCGGGCGCGATCTGCTCCTTGGTGAATCCGAGCATCTTGGCCACGTTCCGGGGGAACTTGCCGTTGGGCTGGTGGAACACCGCATAGTCGAAGTCCTTGGGTCCCACGTCGAGGTCCTCGAACAGGCCCTGGGTGGCGGATACTATGTGGTTGAAGTACGCGGGTTTTCCCGTGAACCGGAACCCGTGCCGCGGGTATGGCACGTTCTCCCGGCGCCAGAAGTCGGGAGTGTCGGTGGTGTACGAGTGGACGCCATGGAACTTGGCGATGGTGTTCTTGTTGACCTTGCCGATGATGAACATTGCGCCACCGGAGGCGGCTGTGTACTCAAGGGGGTCGCCGGGCGCGCCCTGTGCCGTATCGGCACCGCCGCCCAGACCGTACTCGATCATACCCGAGCCCACCAGGCCGATGCATGTCTGGATCGCGGCCGTACCGGCCTTGCACGCGAACTGGTAGTCCGCGGAGGTGAGGTCCGGGGTGGCCCCCACGGCCTCGGCCACGATCGTCCCGCTGGGTTTCACCGCGTACGGATGGGACTCGCTTCCCACGAACACGGCACCGATGAGCGTCGGGTCGATACCCGCCCGCGCCATCGCGTTCCTTGACGCCTCCACGGAGATGGTGACAGTGTCCTCGTCGGAGTCGGCGACCGCCTTCTCCTTCACGAGGAGGCCCTTTGAGAGCACATTGGAATCCTGGCCCCACACCGCGGCGATCGAATCTACCGTGATGCGGGAGCGCGGGATATAGATGCCATAACCTTCGATTCCTACGTTCAAATCGATCCGCCTCTTGTTGATGATATCCTAGACGTTCTCGAGCGACAGGTCGCATATCTGGACCTTCTCTGCCAAGAACCGCTCCTGGATGGCACACTTCACGTCATCATCGATCCACAGGGCCGCAGTATCGAGGTCCTCGCGTGCGTTTTCGATGTACGCCTCGATGATGAGCTTAATGGCCATGTCTGTGAGGGGAGTACGTTGCTTTTTATCTTTATCCCGTGCTTAAAAGACGGTACCATGGCGTTGAGCGAGTCCCTGGCCCGGCGGTTACACCCTGACGTGTTCAAGGCATTGGAGCAGTCCAGTTCAAAGGCTGAGGAGCTGGAGACAGAGCTTGCCGCCGCGAAAGAGGAGGGCGGACGTCTCTCCGAGCGCGTGGCGGACCTGGAGGGACAGGTCGCGACGCTCACGATGGAGATGAACGGCGTCGCAGTCTACGTCTGGCGCTCATCCGACCTCAACGAGGTGGACCGCATCATCCTCTCCAAGATCCATGCTGCGGGGGGCACGCTCCACACGGGCGAGATCCTGCGCGACATAGCCGCCACCAAGTCACTCACTCTGGGGACGCTGGACAAGCTCTTCAGGCTGGGGTTGCTGTCCGAGAAGGAAGAGGACGCCAAGCTCTCGCCCTGGGCCAAGCGCCTCATGGACCTCTCCGCCGACTACCGCGCAGCCGTGGGCACCGGTGTGGGCGGGAAGGAACAGGACGAGGCCGCTGAGGACGAGGATGGGACGGACGAGAAGCCGGAGGAAGAACCGACCATCACCGTTCCCGGCGCCTAGCACGGCGTCGTTCTACCGTCGGCACCGGCCGCTGGAGAAGTACATGTGCTCGCTCTGCTCCGTAAGCTCCTTCTTCGTGGCCAGGTCGTAGAGGTTACGTGTCTTCTGGAGAGCCGCGATGGCGTCGTTGCTGAAACACTTGCCATCGTCCCAGCCCCACCCACGCATGACACAGCAGGCGCACTTCAGGCCCTCGTCCTCGGAGAGCTTGTAGCAGTCACCCCACTTGCTGTACCCGTTGTCGAGGTGCACGTACAGGGTCTTGGGATTGCCCAGGACGTTCAGGTCCTTCTTCTCGAGGCACCATTCCTGCTGTCCGGAGCGTTCGAGGATCTGGTAGCACTTGTCGCACGAGGTCGATACGTCGAGGCCCATGCTCTTCACACCCTTGCAGACCTCGTTCTCCACGTTGTGGAGGCAGCCTGCCAAAAGGATGGTGGCGAGCCCCAGGAGCACGAGCAGCATCTTACGTTCTACCATGTCAGATCCACGTCCGGGCCTTTCATATACTATCTGTACACTGCATTTGAAATAGATTGCCCCTTGTCGAACGTTTCGGCCCACCGCAACCTTAATATACCCCCTCGCCCGCTCGACCTCTCCAATGCCCGTTATATGTGTCGGTGGAGTCGCCGGCGTTGGCAAGAGCACGATCATCGACGAGGCACGGGACCGGCTCGAGGCCGACGGGTACAACGTCTACAGCGTGGGCTCTTTCATGTTCGAGGAGGCGGAGCGAAGGGGACTGGTGGAGGACCGGGACCAGATGCGCTTTCTGGACGAGGGCGTCCAGGACCAGTTGAAGGACTACGCCGTGGACCAGCTCATCGAACGGTCGGCGGAGGGCGAGAACATCGTGCTCGACTCGCACTATGTCATCCCGACGCCCGACGGGTACCTGTCGGGACTGCCTGACGAGGACCTGGAACGTATCGGCGTGGACGCCTACGTGCTCCTGTGCGCGGACCCCCAAGTGATCTCCGAGCGGCGGGTGAGCGATCCCTCCCGCCAGCGGGACATGGACCCCCTCGACGAGATCGAACGGGACCTGTACAACGAGAGCGAGAAGGCGCACGAGGTCGCTGCGAAGACCCACGTCCCGCTCTACGTCATCGATACCACGCACGACGATCCGAGCGGGTACGGCGAGCGGTTATCTGCGGTCATCGACGACATCGGCGGGCGGACCGGGTACGACGCCGGTGGAACGGACGCCTACGCCCTGTCCTGACCGGGCCTACTACCTGACCCCGTCGTTCAACGATATATACCAAAGGGGGGTGGCTTGCCAGTATCCGAGTTTGCCTCTTACCTATCGGATCTGGTTTCCCTCCGGGAAACAAGGTCTTCATACCACGCCTGAAGGAGGTGGATTTTCTAACTCAAACCCTTTATAATATTACCATCGGTCCCTGTGCACCATGGCCCTCTCGCCGCTCTACCGGGCCCTGGCAGAGCTGGTGCGCATCCCCAGCGTGTCGGGCGATGAGGGGGCGATCGCCGATTATGTCTGTGTCCGGCTCAAGGACGCAGGAGCAGTCTTCGAGCGCGACGCTGACAACAACGTCATCGCCTTCCTGGGTCCCGATGGGGACGACCCGCTCTGCCTGTGCGGCCACTTGGACACGGTGCCCGCAGGGAAGGGCTGGGACCACGACCCTCTCGAACCGCGTTTGGCCGACGGCGTGATGACCGGACTGGGTGTCTCGGACATGAAGAGCGGGCTGGCACTGATGCTCGATGCCGTCACTTGGGACCTGGAGGTGCCCGTTGTGCTGGCCTTCATCACCAACGAGGAGGAGGGGACCCACGAGGGAAGCGACGGCGTCACACCGTTCCTGGCGCGGTACCGGCCGCGGGCCGCCGTTGTGCTGGAGCCCACCGTCGTGGATGGTCGTCTCCTTGTCGAGGCGGGGTGCCAGGGCGACCTGGTGGCACGGTACGTGTTCGAGGGACGTGCTGCTCATTCGTCCCGGCCCGAGCTTGGCGACAACGCCATCACCAAGGCCGCCCGGCTCATGGCCGATGTGGAACACCGCGCTAACGGGCTGCGGCCCATTCCCCTGCACTCCGGGATGACCGTGGATCCCTCGCTCGCGGTGACCATCGTCGACGCCGGCATC
>MPMB02061276.1_pt1 | contig 16699 bp, 12 predicted proteins | sample 1617371 | NCBI WGS metagenome assembly MPMB02 (sample SAMN05944808, study PRJNA350692) | marine metagenome | biome: marine; feature: ODZ; material: water; isolation source: 300 m water sample filtered on 0.2 um supor filter | place: Pacific Ocean | collected 2012-04-08 | depth 300m m
CCCTGTTCATTGAGTGTCAATGTAAGTCGAAATGAGTAGACCTGTTGTCAAAATTGCACCGAAATTGCACCGAAATTGCACCAGAGAAACCTCGGCTAAATGTGCTGCCTCCCCTGCCCCGATTGGCACTGGGTACAGGTTCAGCTAACAGAGCATCCCCTGCTCGCGCCCACAGACCATTACAGGCGCTCCTGAGGTGTATGCTGCTGCGCTATACGCATTTCCGTATGCAATAGGTTGTGTTTAGAGCGGCGTTAAACGCTACTACATCTTAAGGCGACTGGGTATTCCCCGCCGGTTGATGACCGGCAGGGAAGAGGGAATTCAGGTGAGATGGTTTAGTCGGTGTAAATTCTGGATCGTTTATGTTTTGTGTATACTTGTGTAACGGTCATCGACATGGCTAATACTCAGGATGTGTTCTGAGTGAAATGAAAGGTTTTAACTGAGGGCCGCTGCGCAAGTTCTTTGACCAGCGTCAGCAGAGGGGTTTCCATGAGTGGGTAGTCGGTTGAAATTGGGCCCGCTGCCTTGAGCGCGTCATACTGTGTTTCATCATAGAAAGCCGCGAGCAAGAGATCGTCATCGGATGTGAACGGACCTCGATTTTTTCGCAGTGCCTTGAGTGCTGGCTCGACCAGAGCGCCAGGACGTTCGGTAATCAGCTCTGCGCCCCTTGTAATACGGTCGTACAGGTTGGGATCAATTTCACCCGCAATCTCGCCATAACCGCCCCGCACATAGAGTCGGACCTCATCCGGAACGGTACTGAACCGCTCTCTGCCCTGGTCCATTGCCATGACATTGAGCACCGACTGGGTAACGATATATTGCGCAAAAGGGCTGACTACAATCGGATAACCCAGATCGGCACGTACTCGGCCTGCCTCTTCGAGAATTTCTTCGATTCGATTTTCCAGGCCAATGCCTTCAAGCTGAAAGCGGAGGTTCGAGATCATGCCGCCAGCCACCTGATGGTGGAAATGAAACTCGTCGTATTCGACCGGCGACCCGACCGGCTTGTCTTCGCGCTCGGCGATATAGGCCAGACGCTCGGCAATCTCTTCGATCGGTTCCAGATCGAGATCGACCTCATAATTCCGACGCCGACAATTCCTGACAAACAGTTCTGTCGGCGGATGGGAAGCGCCATTGGCTAACGTCGATGTCGCGGTATGGACCACATTGACTCCGTATTGAACCGACTGCAACGCAACATAGGGCGCCAGCCCCGAAAGGCAATGCGTATGCAGTTGCAGCGGTATATCACCGCTCACCGCCCTGATCGCAGGCACCAGCGTGGCAATACACTCCGGAGTGAGAAGACCACTGGGGTCCTTGATGAAAATTCCATCGATGCCGATCTTAACCAGTTCCCGGGCCTTTCTTGCGTAGTAGTCATCGGTATGCACTGGGCTATGCGAGTAGACCAGTCCAGCTACCGTATAGATACCGAGATCGCGCGCCGCCCGAATCGGGATCTCCAGATTACGAATATCGTTCAGCGCATCATAAACCGTGTGATAACGCATGCCGTTGGCGGCAAATCGCTGCGCCGCCAGTTCGACTACATCGTCGGCGAAAAACTCGAAAGTAAACAGGCTTTGCCCGCGAGTGTGGATAATCAGTGGCGTTTTTTCGACCCAGCCATTGAGAATGCGCATGCGCTCCCAGGGATCTTCTCGAAGATAGCGCACACAGACATCGAACACGGCGCCCCCGACAAGGTCGATCGCTTCGAACCCGGCGCGGTCGAGCCTCGGAATGATATCTTTCATCATTGCAGTTGTCATGCGCGTGGCCCAAAGGCACTGGTGGGCGTCACGCAAGGTAACATCTATCAGGCGAACAGGTTTCAAGATGACGATTCTCCTTCGGGGTTACCCGACCATTCGGTTTCGATCCATCGGGTGTGAACCGCATTTCCAATAAACGCCTCGTCGTCAACGAGCATGCGGTGAAAATCAATTGTGGTAGCAATGCCTTCACAATCGAATCGCTTCAGTGCGTCGCGCGCTTTGAGCAGTGCATTTTCCCGCGAGCTTCCGTGGACGATCAGTTTGGCGAGCATAGAATCGTAAAATGGCGATATGCGCTGGCCCTCGAATACGGCGCTGTCGAGACGAATCCCGCTTCCTATCGGTGGCCGCCATCGGTTCAAGATACCGGGTGTCGGTTGAAAATTACGTCTACAGTCCTCGGCATTGATCCTGAACTCGATGGCATGCCCTCCTGGCTGGCTACTTGCGTCGTAATCCGGCAGCGGTTTTCCTGCTGCGATATCGAATTGCGCTCGTACTAGGTCGATCCCGGATCGCATTTCTGTTACCGGGTGTTCGACCTGAATTCGAGTATTCATTTCGATGAAAAAGAACTCGCCTGTTTCCACCGAGAGAATGAACTCAACCGTGCCCGCTCCCTCGTAACGGATTCCCCGTGCCAGTTTTGCGGCAACGGCAAGCAGGTCTCGGCGCAGGTCCGGACTGACCACGGGTGACGGCGATTCTTCAATCAGTTTCTGGTGACGCCTTTGCACACTGCAATCGCGTTCATCGAAAACGACCGCGCCACCTTTGCCGTCACCTAGTACCTGGACCTCGATATGACGGACGGTAGCAAAGAAACGCTCCATGTATACCGCGCCATCGGCAAAAGCGGCCTCTGCTTCACGCGTCGCCTGGCCAAAAGCAGCAGCGAATTGCGATAATTCGTCAACCACCCGAATGCCCCTGCCACCGCCGCCGGATCTCGCCTTCAGAAGCATGGGAAAACCGATTCCTTCGGTTGCTTTGAGAGCAGTCTCAACCTCGAGGTAAGCATCATCCGAACCGGGAACAACAGGTACTCCCTGCGCCAGCGATATTTCTCGAGCCTTTGACTTGTTACCCATGACACTAATTGTCTCGATAGATGGACCAATGAACTTGATGCCGTGCTGTGCACATTTATCCGCAAAGTCGGCGTTTTCGGCCAAAAAGCCATAACCCGGGTAAACCGCATCACAGCCTGTTGCAATGGCGACGTGAATCAGCGGGGCAATCGCCAAATAACTGTTCTGCGCCGGCGGAGATCCGATACACACTGCCCGATCGGCAGCCCAGACGTGCGGAGAAACCGCATCGGCTGTGGAATAAACGGCAACCGCTTGGAGGCCAAGACGGTGGCAAACGTGGATCGCTCGCAGTGCAATCTCACCTCGATTGGCGATCAGAACACGCTTGAAACCCAACATTTTAGTCTTCTGGGACACTCTGATGCTCGGAATTCAGAAAATTTGAAATTTTTAAGAGTCTCATTAAACAAGACGATTGATTTTGTATATCGAGACTGGCATAGTGTAAGACTGATAACGGTATTGTCAAGTTTTCCTGAAACAGAATTTATTTATGATTGATAAGACTAAGAAATTTTCAGTCGTCGAAACCTTATCCGAGCTTGAGTCTGAATCTGGATTGACTGCTGATACTGAACGCTGCGAACAACTGGCTGGGTTGGGCGTTACGGGAAAGGCCTTTTCCGTGCTCGAAGTAGTGTCCCAGAATCCTGAAGCGACCAAGATGGCCGAAATCATCCACGGGACAGGAATGACCAAACCAACTGCGCATCGAGTTGTCAACATGCTGCTCGACATGGGATTTCTGGAGCGTGATGGTCTCGACAACGGTTTTGTCGAGGGTGCCGGGCTTGTGGATCTGGCGCATCGAACACTCGCGGCGGCGGCTCCAAGGTCGCTACGCCATTCGATTTTAGAGGGTATTTCCGAGCAGGTTGGTGAAACCGTTAACTATGGTGTGCTCAACGGTAGCGAGGTGATTTACCTTGACCGGGTCGAGGCTAAATGGCCATTGGGACTCCGATTCGATGCGGGAAGTCGCGTTCCCGCCCACTGCACTTCAATTGGCAAGTTGCTGCTGAGTCGCATGTCTGATTCCGACCTGCGCGCATTGATCGAATCCATGCCCAGGCCCGCGTACACTACCAATACCATCACCGACGTCAAACCACTACTGTCAGTGCTCGAAAACATCCGTCGGGATGGCATCGGCGCTGACGATCAGGAGTTCATGCACGGGGTCGTCTGCGTCTCGGTTCCCGTGGTAGATGAAGACGGACGCTGTTTCGGCGGCATCGCGATATCCGCACCGGAGGCTCGCATGACATTGCACCAGATGTTGACCCATGTCCCGCAAATGAGGAAAGCAGCTGAAAGCCTGGCCGCAGCCTATCGACGCAGTTCAAGCCGCTAAATATCGAGGAGGAATTTATGTCGCTGAGCTACAAAGAAGTCGCCGAGATTTTGAAGATAATCGACGCCTCCTCTTGCGAAGAAGTAGTGCTCGAACTTGAGAATACACGACTGGTCATCCGCCGGGGTGGCACGTCGGACGAAACCAAAAGCCTGACGCCTAAAGCAGAGAGCGCCACCCCCACACTGAAAAAACAAACCCACTCAACGCCGAGTAAGATTGCCACGAAGGATTCCTTTTCGAGTAGCGATGATAGCGGCATAACTGTTAAGTCGCCCATTACCGGAACTTTTTATAGCCGTCCAACACCTGATGAGGCATCTTTTGTAAGCCAAGGCGCAAAGGTCACCTCAGGTGACACACTTTGCCTGATCGAGGTGATGAAACTCTACACCACTATTGAGGCAACTGCGGACGGGGTCATCGAGTCCGTCCTGGTGGAAGACGGGAATCTTGTCGAATTCGGTCAACCACTGTTCGTCATTAGCAGTCATGGCTCGTAAACCCGAACCCGTAACGGACCCGCTGTTTGACGTCGGCGGCAAAACCTATTTAATTGCCGGTGCGGGCGGCGGATTAGGCGGTGTGATGGCCGAAGCACTTCATGAACGTGGCGCAAAGTTAGTTCTGTTCGATACTGATGAGACTGCGCTCGAGCGGGTTGGCGAGGCAATTCCTGATGCGCTGGCCCGGGTAGCCGATGTGAACAACCAAGCCGCCCTCGCTGAAATGGTACAACTCACACGGGACCGGTTTGGCAATATCGATGGCGCAATCAACGCGGCCGGTCTGTTGCCTATGGCCGCCGCCACCACCTTCGACGAAGCCATGTTTCGTGAATGTATCGATGTCAACCTGACCGCGGCCTTCCTGTTTTCCAGAACCGTGGCCGAACAAATGCAGGATTCGGGCGGGCGAATCGTTCATATTGCATCGGTATCCAGTTTTGTCGCCAACCCTGGGTATGCGGCCTATGCAGGCTCCAAGGCCGGCCTTGCACAGATGGTTCGGGTGCTGGCGCGTGAGTGGGCGCCGAAGAACATCCTCATTAATGCCATAGGCCCTGCGCTGACCGAGACCCCGCTGACAAGAGATTACCTGTCAGACCCAGGCTTTCGCAGTGGAGCGATAGCGGCAATTCCCATGGGACGACTGGGCGAGGCCGACGACCTGATCGGAACTCTATTATTACTGCTTTCTCCGGGGGGAGGCTTTATTACAGGTCAGACCATCTATGTAGACGGGGGTAGAACATTAGTGTGACGACGTTCCTCGAAGGAAAAACTGCACTGGTTACCGGATCAACCAGTGGGATCGGTTTCGAAATCGCTCGTCAATTGGCCCAGGCTGGTTGCGGGTTGATGCTCAATGGAGTCGAAAAACCTTCTGTGGTCGAAAATGCAATCGCCGATTTGCGCAACACGGGTGTGGATGAAGTATCTTTCAGCGATGCCGACCTTACCGACCCAGTTCAGGTGGAGCGACTGGCTGCAGATGCTTTGGACCGCTTCGGCGTCATTGATATTCTGGTTAACAATGCCGGCATACAACATGTTGCCCCGATCGAAACATTTACCGACGATAACTGGGACCGCATCATCGAGATTAACTTGTCGGCACCATTCCGGCTCATCCGAAAGATCTTGCCGGTGATGCGCACCAGTGGCTGGGGTAGGGTGATCAACATTGCCTCCGTTCACGGATTGGTTGCCAGTCGGCACAAATCAGCCTACGCAGCGGCCAAGCATGGACTAGTCGGCCTGACTAAAACGGTCGCACTGGAAACGGCAGTCGAACCGATCACATGCAACGCCCTGTGTCCAGGATATGTTCGAACAGCGCTGATGGAATCGCAGATTACATCCAAAGCCCGGGCCGAACGCATCAACACTGAGGAGGCGGCAGAATTGATTCTCTTAGAAAAGCAGCCCTCGCTGAGTTTCGTTTCGCCGGCCGATATCGGCTCCATGGTTACATTCCTGTGCTCCGAAGCAGGTGATCAGATAACGGGGGCAGCCCTTACCATCGATGGTGGCTGGTCCGCGCAATAGAGTATTTACTAATTGTTAATGAACGAGATTCGTTGTGAATGACACCCTAACCCTGGCCATGGGTATAGAAGATATAGACGCCCCCATTTTTTCACGTACACCTACCAGAATTACGTTTAGACCTAGATCGGCCTCCTAGTGTTATTGGTAGATGTTGTAATCAATAAAATGGTATTCTTGATGACTCGATCATGCGACTGCATGATTGTCTTATGTCATAAAACAATTATTTAAGGAGAAAGCCTCATGTCGAATAGAAAGTTGATGCGGTCGTTACTCACGGTAGTTGTTGCTGTCTTGACTTTGGCTAGCACGGTTCAGACCAGGGCTGCAGATGCAATCCCAGTCCTGTTGTGTCCATTCGGATGCGGTCCGATGGCCGGGGACACAATATTGATGAATCAGATGATCAAATCGGGGGCTGACATAATTCTGTTGCCTCAGGAAAGCCCGGGTTATATGTACAACATTCGCGAAATGGGTCGTAACAAAAATAAGTGGAAAAACTTCATCTTCAAGACAGAAGATGTGTTGATTCAGATCGCTTATGCTGGCGGGAGTAAAGAAGTCAAAGAGTTTCTCCCCGAGGAAATAAAGATACCTTGGAAGTTGCTTTATGGTGAAGCCTTCTGGGGGCAAGGGAAGTTTCTTGTAACCTATGATTGCAGTCTAAAGAGAGCCTCTGACCTTAAGGGCAAACGAATTTCATTAGGTCTACGCGGGCAATCTGACTGGGGAGTGTTTTCCCGCTTGTGGTTAGAGATTATCCACGGAATTACACCTGAAAATAGCGATATTCGGCACATGACGCCGGGCCAATTGACTCAACAGTTGATCGATGGAGCAACTGATGCGTCTGTGACACCGATCGGTACAGAACCATCCTTGACGAAATTCCTAATACCCGGCCCAGTCCGTCAACTCGAAGCGACGGGCAAGAAGATGTGTTATTTGGGCGCTACGAAAGAAGATATTGATAAATTAAATGAAAGAATGGGGGCCACCTGGCAACACGTCAATCTGCCGGCGAATACCCTGCCTCATCAGGACGAACCATTGGGCATTGGTGTTAACAAGGGATTTGCTGCTGTCCACGAAAGTTTCGACGAAGAGAGAGCTTATAAAGTTGTGAAAAGTGTCATTGAAATCGGCCCAGAGATGGTTGAACTTCATGCACTTTGGCGAATTTGGTCTACGGAACTGATGACCTGTGGATTGTCAGAACAGAACACGCACCCTGGTGCGATCCGTGCCTATAAGGAAAAAGGTATATGGGATCTGAGGAATAAGTGTGATCCTATGACTTATCCCGAATAATCCAATTCAATCCAGGCATCTCGAATAGATTGGGATGCCTGGATTTTTTTTTGCATTACAAAGAACCGACTAATGGGTTTACAACAAATACGTAACGGCTTGCATGCCCTATTTGTCACCGTGGGTTTGTTGTTAACTGTTTATATCGCAGCGTCGGCATTTGGCTATGTGAAGAACTCTTCGGTTCATTATTCGGTTTTCATTTTGGGCTCGTGCATCATGGCGAGTCTGCTCGCCTTGAGAGACCTTTCAGATGAGCGAATAAACAATAACCAGAAAAGTTTCTTCTACCTCAGATCTGCCGTTATCGTGATCGCTGCAATCGGTAGTGTATTTTCGATGGGTTACATCACGTTGAATGCCATTGAACTTGAGCGAAGCCAACCATTTTTCAACGACACAGATCTTGTGATTGGTTGGATCATGATGATTTCGATTCTTGCATTGACCTTAATTCATTGGGGATGGTTGCTGACCAGTGTGATCGCTCTGGCCATATTGTACTTTTTTATTGGACATACTTTTACCAATCCTCTGTTCATGACGCCAAAGTACGACCATGGCTTCATCATGAACTACATCGGATTGGGTACCAACCAGGGCTTTTACTATCTCGCTCAAATCGCCTCCGATCAGATTTATTTTCTTATTATCTATGCGGCTGTCCTTCTTGGGGTCGGGATGCTCAATATGGTGCTGGAAATTGGCAAGGTCACTGGCCGGCACCTACCGGGAGGCGCAGCTGGACCAGCCGTACTGGGGTCAGGAATTGTGTCCTCAATCATGGGGCAGGCAGTTTCAAACGTCGTACTCACAGGACGCCTTACGATTCCAATGATGAAGAAGTATGGTTATTCAGCTTCCATGGCGGGATCGATCGAAGCCACGGCATCGACAGCCGGGCAAATTATGCCTCCTGTGATGGGTTTGGCGGCGTTTATTATTGCGTCGTTTGTTAACCGACCGTATATCGAAGTCGCTTTGATGGCGTTGATTCCCGGTTTGTTGTACATAGTTGGCGTCTCCTTCTCAGTCGGGATTTTCGCCCGTAAGCATCGATTGCCCAGGTTGGTGGAGAAGGTTGAGTGGGAAATGATCTGGCGGCTTTTGCCAACTTTTCTTGTTTCTTTTGGGATCGTGTTGTGGTTTTTGCTTGGTTACCGTTCGCCAGCCATTGCTGGCCTATGGGGAATCATCTCTGCGCTGGTCATGTCGTGGTTACAGGGCAAATACCGACCGAGCTACGCGTCATTAAAGGCGGCATTGAATGACGGGTTGTTCCTTGTTTCCATTATGTCATTGCTGTTGATCGCGATCGGCCCGCTGGGTCAGGTAATGATTACAACGAATCTGTCCGGAAAACTCGGGGCTATGTTGATCCACTATCTCCCAGATACTCAGATACTATTGTTACTGGGCACCATGGTGGTCAGTCTAGTTCTGGGCATGGGCATGCCTACACCTGTCGCCTATATCATCGTTGCACTCGCCTTGGTGCCCTTTATGCAACAGATCGGTATTCCGCAGCTGCAAGCCCATTTCTTTGTCTTTTATTTTGCGGTGTTTTCAACATTAACACCGCCGGTGGCCGTCAGTGTATTGGCTGCAGCCAAGTTGAGTGGTGCAAAATTTTTCGCAACTGCTGTGGATTCGATGAAGATTGCCTGTACAACATTCATCATTCCATTTGCTTTTGTATTCCGGCCGGAACTAATGAGTTTCCCAGACGTGACGGCTGTAACATTAGCGACAGTAGTTCTGGTTCTTCTTATGCAGCTTACAATTTCAGCAGCTAACTATGGGTATTTTCTAAAAGACCTTGTCATGGTCGAGAGAATCTTGCTGTGGACTGCATTTGTTAGCCTATTTGCATATCTTACCGATCTTGGTGATCTATGGTTGTGGTTGGGAGTTGGAATCGTGGCATTGCAATTTACTTATGGAATACTACGCAGATTTTAGGATCGTGGTATTCGACTTAATTGATCTGAACCATTGAAGAAAACTGCTAGGTGACGATTCGAAACAGAGGCTGGCCATTTTCTACGAGTTGACCGCCTTCTGCCAGAATCGCCTCAACTGTACCGGCTTGTCGGCACTCGACTGGCGGTCTAACAAATCTTTATCTACAGGATTAAGCCAATGACACTGGCAAACGAACTTGCTTACTGTTCCCTGACCGAACTGACCCGGAAGATCAGCCAGCGCGAGCTTTCTCCGGTCGAGGTCATCAACGCATTCATCGATCGCGTCGAGGCCCGCAACCCCAGTCTGAACGCGTTCGTCTGCCAGGATTTCGAGCGAGCCCGGGAAGAGGCCCAGATCGCCGAGAAGCAGTTGATGGCCGGCGATGCACTCGGCCCACTGCACGGCATCCCGGTCGCTATCAAGGATCTTTTCAGTTCCAAGCCCGGCACACCGATGACCATGGGTGGCGTGCGTGCCCTCAAAGACAATATCACCCAACATCGCTGCATATTCACCGAAAGGATCGAGCAGGCTGGCGCCATCGTCATTGGCAAGACCAACAGCCCTGTCATGGGCTTTCGCGGCACGTGCGACAATTACCTGTTTGGACCGAGTCAGAATCCCTTCTGTCCCACCAAGAACACCGGGGGCTCCTCGGGGGGTGCCGCTGCTGCGGTTGCTGACGGTATGCTGCCGCTCGCCGAAGGCACCGACGGTGGCGGGTCGATCCGCATTCCGGCGTCCTGGTGCGGGGTCTACGGCTACAAAGCAGCCTACGGGCGCATTCCTTCACTGAGCCGGCCCAATGCGTTTGCCAGCGACACCCCTTTCTCGTTCTCAGGCCCGATCACACGGACCGTCGAGGACGCCGCATTGGCACTCAACGCCCTCGCTGGGTACCACCCGCGCGACCCATACAGCATCGATGACGATACTGATTTCCTGCCGGCAGTCACGCGATCGATCCGGGATTGGAAAATCGCCTACAGCCCGGATCTAGACGTCTTCCCGGTCGATCCGCGGGTCAGCAAGGTCGTCGAGGCCCAGGTTAAGGCCTTCGAAGAGGAAGGGGCGAACATCGAGGAGGTCAAGATAGGAATCGGGCGGCCGCAACAGGAACTGAGCGACCTGTGGTGCCGGCTGATCATTCCCCGCAACATCACGACCTTGGAAGCAGTGAAAGTCAGCGGCCCGGACCTGCTGGGCGAACACCATCATGATTTTCCAGCGGAGTACCTGCGCTGGATCAGAGTTGGTCAGCACCTGAGCGCCGTGGACTTCTACAAGGACCAGGAGATCAGGACAGAGATCTACGACGCCATTCAGTCAGTTCTGAATGACTATGACCTTCTGGTGACACCTACGCTGGCCTGCCTGCCCGTGGACAACTCCAACGACGGCAACACACTGGGACCCAGCGAGATCAACGGAGAACCGGTCGACCCGCTGATCGGCTGGTGCCTGACCTACCTGTTCAACTTCACTGGACACCCCGCAGCCTCGATACCGGCCGGATTGAGTGAAGATGGTCTGCCGGTGGGCATGCAGATCATCGGCCGTCGCTATGCCGATGCTGACGTACTTGCCGCAAGCGCTGCTTTCGAACGCCTGCGACCCTGGCAGGAGAGCTATCGGCAGTGTACAGAACGGGTTTTCTGAGTTAACGCGCAGGCCCTTACAGCGGTGTACTCCGGATCGATCTTCTAATGAGCGGCCGTCTGCAGGGGAAAAGAGCGTTGATTACCGGCACGTCCAGCGGTATCGGCCGTGCTGCCGCGCGCCTTTTTGCCGCCAAAGGCGTTCAACTGACTTTTTGTGATCGACAGGCCACCGAAAATCAGAAGCTCGCCGACGAGATCGTGTCAGGTGGCGGTATTGCCCAGGCAATTCAAACTGATGTCGGCGATCTGGATGCGATGCAGGTAACGCTGGCGTGCGCAGTGGAGTCCCACGGGAGTATAGGAAGGATAAACGCCCTTTTCACCTAAGTCCAACAGCCGATGACTGCTGTCGAATCGCCCGGCAACTGTGTAATACCGCCCCGAATCCGGCCGCTATGGAGCCAGCGACGCTGAAATCCAGCCCCCTTCTTGCAACCATCGACCCCCTGCCGGCATCGCGGCACGCAGAATCCCTGCCACGGTGGTGCGAGCGCAGCATCCTGGATAAAGCGCCTGTGCTGGCGCATCAGTGTCCCCTTTGCTCTCAGACCTGTTTTACCCCCGCCCGATAATTTTCGGGGAAAGATTTTGCGCGCGACTGCGCCGTTTCCTATCCGGTAACGACCGTTTGTTTATACCGGGAATATGGACACTTTATCTGCGGTTTCGTAGTCAGGCTTGTGGGGGTATGCCGGGGGATCTGGACAGGTAAAAGCAACAAAGTGCGCGACCAGAAACTATAAGAGAACAACAACTTAGATGGTGCCCGGGGCCGGAGTCGAACCGGCACAGCCGTAAGGCCGAGGGATTTTAAGTCCCTTGCGTCTACCAGTTTCGCCACCCGGGCAATCTATCGGCACTGTAGTAGCAGTGTTTATAGCGTAGTTAGACGAATGTCCGTCGGCATATTGGTTTTAGTTGTGACAAATTCTCAAAAACAGATACCAATATGGAGTGTCGCTTCAGATTCATGGGTGAATTCTAACCTGTCTGGCGACAACATTTTGATTACCGATTCGCGTCTGAAGATTGAGACGCCCTATTGGCGCTGGCTCTGGCGCTCTGGCTGGGTCAGACAATGTCTTAACTAATTTTAATGAAACACGTAATGGTATATTGGAGAGCCATAATCTCGACTACGTTTCATATAGCGCAGGACAGGATGAAGAATTTCTTGCGATCATTTGACATGCAATGACAACCAATTCAAGTTTGATTAAAACAACCTGCCCCAGGGACTGCTACGACGGTTGCGGCATCTTAGTAGACCAAGAGGATGGGAAAGTCATTAAGGTTAAAGGGAGCCGAGAGCACCCGTCCAACCGAGGAGCGCTCTGTCCTAAATGCGCCATTAGTTATAACGGCGTTTGGCTTGATGAAACCACACGCTTGCTATACCCCCTAAAACGTACCGGGCCTAAAGGCTCCGGTGAGTTCAAACGAATTTCCTGGGATTTGGCACTCAAGGAGATAGCGGAACAGTTAACTGACACGGTCCACCAGTACGGCCCTGAAAAGATCTTCCATACTCATTACACTGGGACCTGCTCGGTGATTGCTGGGAGTTTCCCAAGCCGTTTCTTTACCCACCTTGGTGCTACCGAGGTCGACCCGGATACGGTTTGTAATGCCGCGGGGCATACGGCTCTGAACTATGTTTTCGGAGACTCCGTGACAGGCTTTGACCCGCGGACAGCAAAAGACAGTGCCTGCATTATGGTCTGGGGGGCCAACCCTTCACATTGCGGACCCCATGTAAACCAGAACTGGCTGTTTGGCCAGAGCGCGAAAGTTATCGTCATCGACCCTGTAAGGACCGAAACGGCCGCAGCAGCTGATCTGCACCTGCAACTTCGGCCCGGCACCGATGCCGCCCTTGCCTACTCAATTGCTCACATTATCCAACGTGAAGGCCTTGTGGATGCAGAGTACGTCCGCGGCCATGTCAAAGGGTACGCGGAGGTGCTGCCATTGATCAAAGCTTGCACCCCCCAATGGGGCGAAAGAGCAACTGGTGTTCCAGCAGCGCTCATCGAAGCGGCCGCACGTTCCTACGCAAAAGGACCCTCACTGCTCTGGCTTGGGCAAGGGCTTCAGCGCCAGCCGCAAGGGGGTAACGTGTTTCGGTGCTGCGCCATGCTACCGGCCCTGACCGGCAACATCGGTAAACCGGGCACGGGTTTTTATTACCTCAACGATACTCTCGCTATAGCTGGACGGGCTGGAGCGGCGCCTATCTATCGCAAGCCGGAACCGCAAAGCCAATCAAATACCGCTAGCCAGATGGATATGCCTGGCTTGTTACAGGATTCTTCGGCGATCCGTTCTTTGTTAGTTTGGAACTGTAATCCGCTTGCCTCCAATCCGGATCAGACTTCGACCCGCAAGGGCCTTGCCCGCGAAGATCTCTTTACGGTCGTGATCGACTGTTTTATGACCGACACCGCCGAATATGCCGATATTGTGCTGCCCGCAGCGAGTTTCCTCGAGTTTGATGACCTTTGTGCCTCGTATTTTCATCTCACTATTGCCGCCCAGGTAAAGTGTCAGCAACCTTTGGGCGAATCTTTGCCCAATCAAGAGATTTTTCGAAAACTAGCAAAGGCTATGGATTTAGACGACCCGACTCTTTATGAAGACGATCGCTCAATTCTAAGTTCGACCCTTAAAGCGGCAGGCATCATGGATACGTGGCCAGACTTCGTCGAGCGCGGCTGGGCCCATATTGGTGCCGAGCCTTTAATTCTCTGGTCCGAAGGGAAATTCCCTACCCCGAGCGGTAAAATTGAGCTTGCTGGCGAGCGTGCAGAAGCAGATGGTCATCCACGTCTACCGCAGCCGAGCATTGACTCTGCGCCGGCGCACGACAAACTTCGGTTACTTTCACCCGCAGACAAATGGCTGATGAATTCGAGTTTTGGCAACGACCCCAGAATCCAAAAACAGCTCGGTCCGGCGCTTGTGGTCATTCACCCAGAGACAGCCAAGGTGCTGAAGATCAGCGATGGCGAGCGGGTCCGTCTGTCTAACGAGTTGGGAGAGCTCGGTCTTACAGCTAAGCTCTCCGATGAGATCACACCCGGAGCGCTACTCAGTTACAAGAGTCGCTGGCTCAAAACAGAGCCCACAGCAGCCAACGTAAACATTTTGCAAGTGCCCACAAAGACCGATATGGGGGAGAGCTCCTCGGCGCATGGCACCGAGGTCACAATCTCAAAAATTCCCTAAGGGTCTCGAGTCTCGACTACTCAGGCCGCCTTCTTTACTCGCTGTTGTTTTGCGCGCTTAGGTCCTGCAGACCTCTTTCTCCAATGCCCGGGTTTACTTGGGCTCTCGGATTTGAAACTCCGGCTGAACTTGCGTTTGGAGTTGGGCCGAGCCTTGTTGCCATGCTTGTTTTTGGGTTCGGAGGCTGTTGGCTCAAGACCTTCAATCACTTCGCGTTTGATCTTTCGGCCCGTCAGTCTTTCGATCTGTCCCAGCTTGGGCCAATCCGAAGATCCCACAAGGGAAATCGCGCAACCAGTGGCGCCTGCCCGGCCCGTTCGACCAATTCGATGAATATAGTCCTCAGCGACCATCGGTAAATCAAAATTAATTACGTGGCTGATATCTTTAATATCAAGTCCGCGAGCGGCGACGTCTGTGGCTACCAACATCTCTACCCGCCCTTTTTTAAGATTCTCAACAGTCTGGCGGCGTTTGTTTTGACTCATATCACCGTGCAGTGCGGCACTTTTGTGATCTTTTGATCGCAAAACCTTTGCCAGTTGATCGGCGCCGCGTTTGGTAGCAGTGAAGATTAAAGCCTTGGTTAGTTGTCCATCGTTCAAGTGGTGCTCCAGCAACTCTTGCTTGTGAGCCTTACTGTCCGCATGATGGATGTGCTGTTGAATCGACTTATGGCTCTCATTATTGGCCGCTAAAGCAATGCGCTGTGGTTTTCTAAGTAGTTGGTTAGCTACTTTCAGAACGGGGCCTTCAAGCGTTGCAGAAAATAAAAGCGTCTGGCGCGCCGCAGGCATCTTTGCAGCAATATCCTTGACCGCATCAATAAAGCCCATATCCAGCATTCGGTCAGCTTCATCGAGCACTAGCATCTCAAGGCGTGAAAAATCGACTTTGCCCTGTTCCATATGATCCATCAATCGTCCCGGAGTTGCGACCAGAAGATCCAGACGACTTCGGAGCATTCTGAGTTGAGGCGCGTAGGACATGCCCCCAACTATTGAACCAGTCGTGACTTTAGAAAACCGGCTGAACTGACGGATATCCTGGTTGATCTGCATAGCGAGTTCACGGGTTGGCGTTAAAACCAACACCCGCGGGCCGATGCCGGATTTCTTCGAGGGCGCAAGAAGATGCTGCAGCGCCGGCAGCACGAATGCGGCGGTTTTACCGGTGCCTGTCTGAGCCGATGCCATAAGGTCGGCCCCGGACAGTACCACCGGGATTGCTTCGCGCTGAATATCAGTAGGCTCGGTAAAGCCAGATTTTTTTACAGCGTCGAGTAAACGAGAATCGAGTTTTAGTTCTTCAAATAGCACAATAAATTCCAATCGACCTGCGCGCCGGGTAAGGGTAAAAAGGGATTAGGCGTGAGGGACCGCTTTTGGCGCTCACTTGTTCTGGCTGATCCAGACCATGGTAGGCGTTTTGCCTTTTAGACCATGGAACGTTGCTAACCAGAGCACAGGTGACGATAAAAACTCATCGAAAGGTCAGAAACGAAATGCCTCCTTAATCGGAGGAGGCGCGACTATACAGGGCTTAGTTCAGAATTACCAGTATCGAAAGCGCCCAAGGCTGATCGCTCAGTCGCGCACCTAGCGAAGCCCATAATAAAAACTCGGCAAATTGGAGTACTGAAGCACCTGTGAGTACTCCTTAGCCGCCGCGGGGTATGGCAACCACCAATCCCCTTCGGAGCACATAAGCCTCACCTCGTGTGAGCAGTCGACTTCTCCCATCGAAAAATCACCGGTACTGGGACCAGGCCAACTCTTATACATAGCCCAGAACGTTATAAGATCCAAAAGAGGTCGGCACAAAACTACTGACTTGGAATGTCTGCCTAAAATTCCACTTGTTTTGGCACCCGTTGCAATTGGCAAGTTTTGGGCTGGGGTGTACCCGCAGCCCAAAAAGACAATGGGACAACGAGAAGAACCAAACCGGTTATCCAGCTGCGATGCAGTGGCCCATCAAAGTGGGATTGCGATAAACCGGGCGTACGAGGCTATTGGGGAATGGAGGCTGAGGGCTCTACCGAAAGGAGCATGTAAGTCGTTGTTATTGTGGGGGTAAGTGCTCTTACAGTGTCGATATACCATAACCTTGTGAGCGCACCTTCTAAAAAATCATTCTCCAGCGTCAGCTCACCAATCTTGGCATGCAATTCCTTGAGGTCGAATGACGGTGAGGCCGGCTGGCCAGGTTTATCATATACTTCGCC
>MPMB02100069.1_pt1 | contig 16680 bp, 14 predicted proteins | sample 1617371 | NCBI WGS metagenome assembly MPMB02 (sample SAMN05944808, study PRJNA350692) | marine metagenome | biome: marine; feature: ODZ; material: water; isolation source: 300 m water sample filtered on 0.2 um supor filter | place: Pacific Ocean | collected 2012-04-08 | depth 300m m
ACGCTGGGGATGGTGACGCCAGCGTAGTCGAGCATGGTCGGGCCGAAGTCGATGTTCATGCCCAGCCTGGGGCTTACGCTGCCGGCTTTGATTTCTTTTGGATACCGGACGATGAACGGCATCTTGAGTGACTCCTCGAGGATGAGCCGTTTATCGTGCATGTTATGCTGGCCCAGCCAGTAGCCTTGGTCGCTGGTGTAGATGATGAGCGTGTCGTCGAGGGTGCCCTCGGCCCGGAGGTGGTCGAGCACACGCTTTACGTTGTCGTCGATCGCGGCGACGCATCGGAGGTATTTGTGGATGAGGTGCTGGTAGGCGAGCGAGCGGCGCTCGGCGGGATCGGCGGAGCGCTTGGCCATGAAGTCCTGGTAAACGAGGTAAAAACTTTTTGGCCCCTCGTCGTCGTACATGACAGAGTAATGTTTACCCTTGAGCAGCGGGCTGGTCTTGGTGATGTCTTCGTGCAGGCTGGGCGGCTCGGGAATCTTGACGCCCTCGTGCAGCTTGGCCCAGCGCTCGGGGTACTCGAAATATTCGTGCGGCCCCTTGAAGTGCAGACTCAGGTAAAACGGTTTTTTGGTGTCGCGCTGTTTGAGCCACTTGAGCGCCCAATCGGTGTAACGATCGGCGTAGTAGCCCTGGTATTTTTCTCGCTTGCCGTCCGGACGGTGGAGGGTGGGGTTGAAGTAGCTGCCCTGGCCAACGGTGACCGCGTAGTCGCTGGCGCCGCGGGGAAACTGTTTCATGTGCCATTTGCCGACGACGCAGGTCTCGTAGCCGTTGTTGGTCAAATCACGGATGTAGCTCGGGGCGTTCGGCTTGAGTTTGCAGCCGAGGTTGAGCGCGCCGGTGACGTGTGAGTATTGGCCGCTGATGATGCTGGCGCGGCTCGGCGAGCAGATGGAGTTGTTGCAGCAGACATTGGTGAAGCGCATGCCCTCCGCGGCGAGCCGGTCGATGGTCGGTGTATGGCAGTAATCCTTCAGCCAAGAACCGTAGGCGCTGATGGCCTCGGAGGCGTGGTCGTCCGACATCATGAACAGGATGTTCGGTCGCTTGGCCGCCTCGGCGGGCGTCTGGCCAAGCGCGAGCAGCCAACAGGCGAGGAGTGTTGTCGCGTTTTTCATGTGAATGCAGCCGTCCAACTACCACCGCCTCGGTCCGGTTTGAAGGTTAAACTCGTTGTTCTCGTTGATGTTTGACTTCATCAAAATGGCCGTGATAGCTTTCTGGCAACTTATTCCGGCCATGGAAGCGCTGTTACATCAGCCGGTTCTGGTATTGAACCGGCTTTGGCAGGCGGTAAACATCTGTTCCGCCCGCAGGGCATTGACGATGCTGTTCGAGGGCAACGCGCAGGTCGTGCACAGCGAGGATGGCGATTTCAACACGTTCGGTTTTCACCAGTGGGCCGATTTTTCCGAGGAGGAACCGGATCCCGAGAGCATCCATGGCGTGAGCATCAAGCTGCGCCTGCCGCGCGTTATTCTGCTGATGGTGTACGACCGCATGCCGCGCAAGGAGGTCAAGTTCACGCGGCACAATATTTTCCAGCGCGACAAAAACACCTGCCAATACTGCGGCAAAAAACATGACACGCGCGACCTGAATCTGGATCATGTCGTGCCGCGGCAGCAGAACGGTCCGACCTCGTGGGAAAACATCGTTTGCTCCTGTGTCCCGTGTAATTCTCGCAAGTCCAACCGCACACCCGAGCAGGCCGGGATGCACCTGATCCGGCAGCCCCGCAAGCCGCGATGGCATCCGTTCATGCAGGTGCGCTTCAGCCTGCACTACCACGAGAGCTGGCGGCACTTCCTCGACATGGCCTACTGGAACGTGGAACTGGGCGAGGATCTGCAGTAGCCTAGCAGCCGGCCGACCTGGCTGACTCGATCAGCTTCCAGAATTCCGGTGTCTCCTCGAGCACACGATCCTCCCTGCCCGGCAGCTTGTTGCGGTAGAGAAAATCCCGGAGCTGTTTTTTCGCGTGCAGGATGCGGTGAATCAACACGCCCAGGTCGTGCCGCTCGAAGTACACCCGGTAGTTGCCGAGCCGGAAACGGAAGAGATGCCGCCCGTCGCGGTTGAGCCGGCCGAAGCTGTCCATCTCATCGCTGCGGACGTCGTTGGGCAGGCCGCGAAAGTCCCCGAGGATCTCCAACTGCAGCTCCTTCGGCAGCGTGCCCAGCTCGGCGGCGGCGGTGGGAGTGAAAATTATTTGAAAGGGAGTCATTTGGTTTGCCGGCCGCAGAGTCAGCGAGATGGTAGCGCGTACGAGAATTGAACTCGTCTTTCCGCCTTGAGAGGGCGGCGTCCTAACCGATAGACCAACGCGCCTCGCCGTGGCCGGCGATTTATGCCGAACCTCACCCCGCCGAGTCAATCCGAAAGACGCTTCACCCCGCCTCCCGGCGCGCCCCAGTCGTTGAGCCGCCGCTCTGCGCCGGTCGGTGCCGGTGCCAGCCCGAGCCGTTCCATCGCCTCGCCCACAAGGTAAAACGACCCGGTGACCACCACGAACGGTTCGACCGCGCACCACTCCAGCGACTGGCCAAGCGACTCGGCGATCTCGACCGCCGCCGTCGGGTTGGCGGCTCGGCACGCCGCCAAGAATCCCTCCGGCTTGGCCGAGCGGGCGCTACTTACCGGCGACAGAACGATTCGCTTGGCCAAGGGCGCCAGCTCCGCACAAAAACCCGTGCCGTCCTTTTCGTTCACCATGCCGAGGATGAGCACTGGAGTCTTGGCGGCAAAGTCTTTCGTCAAAGCCTGCCGCAGCATCACCGCGCCCTCGGCGTTGTGCGCGCCGTCGAGCAGCACTGTCTGCGCGCCGCGCCGGACCACCTGCAGCCGTCCCGGCCAATGCACCTTGGCCAAGCCGTCGCGCACCGCCTCGGGCGGGACGGGCAAGTCGGCCTGAAGCCGCTCAACGACCGCTCTGGCCAGGTGCGCGTTGGTTTGCTGATGCTGCCCATTCAGCGGTAGCTTGACGATTTCTTCCGTTTGGCCAAGTTCGATCAGTTGCGCACTATGCTTCGCCGCCTCGGCGCGGATCACCGCCAAAACCTCCGGCTGCCCGGCCGTTGTCAGCACCGGGATGCGGGGCTTGATGATGCCGGCCTTCTCGGCGGCGATGGCGGCGTGGGTTTTGCCGAGCCAGAGCGTGTGGTCGAGCCCAATGTTGGTGATTACGCTGGCCAGCGGAGTGGCGATGTTCGTCGCGTCGAGTCGTCCACCCATGCCGGTTTCCCATAGCACAATGTCGCACGCCTGCTCGGCGAAATGACACAGCGCCATCACTACCAACACCTCAAAAAACGTCGGTGACTGGCCCTCGGGAAATTTCGCCGCGAAGTCGCGAAGCTGCGTAGCCAGGCTGGCGACGGTTTCCTCCGGGATCAACTCGCGGTTTACCTGAATGCGTTCGCGGAATGATACCAGGTGTGGCGAGGTGAACAGGCCTGTGCGCAGGCCGGCCTCGCGGTAAATCGACTCAAGCATCACGCAGACTGAGCCCTTGCCGTTGGTACCCGCGACATGGATGAAGCGCAGACGCTCGTGCGGCGAACCGGCCGTCGCGGCAAGGCGTCGCGGGTTGTCCAGCCCCAGTTTTGTGCCGAACAGGTTCAACTCGAGCAGATGTTGGATAGCCTCAGGATAAGTCACGATGCGGGAGAGAGCTTCGAGTTTGGCGTTCACAGTTTCAAGCGCATTACTCGAAACTGAAAACTTGAAACTTGAAACCATCCGCGAAACGCTTCCCGCCGGTGTTATCTATCTGGAATATTTTTTTTGCAGCGCTGCTGATCGTGTCAGGCCAAGCAATGGCTCAGGAGATCAAGCCGGCGGACACGTCCGATGCGGTGATCGAGCGCGAGTTCCGCCAACTGCTCGAGTTGGATGACAAGGTTCACGATGAAGTCGACGAATGGATTCGCAACAATGCGAAGCTGACCGCGAAACAGGTCGGCATCGATCCGGCGTCGCTCGACCTGCAGGTGCGCCAGCGGCTCAGTAAGGTCGACGAGGCTTACGAGGCGTTTCTCAACCGCCACTCCGGCCATGTCCGTGCGCGGCTGGCATACGGCAGTTTTTTCAGCGACATCAACGAGATCGACAAAGCTATGGCACAGTGGAAAAAGGCGCTCGAACTCGCGCCGAAAAACCCGGTTGCGTGGAACAACCTCGGCAAGGCGTACGGCAAGCAGGGCCGGATCACCGAGGCATTTCGACACTTCGCCAGGGCCGGCGAACTTGCGCCCAGGGAGGCGCTGTATCATCGCAATCTTGCCACGCTGATTTTCTCCTACCCCGACAAGGCGGCGCGCCACTACCTCATTGACCGCAGCCAGGTCGTGCCCAAGTCGCTCGAGTTGTTCAAAAAAGCGCGCTCGCTCGACCCGAAAAACTTTACCCTCGCCGCCGATGCCGCGATGGCGCAACTGGGCATGCAGCCGTTCGATGCCAAGACCGCACTCGCCGCGTGGAACGACGCCCTCGCGCTCGCGCCGTCGCCCGTCGAGAGGGAGGGCGTGCGGATTCACCTCGCCCGCATTCACGCGCACCTTGGCCAAGCGGATGCCACGCGCGCGCTGTTGGCCAAGGTGCACGAAACGCAGTTCGCTGAACTGAAGGCGGAGATCCTGCGGAAGCTTGATCCGCCGCCGGCCAAGCCGTGAGTCTGCCCGAAGCCATCCAGCCGGACGGTGCCACACACGTGCGCTATCGCGGTAGGCGGCTGGTGTACTTCGGCGGGTGCGATTACTACCGGCTTGCGCATCATCCCAAGCTGCTAAAGGCCCACACGCGGACCGCCGCCCGCGACGGGCTCGGCACTGGCGCGTCTCGGATGACTACCGGCAATCACCCGGCACACGAAGCACTCGAAACGGCGTTGATGCATTTTTTTGGCAGTGAAACCGCCACTGTCGTTGGCGACGGCTACCTAGCCAACATCGCGCTTGGCCAGGCGGCCAAAGGCCGGTTCGACGCAGCGTTCATCGACGAGAAAGCGCACATGAGCCTGCGCGATGCGGCGCAGTTTATCGGCTGCCCGGTGGTGCGCTATCGTCACTGCGATGCCGACGACCTGGCCAAGCGGCTGAGCCGCCGCCGAGCGGCCAAGCGGGTGCTGCTGATGAGCGATGGCGTGTTCAGTGCATCGGGCCGCATCGCGCCGCTGGCCGGCTTGGCCAAGCGACTCCCGCGATCGGCCACGCTGTGGATCGACGACGCCCATGGCGCGGGCGTGCTGGGTGGGCGGCTGCGCGGCACCGCCGAGCAGTGCGGCTTGGCCGGTCGACGCGTGATCCAGTCGATCGTTTTTAGCAAGGCACTCGGGAGCTTCGGCGGGGCGATTCTTGGGCCGCGCTGGCTGCGGGCGGCGCTGCTCGATGGCAACCCGGTCGTCACCGGCAGCAGTTCGTTGCCGGCCGGCTTGGCCAGGGCCGCACTGGCATCGCTCGAGTTGCTGCGCACCCGCCCCGGCTTGGCCAAGCGGCTGCGCCGCAACACCGCGTTTGTGAAGGATAGGTTGCTCGCCGCCGGGCTGCCGGCCGGCGACCCGGCGTTCCCGGTGTTCAGCCTTGATTGCCCTGGGAAAAATGCCGCCGCACTGTGCTATCGGTTGTTGGCAAACGACATTTATCCCTCATGCATTCGTTACCCAACGGGTAGCGAAGGGGCCTTTTACCGCTTTGCCCTCTCCAGTGAGCACACTCGCGAACAACTTGAACGATTGATCATTACATTGAGCAGATAAAAAAAACCGCCGTGGAATTCGGCGGCTTTTGAGTGGTAGATTCCTGTCTCCGCTCAGCGGCCAGAGATTTGCCTGAGTTCTTCCTTGCTGACTCGGCCATCCTTGTTGGTGTCGATGAAGCGGATGTAGCGGCGGGAGCGGTCGTCGACTTCGTCCGGCTCGATTTCGCCATTGTTGTTTTTGTCCAGTTCCTTGAGGCGTGCGCCCAGGCGACCGCGCCAGTCGCTGCCGAGCCGGTTGCCGCTGTTCCCTCCGGCGCGGCCGCTGCGGAATTGCTCCAGTCGATCGGCGATGTTGCCACGGCGGCCGCTGCCGCTGCGACTGCTCCCGGCTCGTTCACCGAACCGGCGTTCGGCCATCAGGCGGGCCTCGTCGACGACTTGGTCGCGGACGGCAGCGTTAAATTCGCCGAGATCCGCCTCACTTGCCGGCACGGCTGTGAAAATAACGCTGCCCATCTCGTCGGTGGACTCGAGCCCCCACCGGATTCGGCGCGGAGGACTGAAGGGATTGAAAGGGTTTTCGGCAGTATTGTCGTAGGTGACGGTGCCATCGACGGTGGTGCCAGCCGGCAGACGAATCGATTTCTCGTAAATGTAGTCGCCCTGCCAGTTGAAGTTCCAGTCATCGATAAAGAACAGCGGCTTGACCGAGCCATCCGGCAGCGTGGCGTTGGCCTTGGCTGTGCGGCCGATGTAGTGCATGTGTGCACTGACGCCCACGAGATCGATATCCACCGGCGTCGTGAACTTGCTGTTGACTTCGTAGTTGCTCTCGCCAGCCGGTATATCGATTCCGGACAGACTGCCGAAGATGGGAGGCACCTGGAATCCGATCAGGGTGCGCTCCGGTTTTTTGTCTGCCAAGTACAGACCGATGGCGGTCTGCTCCTGCTCCTCCTTGCCAGAGGGATGGAAGTGGGAGTTGAACACAATGTCGGCTCCGGCGGGGAGTTTGCGGGCGAGACCCAGCGGCAGAATGCGCGGCGTGCCGCCGACAGCCCAGCCCCCCAGCCCGCCAAGACTGCCGGAAAACACTTCGTTGTCGCCACTCCCTCTCCGGGAACCGGACCGCCGGCCGATGCTGCGCATGCCACTGAATCCAGGTGTTCCCCGGGCGCCATCGGCCTTGCGGGCCTCGCCGCTTTCGTCGATGCGAATGATAACGTGATGGAGTACCGCGCGAGCGGAGGGGCGCACCTCGAAGCCGGCGACCCACTTGTCCTCCTCGATCTCCAGCGGAATGCAGAAGCTGCGGTAGATGTCGGGCCCGTCGGCCGGCACGGTGAAGGCCTTGGGCATCTTTACGATCATGTCCGGCTCGCCGAGCAACCAGCCGCCCGCGAACTCGGGCGGCTTGGGGAGCTTGTCGGCCGGGCCCTCGGCCATGCCGGTGGCGTGCCAATTCTTGAGTGTGGCCAGCTCGTCGTCGCTCAATCGTCGCTCATCGAGAAGTTTCCCGTGGCCCTCGACCGGAAGCCAAGGCGGCATGAAACGCATCTGCGTAACCTTGGCGATGAGACGGGCACGTTTCTTCACGTCGCTGTAATTGTTAAACGTAAATGGCGCGGCCTGGCCGTCACGGTGGCACTCGGTGCATTTGTTGAAAATGATCGGCGCGACGTCCTCGGTAAACGTCGGCCTGGCCTTGGTCGCAGCGGTTGCGCCGGATTGCAGTGCGGCGAAACTGGCCAGTGCCAGTCCCACGCGGATGAATTTATTTGTTGTCTTTTTTGTCATTGGAAAAATCGATGTAGCAGCCTACCGCCTTGGTGGTGCGCTTGGCCAAGGGCTTGCTGGCGAGCAGTGCGTCGAGCGTTTCACGCAGGTCGCGGCGGGTTGTGTTGAAGCGTTTCTTGCCATAATCAGCATAGAGATTATCGATTCGCCCCCGGTACACGAGGTGGCCCTTGGCATTGAACACGGCTGCTTCCGGAGTGATCACCGCCCCGGCGCGACGGACGAGCTTGTGATCATGATCAAGCACAAGCGGTGCAGAGAGCTTGTACTCCTTGGCATGGGCGCGGGCAGCTTTGGTGTCGGTGTCGCGATCCGGATGCACGAGGAAAATCGCAATACCCTTCTTTGAGTACTCCTTGTGGATGCGGGTCATTTCCGGTGCGTAGACGTTGGACACCGGGCAGTCGCGCAGCACGAATACCAGCACCACCGCCTTGCTCTTACCCGATGCTAACGGCTCGTGGGTCTTGCCGTCGATATCGGTGATCCGCAGCGCTTCTTTGTTATCCTTGGCTGACGCGCCTGGCCAAGCGCAAGCCAGCGCCAGCAGCGCGGCGATGAGGCCTATGTTTCGTTGGCGATTCATCCTAAAATACCCAGCCTAAAATTCGCGTTTGCCTGTGCAGAGGTTACATTGCGGCGGCTCGCCCGCCAAGTGCGTCAGCTGAGGAAGGCGTCGTGAACGGCGCGGGTGGCTTCCTCCGCCTTTTCGATGGCGATGACGACGGAGATTTTGATTTCACTGGTGGAGATCATCTGAATGTTTACGCCGGCAGCGGCGAGCACCTCGAACACCTTGGCCGCGATGCCGGAATGGCTGCGCATGCCGACGCCGACAATGGAGAGCTTGCCGATGTTTTCGTCGGCGAGCACGTCGGCAAAACCGATTTCGCCTCGCATGCCTTCGAGCACATTCTGCGCCTTGGCCATGTCCGGCTTGTCGAGGGTGAACGAGAGATCAGTCGACGGGGTGTCGGTGCCGTGGCTGACGTTTTGCACGATCATGTCCACATTGATCGCCGAGCCGGCCAGCTGCTGAAACACGCGGGCGGCCATCCCTGGCTCGTCCGGCACACCAATGAGGGTGACCTTGGCCTGGTTCTTGTCGAGCGACACGCCGCGAATCACGACGTCTTCCATGCTTTGGGTTTCTTCCTTCACAAGGGTTCCGGGGTTGTCGTTGAGGCTGGAGCGAACTTCGAAAATGACACCAAACTTCTTGGCAAATTCCACCGAGCGCGACTGCATCACCCTCGCGCCGAGGCTGGCCAGCTCGAGCATCTCGTCATACGAAACTTCCTCAAGTTTTTTCGCCGTGGGCACGAGCCGCGGATCGCAGGTGTACACGCCGTCGACGTCCGTGAAAATCTGGCAGAGGTCGGCCTTGAGCGCCGACGCCAGCGCGATCGCTGTGAGGTCGGAGCCGCCGCGGCCCAGCGTGGTGATGTGGCCCTCGCTGGTCTCGCCCTGAAATCCGGCGACGATGGTCACGTTGCCGGCATCGAGCAGCGCGTGGATTTTTTTTGGCGTGATGTTGCGGATCTTCGCCTTCGAGTGGACGCCGTCTGTCACGATGCCGGCCTGCGCGCCGGTAAGCGACGCGGCCGGGATGTCCATCGACTGCAGCGCGATGGCCAGCAGCGCGATGGTGGTCTGCTCGCCGGTGGCGAGCAGCATGTCCATCTCGCGTTCGCTGGGCACCGGCATGAGCGACTTGGCCATGTCGATGAGGTTGTCGGTGACGCCCTTCATCGCCGAGACGACCACGACGACCTGGTCGCCGCGGTGGCGGTACTCGACCACGCGGTTGGCGACATTGCGGATGCGGTCGATGTCGGCCACCGACGATCCGCCGAATTTCTGCACGATCAATGCCATTGGCAATCACCCCGGCTGGGGCTGAAGCGGGGAGGCCGGCCCGGCCGCCGGCCACGCGAAAACGCGGCCGGGTGAATTACCGCAAACCCTGTCCCGTTGCAAGTTCAGCTTTGGCCAATCGGGGCGGGCGTCAGTTGTCGGTGGGTGGTTCGAGGTGTTCGTCGAACCACTTTGCGAACTTTTGTATGTCCCACAGGATGGTTGCCCAGCCGTGACCCTTGCCCCGCTTGCGGATGAGCTTGGCCTTGGCCCCGTGCTTTTCGGCGGCCTCGATGTACCACTCGGATTGCCGGATCGACACCACCTCGTCGTCGTCACCGTGAATAATCAGCACCGGCGGCGTGTCGGCATCGACATGGTGGATCGGTGACAACTCGCGGCCGACCCGGTTCCATGCGTCAATGTCGTCCGGGTCGATGCCGAACAACTTGCGGAATTTTTTCGATGGCCCGCCGTCTTTCTCCTTTTTGGAGGGTTTGCCCGGGTTGAGCATGTCGGTGACTGGGAAAAAGATCGCCACCGCCCGGACAAGGCCGTCCGGTTTACCGGTGGCCTCCTTGCCGCGGGTGGCGACCATCAGGCTCAAGTGCCCGCCGGCGCTGGCCCCGGTGACACCGAGTTGGCCGGGATCGACGCCGTACTCTTCGGCGTGTTCGCGGATGTGCCGCACCGCGCGGGTGACGTCCTCGTAAATTTCCGGGATGGTTGCCTCGGGCTGGGATAGGTGCGACACGGCGAACAGCGTGTAGCCGCGGCGCAGGAACGCCCTGCCGATCTTTGGCTTGAAGTCGTCGGGGTTCGAGCGCCAACTGCCGCTCACCATCACCACGACGCCGAGGCCGTTGGTTTTCCTCGGCTGAAGGATTTCGTAGGCCAGTTCGTGTTCGTTGCGTTCGCCGTAAACGACCTGTTTCTGCTGGGCGAGCTTGGGCGTGGCGCAGCCGCTGGCACCCAGCGCGACGAGCAAGCCAAGCAGGAGGATGGTGGAATGACGCGTGTTCATGAATTGCCTGGCAACCGAGCTTAGCGGCCGTCCGACTGGCGTCAACCGCCTGGCCAAGCGCAAAACTTTCATTGGCCAAGCGGGCGGCGGGGTGATTAACTGTGCGCCCTTTTTGGGAGTTTCATGGAAGAGGAAAATTCACTGATCGAACAGCGGAAAGCCAACCTCGCTGCGTTGCGGGAAAAGGGCATCGAGCCGTTTGCCAACAAGTTCACCCCGAACGAGACCTGCGCCGGGGCGCGCGAGAATTACGAGGAAGGCCGCGAGGTCGCGCTGGCCGGGCGCATGACGGCATTCCGCACGATGGGAAAGAGTATCTTCTTTGATATCAAGGACGGCTCCGACCGGATGCAGGTTTATGCGCAGAAAAACGCGCTTGGCGAGGAGGCGTTTGAAGTGCTGAAAAAGCTCGACCTTGGCGATTTCATCGGTGTGAAGGGGACGATGTTCACGACGCGCACGGAGGAGATCACGCTCAAGGCGGCGGCCTTCACCATCGTCAGCAAGGCGCTGCGGCCGCTGCCGGCCAAGTGGCACGGGCTGTCGAACATCGAGACTCGCTACCGCCAACGCTACCTCGACCTCATCGCCAACGACGACGTCAAGCAGGTCTTTTACAAGCGAAGCGCGATTATCCGCGAGATTCGCGACTTCATGCACGAGCGCGGTTTCATCGAGGTGGAGACGCCGACGATGCAGGCGATCCCCGGCGGCGCGGTGGCGCAGCCGTTCGTCACTCGCCACAACGCGCTGGGCTGCGAGTTTTACCTGCGCATCGCGCTGGAGCTGTACCTCAAGAGGCTGCTCGTCGGCGGGATGGACCGCGTGTTCGAGATCGGCCGCAACTACCGCAACGAGGGCATTTCGCCGAGGCACAACCCGGAGTTCACCATGCTCGAGGCGTATCAGGCGTTCGGCGACTACGAAACGATGATGGAACTGCTTGAGTCGATGATCACCCGCGTGGCGCAAAAGGTCGTCGGCACGCTGGTCATCGAGCACCGGGACACCGAGGGCAACGTCACCCGCACGATCGACCTCACCAGCCCGTGGCGGCGCGTCAAGTACAGGGAGTTGATCCGCGAGAAGGGCGGCGACGATTGGTTCGACGTCACGCCGGACGAGCGCCGCAAACGTGCGACCGACCTCGGTGCGGAGATCGGGGAAGACTACGAGGATTTCGAGGTGACCAACGGCCTGTTCGAAAAACTCATCGAGCCGACGCTGATCCAGCCGACGTTCGTCACGCATTTGCCGAAGGAACTCATCCCGTTGGCCAAGCTCTCGCCGGACGACCCCTCAACGATCGAGGTGTTCGAGTGCTGCATCAACGGGCAGGAAATCGCCCCGGCGTACACCGAGCAGAATGATCCGGTGGCCCAGCGCGAGGCGCTGCAAAACCAGGCGGGCGGGGAGCAGCAGAAACTCGACGAGGACTTTCTGACCGCGCTTGAGCACGGCATGCCGCCGGCGGGCGGGATTGGCATCGGCATCGATCGGCTGATCATGATGCTGCTGGGCCAGGAAAGCATCCGCGACGTCCTGCTCTTCCCTCAGCTCAAGCCAAAAACGGCCGCCACCGAGTAGGGCGGAAATCAGCCGCACAGCTCGGCCTTGGCCTTGGGGAGTTGGGTGTTCTCGCCGAGCAGCAGCAGCAGGTCCCCTTCGAGCAGCGTTTCCTCCGGACCGGGGTTGACGATGCGTTCGGCGTCGCGCTCGATCCCAACAATGCTCACGCCGGTGTTTGTGCGCAGCTCCAGTTCGCCGATGCATTGCCCCGCTGCGGGGCTGCCTTTGACCAAGCGCATGCTGTCGAGGTGCGCGGCTTCCAGCAAGCCAGCTGGTAGTTCGCCGATTTCTGCCTCCGCTTGGCCAAGCTCACTGGCCTCGAATGTTTCCTTGAGGGCGATCTGCGCCCGGGCGTAAACGCGCACGAGAAACCTCCATTGCAGCCAGGCGACCCCCGCCAGCACCACCGCCAGCGCGAGCATTATCCCAAGCGGCGGCAGCAGCGCGGAGCTGAGCAGCAGCACGCACAGGATCATCCCGGCCGTGCCGGCGACGAGGCAGACATTCGCCACCACCGCGCGGAGCAACTGCGTGCGCTGGCCGGCCGACTCGCGCCGGATGGTCGCCTCCGAAATCAGCATGCCGAGCGCCTGCAGCTTGCGCAGGTTGGCGATGAGCATCGGCAGCGACAGCACCAGCGCGGCCACCCACAACACAGTTCGCAGTGTGTCCGACGGCAGTTTCAACTTTGCCAGCCAGGCCGGTTCGAGTCGGGCGAGGGTTGCGGCGCCGATCAACAGCCCGGCGACCAGCGCCAGGTTGATTGCCATTTGCAGCAGCCATTTGCGGGAGAGCTTCCATGCTAGGCTGTTCCACTGGCCGCCCTTGAAGCGCTCGACCCAGTCCTTGTAAAGCGAGAGGTAGCCGGCCAAAGGTTTGGGCGCGACTCGCAGCAGCACATCGGCCAGGCGGTCGGCGTTATGAATCCAGAGCGGAGTGAACAGCGTCGTGACCAACGCTACCCCGACGACAATCGGGTACAGGCTCGGGTCGGTGACCCCCATCGTCAGGCCAAGCGTTGCAATAACAAATGAGAACTCACCGATCTGCGACAAGCCGGTGCCAACCCGCACGGCCGTGCGAAAGTCGTGTCCGGCCACCACCGTACCGAACGAGTTGCCGACGATCTGGCCGATCATCACTACCAGCGAAATGCCGACAATGGGCACGATGTGCTGCCACAACAGCTCTGGGTCCACCAACAGGCCAATCGCCACGAAAAACACCGCCGTGAACAGGTCGCGCACCGGCTCGACCAGCGACTCGATGCGGCGGCTCTGCTTTGACTCGGCCATCACCGCCCCGACGAGGAACGCCCCCAGCGCCACGCTGAAGCCCAGCTTGGCGGCGACCAGCGACGTGCCAAAGCACAGCCCCAGCACAGCAACCAACAGACGTTCGTTGCTCTCGAAACGGGCAACAAAATTGAGTAGGCGCGGCACCACAAGGAGCCCGGCAACCAGCACAGTCACAAGGAACACCAGTAGCTTACCGGCGGAGACAGCCATCGAGGGCAAACCAAGGTCGCCGGTGGACGCGATGCCGGTGAGCAGCACGATCATCACTACGCCGAGCAGGTCCTCCACGATCAGGATGCCGTAGATCAGCCCGGCGAACGGCTCGCGGTCGCGCTTCATTTCGCGCAACACCTTCACGATAACCGACGTCGAGGCGATGGAAATGATCGCGCCGAGGAACAGGCTGCTCACCGATGTCCAGCCCATCAGTTGGCCGACCTGGTAGCCGGCGAACACCATCAGCATGATCGCCAGCGGCGCGGCGACCAGCGCGGTGGCGGCCACGCGGCGGAGCTTGCGCAAATTAAACTCGAGTCCAAGCGAGAACATCAGGAACACCATTCCCAGCTCAGCCAGAGAGCGGATCGTCTCGTCCTTGGCTACCAGTCCGAATGCGTGCGGGCCGATGAGAATGCCGGCGGCGATGTAGCCCAGCACCACCGGTTGCTTGAGGCGCTGAAACAGCACCGTCACGATGCCGGCGGCAATCATGACCACGGCCAGATCCTGCAAAAAACTCACCTCATGCATAACGCGAACTGCTGCAATCATGCCCAAGGCCAAGCGCTTGGCCAAGCGCCGGGTTGGACGGGGGCCAGGAGGATTGTGACGAAAAAAGGAAAAGCGGTTGACCGCTGTTGTTGATTCGGTTAGTTTCTGCCGTTCACCCAATCATGCATATAAAAAAACTAGCATCACTGTTCGTATTTGTCGGACTGACCATCAGCGTCAGTGCCCAAGATCAACCCACGAACCTCAAGGAAGCCGTGGATACGGCTGAGGCAAATTGGCTGTTCGGAGACTGGCAGAGAGAGGGGTCGGACGGGACTCCAAGACTGTTATCGTTCAAGTGGGCCATTAAAGACGCTGCGATATCGGTTCATTCGACTGGAGGGAACAGGGAGTCTCACGGAGTCATAGGGTTTGACGCAAATAATGGCAAAGTGGTTGGCAAGTCGTTTAGCAAGACAGGATACAGTGATTCCGAATGGTTGTTTGCAGATGGCAAGCTCATAGAAAAAATAACAATGAACGGGGTTCAGGATGGAGAACCTCGTCAATTTACGTTTGCTCGTGGTGTCCGGAGTGTCGATGAAAACACCATGGAAGCGACTTTTCATCAAGTTAGCGACACGGGAGAGGTGGGAGAAGCGTTTGAGCGAGATGGGGCAAAAGTGACTCAAACTTGGAAACGCAAGAAATAATTGTTTAACCGGCATTCATTTTTCACAAGGGCCTGGGCGTTTGAATGAGGCGCCCAGGCCTTTTGCTTTTCCGATAAACCAGATGCTTTGCGCTTGGCTTGGCCAGGCTGGATGTCCACCCTGCCGCGCATGAACTCTCTTTTTTCCATTCTGTCGAAGCGGTCCATTGTGACTCTGGCTGCGATTGGTTTGTCGACGGTCGCAGCTAGCGCGGACGGCAGGATCAATGTGCTGGTTTGGGATGAACAGCAACCCGTGCCGAAGAAGGTTTACCCGAATTTCCCGGGCAACCACATCGCCGATTACCTGAAGAGAAATCCGAGGCTGAATGTGACCTCAGCGAACATCAATCAGCCGGAACAAGGGCTGTCCACCAAGGCGCTCAACGAGGCGAACGTGCTGATTTACTGGGGGCATGTGCGGCATCGTGACATCAGTGAAGCCAAGTCGCAGGAGATCGTCGACCTCGTCAAGGCCGGCAAACTGGATTTCGTCGTGCTGCACTCGGCGCATTGGTCGGTGCCGTTCATGGTGGCGATGCAGGAGGTGGCCGCGGAGGATGCACTGGCCCAGTTGCCGGAGAAACTGCGTGCCCAGGTGGATGTGCGGTACAAGGGCGAACTCGGATGGCATATGCCCAAGGCGGACGCTCGGCCGCATCAGATGCACGAATTCCATCGGGGTGACGACGGCCAGATCCAGTTACTTGTCGAGCGACCGAACTGCGTGTTCCCCCGCTGCTGCACACCGGCCCAGCCAAGTCAGGTTCGCATCATCAACAAGAAACACCCGATCACTCAGGGCGTGCCTTCAACATTCACCATTCCGGAAACGGAGATGTACGATGAACCATTCCATGTACCCACTCCGGACGAAGTCATCCTCGACGAAACCTGGAAAGGAGGCGAGTACTTCCGTACAGGTGCTCTATGGAAGCTTGGCCAAGGAACGGTGTTTTATTTCCGGCCAGGCGATCAGCAGTACGCTGTCTACAAAGTTGGACCCGTCCTCAAGATTCTTGAAAACGCCGCCATCTGGCTCGGCGCCAAGGCGAATAAATGATTATCCATTTGGCCAAGCGCGTTGTTACTTGAGGGGTGGGGGGGCGCTGAGTTTGCGGTAGAGCCAGGCCTCGAGCGGGCGCAACGGCCCCAGCCATTTGTAGAGGGGGGAGTAGTAGAGGCGCAATCGGATCACAGACAGCAGCATCACCAGCGATGTGCGGCCCATCTGGACCTTGGAGCCGACCTGGTCGGTCCACTCGGTGGGCACTTCACGCACCTTGAAGCCGGAGCGCTTGAGGGCGTAGAGCAGGTTGATGTCGAACGCCATGTCGGCGACGGTGAGTTGGCCGTGGATCACCTCGACGGCCTCGCGGCGCATCACCTTGGCACCGCACTGGGTGTCGCGGATGTTCATCCAGAAGAAACCCTGCACGATCGTGTGGAACACGCGGCTGGCAAATTGCCGCCGGAAGGTTTGTTCCTGTCGAAGCACCGAGTCGGCCATCCAGCGGGAGCCGATCACGCAGTCGGCCCCGGCGCATTCGGTGACGAGGTCGTCAAAGGCGGCGGGAGGGGTTGCGCCGTCGGCGTCGACGTAGCCAACGAGATCGGCCCCAGGCGCGAGCTTGAGTCCCTCGATCAACGCGCCGCCCTTGCCGACTGGCTCGGGGATGTTGACGTGGCTGATCTCGGGGAACTGACCCGAGGCGCGCTCGACGACGCCGAGCGTGTCGTCGGTGCAGCCGTTGAGCACGACCACGAGGTGGAAGGCGTCCGGATGATGCTCCCGAAAATAGAGCGCGTACGTCTCGAGCACCGGGCCGATGCGGGACGCCTCGTTGTAGGCGGGGATCAGCAGGAGGATGCTGGGGGAGTCGCTCGGCACACGCGCGGTTTACCCAACGGGAGTCGTTTTGGCAATGCTCACCAGACGGTGAACGCGCCGTCCTGTCCCCAGAGCTGCGAGCCGCGGTATGGCTGCATTTGGTCTATGTCCTTCC
>MPMB02094076.1_pt1 | contig 16672 bp, 12 predicted proteins | sample 1617371 | NCBI WGS metagenome assembly MPMB02 (sample SAMN05944808, study PRJNA350692) | marine metagenome | biome: marine; feature: ODZ; material: water; isolation source: 300 m water sample filtered on 0.2 um supor filter | place: Pacific Ocean | collected 2012-04-08 | depth 300m m
ACTGATGTAACCATTCACCCCGTCTCTTCCGAAGTCATCACCAACGGGCAGATTCTTTTCGATAACGGCATCATCACAGCTCTTGGCAAGGACGTTGGACTCCTCCCTGACAACACGGAGACCATCAGTCTGCCTGGGAAGCATGTCTATCCGGGATTCGTGGCAGCTAACACTACTATGGGGCTCGTGGAAGTTGGAGCCGTCCGGGCTACACTTGACGTGAATGAGACCGGCAACTTTAATCCCAATGTTCGGGCGGAAGTAAGTTATAATCCAGACTCCGAACTCATACCCGTAGCGCGATCCAACGGCATCACTGTAGCACATACGATACCCAAAGGCGGACTCATTTCCGGCACCTCAGCGGCCATGCTGATGGACGGCTGGACTTCAGAGGACGTCACATTGAAGGCACCGGTGGGAATGCATCTCAACTGGCCGGGGATGGATGTAGGCTCCGGAGATAATCGAGAAGAACGGGAGAAAGAACGCGATAAGAAACTGGATGAGATTGACCGTATCTTTCAGGAAGCACGGGCATATCTCCAAGTCAAGGAAACGGCTGATGAGGCGAACCATCCCATGAATATTGACCTCCGCTGGGAAGCGATGATTTCGGTGCTGAAGGGTGAACTACCCATGATTATCCACGCCAATCGGGTACGACAGATTGAGGCTGCAGTACAATGGACGCGTAAGCAAGATATCAGGATGATCCTCGCAGACGGAAGGGATTCGTGGCGCGTGGCTGACCTGCTGAAGAAATACGAAATCCCCGTCATTATCGGGAGTGTCCATTCCCTCCCCTCCCGTCGTTGGGAAAACTACGATACGCCATACACTACTCCGCTGAAACTCCACCAAGCCGGTGTTAAATACTGTATTTCCATGTCGCGCGGATTCTTTGTAGCGGCGCACATACGCAACCTCCCCTACCACGCCGCCACAGCCGCTGCTTACGGACTTCCGAAAGACGAAGCGCTGAAGTCCATTACTCTTTACCCAGCTCAAATTCTCGGCATTGCCGATCGTGTAGGCTCACTGGAACCGGGAAAGGACGCTACCTTGATAATTACTGACGGTGATCCGCTAGAAATAATGACGCAGGTTGAGATGGAATTCATCCAGGGGAGGATGATTGATCTATCTGACCGGCATAAAATGCTTTATGCTAAATATCAGGAGAAGTACAGGCAGTTAAGGTTGATTAAATAAGCTACTAGAAAAATAGGCTATTCTTGAAAAAACGTTAGTTCCTTTAAACTTTTTATTTCAGTATAATCGCTCTTCTGGTTATCATTGAGTACACTCATAATTCTCCTCTCTTTTAGGTGTCAGAATTGTCAAAACAGTAACCCCAACAAAAGCTCCAAAGATCAACATCATCTCCAAAGCGTATTGTTGGGGTGCTATCCATATTTCTTTAAAGAAATTCCATCTGCCTAATATTTCAACACAATTCCAAAAAACAATAACTGTTGGAATGGCATAACGAACTGCCGGTGCCATACGCTGAAATTTGAGCAGACGTACGAAGAGATACAAAAACCACATGAGCATTCCGAAGAATATTATATATGTGACTGGATGGCGGTCTCCCAAAATCTGATTATCGTAGATCAACAGTAGAATGATATAAAACAGCCAGATGATGTATATTGTCTCTATTGCTGTTATGAGAGAATAATTCCGTTCTTTTCGACTGATTCGATTCTTAAGCTTCATATTCATATTTCGATGGAACCAGCGAAAGAAATGACACCGGGTATCAGCATTGAAGAAAAAATAGATTCCCGTTGCCAGCAGAAGACCAATGGAGGACGGCATTAACAAATATTCAGGTTTGGTGATGACTTCTCCATTATCTATCAGCGGAGCGATGTTAACATGATGAGCAAAGTAAATAAAACTGAACTCCACCCAGCCAGTCCAAATAAAGACTCCTGCAAAAAAGCCGAGCCAAGTAGTTGATGTCTCACTCTCACGATAAGTTCCAATCCAGAGAAATACCAGACCGATCAAACCTAGAATAGTAGCCGCAAGATACTGAAACTCACTACCGAAAATCTTCTCCATAAGGATCATAGCTGTATGTCCAAGTGGCATAGTGAAAAGGACCACCAAGAATGCAAGAAGACCAACAAATGGTTTCTTATTTATTACATTCATTTCACCCTTATTCTGATTTACTAAATAATATAATAATTACTTTAATGAGACTCATTCTCAAATATAATTTATCTCATTTATAATTATTTCTCAACTTTTTTGTCAACTATTTAACAAAACACCCATTAGCCCTTGCATAGGTGAGAATTAATATCGTATAATACAATAGACTGACCGGTCGGTTTAGAGCTATTATGACACAAATATCAAAAGAAGAATCCCGAAAAAACCAGATTCTTGACGCTGCACTGGAAGTAGTTGTCGAGAAAGGTTATGCTGATTGCAGGATGGACGACATTGTGGAAACTTCCGGGTTGAGTAAAGGTACTATCTACTGGTATTACAAGTCCAAAAAGGAAGTCTTCCTCTCCCTCATTAATCATTGGGTAAATAAATTTGGTGTTACTCTTAACCACATTGTGGAGGAAGACCTTTCTGCTTCTGACCAGCTACACGAACTGTTTGCCTTTTTCCTCGATATCTATGAGAATAAACCTGACGTACTGAAAGCAGAATTGGAGTTTTGGGCATTGGCTAGTCGGGATTCTGATTTTCGCAAAAAAACTCAAGCAGTTTATCGCGAACTTCTGGAACTAATTGAAGCAATAGTTTCAAAAGGAGTTGAATCTGGAGAATTCAAAAACGTGGAGATAAAAGTAGCAGCACTTTCAATAATGGTAAATATAGAGGGCATCATCTGGTTCGCACTTTTCGATGCTAACGGCATAAAAGCCCGCCACTATATTGAAACAATTTCAGACTTTATTCTTGCCGGCTTGACAAAAAATACTAAAGGAGAAAACAATGAGTGATGTAATAGCAGATATCCGCACTGGTGGAACTTTTCTGCTGAACCCTGTGGGGACATTTCCCATTTTCACTCGGGAGCAATTTACAGAAGAACAACGAGAAATCGAGAATCTGGCCAGAGAGTTTTGTATCAACGAAATATTTCCAAGAGTTTCGGATATTGAAAAATATGATCAGGAACTGTCGCACAACCTTATCAAACAGATGGGTGAGCTAGGACTGCTCTCCATCGACATCCCGGAAAAATATGACGGGCTGGAACTGGATAAAATCACAGCTATCATTGTGGCGGAATCGATGCGGTATGGCGGGTCAAGCTCATTCACTACCACTTATTCCGTCCAATCCGGTATAGGAATGCTCCCTATTGTCTGGTTTGGTACAGATAAGCAAAAGCAAAAATACCTACCTAAGCTTTCCAGCGGAGAATGGATTGGTGCTTACGCCCTCACAGAACCAGAAGCAGGATCTGACGCAATGTCCGGCAGGATGACAGCTTGTTTGAGTGAAGATGGTAAACACTACATCTTAAATGGCGAAAAACAGTTCATTTCCAATGGTGGCTGGGCTCAAGTCTTCACGGTTTTTGCTCAAGTGGACGGCACTAAGTTCACCGCCTTTATCGTAGAACCGGGCACACCCGGTTTTGAGATAGGGGCTGAAGAGCACAAGCTGGGCGTGAAAGGAAGCTCAACGGTCGCATTCAAATTCACCGATGTAAAAGTTCCGGTGGATAATCTTCTTGGAAAGATAGGCGGTGGTGCAGCCATCGCCTTTAATGCGTTAAACGTTGGGCGGTTGAAACTGGGAGCATCTGTCCTAGGAGGCAACAAAGAGATAATCGAATATGCAGCGGAATATGCCCTGCAGAGGAGGCAGTTCGGACAACCCATCGCCCATTTCGATATCATCCGCAAGTACATCGCTGATATGACAGTACGGACTTACGCACTGGACAGCATAGTTTACCGCACCGTTGGCGATATTGATCGTGCCATAGCTGATCTGGACCAGAGTGCAGATGACTTTTATATAAAGATGGGGGAAGAGATGGAGCGATTTGCCATTGAATCTTCTATGGTAAAGGTGTACGGCAGTGATACAGCAGGATTTTGCGCAGATATGGGCATCCAAATCCTGGGTGGATACGGTTACATTGAAGAATATCCCATGGCACGTATTTACAGAGATTCACGCATACAACCTATCTGGGAAGGCAGCAACGAGATAAACCGGCAGATTATCACTGGCTATTTTATGAAAAAAGCACTACTGGAAGAGATCCCAATGAGGGAGAAAATTAAATGCGTGGGTGAGTTTCTGGCAACCGATCCTGTCACTACTGGAGAAAGTCCATTGTGGCACCAGATGGCGATAATCGAAGCCGGAAAGTACCTGACACTTTACGTCTTTGATGAAGCGCTGAAGGAATTCGGTCAAGACCTGAAGCACGAACAACAGTTGGGCGAGTTGCTGGCCAACGCCTTTATGGACCTCTATCTTGCTGACAGTACTGTGGCACGAATCTCCCAATTAGATGAAGGGAACGGTCACGAGCACATCTTGGAAGCTATCGCAAAGACATTCACTGCGGAGATGGCGTTGAGATTGCTGAACAGTGCCCTCACTGGGTTGAACGATATTTATCACGGTCACCTACCGGAAGCGGTTATGGAGACACTTCGAAAGTTTCAGATACGACTGCTGCCCATTACAGACGTAGCTGCCATGAAGCGACAGATAGCTGACTACATTTATCAGCGTAAAACTTATCCATTTTAGGAGGATAAAATGAGCGATCGAAAAGCTGTAATTATTGATGCTGTCCGCTCCCCCATCGGGGTTAAGCGGGGACAGATGCCAAATAATATCCGGAGTGATGATCTCACTGCTCTAGTGATTAAAGGACTTCTGGAGAGAAACCCAGACTTTTCTCCATCAGCTATCGAAGATGTGGTTCTGGGCTGCGCCTTTCCTGAAGGATCTCAAGGGATGCTCATGGCCCGATCTGTGGCTATCCTAGCTGGAATTCCCAAAGAAGCCGGCGCTAAAGTAGTGAATCGATTTTGCGGTTCATCCATGGATGCACTACATCAGATCAGTCAAGCTATCATGGCAGGTGATATTGAAGTAGGTATCGCCGCTGGAGCTGAGGATATGTTCGCTGTCCCCATGGGTGGTTTTGTTCCTGACTTCCATCCGGGACTGGCAGAGAGGGAATTCTATATCGGTATGGGTGAAACAGCGGAAAACCTGGCTAAAGCCGGTAACATCTCCCGAGAAGATCAAGATACTTTTGCTATCGCTTCTCACAAAAAAGCGCTGAAGGCAATTAATTCCGGAAAATTCGACAACGAGGTTGTATCTATCACACTTGACGAAGGTACAGTTTTATCCAAAGACGAAGGTCCCATGGAGCCAAACGAAGAGAAGATCCGCTCGCTCGGTCCCGCTTTTATAGAGGACGGCACGGTGACTGCCGCTTCCAGCTCACCCATCTCAATTGGAGCAGCAGCTGCTATCATCTGCAGTGAGCAGTTTGCCAAAGATAATAACCTCACCATCCGGGCGGAGATCATCTCCCGATCCATAGCCGGCGTGGAGTGGGAAGAGATGGGCAAGGGACCCATCCCTGCCAGCAATAAAGCACTGGAGAAGGCCGGTCTCACCTTTGATGACATTGACGCCATTGAGTTGAATGAGGCTTTCGCGGCCCAGTCTCTCTACGTGATCCGCGAGGGTAAATTTCCTAAAGAAAAAGTGAACCTAAACGGAGGAGCAGTAGCATTAGGACATCCCCTGGGCTGCTCCGGTCTGCGAATTATCACTACACTCATGAACGTTCTGGAACAAAATGATGGCGAATTAGGACTCGCCACGATGTGCATCGGGACTGGACAAGGCATTGCCACAATCATAAAAAGAAGAAAGTAGAAAAATGAAAATAGAAAAAGTTGCCATACTAGGAGCCGGAACAATGGGTGCCCAGATTGCGGGGCATTGCGCCAACGCCGGCATCCCCGCTCTCATGTTTGACCTGAACGATGAACTTGTTCAAAACGGACTGAACGTCATTACATCTCTCAAACCGGCGCCACTTTATGACAAGAATAATGCAATGCTCATCGAAGGATGTACTTATGAAAACGACCTTGAAAAGCTGGGCAGTGTGGACTGGATCGTAGAAGTGGTGGCTGAGAATATGGAGATCAAACATAAGGTTTTTCAAAACATCGTACCGCATGTAAAGGATGAAGTCATATTGAGTACTAACACGTCCGGCCTATCCGTTCACGGAATCGCCGAAGCTTTGCCGGAAAATCTCCGGAAACGCTTCATGCTGACCCACTTCTTCAACCCTCCACGCTACCTGCGATTGGTTGAGATCATTACCGATCTGGCAAATGATGAAGTAGTCCAGACCATGGTCACCTTTCTGGAGGACGTCCTGGGCAAAGGATTGGTTTACGCTAAGGACACTCCCAACTTCATTGCTAACCGTATCGGTACCTACGGTATGATGCTGGCACTTAAGCTCACAGAAGAGATGGGATTGACCGTGGAAGAGGTGGACAAACTAACCGGCACTATCGTAGGTCGTCCAAAGAGCGCCACGTACCGGACAGCGGATGTAGTCGGTCTCGATATTCTCAGTCATGTAGCCAACACATCCTACGAAAAATGCGAAGAAGATAAAGATCGGGAGATGTTCAATATCCCTGAAGTACTCTCTAAGTTAATAAAAGATGGAAGACTGGGTCAAAAAACAAAAGCAGGCTTCTACAAAAAGTCAGACGACGGAATCATGTCACTTGATTTCAAAACCCTAGAATACACACCTCAAAAACGTGTTCGTTTCGATGGCATTCGGGTTGCAAAGGATCAGACACATCTCTCCGGAAAGCTAAAATCGTTGGCGTGGAGTGATGATAAAGCCGGCAAGTTCTTCTGGGAACTTCTGTCGAAGACACTCATCTATTCCGCCAATCGGATTCCCGAAATCTCAGATGACATCATCAACGTGGACAACGCTATGAAGTGGGGCTTCGGCTGGGAAAGCGGCCCGTTCGAAACATGGGATGCTATCGGTATCGAGAAATCTATCTCTAGGATGAAGGAAGAAGGAAAACAAGTACCTGCATGGGTAGAAGAAATGGTCGCTTCGGGCCGAAAAAGTTTCTACGATATTGACCATGGTGCAAAGACCTTCTACAGTATCCCGGACAAAGTTTCTGCTGAGGTACCGCTGAGCGATAAGGTTATTAATCTTGCCATTGAAAAATCGAAGGGTAACCTGGTGAAGAAAGACTGGAGTGCTTCCCTGGTGGACTTGGGTGACGGGGTACTTAACGTGGAGTTCCACTCTATCCTCCAACCGGTGATGAACCCCATTGACACTTCGGTAGCAGAGACAATCAACGACGGTCTCAATCTGATTGAAGCTGGTAAGTACAAGGCGCTGATTTTGAATCATAACGGTGCTAACTTTTGTGCTGGTGCCAACCTGAAGTTGATCCTCCAATTTTGTGAGGAAGCCAACTGGGGTAAACTAGAAGCAATTATCAAACTGCTGCAGGATATGACACAGCGGATGCGCTTCATCAATTCTCCTGTAATTGCTGCACCATTCGGTCTGGCTCTGGGAGGCGGCTACGAGCTGATGGGACCTGCCGACAAACGGGTCGCCTCAGCTGAACTTTATTGCGGACTGGTGGAAGTTGGTGTCGGACTCATTCCGGGAGCTGCCGGTAACCTCCGCGTTATCCTTCACTTGACAGATGACAGTCTCAAGAAACTGTCTCCATTTCAGATTTCCCAGAAAGCGCTGGAGACTATCGGGTTTGCCAAGGTAGCCATGTCAGCCTCTCACGCCAAAAAGCTCCACTATCTCCGACCCGATGATGAAATCATACTTAACCGGGAGCATCTGCTCCACCGGGCTAAAGAAGCCGCATTGGAAATGGTGGAAGATTATCAGCCACCGATCCTTCGAGAAGACATCAAACTAGCTGGAAAGGGTGGCAGAACCGCTATGAAGGTGACACTAAAGGGTTATAAAGTTCAGGGGAAAATATCCGCTCACGATGAATTCATAGCTAAGAAACTTGCCTACGTAGTAACTGGCGGTGACAAAGGAGGTCCCACCAAACCGGTAGATGAGCAATATCTTCTCGATATCGAGCGGGAGGTATTCCTTTCACTCTGCGGAGAAGAGAAGACCCACGATCGAATCCGGTATATGCTGAAAAAGGGAAAGCCGCTTAGGAATTAAATAGATTAATTAGTAAATAACTTTTTAATTTTCAAACAATCTCGGCGGATACACACCTTGATCTATCAGTTTTTTTATCTCATCCACGACATAAGCTTTATCTTCTTTATATGTCACTCCAAACCAACTTGAACTACTGTGTAATACTTGCACTTGTTCCCGACCGTTTTGAATGAGATCATTAATCACGGTTGGAATTAAAAATTCACTTTTCAATTCTGTGCCTCTCTCCTTCAAGAAATCCACAAACATATGTCTTAAATAATCAAACAGGATTGGTGTAAAGCCCCACATATTCATGGAGACTAGCTCGGATCCATCTAATGGAATATCTCTATCAGATGAAATACATTCATCCGTTTGTTGAAGATTATCCGTTTCAACCACTATCTCCAGTTTTCCATCATTTACAGTGCAAAGTCCTCGTGTGACCCCTCCAAAAATGGATAAAGTATTATTGAGCCTAAACGCCACCATACTGAACTCATTTCCACCGTTTTTGTAATAATCTGCCACAACCTTGAATGACTCTCGGCTATAGAAATCATCACCATTGATCGCCGCAAAAGGCCCTTGAATCAGAGTGGCCGCGGATAAAATAGCGTGTCCAGTTCCCCAAGGTTTTTCCCTTCCTTCCGGGCATTTAAATCCATCTGGGAGATCGTGTATTTCCTGAAAAGCGAATTGAACCTGGATCTTGCCGGCATATTTATCAGTAATCTTTGCTTTGAACTCGTTTACAAATTCCCTGCGAATGATGAACACAACCTTGTTGAAACCAGCTTCAATTGCGTCAAATACGGAATAATCAATAATTGTCTCGCCGTTGGGTCCTACGGGATCAAGTTGCTTCAATCCACCGTAACGCGAGCCCATACCTGCCGCCATAACCAGAAGTGTCATGTTATTCATAAAAATCCAGTTTAAACTTTTGAATTAATCAATTATCGTCCCATCATCTATATGCACAACATAAGCTTTACCACCAACTTTTACTATAGCTTCAGCTACTTTTTCAGGGTGATCCGGTGCATAAGAAAACATACACCCGCCACCACCAGAGCCATTAATCTTTCCGCCTAAAGCTCCGGCCTGCAACGACGCATTCAGCATGGATTCGATCTTGGGTGTACTCACACCCAGAACATCACGCAGTACTAAATGATGCTCAGTTAAAAGATTACCTATTAATTCATGATTCGGTTCATCTTTTTCTAATTCAGATAAGGATTGTTTCAAAAGATTGCGGTTTTGGACTGTTCCCTTCATCAAATTTAACTCTTCATCATTTAAACTGGAAGAAATGGAATCCAAGTCACAAGAATGAAGATCAAAGCTTGAATTACGTGACTTCATATTATTTATAATGTTTAACCGCAAATCCCTACATCGTTGCAACATTCCCATAGTATCTTTTGTTTCACAGGAATCGCCCAAAACGAAGGTCCCTAATTTAGGATTCAATAAATTGATTGATATTTCCGGTTCCGATTCCAGATAAATAAGATTGCCTATAGCAGAAGAATATTGATCCATCATACCGCCGGGTTCGTTGAATTCTTTTACTTCAGCTTTAAAAGCCAGTTCGCCGAGTTTTTGCCTGTTCCAATCTACCGGCTCATCAGCCATTTTGGATAAATAGTGAATCCAGCTCACCATGATCGCTGACGAACTGCTGGTACCTGATTGAAAAGGAATCTCACTGGTTACTTCACATTCAAATCCATTGGAAAAAATAAGTCCTTCCCCTCGACACACATTAATCCCGCTTTTGAAATAATCCCTCGGTTTGGAGTAGGACAAATCATCCAAAAAAAATGATTCAGTTTCATTGATATCTGGTTTGTGAATAATTACTTCTCGGATCAAACGCTTTGCACCATGAATTCGAGCACGAAGGGATATGGCCATGGAAATTACCGGGAGCCCCAGGTAATCCTGGTGCTCACCAAATAGACAGAGGCGCCCTGGACTTGAAACGGTAAGGGTCTGTTTCACACTATCTTCTTGTTGGTTTAGAGGGAATTGTAGGTTTTGTGGGTGACCAAAGTCTTAAAAGCAGCACTACAGAAACTCCGAAAACAACAGTGAGAAGAACACCCATTCCTGCCTGGCCGTAGAGCCAAAACCCTGTTCCTAGAAGAAGGCTGTAGACAGCGATACATCCCAGAACCATCATCAAAATCCCCCGTGGTACGGGCCACGGCTTGGTGTCCGAAGCATCAACATACTGGGAATAAGAAGACCACCCCGGCCCGCCAGGATTTACTTTCTTTACAAAATATTTGAGGGTTTCTTCATCATCAGGTGGAGTCAAAAAAGTTGCAATGATCCATACTGCCGTTGTCAACAACGCCCCTATAACAATTTTTTGCCAAGATTCTAACGGCAGCACACCTAAACTGTCATGAATAAAATTAAAATACACCGCGATGATAAGAGAACTGACCATGGCAACAATTTCCGTGTAAGCATTGATTCGCCACCAGAACCATCGTAGGATATAGATCAAGCCAGTACCTGCGCCTAGCAGGAGCAACAGTGAAAATGCCTGACCTGCATTAGTCAGCATTAAACCAAGACCTGCACCTAATCCAATAGAAATAATGGTAAACAGCCTGGCAACCCAAACCAGTTTTCGTTCACTGGCATCAGTATTTATAAACCGACGGTAATAATCGTTAACCAGATAACTTGCGCCCAGATTGACCTGAGTTGACATGGTACTCATGAAGGCTGCAATCAACGAAGCCGCGACCAGTCCCAATAATCCGACAGGTAGCAAGGTAAGCATTGCCGGATAAGCAATATCGTGTCCTAATTTGTCTTCTGGTATATCCGGGAACGCCTGTTGCAAATCTGAAAGTTCAGGGAACATGACCAACGAAGAGAGGGCGATGATAATCCACGGCCAGGGTCTCAATGCATAATGTGCGATATTGAAAAACAGTGATGCCTTCACAGCATGGGATTCATTTTTTGCAGAAAACATCCGCTGTGCGATATATCCGCCACCCCCAGGCTCTGCACCCGGATAGTAACTGGCCCACCATTGAACGGCTAAAGGAACCAGTAAAATAGGTACCCAAATATTGGGGTCACTCATATCAGGAATGAGAGATATTTTGTCAACAACATTTTCATGTGAAAACAATGTGGAAAGTCCACCAACTTTCTCTAATCCCAGAATATAAACGGCTGCCCAGACCGAACCAATCATTGCCAGAATGAATTGCAGAAAGTCCGTTATTATTACTGCCTTAAGTCCGCCAAGAGTCGAATAGAACAGCGTAATGGAACAGGCAATTGTTAACGTCAGCCAACCCGGCCAACCGAGGACAATACCACCAAATTTTATCGCTGCCAGACTCACAGCACCCATAACGAGTACATTAAACACCAATCCAAGATAGAGTGCACGAAACCCCCGCAAAAATGCAGCCGCTTTCCCACTATATCTTAGCTCATAAAATTCAATGTCCGTCATCACACCGGATCGTTTCCAGAGCCGTGCATAGACAAATACTGTCAGCATACCCGTCAGAAGAAAGGCCCACCAGACCCAGTTCCCGCTGACGCCTTTCTGACGAACCAAATCTGTAACAAGGTTGGGGGTGTCAGTAGAAAACGTAGTCGCGACCATGGAAACTCCTAAGAGCCACCAAGGCATATTCCGGCCAGCGAGAAAAAAGGATTGGGTATCCTGTCCTGCCTTTTTCGATGCCCAAAGCCCAACGGCTAATGATACTACGAAGTAAGCACCAACAATGAACCAGTCTAAAGATGAGAGAGTCATAAATTAAAATTCATCATTTAATCCAAAAATCCGATCGTTTGTTTTCCATTTTCCTCGGGTAAAGTCTGGAAACTCAACCGAAGAACTTCTATTTGCAATGGACTGCTCAGACAAAGGACTGATAACGCTCATGGAAACGGCATCATAAACGTCAATGGGCGGCGGAACTTCACGCTTCAGAGATTCGATAAATGCCCTGAGAATAAAGAAGTCCATTCCGCCGTGACCTGAGCCAGTAGCCTGATCCTCAAACCGCTTCCAAAGCGGATGGTCATACTTCTCCAGATAAGGTTGAGCCGGCTCCCATTTGTTCGGCTCAGGACTCTCACCTTCGATGTAGATGGAATCGTTATCGACCATCCAGAGACCGCGTGTACCCTGAACCCTGAAGTTCAACGAATAGGGTCTTGGGGAATTTGTATCATGACTCACCACTACCGTCTCGCCATTGGCACACTTAATAACCGTCGTTACGATGTCACCAAGCTTAAAATTCACCTGGGCGTTAGGATGGTCCGTGCCGTCCTGATCCACGATATATTTGTGAAGTCCGCGGGACTTTGTGGCAGTGGAGGTCAGGTGGACAAATCGATTCCCTCGATTAATGTTCAGCATGGTAGACACTGGTCCAACGCCATGAGTTGGGTAAAGATCACCGTTACGGTTAACGGAATGGAGTGTTCGCCACTTGGCCTCGCTGAAGCCTTTTTCACCAAATTCCACTCCGCCGCCATAAGGTTGCTTTCCATCGTTAAATTTAACATTTCTAAGGTCATGCTGATAACCGCACTGAAGATGAAGTAATTCGCCAAAAAGTCCCTTCCGAACCATGTTCAAAACTGCCATCACATCCCGGCGGTAGCAGACATTCTCCATGATCATACAAAATTTGCCGGTCGATTCCGAAGTGTTAACCAGATCCCAGCAGTCATTTACAGTTAATGCCGCAGGAACTTCAGTCCCTACATGGATTCCATTACTCATGGCAGCTATAGACATTGGGTGATGCCACTCCCAAGGCGTAGCAATATATACTCCATCCAAATCTTCATTGGCTACCATGTTTCGGAAATCCTCATCCCCATTTTTATAAACCCTCGGTTCTGGCTTACCACTGTCTTTAAAGATTTTTAACGCACTGGCAATCATCCCCTCATCAATGTCACATATGGCTGCAATCTCCACATCTGGTCGTTTTGCAGCCAGCCACATAACCCATTGACCTCGCAAGCCTGTACCGATGAATCCTAGTCGGACTTTTTCTCTGACTATTGATCGTCCAAGAACCACTTTAGGTACCAGCAAAGTACCGGCGCCGGCCAGCAGAGAAGTTTTTATAAAATCTCTTCGGTTGATGGATGTTGACATTTTCTCTTTTTTAAAACTCATTTAAGTGATGTTAAGATGGAGAAGATCAAACAACTTCTGAAGCACTTTCCCTGCTTTATCAGGATAAATCTGATCATAAAGATGTGACCGTTCGGTCGGTTCGGGATTAATTTCGATCAACTTAGCACCCCCAGATTTTGCCAATTGTGGATACCCCGCCGCCGGCCACACCACTCCCGATGTGCCGATAGAGATGAATAGATCAGCCCGGGATACAATTTCATCGGCTTGGCTCAAAGTATCAGGATTAAGATAATCGCTGAACCAGATAATATCTGGCCGGAGCCAGGCGCCGCAGTCACATTTTCTGGCAGCGTACGGCCCACGATTCATATCCTCATGAATAACTCCCTCTTCCTCGCAACGTATCCGCCAAATGCTGCCGTGCAATTCGGTGACCTTTCGGGAGCCGGATCGCTGGTGCATACCGTCTATATTTTGTGTTACTACTGATACATCAGGGTGATCTTGCTCAAGGCGGGCTATAACCTCATGACCTGCGTGGGGATTACACTTCAGGGCTTCCTTTCGCCGCTCATCGTGGAAATCAAACACTTTATCGGGATTACGCTTCCAAGCTTCCTGGCTAGCGTAATCTTCCCACCGGTACTCGTGCCAGATCCCTCCAGAACCGCGATACGTCGGTACACCCGACTCAGCCGACATGCCAGCACCGGTGAAAAATACGATATGGTCGTAATCGGTGGTGTTTAGGGGAGTGATATTCATAAAAGATGCTGAAAAACAATTATAAACTCAGATGATATTTTCACCTGCAAAAAAAATGTTACTTCTTAAGCTTTATCCCCAGCTCATCCAACTGTTCTTTCGCAACTTCGCTAGGCGAGCCATCCATAAGGCTGAGTGCACTGGTGGTTTTGGGGAAGGCGATAACATCGCGGATCTGGTGAGTCCCGGCAAGAAGCATGACAAAGCGGTCGTATCCGAAAGCAATGCCGCCATGGGGAGGTGCTCCGTAAGTAAGTGCTTCTAATAGAAAACCGAACTTCTCATTGGCTTCTTTTTCCGGGATGCCAAGAATGTCTAAAATCTTCATCTGTACTTTTGGATTGTGATTTCGGATTGAGCCGCCTGCGATTTCATAACCGTTAATGACCAAATCGTATGCTCGCGATTTCACAGCACCTGGATCGTTATCGAGCAACTCCAAATCCTCCTCTCTCGGAGAAGTGAATGGATGGTGCAAGAAAACCCATTTACCGCTTTTCTCATCTTTTTCAAATTGCGGGAATTCCATAATCCAGACTGGTTTGAAATCATCATCCGATAAAAGATCATCTCTCTTAGCTATCTCCAATCGCAAAGCTCCCATAGTTGGCAAGACAGTAGCTCGTTCCCCCGTCGCTGCAAGAATGAGTGCGTTATCTTTTAGCTTTAGATCAGAGATTATCTTCTGCTGTAATTCATTGCCGAAGAATTTGCTCACACCGCCGGTAAATTCGCCATTTTGAAGACGCATCCACGCTAAACTTCCCAAAGTTTCTTTCCCTTCCTGAGCCGAGTAATCCTTCACAAAATCTGTCAACCCGTCAATCACTTTCCGTGAGTAACCACTGCCGTCTTCCACGACAATCGCCTTGATACAGTCAGCATTGTGCATCGCCTCGAACTCAGAGGCTGAACCGTAATCAGAAAAGTCCATCAACGGAAGACCGAAGCGAATATCCGGGCTGTCGGTTCCGTAAGTCTCCACCGCTTCATCGTATGACATTGTTGGAAAATCTGCCGGCATTTCTAAATCTATCACCTCCCGAAAAACAAAGCGAACAAGCCCTTCTACAACCTCTCGAATATCGTCCTCATCAATGAACGACATCTCTAAATCGATCTGTGTAAACTCCGGTTGGCGATCTGCTCGAAGGTCTTCATCCCTAAAACACCGTACAATTTGAAAGTAGCGATCAAACCCTGAGATCATCAGAAGCTGCTTGTAAGTCTGAGGTGACTGAGGAAGCGCGTAAAATTTTCCTTTGTGAATGCGGCTTGGTACAAGATAATCTCGTGCTCCTTCGGGAGTAGAACGCATAAGATACGGTGTTTCTATCTCCATGAAGCCATCATCAGAAAGGTAGCTTCGAACCGCCTGAGATGCTCTGTGCCGAATGTCCATGTAGTGCTGAAGCTCTTTTGTCCTCAGCTCCATGTAGCGGTACTTCAACCGGAAATCCTCACTGGCGCTTTCCCGGTCGCTCACCACAAACGGAATAGGAGCAGTCTCATTGAGTACTTCGATCTCAATCACATCTATCTCAATCTCGCCTGTAGCGAGGTCTTTCCTCACTGCTCCTTCCTTTCTAGGCTTTACAATACCACGAACGGAGATAACATCTTCGATGGAAAGCTTCCGGCCAATTTTGAACTGATTAGGGTTAGACTCCTCATCGAACGTAATCTGAGTTATTCCGTAGCGATCGCGGATATCCACAAAGATAAGACCGCCGTGATCTCGAGTGGTAGAAACCCAGCCGTTCAGGCAGACTTCACTGCTAATATGGGAAGATCGAAGTTCGCCGCAGGTATGAGTACGTTTAAACATGATAAAATTTGACTCTACTTGTTAAAAAGACGAAGGAGTTTCTGCAAGCCAGAAAAGATTAATGTCTTTTAGCGACAGCTAGACGATTAGCTGCTCGATCGAGTTTTGCTTTCGACTGAATATAATCCACATCACCTTTAGACATATGTTCTTTTGCCTTATCTTGAGCTGATGCCGCGCGTTTCACATCAATTTCATCTGCCTGTTCAGCAGTTTCCACTAAAAGTTCAACCTTTTCTATCGAAATATCGGCGTAACCACCACTTGTGGCGAAGAACAAATCCTTACCGTCCTTGGTCACTTTTATCTCCCCCGTTTTCATTGCAATGAGAGCTGGTATATGTCCATTCATAACGCCAAAAAGTCCATCCATCCCAGGACAGCGGACATAAGTCACTTCACCCTTATCGAGGAGTTTATCAGGTGTAACGATTTCCAGTAGAAATGATTTCATCAATTCGCTGTCTTCTTAGCTTTGTCTTTTACTTCGTCGATAGTTCCAACGTACATAAAAGCATTCTCGGGTAAGTCATCTGCTTCACCATTCAAGATTGCTTCAAAACCTGAGACTGTATCATCGAGAGAAACGTAACGACCTTCAACGCCGGTAAATTGCTCTGCCACGAAGAACGGCTGAGACATAAACTTCTGAATTCTTCTCGCTCGAGCTACTGCTAAC
>MPMB02031107.1_pt1 | contig 16662 bp, 14 predicted proteins | sample 1617371 | NCBI WGS metagenome assembly MPMB02 (sample SAMN05944808, study PRJNA350692) | marine metagenome | biome: marine; feature: ODZ; material: water; isolation source: 300 m water sample filtered on 0.2 um supor filter | place: Pacific Ocean | collected 2012-04-08 | depth 300m m
GATAAGCGGTAAAGATACTGTGCCTTTTTTGCAGCACGTACTCACCAATAACGTAGAGTCGCTTGATACATGGCAGGCTCAGTACACATTGATTCCCAACGAAAACGGTGGTTTGCTTGATGATGCTTACCTCTATCATCCAGGAGAGGAATATTTTCTGGTGGTCAATGCCTCCAACCGTGAAAAGGACTGGAAACATTTTCAGCAGCAGGCAGAAAAGTTCGATGTAAGCCTGTATGATGAAACGCTTGAAGTTGCGATGATTGCCTTTCAGGGACCTCTTTCCGGACGTATTCTTACTGAGATAAAGCGGGACGGTACAATGCCCGAAACTTTTCGTAATAGCCTCTCCAAAATAACTATTCTAGGTACAGAAGTTTTGCTGGCACGTACGGGTTATACAGGTGAGCCGATTGGTTTTGAGTTGTTTGCACCTGCTGAAAAAATGGAGGCAATCTGGTCTCGTATTGAAGAAGCTGGCCAGGACAGGGGTGTAGTCGCGGCAGGCTTGGGAGCGCGTGACACTTTACGACTGGAAGCCGGTATGCCGCTTTATGGACATGAGTTTGGCGTAGATCCGGAAGACAAAGAGATTCCGGCGTTTGCTTTTCCACTCACTTCAGTTGCAGTGAGTTTTTCCAGACGCAAAGGTGATTTTGTGGGTCGCGACGCTTTGCGGGCGCAGTTTGAAGAGATACGTAAAATCCGGATGGGGCAGTATAAACCCTCCGCCGTTATGCCGCGTCGTTTTTTACCACTTGCTCTGAAGGAGAAAGGCATTACGCGTCAGGGTGATTCAATATTTTTTGCTGATAAAAAAGTAGGATTTATCACAAGTGGAACGATGGTGCCTTACTGGAAATTTGAGGGTGAAGGCGCAACAATGCGGGTCGCTGACGAACAGGATCGAAGAGCAATCGCTTTGGCCTACATCGATGCGGAGGTTCCTGCTGAGCAGGAACTGGAGGTCGAAGTCAGAGGGCGAAGGCTTGCTGCGCAGTTGGTCCGCTGGCATGGACGTTCGGAGGCACCGCCTTACTTCCGCGCAATTCCCTGTGATTGGGAAACAAAAAGTGACGCACAGGCACCGGCTACTTCTCAGGAACAGGTTAGCCTGTTACTGAAGAAAAGTCTGGAGAATCACGAATGGCGGCAACGGCGCTGCATTAACCTGATTCCTTCAGAAATGACTCAGTCTACGCTAGTGCGACTGCTTCAGGTAACGGACCCCTGTGGTCGTTACGCAGAGCATAAGGAACTGCTGGCTGCATTTGAGCAGGAGATCTTCTACTATCAGGGAACGGAATTTATTGCCTGGGCTGAGGATCGGCTAGTTGAGGAAATGAAGAAATTTCTGGGCTATCCTTTGGTAGAGACGCGTGTCATCAGCGGTCAGATGGCGAATATGACTATTTTCAGCGCTCTTGTTGATTTTATTAATCGCACCGACCGACGCAGCGAACCACGAAGACTTCCACTAGTGATGAACAATCACATCGGCAAAGGGGGGCACCTCAGCTCACAGCCGATGGGTGCGTTAAGGGATTATATTTCCAAAGATCCTGTTACTGAAAAATATTCGGTGCTCAATTTTCCGGTATTACCTGAAAATCCGTATAGTATCGATTTGCAGGAAACAGCGAACCTGCTGGACCGCTTTGATCCGGAACTTATAATCCTTGGCAAGAGCATGATTCTGCATCGAGAACCGGTTGCGGAAATCCGTAAAATGCTTGAAACAAAAACATCTAAGCCGGTCATTATGTACGATATGGCGCATGTTCTTGGTTTGATCGGGCCGCATTTCCAGAATCCTTACGCTGAAGGTGCGGATATCATCACTGGTTCCACTCACAAAACTTTTTACGGTTCACAGCGTGGAGTGATTGGAGCGGCGTATGAAGATGGCACTCCGGAGTTTGAGTTGTGGAAAGCGATTGAGCGGCGTGTATTTCCCGGAGCAGTCAGTAACCACCACCTTGGCACCTTGCTGGGCTTGTTGATGGCCGCAATTGAAATGAATGCTTTTAAGGACAGCTATCAGCCGCAAGTAATTGCAAATGCCAAAGCCTTTGCCAAGGCACTCGAGGATGAGGGGTTGGAAGTCCAGGGTGACCCGAAAGTTGGCTACACAGAAACCCACCAGGTAGTTGTGGTTGTCGGTTATGCTCAGGGATGTGCTGTAGCGCAGGAACTGGAAGAGAGCAATATCATCGTAAACTATCAGGCAATTCCTTCTGACGAGAGTTTCACTTCAAGTTCTGGTCTGCGCATGGGTGTTGCCGAAATGACACGTTTCGGTATGAAGGAGGAAGATTTCCGGGAATTTGCTGCAATGTTCACTGAGGCTGTGCGTGGTAGAAATGTAGCTGACGAAGTGGCCCGGTTCCGCGAACGTTTCCAAACTATGAATTACTGCTTCGACGATGACTTCATCGAATATAAAAATTATCTGGCCGGCCTTTTTTAGCAGTTCCGATTTCTGTCAGAAGCGCAAGCAGTTTCCAAAATAGCTGCCCTGAAAACTCCAAAGACACTCAGTTGAACTGTTCCAAAACAAAAAAAGAAAGTTCCGAAGAAGCATGATTAGCGTCGATTTTAAAATTGAGCAGCTTAAATTAATTTAAATGACAAATGTAGAGTTTAGGAGAAGACATGGCATGGATTAACATGATTGCGGAAGACGAAGCGCAGGGAGAACTTAAAGGTTGGTACGATAAATTGCGTGAACCTTGGGGCGGAGTGGATAATATACTGCGTGTCCATAGTATAGACACCCCCACACTAAAGGGGCACTATGAGCTGTACCGTTCAGCGATGAAGGGGTCCAGGGATTTAACCCACAAACAGCGTGAAATGATAGCAGTGGTGGTCTCCACCATAAACCAGTGCCATTACTGAATTGTTCATCACGGAGCGGGTCTTCGTAAAATTACTCGTGATAATGAGTTTGTTGAGAAATTCATCAAGGATTACAAAAACGCAGACATATCCGAACAGGACAGCACAATGCTGGACTATGTCGTTAAGCTTACTAAAGAACCGTGGAGCATGGTTAAAGCGGACGTAATAGCACTGCGGGAATCAGGTTTCAGCGATGTTGCCATACTCGATATTGTGCAGGTTGCTGGCTACTATGCGTACGTTAACCGTCTTGCTGACGGGCTGGGAGTTGAACTAGAATCCATCTGGGATGAAAATTAGTCTTTGCACAAATGGATTGATTATTCTGGTGCGGGCGGAGAGACTTGAGCTCCCAACATTCAGATTCGAAGCCTTTCAGAGTGGGTAAACTGTGACGTACTGCAACAAATAAGGATAACAATATCATTATTATAAAAGCTCTTCACTATTGCCTCATCCCCACAATATAGCTTGATTTTGTAAGCTAATGGCACAAAATTGACACAAAAAACACCCTCACATACGAGTGCCATAAATAAAGCTTCATACCATTTCAATATTCCCATTTCAAACCATATATTCTCAATTCTATTGAGGTAGAATATTGTTTTGAGGATGTCTGAATGTGAAGAATTATTGGGGGTTACTCACAGGGGATGATGGGATTGGTTTTAGGGAAATTATGCTACTTTTTTTAAATCACATGGTAAAATATTGGAACAAATATTTTCTCTCATTTAATCAACTAACAATATTAATAACATTCCCCAAGACTAAATCAAGCTCTACTAACTACTAATCAAGTATAATTAGAAACAGGAGTAAGATGGATAGCTAACTACATTATGTGTCGATGGATGCATCCTTGGTATTGTCCGGCGGTTCACCTCGGTCGTACTCATGAGATTTCTATGTGAAATAGCTAACGAACACCATAGAGTCGTGTGTCGTCGAGTTTATGTGAGAAGCGTCGTGGGATCAAGCCACCCTGAAACCATGTAAGCAGTGTGTAAATAGAATACACTGGCAGCCCGAACGCCCGGCGCAAGTCAGCTGCGTAAGGAACCATGTTTGTACATTCCAATACAATCGCGCCGATGTCCGGATGTTGGGTGAGAAGGGATTTGCCCGCATCCAGTAAATCAAGTCGTGAGGCTTCGATGTCCAATTCGTCTTCATCATCGAGAATTGCGTGGCTGAAATGTCTACCGGATTCAGTGCCGACGATTGGTGTTTCCTGAGCAACACCAGCGCCTTTAAGATGCTCAGCGGTTAAACTGGCGGCAGAAATCGTGATGATACCTACACGTTTTCCCGGAGGCAGTAACCGCTCCACAAATGGAACCTGCATTAGAGATGAAGTCGCCACAGGCACAGCAAGTGCGGCGGATAATTCATCTTGGAACAAGGCCAGAAAACCGCAATTTGTACTAATCCCGTCTGCCCCATGACGAATCAAATCTTTCCCTGCAGAAATGAAATCATCTAGCAATCCTTCAGCCCTAGATCGAACTACACGATCCGGAGAAGCTCCTGGAACGATGCGGTACATCACTGGAAAAGGCCAGGTGCCTGCGTTTCCGATGTCGCCGTCAACTCGTGGAAATCGTGTTTCCAACATCAATATTCCAACGGCGGCACCGTAGATGTTTTTTCCGCCTTGAAAGACGGTTGTGCTGGCTGAGTCTGTAGTCATATTATCTCCAATAAAGAGTCATTATCATGTTACATTGTAAGGTTCGCTCCCCTAAAAAAATTCTGGAAAAGTCTTCTTTCAAGTTGGTATTGATTTGATCCAGGCGTATCTGTATGTGAGTTTCCATATTATCAAGACCCTTTGAGATATTTTTTGCAGGCCATTCCTCAGTTAAATGTAATTCCATGAATTAGTTCATTCCATAATCAATGTCAAAGGTAAAAATATAGGGCTCCGTTTTTTCGCATTTTTTACGGACTACAACGGCTTTGTCTTCTGATCTTAATACCAGATGGTATACCAGAATTGTGTTCGGCATCACTATTCATATTCAAACATTCTCATGAAGACACCGGTTTCCTGATGTGCTCATTATTTCCGGTTGTCAATTATTCCCGCTAACTGTCCCAGGGTGATTGGTTTGTTAGGTGGTCGACCGCGGAAAAAACCTACATCACAAGGTGATTTGCCTTGGGCTTGAGCACTTATCTCCGCGACTGTCAGCCCGCACATCCGACCTTGACAAGGACCCATTCCGCAACGAGTGAAAGCTTTTATCTGGCTCATATCCACTGCGCCCCATGTTATCGACTCCTGGATTTGTCCAGCTGAAACTTCCTCGCAACGGCAAACTATTGTTGCCTCGTTTGTAGGTACTAAGCATTCTGGGCTAGGTGGATAGAGATGTTCGAGAAAGGGGCGTATGGCCTGATGATGGCGAATTTCTTTACGGGAAATTTTTGCCATGGTATCCCTTTGTTTTTGGCTAATAGTTCCCAACTGAAAGGCGGCCTCCATTGCAGAGAGATGCCCTGATGCTTTGGCAATCATGGCTCCGGCTACCATCCCTCCGTCACCCGCCACTGCCACACCATCAACGCTAGTGTTGCCCCACTCATCGAGTGATGGATGCCAGTAGCGCTGCTGTTCATTCCAGATATGCTCACAGCCCAACTGACGAGTGAGTTGGGTGTTTGACACTACCCCTTCATGCAGGAGTAAGGTTTCTGTCTCTAGCTGTCGTGATTTTTTGCGATGTGTGAAGCATACTGTTTCCAGCTGTTGAGATCCACCTGCATGTAGGTTATGAATCCCGGAATATACCGGTATACCGGCATTCCTTACCTGCCGTTTGAGACGCAATCCTTTGAGTAAATTTTTTCCGGCACGCAAAGCTCTAGGGAGATGCTGAAGCGCCTGCAGGTAATTCAGGAAAGTTGTGGTTTCCAGCACAGCTATAATATCCACATCCGCCGCCGCAAGTCGTGAAGCCGTCAGCCACAGCAACGGGCCGCTTCCAGCCAACACGACTCGTCCTGAAGGAACGGTTCCGGAAGATTTTAGCAGAACATCCGCCGCTGCCGCACCCATCACTCCGGGAAGTGTCCAGCCTGGAATCGGAACAGGTCTCTCCATCGCACCGGTTGCAATCAGCAGTCGTCTTGCTCCAACTTGCCTGACATCCCCATTTCGTAAGTACAGAACAGAACGATCTGGTTCCAACTGCCATACAGAAGCACTGGGAATATAATCCACTCCGGATTGCTGAAAAGAGTGTTCCAGGGTTTGCCCGACTTGATAATCTGGACCAAGCAAAGAGTAAGTTTCCGGACGAAGAAGTTTTGTTGTGCTGATTGAACGATAAATCTGTCCACCGGCTTCGGGTTGCTCGTCCAGTACCAATACGGAGAGTTTTTGTTTAGCTGCCTCCAGTGCAGCTGCCAGTCCTGCCGGTCCTGCACCAATGATCACAAAATCGTAGGTTTGATTCATGCAGATCCCTCCGGAGCCGGCGATTGTCGGCGAACGCACATTCCTTCTTTGACAGGAATCAGGCAACTCTGTTGGTTTGGCTGACCGTCTATTTCAAGAAGGCACTCAAAACAAACTCCCATCCAACAATACGGTGCACGGACTCCTCCACTCACTGGACTGGTTCTTAAATGAACTTCTCCCCCCACAAGTAGAGCTGCTGCTACAGTATCTCCTTCTTGTGCAGAAATCGATTTTTCCTCGAACCTGAATGTCACAGCTTTACCTTTTGAAGTGCAGAGTCGTTTAAGCATCAAATCTCCCAGGATGAAATTTTTCTAAACCCTGCGGAGCCCTTCCGTCAACTATCCATTTGGAAAGCCGACCAGCATGAAGTGGTGCCAAAGTGATTCCACTGTGAGAGGAAACCACGAAGGCTCCCGGGCAGGATTCTGACTCAACGTAAACTGGTATGTTGTCAGGTGTTAGAATTCGTAGGGCTCCCCAGCAGCGTACCAGCTGCAATGAGGACAATTCTGGAAACAACTTAAGGGCGTGGTTGGCAAGGCTACGCATTACATCCAACGTGGTTCCGGAATCAAAATTAACTTCCTCGTGGGACGCACCAATCATGAATGAGCCCTCACGTGTTTGCCGTAGTGTTACGAAGGGGTGCATGAGTAATGGATGAGTCCGCTCAGTTACGAGAATTTGCCCGCGTTGTGGTCGAAGGGGAATATCCATTCCGACTTGCCTGGCTAAGGATTTAATTCCCAAACCACAAGCAAGGACAATTTTTTTTGAAGAAAACCGTTGCTTCGTTGTCCTGATTTCAAAGCAGCCATTCTGGAAAGAAACAGACACCACCTTATTTCCCGGAAAAAACTTAATTCCAAAATTTTTGAGAGCAGCCATTAGACTGCTTAGCAGAGCTAACGGATTAATGTGTCCATCGTGTGGGGAAAAGGAAGCACCATAAACTGTTTCTCCAAGGCGTAACTTCGGGATCATTTCCTGCATGGTTTGGCGATCCAGCATTTCACAATCGTAGTTTCCGTTTACAGATTCCTGACGCATTTGTTCGACTTCGGTTTTACGTAGACGCCACTCTTCTTCTCCCAGACAAGCTTCAAACCCACCCGGCTGATCGAAGTCCACGGAGATTCCAGAATTTTCTTCCAAATCTTCCGAAAACTCCGGCCATGACTGAACGGCATCCAGAGTCCATTCGGCATAACGAGGCATACCCAAACCCTTGCTTTGCACCCACGTAAGGCCGAAATTTCCTCGCGAAGCACTGGGCGAACTTCCACCTTGATTCAACAAAGTTACTTCAAAACCCTGCTTTGCCATACCATAGGCTACTGAGCCCCCAATGATGCCGCCGCCAATTACCAGAATGTCAGAGCTTTCCATGTCTAGCCAAAATCTTTGAGGGTTATGTGTTTATATGAGAAATTAGTATTCCACTTGACAATCTATGATGTCAAATGATATTTATTATGAATCTCATGCCTAAATATTATATACAGACAGATATGAATCTTCGGCAACTGGAAGCATTTCGCATGGTAATGGAAACCGGATCCGTTACTCAGGCAGGAAAATTGTTATACATTAGTCAGCCGGCAGTCAGCCGCTTAATCGCCGATTTGGAGGAGCACGTCAACTTCCAACTGTTTGATAGACGAAAGAAACGATTGATTCCAACTTTGGAAGCTAAACTGCTTTACGACGAAGTGGAGAAAGCTTTTATCGGGCTAAGCAGCATAGAGGATACTGCACAGTCCATACTGGAACTCAAAAGAGGACATCTGCGTTTAATAGCCATGCCGGGAATCGCCACACTGCTCTTACCGAAAGTCATCAATGAATTCAGTCTACAGTTTCCGAACATCAAAATTGAACTGGAAAGCCGCACACGATTGCAGGTGATGGAATGGATTAGTTCCCACCAGTACGACCTCGGTTTCGCAAATCTGCCCCTTGAAGGTTCAGACGTGGAACTTCATTCGTCATTTCCAATGGAAATGGTTTGCGTTGTGCCAAAAATGCATTCTTTGGCTAATCGATCCTCGATCAGTCCTTCTGATCTGAAAGAAGAGAATTTTATCTCTTATCCAAGAGGAACACACATCCGTTTTGCAGTTGATCAGGCGTTTGAAAATTCTAAAATTAATCGACACATCAAAGTCGAGGCACGTTCTTCTGAAGCAATCTTAAACTTGGTTTCCACCGGATTTGGAGTTTCTGTTGTGCCCCGTTTCTCCAATAAATCTTTAGGTAGTGAAGCATTGAGCTTCATTCCACTTATTCATCCTATCATGATGCAGTTAGGTGTATTTGTCCAGGCGGGCAAATACATGTCAATTACTTCGAAGCATTTTGTTGAAACCTTCAGCAAATATATGAAAAATTCATAACATTTACGAATAATTTTATGAAATAAAATCATTTTGCTTAAAGATTAAAATGTTCTAATTTATATAACGATATTTGTTAATGTTTTTTCTTGACTTGAATATGTTACGTTATAGATATTTCAGTTCGTATACCATATGGAATTCCAAATTGGAATGGGCATCATGAACGACATGAACAATAGGCTAAACGGCGCGTCTGCAATGGTTAGGATGCTTCAGGCGCATGGCGTAAAACACATTTTCGGACTTTGCGGGGATACGTCTTTGCCTTTTTATGATGCACTTCATAATTTAGATCACGGCATGGAACACATTTTGACACGTGATGAGCGCTCGGCAAGTTATATGGCGGATGCTTACGCCCGTGTTACCGGGAAAGTCGGGGTTTGTGAAGGGCCGAGCGGCGGTGGCGCAACCCATATTTTGCCGGGATTGGTCGAGGCGAGTGAATCCTCGATTGCGGTTCTGGGAATCACTTCCGATATTTCTACAACATCACGCGGCCGTTATGCGTTGACCGAATTGGATCAGGAAAGTTTGTTTCGCCCGTTAACAAAATGGAATACGGTGATTGATCACGCGGATCGTTTGCCCGCTCAAGTTCGAGCGGCATTTCGGGCGATGACCACCGGACGTCCCGGGGCCGCTCATTTGGGTTTTCCGTATGATGTGCAAAAAGACGTAGTTCCGGAAACAGAAATTTGGGCGCAACCGGAATTTGGCAATTATCCGGCTTTGCCTGTCGCTCCGGATGAAGTTGCTGTCGAGGCGTTGCTGGACGCACTGTTGTCTTCCCGTTCTCCGGTGATTATTTGCGGAGGCGGTGTGGTCATTTCAGGAGGTGAAAGCGCGCTAGCCGAATTTGCCGAAGCACTGAATTTGCCTGTGGCTACCACGATTAGCGGACAAGGCAGTCTTCCGGAAACACATCCGCAATGTGTCGGGGTTGTCGGTTCAAACGGTGGCATCCCGGCCACCAGAAAAATTATTGACGATGCGGATTTAGTGTTTTTTATCAGTTGCCGCGCCGGTTCTGTAACAACGGAACGTTGGCGCTCTCCTAATCCAAAAACCAGGATTTTACATTTGGATTCTGATCCTCTCGTGATTTCCGCTAATTATCAAACCGAAGTGGGTATGGTTTGCGATGCGCGTTTGGGGCTGAAAGCTCTTAATTCGGCTCTCCGGAAACGAGGTGCAATCAACACGGAATTCCGGGGAAAAGAGCGGGCTACAGTCGCTAAACAGGAAAAAACAAAATACTTTGCGGAACTTTCCGGATCTTTGGAATCACCGATTCTCCCGGAACGCCTGATTGCGGATTTACAAAAAGTCTTGCCTGAAGATGCAGTCATCATCGCTGATCCCGGTACACCTTGTCCGTATGTTTCTGCTTATTATGAATTGCCGAAAGCAGGACGATATTTCATTTCCAATCGGGCACACGGGGCCTTGGGTTACAGTATGTCGGCAACTGTGGGAGCAGCGTTTGGTCGTCCGAATTCAAAAATTGTTGGAATTATGGGTGACGGTTCCTTCGGTTTTACTGTTGGCGAACTGGAAACAATTGTGAGATACAATGTCCCGGTTACGCTGATTGTTTGTTCCAATTCGAGCTACGGATGGATTAAAGCCGGTCAAAAAACAGGCTTCGGGGAGCGTTATTTTTCCGTTGATTTTAACCGTACTCAACATTCAGCAGTTGCCGAAGCATACGGGGTGAGGGGATTTCGTGTAGATAATCCTGCTGAATTAAAATCAACTTTGGCACAAGCAGTTGCAATTGACGCACCGACACTGGTGGATGTAATTTGTCAACCTTTGAATGAGGCACGCGCACCAGTCAGTGAGTGGATTGCATGAACATAAATTACAAAATAAAGAATCTAATATAATATTTAGTTATTACATTGCAAAATAATCTGATTTGACAGGATACTATTTTCTGTTACAAATGTTAGGAAAAGAAATTGAGGCTAAACGTATAAAGATTTATGGACTACACGAGCTTGATTCAATACATCCTTTCCGGACTTGTCATTGGGGTCATTTACGCACTGATGGCTGTGAGCATCACTTTTGTTCACGGAATGATGAAAATTGTAAACTGGAGCATGGGTGAATATTACATGATGGGAGGATACATTCAGTATCTCCTGATCACCATGCTGATTGGCCCATCATTATGGTTTTTGGGAATTCCGATTGCGTTTGCAATAATTTTTGTACTCGGTGTGTTAATTCAACGATTTTTACTGAGACCGATGTTTGTAGGGGAATCGGAGCGCATGGACGAATACGCGACAATTGTTACCATTACTTTAATGGTACTCTTCCGTAACCTTGCAATCATTCTCGGTGGTCCGTATCAGTATTCGGTTCCGGATTATTTCCCTCCGACAGAGATTGGTCCACTCCCAATCAGCGGAAACCGCTTAATGGCTATAGTTGGTACGGTGCTGATCCTGGGAGTTTTGTACTATGTCATGAAAAAAACATGGCCCGGACGAGCTTTGCAGGGAATGTCTCAAAACCGGATAGGAATTCAAACTGCAGGAATCAATGTGCGTCGTTTGGACGAAGCTGCCTTTGGCATAGGAGTCGGGTTGGCAGCAGCAGCGGGGGCGTTACTGGCTCCAGTGTTTCTGGTATGGGCTGAAAGCGGTTCGGTTCCCACCATGAAAGGTTTTGAAATTGTTGTAATCGGAGGACTGGGTTCTATCCCAGGAAGTATCATTGCCGCATTACTTTTAGGTTTGATTGAAAGCCTTGGTTCAGTTTTCATTTCCTCTGAATATCGCGATCTTTTTGGTTTCGTATTTCTGATTTTCATTTTAATTTTCCGACCAAATGGCTTATTTGGTGACAAGGAAAGGCTGGCATGACTGTTATAGCATCGAAGTAATTTATGTCTATTTTACAAGTAAATAATTTAGCCAAACACTTTGGAGGTTTAGTTGCGGTCAAAGATCTTTCTCTTTCGATTAAGACTGGAGAAATACGCGGCTTGATCGGCCCAAATGGTTGCGGGAAAACTACCACTATGAATATGCTGGCCGGCCTGTATAGACCTACTTATGGAGATGTCCAGTATCACGGCAAATCCATTGGCAAACTTCCGCCGCACGTACGGACAGCACAGGGCATTATGCGTACCTTTCAAATTCCAAAACTGTTTTCGGAAATGACTGTTGAGGAAAATATGCTTGTTCCGGCTTTGGCGACGTCAACAAAAAAAACTCCAGAATTTGTTGAGGCCCTTGAACAAAAAGCAGCGGAAAAATTGGCTTTTTGCAAATTGGATCATGTCAGCCATCTGCTGGCCAAGCAGCTTTCCGGAGGTCAACGGATGTTGCTGCAAATTGCACGTGGACTTATGGTTGAAGGTCTTGAATTATTCCTCATGGACGAACCTTTTGCAGGTATCAACCAGGTTATCAAAGAAACCATTATGGATGCCATTGTGGATATGAATGATAATCAGGGTATTACTTTCCTGATCGTAAGCCATGAAATGTCATCTGTACGCCGCTTATGTCAAACTGTAAGTGTTATGCATGAAGGCAGTTTGATTGCGGAAGGAAGCATGAAGGAAATTGCAAATGATCCACTTGTAATTGAGGCATATCTGGGAGGGCAGAATGCCGCATCTGACAGTTGAAAATGTCCGTGTGGGATATATACCCGGAATAGATATCCTTCAAGGACTGAGTCTCGAAGTGAAGCCAGGAAAAATCACCGGGATAATTGGGCCGAACGGTGCGGGGAAATCTACCTTGCTCAAAGCTGTATTTGGTTTTCTTGCTCCGCACGAAGGGGCAATGCATTTTAACGGTATGCCTATTCAGGGGCAATCTCCGGCAGAAATTAAAAAGCGCGGCATAAGCTATATCCCACAGGGAGCAAACAACTTCGCACATCTGCCGGTAAAGGAGAATCTTCTGCTTGGCTGTTGGACATTCCGGAACGACAAAGATCGAATTGAGAAGGTGATAGAGGAAACTTATGTATTGTTTCCGGCTCTTGGGAAAAAGCACCGGCAGCGAGCAGGACTTTTGAGTGGTGGAGAGGCCAAGATGCTCTCAATTGCCAAGGAACTCCTGACCTCTCCCACGCTGGCCCTGGTCGATGAACCCTCTGCGGGGCTATCACCTAAAATAACAGATTATGTCTATGAGTTTCTGGCAAAAAAGAGGGACGAGGGATTAACCATATTGATAGTAGACCAGAACATCCAGAAAGCAGTTGAGTACTCAGAATACCTCTACATGTTTGAAATGGGTATGGTGAAAATGGAAGGTGAACAATCTGTTTTTTCTGAGCACATAAGAGAAATCATCCGGGATTCGCTAGTGGGGGAAGATGAGTAAGTTTTATTATTGTTGCTACTCCCGCAATAGGTATGGGGGAAGGTGGGGTTGTAATCCCGCCCTGCCGTATGAACAATTTATGCTACTAAAGCACAGAATTTAGTATTAATTAATGAATAAATCGAGAAGTCATTTTTTCTTAACTGTCACAGGGCTTACCATGATTACGGCTTTATTACCTCTGTGGCTTGGTGAATTTTATCTGCATGTAGTAACAATCGGTTTGTTCTACGTTATTTTGGCTATCAGTTGGAACCTGTTGGCAGGTTATGCCGGACAACTTTCATTAGCACACCATGCGTTTGTGGCTGTAGGAGGCTACGCTTCCGCCTTGCTTATATTATTTGGTTCCGAGGCTTTTGGTTCGCCGCTGCCGCTTTGGGGAACCATTGTTTTCGGAACTCTTGTTGCCGGATTGGTAGGCTACGGTTTGGGGTCAGTATGCCTAAACATGCGGCGTATATATCTTGCCGTAACCACCTGGGCATTTGCGGAATCGTTCAGGTTATGGGTATTGTCCGAGTATGAAATTACTCGTGGAGATTTAGGTCTGTCCACAGAATTGCTTTTTGACACTTCTGATCCTACACCATTTTTTTACGTTTTCCTGGTGGCAACAGTTCTTTGCCTCTGGATTGTTTTCGAAATAATCCGCTCTCCAGCAGGTTTCTATTTGCGGGCGCTTCGGGATGATGAAGAAGCCGCGCAGGCAATGGGTGTTGACACGGTCCGCTGGAAACGGTTTGCTTTCACCGCAAGCAGTGCTATAGCCGGATTTGCCGGAACGCTGCAGGCGCACTATATTGGAATGCTAACTCCCACGCCGATAAAATTTAATGAAATGGCTATCATTATGGTGATGGTAATTGCCGGGGGATTAAGGAGTTTCTGGGGGCCGGTGATTGGAGCAATGTTTATTCAAGTTGTTTCAGAAGCATTGAGGGATTATGCAGAATACCGTATGGTACTGTTTGCCTTACTGGTGCTGGCGATCATGCGTTTTTACAAAGAAGGGTTGTTTGGTTTGATGCGTGAGGGTGTAACAAGGCTGCGTAGTCAACTCTTACGCGGTTCAACTTAGCAATAAAAATACTAACAGGTCTTGAGCCGTTTGGCTCATGTGTAGAATGCCCCTAAGGCGTTCTTATAACTTTCCTTATTGAATTTATAGAAAACGCGAATTTCATAAATTCATTCGGAAATATTTTTCAATGACTCTCCAATATAAGGAGGATTTATGTATATCGCGAAACAAGTAACAATACTTTTCTCGGCGCTAATTATTAGTATGTCCTTTTTGGTCATGCCTGCTGCCGCAGCCGAGGATATCAAAATCGGGGTCTTGACCCCGCTCACCGCAGGAGCACATTCGTTGGGAAAAGAAGCTGTTCGTGGTGCAGAAATCGCGGCGGATTATCTCAATGCCAAAGGCGGAGTGTTGGGCCGGAAAATAAAAGTAATCAGTGAAGATGATGCTGGTCAAGTCGAAAAAGCTGTTTCTGGTTTCCGGAAGTTGACTTCTCGCGACAAAGTGGTCGCAATTATCGGGCAGATTCACAGTTCAAATATGTTGGCCTTGCTCAAGCCTGCAGAGAAAGCCGGGATACCGATTTTCAGTACTCAGGCATCCAATGTGAAAATTACTTCTTCACATTCTCCAAATGCATTCCGGACTGCCGCCATTGATCCTGACCGCGCTGAAGCATGGGTTGGTTTTTTTCAGCAGCAAGGGCTTAAAAAAATCGGAATCATTGCTGAAAATACTGATTACGGGGTCGGTTTAGTCAATCTGCTGAAAACCTTTAACAAAGAACGTTCTTTGGGGTTGAGCCTAAAACCATTCATTTTTGACAAAAATTCCCGTGATATAACACCGCAATTGCTGCAAATAAAAAACTGGGGTGCAGATGTGGTGATTAACATTGGTGTCGGCGATGTCGCTTACTTAATTGTTAAGCAAGCATATGACATTAAACTTTTTCCGGAAACTCCGATGGTCGCCTCCTTCGATTGGCCGAGTCAGCCTATTTTCTGGAAAAACTTAGGGAGTAAAGGTAACTATCTGACCTACATTTCCTACGGACATCCCAAGCAAAAACTGACTGCAATGGGAGAATGGTTCAAAGCTGAATTTGAAAAACGCTATAATGATGCTCCGATTTTTGGTGCGTCTAATGCTTTTGGACAAATTGTAATGATTGCCGAGGCGATTTATCATGCTGGTTCTGCCGATCCTGCTAAAATTATGAAGGCACTTGAAGATTATCATTACGATAATTTCAACGGACCAGTCAAATTCAATCGGGCGAAAGGAGCTCGTTGGCATCAGTCCTCACCTCCTATTCTAATTGTTCAGCATACAGCCGAAGGACAAACTCTTGGCCAGGGTACGATTCTCTATCCTCCAAATCTGAAAACTGGTCCGCTGACCCAAGGTACTCGTTAATATTCATCGTTAACGAAACCTAATAAATCCTCCTGAAAATGGGGGATTTATTAGACAAGGGTTAAAAGTAAGTCATGTTAGGTATAGATGTAACCCAACATTCATTAGAGATTCTTAAAAATGTTGGGCTACTCTCCGTTGACAAAATCAGCAAAAAAGTAACACTTTTACTCTTCCATCTGTGGGGTTACTCACAGGAGATGATGTGGTTTGTTTTAGGATTTAATCACCAAAGGTGACTCCTTTTAGATCATTTGTAGTTCCAGAAGATGAACTACTCCAATTTGATCCATCGTCAGTTGATTTAACAATCCTTCCATCTTCTCCAACTGCCATGAATATATTGTTCCCGAAGGTGACTCCATTGAGGGTATTTCCTCCAGAAGATGAACTACTCCAAGATGCACCATTGTTAGTTGATTTAATGATCGTTCCACTTTGTCCAACTGCCACGAAGGTACCGTTCCCAAAGGTGACTCCATAGAGATTATTGTTATTTACTTTAGTCACATTATCCCAGGAAGAACCCTCGTTAGTTGACTTAATGATCTTTCCAGAATATCCAACTGCCACGAAGGTATTGTTCCCAAAGCTTACTCCTCTGAGATGGTTTGATCCATAGGTATAGGGTGAACTTCCAGTAGTCACATTACTCCAAGATGCTCCGTCAGCTGATCTAACGATCTTTCCATAATCTCCAACTCCCACAAAGGTACTGTTCCCGTAGCTTACTCCATAGAGATTTCGATTAGAATTATACGGAGAACCACCGGTAGGAGGCACCACATTTGACCAACTTGAACCATTGTTAATTGATCTATAGGTATATCCATAGTTTCCCGCAACTACATCGAAGGTACTGCCCCCGAAGGCGATTCCATTGAGTTGACTTCCCGAAGTATTAGTAATTTGCCAAGATGAAGCATTGTCAGTTGATTTAACGATCTTTCCAGAATCTCCAACTGCTACGAAGGTATTGTTTGCGTAGGTTATTCCAAGGAGATTACTAGTAGTAAAAAATGAACAAGTCTCATTTTCCCAGGATGTACCATTGTCAATAGATCTAAAGGA
>MPMB02055191.1_pt1 | contig 16491 bp, 10 predicted proteins | sample 1617371 | NCBI WGS metagenome assembly MPMB02 (sample SAMN05944808, study PRJNA350692) | marine metagenome | biome: marine; feature: ODZ; material: water; isolation source: 300 m water sample filtered on 0.2 um supor filter | place: Pacific Ocean | collected 2012-04-08 | depth 300m m
GAAGCACATCCGTATAAACCACGGCTTTTAATCCACCAAATAAAGTATAAGTCCCAATGAGTACACTCATAATAATAATGGAATACATGAGTGTCCATGTCGGTGGTCGAGCCTTATGCATCATGGCTTCTCCCCAATCAGATGTAATCTCATTTTCATCAAATGAAATAATGGCACTTTCGCTTGATAAAGCACCACTCCAATCTTGATCGATTAATACTAAGTTTGGATCTTTATCATCAATAACTTGTTGAATCTGGCTATAATCAGATAGAAAAATAAAATCATGTGATTTTCCCGCCCCCGTTGCATCAACGACTTTTTCTCTCACAGGTTGAGATTCAGTTACAACCACTACTTTTGGATTCAAGTCAAGTAGAAGATTAAACATCAATGCTGTTGCATAAAGAGTTACACCCAAGCCAAATGCTGTTACAATTCCCCAAATCACCGCAGAAATAGTACGTACACTTTGATTATACCTGGCGCCTAGCCATTCTGGGATTGTACTCACTTTTGATTTCCAAAACATGGGTATGAACAAAAAGGCACCTACAATCATAACAGGCACACTGCCTAGCCAATCATAATTGCCTAAAACGATTCCATATAAATAAGCCGCTCCAGCAATTCCGACCATATCCACAGCTCCAATATCTGTTACAACCAATGACATACCAATGGCCCACCATGGTAAAGATCTACCCGCGAGAAAATAGTCGTCTCCGGATTTCATTTTTCGTCCAATGTACATACCGAATAAGACTGTACCAATCAAGTAAACTATGATGATAAAATAATCAATGCCACCCAGTGCCATAATGATCCTTTTCTATTTTTTTCTGAGAAAGTAAGCTGTATTACATTTTATACGAGAATCGAATTCCCAACAATCTGGGTTGTCCCCATAATTGTTCTACAAATCCAAGATATCCATTCGTTCCTTGAGAGATAATATACTCCTTATTCAGAAGGTTTTCACCCCAAACATATAATCCCCAGGATTCCTGTTCAATTCCAAAATGTCCATTCACCAGAGTTCGTGCATCATCCCTCAATAAATTCGCATCCTTATCCGTCGTGAGTTGTGACAATTTTTCATCGATATAATCGCTACGCAGTTGGGAGACAAACATTTTTTTACTATTGATTGGTAGTCGAAAATCTGCCATCAAACTCCAAGACTGTTTTGGGTAGGTACTGATATGGTTTCCTGAAAAGTCGTTATCTAAATCGGTGAAATCTTCTCCAGTATCATAGTTGCCATTTCCATTAGAATCCGTATATGATTCACCTTCATTCCAATACCCATTAAAATAACCATCGTGAAAATCATTATAAACCGCTTCAACAATACCATAGCCACCCACCAATGTTAGGGCGTTATCAAATAATCGAGCTGAAACTTCTAACTCTAACCCAGTTATAGTGGCGGATGCTGCATTGCTGATTAAGTATCCTTCAAATAAATCTTGAAACTGACTTACTTGCATATTTTTATATTCCATTTTAAATAATGCCGCATTCAAATAGAGTGTATTCGAATAATTTCCATATTTAAATCCCAATTCATAATTGGTAATATATTCAGGTTTAAATGGTTCAGATAATGCTTTCATACTCGACACATAATCCATATTAAATCCACCACTTTTATATCCTTTTGATAGGGTACCATAGATATTTAAACCATCGGATATGGCATATTTTATATTCATTGATGGGGTGGTTGCATGCCATGTTTTTGTACTATCAAAATACCCAATCGGGTTTCCATCACTATCTAGTTCTGATGGTACATTTATATAACCAAATGTTTGAATGCCCTTTTGCTTATATTTGAAATCCATTTTATCATTTGAATATCGAATACCAACAGTTAAGAATAATTTTTGAAGGAGTTGAAAATCTATTGATCCGTAAACACCCATGGATGTTGTGTTGCCGCTTCCCTCTGGTTTAACGACTAAATCTGTATAGTTTTTAGCAATAAACATGGGGATGCCTGCGGCATAATAAAAGAATAATGGCTTTGGATATACGGGACCAGAAAGAAAATTATATAGATTATAATAATATACCCCCCCTATCCAAGAAATCTTGTCGTTTTGGTTAGACATGAGACGAAATTCACCCGTATACTGTTTTCCTGTATTTAGCCAATCACCTGTGAGTATATCCAATGCAGTTCCATCTTCATCATTAAACCAATTCACCTTTGCATTCCGTATTGAAAAAACTGAGATTAATTGAAGGTTCTCATTTAATCTATAATTGGTGTTTAGCGTGGCGCTATAAATTTCCTTATTTGATATACTTGTGGTATCATGATTATATGAATATTTCCCATCATCAGTGATATCGATTGACTTCAGATTATAATACAATGAATCCAAACGCTTATTATCAAAGTTTGTGCTACCACTCGAAATACGATAGTCTGATATATGTCCACCGATTTTAGTTAAATCTTCATTGAAAAAATCCATACTTAAATCAATGGTCAATTTTGGCGTTGGTAAAGTCCGAATGGCAACTCGCCCCCCTAAATTATTCTTATATTTTTCTGTTTTGTTGTTAAAAGCATTTTTTAAATAGCCATCATAATTGAATGAATACCCTGAAACTCTACTATATATTTTATCAGATATCTTATAGTTTGCAGACCCTTTTAACTTTTGATAGCCCATTTGTCCTGTTTCAATAAAAATAGAGGCCCGATTGATTGGGGTAGGCTTTACGGTAATCAGATTAATTGCACCAGAAACTGTATTTCGCCCGAATAGGGTGCCTTGGGGACCTCGTAAAAATTCCACTCTTTCCATTTCGATGACATCAGCTACTATAAAGTTTGGATCTCCCATAATAACACCGTCTATATAAATGCCTTCAGCTGTGGACATACCGGGATTTCTTGATCCACCAGAAATACCCCGAATATTAAATTCTGTATTAGACTGCCCTTCCGTCGCATAAACATTTGGGACCATTGCCGTTAAATCTTCGATAGACGTTGCGCCCATTTCTTCAATTGTTTCTCCACGCACTGCAACCATAGAAATAGGTACATCCTTAATGGACTCCTCTCGTTTCCTGGCCAAAACAGTAATTTCGTTCCCAAATAGATTTTTCTGTTTCAAACTAAATAACAACCCTGTTATTTTATCATTGGGATAGAATGATTCACGTTGGGTATGATAACCGATATAACTAATTACCAAAGTAAAATTGTCTGCTGCATTAACAGTAAAAGAGAATTCACCGTTCTCATTTGTGGCCGCCCCTACGCCAGTACCTTCAACAATTATATTGGCGCCAAATAGAGGTAAATTATTTTCATCGTTTACTTTCCCCGAAATATTTTGAGCATACAATCTGCCCATTAAAACAAAAAGTAATAAAACACTGCTTATCAAATGTGCATTTTTTGTTGTCATCACAATCCCTTTATTATTTTCTCCTATCATTATAGGATGAAAAGTAAATAGATTCAGTCAGTCAACCCAAATATAATTATAGATTCTTCCTAATATAGCATTAGGTTGAAATATTGAATAGATTTAATCAACATCAACTTATAAATCGAAAAAAATGAATACAAAAAAGATTTTCACCCTTATTTATATAATCGGATTTTTATTCGGGCAAGAGTCCGTAAATATTCCATTTTTTGAACAGGAGAAACGTGCATTTTTTCTTGAAGGTAAAAATGTATATTCAGTGGCCACAACAAAAACGAAAGATATTTACGTAGGGACAGATTCCGGGTTATTTATCCAATTGGAATCAGAAAAAGATTGGAACAAACTTTTCCTAAATAACCAACCCGTAGTACTTCTATCTGCAAAAGGAACAAAAATCGTAGCTATTACTGGAGAACTAAACGACAATATTTTAACAAATGGAATGGCCTACTTCATAAAAAATAAAGTTGTTTCCCAAGCAATCTCGCTTCCAAATAATATGCATCTAAACATATTAGAGACAGATTTAGTATTTTCTAATCAATTATACCTTGGTGGTAAAACAGATGTATTTGTTGGAAAAATAAAGAAAAATGATAAACATCTCGCTCTAAAATCCATGAAAACTCCAAGCGGAAACATTCGACAAATTACGGTTCAATCTGAAAAAAATGTGTTTGTAGCCACTGCTCAGGGCTTGTATAAAAAAACAAGAACAGGTTGGAATATAATTCAACCACATGATGACACACGAAGCTGGGCTTTAGCTGACTGCCGTTCAGTGGCGATGGATTCGAAAAATAGACTTTGGTTTGCGAGTCCACAAGGTGTGGGTGTGTTGGATAAAAAAGAATGGATACTTTACGAAGGTAAAGATGGACTCCCTTATAATGATTTCACCAAAATGGCCGCGGGACAAAACGGTGATGTATGGTTTGGAACTAAAAAAGGGGCAATCCACTTTGATGGCAAAACATGGGAATATCGTCAAGGGAAACGGTGGCTACCAGATGATCATGTAAATGATATTGTCGTGGCAAACGATGGATCTGTTTGGATTGCAACATCTAAAGGATTGAGCCATATTTATAAAGAAAAAATGACCTTGGCGGAAAAAGCTAAGTTTTATGAAGATGAAATTGATAAATACCATCGCAGAACACCTTACGAATATGTATTGGATGTAAATCTTCCAAAAGCTGGAGTTAAGTCAGATTGGGTTCAGCATGATAGTGATAATGATGGTCTTTGGACAGGCATGTATGGTGCTGCAGAATGTTTTGCCTATGCCGCCACCAAAGATCCAAAAGCGAAAGCTCGTGCCAAAAAAGCATTCGATGCATTAAAATTTCTTGGTGATGTGACTCAAGATGCACCTATTTCTCCTCCGCCTGGATTTGTAGCTCGAACTATCCTCCCTACCAGCGGACATGACCCAAATATTGGGCGAGTAGAAGATGATATTCGGAAACAAAAAAATAATGATACTCTCTGGAAAGTATATGAGAATAGATGGCCAAAGGATAAAACGGGTAAATGGTATTATAAGACAGATACAAGTTCAGATGAATTGGACGGTCATTATTTCTTATATGGATTATATTATGATTTGGTAGCTGAAACTGAAGATGAAAAGGAACGTGTCCGTGCTCATATAAAAAAATTAACAGACCATTTAATTGATCATGATTTTCAATTGGTTGATCATGACGGGAAACCTACTCGATGGTCTCGTTTCAATCCCTATGAATTGAATCATGATAAAAATTGGTTTGTTGAACGTGGGCTAAACTCTTTAAGTATGTTATCCTATTTATCTATTACCCATCATATTACAGGTGATGATCGATATCGTGAATTATCCAATATGCTTATTGAAGATCATGGATATGCACAAAATATGACAGACCAAAAATTCAACCGCGGTGTGGGTACGGGAAACCATTCCGATGATGAAATGGCATTTATGTCTTACTATCATTTAATAAACTATGAAACAGACCCAGAATTAAAATCTCGCTATGCATTTTCTATGTATATGAATTGGATGCTTGAAGCACCTGAACTTAATCCGTTTTTTAATTTTGCCTTTAGAGCCGCAACGGCCAGTGAAGATTTTGTAGATGCTTGGGGGACTTATGACTTAGAACCCCATCCCGAATGGTTAGATGAATCAATGGAAACACTAATTCGTTTTCCCCTAGATCGGCTTAACTGGAGTCATACCAATAGCCACAGGACAGACATTCAAAAATTGCATTCCTGGAATCGAACGTTTGATCAGGAAAATAATAGTCGAAAAGGATATCGCGTAAATGGCAAAGTATTCCCTATAGATGAAAGGCATATAAATCATTGGAATCACGATCCTTGGAATATGAATACAGGTGGAAGTGGGACAGAATTATCCACCGGGATGGTATATCTTCTCCCTTATTACATGGGCCTTTATCACGGATTCATAAATGAATAAAATTAAAATTATTTTTTTTGTTATAGTACTTTCTATTGAATTCATTCTTCCAAAGGGAATTACTAAAACACCTATTTTCCCTTTTCAAAATCAACATGTTCATGGGAGTAGTATTATTGAAGCGCCTAATGGTGATTTACTTGCATGTTGGTTTTACGGGTCTGGAGAAAGAACAGCCAATGATGTAATAATCCAAGGATCACGTTTAAAAAAGGGGTCGTCAGATTGGGAGCCTATATTTATCATGGCAGATACGCCTGACCTTCCAGATTGTAATCCCGTATTATTCATCAATGAAAAGGATGAATTGATGCTATTCTGGATTGCAGTCCGTGCAAATGGGTGGGAAAATTCTGTACTACGATATAAAATTTCTTCCAACTATTTAAATCCTGGTGCACCAAACTGGGATTGGCAAGACATTATTATCTTAAAGCCAGGTGAATCTTTTTATAACGAAATAAAAAAAGGATTTGAAACTAATTATTCAGATCCAGGGTGGTCAGAGTATGCATTGCCTTATGAGAAACTTATAGTGAAAGCCGCTATGGATAAAGAAAAACGACAAAAAGGTTGGATGACTCGCATTCATCCTATAACACTATCTACTGGTAGAGTGCTACTTCCTCTTTATTCTGATGGATACAATATTTCACTATTAGGGATAAGCGATGATAATGGGCATACTTGGAAATCAAGTAAACCTATTGTGGGGTTTGGGCCCGTTCAACCTGCACTATTAGAAAAAAAAGATGGGACAATTGTTGCTTATATGAGAGACAATGGTAGTGCACCATATAAAATTTTGGTGAGTGAGTCTCCAGATCAAGGTGAGTCTTGGACTTTTGCAACTGATACTAACATTTTAAATCCAGGGTCTAGTATTGATGCAATTGTATTAAAAAATGGACATTGGGTTATGATTTATAATGATACGGAAAAAAACCGAAATAGTTGGGCTGTATCATTGTCTAAGGATGAAGGTAAAACATGGAAATGGACTCGCCACATTGGAATATCTCCTGATAAATCGGAAAGCTATTCTTATCCTTCCATGATTCAAACAAAAGATGGTATGATTCATGTTTCCTATTCTTATCGCAATCAAAAAGGTAAAACTATTTTACATGCATCTTTTAACGAGAAATGGATCAAAAGGGGAGATTAATCAGGAATAATTGAAGGGAATTTCTTAAGGAGCCCCCAAACAATTATTCCACTCAAAATAAACCCACATCCGATTACCGTAAACAAATCACCAAACTCGACCAACACGTCATTTTGTTGAACCACGGAAATTGATTTTTCAAGCAATATTCTACCTTTTATAATAATTATACTCCCAGTTATTAATGGAACCCATTGAAGGATAAATCTTTTATTTATTTTAATCCCCAAGGAGATGAATAATACACCCCACCCGATCCAGGATATTATTTGAAAAATATTTAATCCCTTGAAGTAGTTCATAATATTGAGAAGTGGGCTTAACCAAATATTTTCGAAAGATATTATATTCCTATCAGAATAATATATGACTTGGTTTTTTCCATCCTTTAAACCGTTCATAATAGACTCTGTCTTTTCGCCATGGCTAAGGTCTTGCCAATCAGAGATATCTAAAACATTCCATGTACCACATGTAGGCCCATAACCATGGTAGTCTGCACCACCTAATAAAAACATTTTATTGTTTTCACATGCATCAATAATATCATGATGAATTGACTTTGGATAGGCCAATTGGTTCTTATTGACTATTTCATATCCATTAACACCTAAATTTATAAAATAATTGATCGACATTTTTTGTCCATCAAACCAATGGGCCACGCCTACTACGCCACCCTGCCTATGCACTTCCGGAATAACGACTGAATCTTTCTTTCCGAAGGTAATAAGCGAGTCAGTTAATCCGAGTAGCACCATATGGTTACTACCTGAATATTCGATACCAGCCATCACGTGTGGATTTTGTGTTAATTGACCATTTCTCTGTTGTTGAACCAAATCTAAGGTCTTGAGATTATGATTATGTTCTGTTAAGAAGAATGCGTCGAACCCATTTTTCTTATGCCAATTCATTTGCTCCGCAGGTGTGATTAAACCGTCATGGCTAAAGTAGGAATGGGCGTGGGTATTAAATAAAATCTTCGATTTAGACTCATTGACAATTGTATTAGATGGTAGGGGCCAAAAAATCATCCAAACCAAAATAAAATAGGCTAATCCTAAAATAGCCGGGATTGATAAAAGCCACTTTTCATAGAATTTTATTCCATAACTATAAATAAAATAAACACCTACGCAGAAAAATATCCAAATCCATAAAACAATATATTCTTCTACAGGATCCCCAGATCTAAGATAAAACAATGGAAATCCCACAATCGGTTCGAGGAAATAACGAATACTATTTAAATGTAATGAATAATTAATATCCGGTTTAAGTGAAACAGCATTAATTATTTGAATAGGACGGTGAGCAATAAGATTGATCCCAAGAATTATAAATACAAATGAAGTGAATATAGGGTGCGAATAACCCTGACGTTTTAGTTTTTGAATAATATTATTCAAATAAGATTCCCATAATAATAGAATCACTATCTCGATTCAGTTCAGTCATCCCGTATTTTTTATAAAAGTTAAAAGCACGATAATTCTGAATGCCCAATCCAAGGTGTAGCCCTTTTGAACCACGTTCTCTCATATAATTTAAAAAATAATCCATCATTTTTTTTCCCAATCCTTGTCCCTGTGCCCGAGGTAATAGATCAATATGTAAGTGGGATGGATATTCGGGTAGATCTAAGGGAGTTTCAGGATGAAAAAGCAGGTGGATACATTCTTCATCTTTATTCCAAGGTTTCGAACTCTTAATGGGCGCCGTATATATTTTTTGAAGAGTTGGAAGCCATTCTGATTTGACTTTATTAAAAAAAGTTTCTGTATCAATCGCACCAATTATATAGCCACACACACCCAATTCATCTTTTAATAAAAATGCCGATTCCGGTTCAAGGTCGATATAGGGTCCAGCATAAATATGCCCCAAGATCATGGGGTCATTATGTAAATGTTCGGCGCCTTTACCCGAATTTCCTGTTTTGAGACATATTTCATACACCATATCATGATGTTTTGAATTGTATGGAATTATTTCAAATGACATATTTAAATATTCATTTATTAATCTATAAACTTGTCAATGCCTGATCTAAATCGCCAATTAAATCATCGGCAGATTCAATTCCCACTGAATAACGAATTAAGGTATCAGAGATACCTGCGCTCTCCAATTCCGCTGGACTTAATAATGCATGAGAAGTTTGAACGGGTCGGGTGATTAATGTTTCCACGCCGCCTAAACTTGCCGCATTAATAGCCAAGGCTAATTGATTGATAAATGCATCCGCTGAAATCACATTGCCTTCCAATTCAAAACTTATCATGGCCCCAAATCCACATAAGTATTCTTTGGCATTTTTATGACTTTTACTGGATTCCAATCCAGGATAGTTCACTTTTTTAATATTCGAATGCTTTTCTAAATACCGGGCGATTGCCATCGCATTCTCACATTGACGCTCCAACCTTAATGATAATGTTTTCATGCCTCTATGGAGTAAAAAACATGCATTTGGATCCAGAGTTCCACCCAAATGAATCAATTTAGAATTAACCTGAGTGATATGGTCTTGACTACCTATAACCACACCTGCCACAATATCTGAATGACCATTTAAATATTTTGTTGCTGAATGAAGCGAAATATCAAATCCATGTTTTATGGGGCTGTACAAAATTGGCGACGCAAATGTATTATCGATCATTGAAACCAACTTATGTTTTTTAGCAAATTGTATAACAGCATCTAATTGTGGTACATCCATTAATGGGTTTGTAATTGTTTCAACATATATCACCTTGGTATTTGGTTTTAATTTTGACTCCCAGTCGTCAGTAGTCATTGCATCAAAGAAGTCATATTCAATTCCATACTTGGGTAGTTCATGAACCACAAAATCGGCTGTGCCTCCATACAAAGTATTGTGAACCATAATATGATCACCAGATTTTAAATATGTGAGTAATGCTGTCGTTATTGCACTCATGCCTGATGAAGTAACTAAGGCGGCTTCTGCCCCAGCTAAGGCAGCCAATTTTTGATGAAGTGCAATATGATTCGGTGTATTGTTTAATCGAATATATCGAATTGAATCATAAGAGGTCTCTCCGCCATATGCAAAATTAGAACTTTGAAAAATAGGCATACTGACAGCACCCTCAATTCGAGGATTGGGCTCACCAGCATGAATAAGCTTTGTATCTAATGAAAATTCATTGTTGGCCATTTGTACATTCCTTTCATTCAAATAATTTTATCCCTAATGCACCCAACTTAGGGTCGTGAGAATAGAAAGTTTAACTACGTTTTAAAATATAATGATCTATTATTTATATCGCGAAAAAATAAAACATTTAACCAGAGTTTCCCCCACCCTTAACTTTAATCATTGAATATAACCAATTAATTTGATGCCTATCTTTCCATCCAAGTACATCCGCGCTGCCATATTGATTTCCTTCTGGGCAGGTATTAATATGGGATCCCATGTGGCATTTTCTTTAGGGTTTAATTATTCTCTGGGAAATGGTTTTCATGCCTATATCCAGACCCACGGTTATCTTCAACTCATGGGGTGGGCTGGATTGTTTATTATGGGTGTGTCTATTCATTTTTTATCCCGACTCGCCCATTTGGAAAACGTAAATAAATTTAATATTGATATTATTTATTATTTAATGGTGCTGGGTCTTGTCATTCGGTTTGTCGCTCACTCGGTTTTACCATATTTAAAAAATACAATGTGGTTTTCAATCACCAGTTGGGCTGTATTGTTATCGAGTATTTTAGTCATGCAGGGAATTGCACTTTATTTATGGTTTTTATTCTCAGTTATTCGAAAACTAAAACCAACGATGGGAAAGCAAAATCGAGATATTCGATTTTTTCTAGTATTGAATGTGCTTGGTTGGACTTTTTTTGGATTAGGATCAACAGCATTGACTCTGTTTATGGTGAATAATCAGGAAGTGTCCATGCTTCATAATTGGCATTTATTCACCGTGGATATTTTTATTCACTTTACAATTTTTTCTATTTGTGCTGCGGTTGGATTACGTGCGCTTCCATTGTTTTTAAGGTTACCCGCCATTAAGTGGAATGTGAAAAGATTTAGTATATTTTATTTGATAGCCATATTAGTATTTTTTGGATTAAAAATATTTTATCATTATATATATATTGCATCACTACCAAAAATCATTTCTATTATAAGTATTCTGAAAAATGCCTTACTCATTTGGTTCATTTATAAATTGGATGTATTATTCCAAACACGCCCCCCATGGACGGCTGAACAAAAAGAAACTCGGGTGCCACATCGAAAAGAGCCGAGGGAATACCTACCGGATTATGGTGAGTTTGGGCGATTTGAATGGCTAATACGATCTGCATTTATTTGGTTATTTATCGGCCTTGTTTTTGATATCATTTCTCAATTAGGTCTTTTATTCTGGATTCAAACTGGAATCAGCACAGACGGTATCCGTCATATGTGGTTGGCCGGGTTTACATCTTTACTCATTATGGGAATGGCTGTTCGAATGATTCCAGGAATGACAGGTGCAATGAAACTTCAACACCCAAACAGAGTGGCTATTCTTGCTATTGTTGTAAATATGGCTGTTTTATTCAGGGCACTCACTTTGGTTCTTCCGGAAAGTTGGTTAAATATCATTCCAAATGGAAGTATTATTACGACACAGCTATTTGGTTTATCAGGAATTCTATTTATGATCGGTCTTTGGATTTTTTATACAATAATGAAACCGGTACTTAAAGAAGCACCCATCGATTAAACGTGAGATATGTAATCAGGTAAGTATGCTTCTTCTCGAATGGTTTACTCGATATTCTATAACTGTTTTTATACTTGGAGCTATTCTAAAAGGAATATTTTTGTATAAATATCCTATATATTAAAGGACGATTACATCTCTCCTGCACCGACTGAACTATGGTCATAATCCAACCAATCCCCAATAAATCCATGGGCAGATCGCAATTCTTCTAATGGGGCAGCCATCACAACCATATCCTGTTCATGCCCTTCCTGATCATGAACATGATCGGATAAAACACCCTCCATTTTAAAACCCAAATTGGAATAAATCTCCAATAAGTCTTTTTGAGGACGCATTAACTTGGTCGTTATTTTTTCCAATTTTTTATCATGTGCAATATCATACATATCTTTTGCCATGGCAAATTGAATTCCTTTTCCAATCTGTTTTTCTGGTACCACCATACGAAGGTATGCAGAGCTACTTTTCCAGGATTCGGTCTCAATTTCTAAGGATGTATCGCCAACAATTTCTCCGTTCATCTCAGCCACCCGTCTGATAATTTTACCAGATTCAGATTGTTTCGCCCGATCTTTTAAGTGGGTTTTATCTGTCACATCACTTCGAAAATATTTTCTTTGAGATTCTGGTATCGCACTAAAAAATGCCAACGCGTTTTCTAAATCATCAGAGGATAAGTCTCTAATCACTATCATTGATTTATTTTTTAACCGAAATGTTTTTTGATTCATTTAGATTACTCCTGCTAATTCTTGAAGAAGGTGCCAATTGGCCAATCTTTCTTCCTGTGTCCATTTCATAATATCATCTGCATTTCCATCTTTATCAAAATGCTTGGCGAAGCGCCCTTCTGTTTTTGCAAATGTGATAAAATCTGTCGCTTCTTGGGTTTTTGGATTTACAAACCAATCCTTATTTTTTGCCGGATTTCCCTGAAGTGATAATCTTTCTGAGAAACGATCCCCTTTGGTCGGGTCATAAATAAAAACAGGGAAAGCTCGAGAATCCGCCGCCAATTTTGCCTGTTGCATGGCCATATCATCAGCCACACCATGCTCTGGCTGGCATGTTGTATATACATTGATCACAGATGGCCCTTTATATTCATTGGCCCCCATGATTGCTTTATAAAAATGATTTGTATGCGCTGACGTGGTTTGTGCCACAAATATTTCCGGATGCATCATACAAAGATTTGCAATTTCTTTTCTTCTTTCAGTCTTACCCCCCACAGCTTTTCCGATCATTGACATTTTTGCATCTTGCCCTGTAAAGGTTGCTGTAGATGTTTGTCCACCTGTGTTTGAATAAACCTGAGTATCCAAAATCAATACATTAATATCCATTCCGGAAGCCAACATACGGGACAATGCCTGGAACCCAATATCAACCATAGCACCATCACCGCCAATGGCCCAGAGTTTTTTATCCTGCCATCCCATCTGATCCCAACGCGCACGGATACCCATGGCGTCTGCAGAAACATTTTCAAATAGTGAGTTTGTCCACGGCACCAAAAAAGGGTTATATGGATATGTAGAACCATATACAGTATTACACCCAGTTGCTGCAACCAAGCCGATGCTCTCTTTACCATAAACAAATCCCGTTGCAGCCAACATCATTCTAAGGGCTGTTCCTTCTCCGCAACCCATACATGATCCTGCCCCGCCCGTATAAAGCATGGAATCGCTAGCAAGCATCATATCTACCAATACACGTTCATTAATATAATCAGAAGGTGTTTCGCCTAAGGATGTAAAAAAGTCAAATGCTGTTTGATAAGTAGGAATTGTGTTATCCACTTTAGTAATCATGGATAATGCTTCGTGGTCACCACAGGCATCCACACATTCTGCACATCCTTTACATTTAGTTGGATCAATAAAAATGCCAAACTTCGCCGGTTCTTTTCCTTGCTTTGCCGGAACTTTATGAAACTTATTTGTATCTGCCCATTGGTTGGAGATCCAACCTTTAATATCACCCGACTCCAATTTGTCGATGGTTTCACTCAGTTGAGATTCAGGGATAGCTTTGCCAAGAATCGCCGTATCTGGGCATTGGGTAACACATTCCATACATGCCACACAATTATCTGAAGTGAACTCAGGGATATCCGGCGCAATATAACTAAAATCGCGAAGTGCAGCGGTCCCAGCCGGAATCAAACTTCTTGCAGTAGATTCATCTGCTGGCAAACCCTCTTCAGCTGTACCTCCATTATAGGCACCCACAATTCTTTCATTAAAATCCTGAACATCCAGTATTTCAAACGCCTTCTTTTTATTTAATTCTGAAATTTGAACACTCATAATGCAACTTCCTCAGTTTCTTCCTGTTTAACCTCAAAAACTTCATTGAAACCGCGCTTTACTGCATTCAAGTTATCTCGAACAACTTGTTCGCCACGTTTTCCAAAATATTTTCTCAAAGATTTTTCGACACCATCCATTAAATCATCTTCACTAATATCAGAACGTTCTAAAAATGGTGTCGCTTTTAAAAATATACCTAACAATACAATTCCCTGCATTCGTTGAATCAAATCGGGTCGCGAAGAAACATCTTTGGCAATTTTCACCGTATCTAATGCCAGCACTTTGATTTTTTTCTCTCGTATGGTCTTCTGCGCCCATTTGGGAAAATCACACCAAATTTCACTGGATTCTGTTTTAGGCGATTGGACAAAAAGCATACCACCTTCCTGCAGGCCTTTTAATGGGTTGGCCAGATTAAATGCATTCACATCATTGAGGGGTACAAATTCAACAAACTCAAGTTCGTTATGTGTTTTAACACGATCAGGACTCACTGTTAAGTAGTATGTTGTGGGGAGCCCTTTTTTCTCCGAACCATATTTTGGGTAAGCCTGAACATACATATCAAAAAGATCTGCAACAATGGTTGCAATTATTTTATTGGTAGTCACAGACCCATACCCACCAACGGAATGGCCCCGCATGGAAAATGTCCCCTCACATCGAATATCTGTTGAATCGCCCGTTTCTAATGCCAAATCATGTTGGATGCCAATGGCAAAATATTTTTTATCATTTTTTATCATATTCTCAACGACAGCCATGATATCATCTGGCCGAATATCTCTGGAGCCTAAACCGGCAGAACCGGAATAAATTTGGGGAACCCTAATCTGGCCATTCTCATCTGGCGCCAAGTTATCTGCAAAAGAAGATTTAACTTCCATTGTAAGCGGATTACTTTCTGCCAATGGATTATCCATCCGTTCCAATACAGAAAATGCTTTTACATTTTTCAATACGTCTACAACCTGTTTACCTGGAAATGGGCGGAACGATGTGATATGAACAATACCTACTTTTATATTTTGTTCAGATCTTAGATAGTCGACGGCTGATTCTGCTGTTTCAATCATAGACCCCATCCCTACAATTGCATATTCAGCATCTTCCATTTTATATTCTGAGATTAACCCATATGTTCGTCCAGTTAAAGTCTCAAATTCTTTCATAGCATCAAGGAGTGATTGCTCTATTTCATCTGTATATATCCTTTGGGCAATTTTCCCTTTCATATAAGAATCTTGATTTTGAACAACTCCGGACATAACTGGATGATAAGGATCCATCATATTCACGAGTTTATCTTGCGGTTTACCTACGAATTCATTCATCATTTCTGATTCGTGTAATTTTACATTTTCAATGGTATGTGTTGTTAAAAATCCATCCATAATATTCAGGAATGGCGTATGTGTATCTTCAGCCACGCGTCGCGCAATTAATGCCAAATCTCCCGTTTCCTGTGCATTTTTAGCAAATAACATTCCCCAACCCACATCCGTTACTGCCATCACGTCATCATGCCCGGCATGGACATTTAATGAATGAGATGTAAGTGCCCGAGCCCCAATATGAAAAACAACGGGAAGTCGTTTCCCAGAAATTGTATATAACACTTCTTTCATCAAAACCAAACCTTGACCAGATGTAAAGTTTGTAACACGCCCACCAGCGAGGGAATAGCCTTCACATGCGGAGGCTGAACTATGCTCCGACTCTGATTCGATAAAGACCATATGATCTCCCCAGATATTGGTCCCGCCGTTTGCGATTACAGCTTGGTAGCCGGACCCCATCGTTGTGGAAGATGTTATAGGATATGCGCATGCACCTTGTGTGATATGGGATTCAACCCACACAACGATTGCCGCACCATCTGCTGTGGATTTTATTCCAGAATATTTTGCCATTTATTTCTCAGGTTAAATGAAATAATTTTTTAATAATTAGGGGGGTGAAGTTTATGATATATATATGTGATCTTTATACTCATTATTATTCACATGACCTAATACATCAATCGCGGAACATTCGACACTGACTTTCCATATAAATAGATTTGGATAATCCCAATTCTTTATTTCTGAATAAGTGCCATTGCTCCCTTAATTAAAATCGAATCATATTCTTGTCCGGATTTTTCATCATTGAGCAACTGAAGCAAAACCAAATATTGATTAGAATTAATAGTGCCTTTAACATAATCTAAAAGAATATTCTGAATCCGTTCGTCCGGTTGGTATGGCTTTCCCACACCTAAATTTTCCGGCCATTCTTTGCTGGCATTTATTGCGGA
>MPMB02199988.1_pt1 | contig 16465 bp, 14 predicted proteins | sample 1617371 | NCBI WGS metagenome assembly MPMB02 (sample SAMN05944808, study PRJNA350692) | marine metagenome | biome: marine; feature: ODZ; material: water; isolation source: 300 m water sample filtered on 0.2 um supor filter | place: Pacific Ocean | collected 2012-04-08 | depth 300m m
CAATGGGAAGAGCAGGAGAGGGAAGCAGCCTGATGGTCAGGCACGATCCCTAACCCAACGGCTGGTACCGGTTCTTTGGGCTTGCCACCCCTGCGACGCCGCCGAGCGGCGAAAGGCTGAACGCGCCAGGCCAGGCCGAGCGTCCGTCAGGGAGGCAGGCCCTAACGAGACTCGAACCCGTGTTGCCGCCCCGAAAGGGCGGGGTCCTGGGCCGTTGGACGATGGGGACGCGGCGGTGACTACGGCGGAACTATCGGAAAGGCGGCCGTAGTCGCCCCGCTCCTCAGAGGGGAGCCCCACCTCCCTGGGCTCTCGACGCGTCAGCTTGCCTTGCGGTGCGTCACCACCAGGAATGATCCCTGGCGGAGCGTGTTGGTGACAAAACGGCCGAGCGCGGCCGGGAGCATATTCTCAATCATGGTCTTGAGCCCGCAGGCTGGCAGCGGGATCAGCTCGTTCTTCTGGCCGTAGATGCGCGTCTGCTCGACCTCGAGGTAGGGGGACACCATCTCCTTCCACTCTCGTGCCGTGTAGTAGCGGGCGATGGCGCCGTCGGTGCAGCTCTGCGCAACCTCGGCGATCGACTGGCCCTTGAAGAAGCGGCCGCCCAGGATGCCCGGAATCAGGCCGCGGATGAAGTAATAGAACCAGAGGCTGCGGTGATAAACCATCGTTACACAGCGCCCGCCCGGACGCAGGACGCGACTGATCTCGGAGATGATCTGCGGCGTGTTCGCAGAGTGGTGGACGACGCCCCAGGACCACACGAAGTCGAAGCTGTCGTCCGGAAACTCGAGATGCTCGGCGTCCATCTGTCGGATCGTGGCGTCGATGCCGAAGCACTCGAGTCGCTTTGTGGTGCTGCTCACAGCATATTCGGTCAGATCGATGCCGGTATAGCTCCTGGCTGACTCCGCGATCAGCTGGGCATGGCTGCCGTTGCCGACGCCGATCTCGAGCACATCCTGGCTGGCGAGTAGCTCGAAGTCGATCAGCGGATCGAAGGGAAGCTTCGTCCAGGGCATGTAATCCCGCACGTTCTCGAAGAAGCGCCGGTCGATCTCTCGGTAGAAGTCCGGCGTAAACTCCTCGCCGAGCTCGCCATCGCGCCAGTCGTACCGCATGGGATTGGATTCCCACCAGGAACGGTTGGCCGCCTGCCAGCGATCGCGCTGCTCCTCGCCCTCGGGCAGTTCGATCGGCTTGCTAAAGTCTGCAGGCGAACCCTTGCGAAAAATGCTCACTCCAACCTCCTTGACGCAGCGAGTGTAGCATCGGCTCGGCGTCCCACGAAGTTGGGCCGCCGTACAACCCCGCGAATAAGCCGGCAACCCTGGCCGATTGGAGTTCCTCTGCCTATCCGGTTCGCTCCGCCCCGTGCCCCGATGTGACACGAGGAGAACGCATTGTGGTGCTCCGAGGAGGACAGCCGAATGCGATTCCCGACTACGCGTCCGTGTCGGCCTCACGCGGCCGACTATAGCGACACGAACGCCGCGCCTGCTCGCGAGCCAGCGGCGGCCCTACTCGGGCTCGAGCACGATGATCCGCTTCACCATGCTCTCGAGCTCCCGTACGTTGCCGGGGAACGGGTACCCGTCGAAGGCCGTGGTCAGCTCCTCGCTGGGCCACCACGCGCCGAGCCGGTAGCGCGAGGCCCTGCGCACCGCGAAAGCCTCGACCAGCAGCGGGATCTCCTCCCGGCGTTCGCGCAGCCGTGGCAACGCGACGTTCACCACGTCGAGGCGGAGGAAGAGGTCCTCGCGAAAGCTGCCGTCACGGACCATATCGTCGAGCTCGCGGTTGGTGACGCAGACCACGCGTGCGTCGACCCGGATCTCGTCGTTGCCGCCCAGCCGGGAGAAGGCATCGTCCTGCAGCACTTGCAGCAACTTCGCCTGGAGCCCCAGGCTCATCTCCCCGATCTCATTGAGGCCACCGCCGGCGAGATTCCACTGCGCCGGGGCGCGCTCTAGGCGGAGCGCGCGGCCATCGGTCGCGTGCTGCAGCGCACGAACTGGAATCGCAAGCAGGCCGCACAGCTGCTCGGCGTCAGCTACAAGACGCTGCTGCACAAGATCTGCGATGCGGGCCTGGAACCGGAGTGAAACTCCACCGAGAAATGGGCAATCGGCTAGTGTTCTCGGCGGCGACCTCGTGGCTGTCGGCCGCACGGAAGAGCCGTAGAGTGCGTTCAACCTCCCAGGGGCGAGGCGGTCCGAGATAGGGGACCGGTCCCCGGGTGCGACCAAGGATGACGGGAGATCAATCGCCAGTGGAACCTGACCGGCTCGACTCGCTCGCAATCTTTGGCGGCGCTCCCGCCTTTTCCGAGCCGCTCCACGTCGGCCGTCCGAATCTCGGCGATCTCGAGCGCTTCCGATCCCGGGTCGATGAGATACTGGATCGCTACTGGTTCACCAACAACGGTCCCCTGGTTCAGGAATTCGAGCAGCGCGTCGCCGAAATCGCGAACACCGAGGAATGTGTCGCGACATGCAACGGCACGGTGGCGCTCGAGCTCGTGACCCGTGCTCTCGATATGTCGGGCGAGGTAATCGTCCCCGCGTTTACATTCGTGGCGACAGCGCACGCCCTCCAGTGGCAGGGCATCCGGCCCGTCTTTGCGGACGTCGACGAGAAGAGCCTCACCCTCGATCCCAAGCGGGTCGAGGAGCTGATCACGCCGCAGACGGGCGGGATCGTCGGCGTTCATCTGTGGGGTCATGGGTGCGATACCGCCGGGCTCCAGGACGTCGCGGACAGGAACGGCCTGCCGATCATCTTCGACGCCGCGCACGCATTCGGCTGCTCGCACGAAGGACGACCGATCGGCAGCTTCGGAAACGCCGAAGTCTTCAGCTTCCATGCCACGAAATCCATTCACGCGTTCGAGGGGGGAGCTATCGTCACCGACGATCATGAGCTCGCTGCGAAGCTTCGCTTGATGCAAAATTTCGGATTTCACGGGAGCGACAACGTCATCTACGTCGGAACCAACGGGAAGATGAGCGAGATCCATGCGGCGATGGGGCTGACGTCGATCGAGGCAACGCCTGACATCATCGACGTCAATCGACGCAACTATCGCCGCTACTTCGAGGCCCTCGAGCACATCGACGGACTATCGGTCATTCCGCATCCCGAGGACGAAGCCTTCAACCATCACTACGTCATTGCGCTCGTCGGCAACGAGGTCGGGCTGCGCCGGGACGAATTGATTCAACTGCTGCGGTCCGAGAACGTGCTCGCGCGGCGCTATTTCTATCCGGGTGTCCATCGAATGGAGCCCTACCGCTCCCTGCAACCAATGGCGCACCTGGTGCTTCCCGTGACGGAGGACGCGAGCGAGCGCGTCATGGCCCTGCCAACGGGGCAGGCCGTGTCCGAGGATGCGGTGGACACGATCTCCGCAATCCTGGCCCTCGTACAGGCGAACCCGGACGCGGTGCGCGAGCAGCTTGCTCGGGCCGGGAAGGACCAGCCCTGAACTCGCCGCGCTTCGCCACGTGATTCGCGGTGATGCCGATCGACCCGAATGATGGATCCCATCGACGCCTCGAATCTCAAGCGCCGCGCAGTATCGGCGACGCTGTGGAGTGGCCTGGGCCTGTTCGCCCAGCACGGGGTCCAGCTCTTCGTCACCATCGCGCTGGCCCGCCTGCTGTCTCCCGAGGATTTCGGAACGGTGGCGGTGATCCTCGTCTTCGCCGTGGTCGCGCAAGTCTTTTCGGACAGCGGCTTCGGCACGGCGTTGGTCCAGAAACGTGAACTCGGGGCCGACGACGCATCGTCGGTCTTCTACTTCAACGTGGCGACGGGCGCGGCTCTCGCGCTGCTGCTGGCGGCGGCTGGCCCCTGGATAGCCGACTTCTACGGGGGGGAGATACTGGCGCCGCTCGCAGCATTCATGGCGCTGAACCTCTTCGTCAACACCCTGGGCTCTGTGCAGACGGCTCTGCTCACCAGGGAGATGCGGTTTCGGCTCCTGATGCGAGCGCAAGTAACCGCGACGGCGATCTCCGGCGCAGTGGCGATCGCTCTCGCCTGGCAGGGTTTCGGAGTGTGGAGCCTCGCATTCCAGTTGCTGACGTCATCCTGCGTCACCGTCTTCCTGCTCTGGCGTCTGAGCCCATGGCGCCCGGAGCGTCGTTTCAGACCGGAATCATTGCGCTCGCTCTTCCGCTTCGGCGGCTTCATGTTCCTGTCCGCACTCCTCGATCGACTCTACACGAAGATCAGCCCGCTACTGATCGGCAAGCTCTACTCGATCCGGGATCTCGGCTTCTACCATCGCGCCGACAGTACGGAGCAGCTTCCGAGCAGCCTCCTGTCCGGCATCGTCGGGCGCGTTGCACTGCCCGCCTTCTCGGCTGCCGCAGGGGACGAAGCACTGCTTCGCAAGGGAGTTCACAAGGCCATCACGACCCTTACGCTGCTGAGTTTCCCGGCGATGCTTGGCCTGCTGGCTTCGGCTCACGCTCTGATTTTCACCTTGTTCGGCGAGAAGTGGCTGCCGGCCGTTCCCTTCCTGCAGGTGCTGTGTCTCCGGGGTCTCTTGATGCCGCTACAGGTGATCAACCTGAACGTGCTGATGGCTCTGGGACACTCGAACCTGTTCTTTCGCCTCGAAGTCTGGAAGAAGATGCTGGGTCTAGGTGTGCTCCTGGTTGCGAGTCAGTTCAGCATCCTGGCGATGGCCTCCGGCCTCGTTGCGATGGCCTTCGTTGCCTTCCTGATGAACGCTCATTACACTGGAGTCTTCTTGGGATACTCGGCCTGGCGGCAGCTTCGTGACGTGGCGGGCAATCTCTTGGCGGCCCTTGCGATGCTGAGCGTGGTCTGGCCGCTGGCGCTCTGGGACGCGGTGTCACCACCGGCAATGCTAGGGCTGCAGGTCGCCGTCGGGGTGGTTTTCTACGTGTCTGCCTGCTGGCTCTTCCGCTTGCCCTCCTTCCTCGACGTGCTCGCCGAAGCGCGCGTTCTGCTGCACCGAGCGCGAAGCGCAGGTGCAGCGTGACCACGGAACGAGACGATCTCGGGCGCGTCATCGAGATCAGCGATTCCCAGGTGATGGCGCTGGAGCCGGTCGTCAGCGTCTACATGTCTACCTACAACCACGCCGAATACCTCGCACAGGCGATCGAAGGCGTCCGCGCACAGCGGACCACCTTCCCGATCGAGCTAGTGATCGGTGAAGACTGCTCGACGGATCGGACACGCGAGATCGCGATCGAATACCAGCAGCGTCACCCGGACCTGATTCGGATCATCACTGGGCCAGAGAATCTCGGCAGTCGGCGAAATGCTCGGCGCACGCTCGGCCGCGTTCGCGGAGAGTTCGTCGCGTTCTGCGAGGGAGACGATTGGTGGTGTCATCCCGACAAGCTCCAACGGCAGGTCGAGATCCTGCGTGAGAACCCCGCCATCGGGGTGGTTCACGGCGCGTTCCAGCGAGCGGAGTTTCGCGGCGGAGGGTGGATGACCTCCGAGAGTCCGCCGCGTCCCGCCCCTCTCTCGGGGCACCTGTTCTCCCGAATCTTCTCGGAATATCCGATGCAGACCTGCACCGTGCTGTATCGCCGCGAGGTTATCGAGGCGTTTCGGGCCAGCGAGTTCGATCGGCCGGAGTACCTGTCGGGAGATACGGCCCTTAGCGCCTTCTGCTGCGCGTCCTGGGAGGTGGGCTTCCTGGATGAAGTCGTCTCGACCTACCGGATCTCGCCTGGATCCATGACGCGTTCCGGCTACCCATCGATGCATCGCTTCAAGCAGAGCTCGATCGGCCTCTACGAGCACTTCCGTCGTGTCTACGGTGATCGCGAAGACTTCGACGTCGCTTTCGGGGAGGTCATCTACCGCCGGGCGGCCGACTCCGCATTCAGAGCCGGTGATGAAGAGGCTTTTCAGCAGGCCGTTGCCGTGCTGGGGGAAAGAGACCCCTCGGCGTTGAGCGCTCCAGGGCTCCGGTTTCGGCGCCTCGTGATCCGGTCTCGTTTCATGTTGTTCGTCGTGCTCGGGATGCTCGAGAGCAGGTCGCGGATCCGAGAGTGCATCCGCGAGTGGCGCGTTCGTCTGGCCAGGGCGGGCCGACGTGTTCGTGAACGGGCTGTCTTCGTGTCTGGAACCCGTGGTTGATCGAGCGAAGGAGAACGAATGAGCATGGAAGAGGGCCGTCGCTCGGTCCACGAGCGCAACCGCGGCCTCGAAGAGCTGCTAGCGGAACTGTCGGTGCTACTGGCCCCCGCCGAAGAGGCCGCACTCTCGCTGCCTCGTGAGCGCGATTGGCCGGTCGTCCTCGTGGTGGGTCTGCCGCGCAGCGGAACGACTCTCGCGATGCAATGGCTGGCCACCAGCGGAGCATTCGCGTATCCGACCAATCTGCTCTCGCGCTTCTATGCGGCGCCCGCCATTGGCGCGCGCGTTCAGGAGCTGCTGACGAACCCGCAATTCGCTTTTCGAGACGAACTCGAAGGGCTCGCCGCTCCGGTCGACTTTCACTCCGATCTCGGGAAGACCAGGGGCCCCCTGGCGCCGAACGAATTCTGGTACTTCTGGCGCCGTTTCCTGCCGACGGTGGGCATCGAGCCGATCGGCGACCTGCTGGACGAGGTCGATGCCGAGGGGCTGAACGCCGAGCTGGCGGCCGTTGCCGATGTGTTCGGCAAGCCGTTCGCGTTGAAGGGCTTGATGTGGGTGTACGATCTGCCTGGGGCCGCCCGTCTGCTGCCGACGGCAGTGTTCCTGCACGTGGAGCGCGATCCGGTCTACAACGCCCAGTCGTTGCTCGAGGCTCGCGAACGCTTCTTCGGAGACCGCGAGCGGTGGTACTCGGCGCGCCCGCCCGAGGCGGCAACGCTGGACGCTCTCACGCCCGTGGAGCAGGTGATCGGGCAGGTCGTCTATACCCAGCGGCACATCGCTGCGGGGTTGAGGGAAGTGGACCCGACTCGCAAGCTTCACGTGCGCTACGACGCTTTTTGTCGCGACCCGGCCTCGACCTGGCGAGAGCTCGCTGTTTGCCTCGCGGCTCAAGGCTGCGATCTGCCCAGCTATGATGGCCCGGCACGCTTCGATGACACCGATCAGCCGCGCCTCCCGGCCGAGGATCTGGATGCGCTACGCGCGGCCCTCGAAGCGCTCGAGTCCGCTTCATGACGCGCGCTGGCGATCTCGTCGTTGCGGATCCCGTGCTCGGCTACGGAGACCCCGCGTACGTCGCGTCCCTCGTCCACCAGGGAACGCCGCTGCAGCTTCCGCGCTCGGGCGCGTGGCTTCTCGAGCGCCCGATCGAAGGGTGTGGGCTTCGGGACGCGGTGGGCCCGTATCCCTTGTTGACTTGCAGGGACGCGGACGCCTTCGCCGCCGATTTGGATGAGCTCGCCGATGGTCTGGTGAGCGTCACAGCCGTCGTCGATCCAATGGGCGACTGGACGTCCGAACAGATTGCGCGTGCATTCCCGGACGTCGTGCGACCCTTCAAAGAGCATTTCGTGACGGATCTATCACGACCCGTGGAAGAGGTTGCCACGAAGCATCACCGGCGCGATGCCCGACGCGGCCTGCGAAGGGTGACCATCGAAGCGAATGTGGAGCCGCGAGCCTGGCTCGACGATTGGGTCGGCCTCTACGACGGGTTGATCGAACGACACGACATCGAGGGTCCGTCGCGCTTCCCAAGAGAGTCCTTCGAACGTCTCGCGCAGGTCCCCGGCCTCGTCGCCCATCGTGCCTCCATCGCGGGCCGAACGGTGGGTATGCAGCTCTGGTTGTTGCGCGGGCCGGTCGCTGCGTACCATCTGGCCGCCACGAACGCGGAGGGCTACGACGAAGGCGCTGCCTATGCGCTCATGTGGCACGCCCTGGAGGATCTGTCCGCACGGGGGGTTGTGGCCCTGGCTCATATGGGCGCAGGCCTCGAAGCGGACGCGGCGGATGGGCTGACGCACTTCAAACGCGGCTGCTCCACGTCCACGCGCACCGCATGGATGGGCGGTCGCGTGCTCGACCGGAGCGCCTACGATCGCCTGTGCAAGGAGCGCGAAGAGGGCGTCAGCTTCTTTCCCGCGTATCGCGCGCCGCGCGGCTGAGTTCTGGTCGCGTCCGCGTCGTCTAGGCACGGTCGTGATGTGCCTCGACGGCATCTGCGATTCGGGTCATGTGCGCCGAGTCTTAGCGTTGGTCGCAGGGCAGGGTGAGGATCGTGCGACTCAGATCGTGGCTCTCGACGAAGCTCGCTGGCACGACATCGCCGAGAGGCCAGTGGATCGGAGGATAGATTTCCTCGGCGATCAGGCCCCGGCGCACCCGCTCCCGGATCTCCTCGCTTTCGAAGCGCACGGGGAATCCGAGCGGAACGACCGATGGCGCAGGCGCGGGGAGGAGCGCGATCCGACCGAGGCGTTCGAAGAGAGTCGCGTAGTTGTCCCTGCGGCAAGCCGAGATCTGGGCGAAGTCGAACGACCCGAAGAGTTGGGAGCGCGCCAACGAACTCATGGCGTAGCACCCGGAGGGCCATCCTCGGCCCGCTGGAACAGCTCGTACCAGCGGCGGTCGGAATCGCTGGCACCGCGCTCGTCGAATTCCCGCCGAAGCTCTGCCGCTGCGAAGGCGATCTGCCACCACTCTTCGGGTGCCGCTTGGAGTGAGGCCCCCGCAAACGGCTTACCGCGCATCGAAACCAGCACGCCCCCGTCTGGTACGCCCACATACTTGCGCGGACTGAAGAGCAGGAAATCTGCCTCCTCGCCGAGCCCGCCGGTGAGCAAGGCCTGGCAGGCGTCTTCGAGAACGGTGGCTCCCGCCGAGCGAGCCTTTCGCTTCAGCGCTCTCGAACTCGCCCACCCGAAGTAGTCGATGACGCAGACGATGTCGCCCTCGCGAATGGCCTCGCACCACTCGATATCCGAGACTTGCAGGGCGGCGTCGACCGGGAAGTAACGCACTCGCTCTCGCAGCTCGCCCAGCACTTCCACCATGCTCTGGCACAGGTAGGAAGGCATCCAGATGGTTGCGGGATCGAGATCGCGCACCACGTACAGGATTCCCGAGCGCGCGTTGGCCAGGAAGAGGGACTCACCACCGAAAGGCGGCGCCGTTCCCGTCGCCCCCTCCGGCGGCAAGCCGAACATTCCACCGATGATCATGATGCGATGGTTCCCTTGTCCGCAGGCTTCCCGCTGCGGTGCATGGGGTGCCGGTCGACTGGGCACCCCACGACTGTAGGCAAAGCGGTGGGGCGTGATCGACGTGCGGCGAAGTTGGAAGGCGGGCAGCCCGAATGCGGTCGAAATGGCGCTATGACCTGGTCGGCGTGTCCGAGAAGCCGATTGGGATTCTGCCACTGACGCGGAGGGTTGCGAACAGCGCGCCGCCCACGCACTCATGCGGCGCGCCTTGGAGGACCTGTCCGCGCGGGGTGTGGCCTGGGCCACATGGGTGCAGGCGCCGGCTTCGAAGCGGACGCGTCGGATGGGCCGACACGCCTCAAGCGGGCTGGTCCACGGGCGCGCGACGCGGTTCGCCCCATCGACGTCCAGATAGGGCCGCACACCGTCCCGCCCGTGGAAGCGACGCGCTGCACCTGATACCGCCAAGACGTGTTCAGCCCGATCCCCGACGCCACGTGCACGACATCGTGCCCGAGCTCCGAAAGCGTCAGGGCACGCTGGAGCGAGGTTCCTTCCTTCGCCCCGACGTAGAGAATCGCCAAGCGCTCTTGGGGCACGTCGGTCAGTTCCGCGCAGTTCGGCGCGGCGATTCAACCATGAGAGGCGGGGCGGCGAAACACGACGCGCGCGGCTGAACCCTCCGGGCCTCACGGCCCGGGGTGCACCATCCGCTTCAATCGGCGCAGCACGTTCGCCAGGGGACGCAGAGGCGGAAAGCGATCGAGAAACATGCCCACCCGGGCAGCCGGGAGCGGGCGCCGGTGGCTCGACTCCTCGCCGATGTGCGCGAATGAATCGCAGCCCTCGATCAGGGCTGCCGCGTAGCGGCTCTGCGCATTGAAGCGATCGCGCATGTCGAACTCGGAGCGCTGCATGTAGCGGCTCTCCTTGTAGGGCCCCATGTACTCCATGAACTCGCGGCTCTTCAGATGCGGGTGGTTGGAGTAGAGGAAGTAATCGCTGCCCGCCTCGGGACGAAAGATCTTCACCGTCGAGTCCCAGCCCGGAACCTCGTGAGGCGGAAGCTCGTCGGAGTCGCTGAACACCCTCGTGTAGCGCACGATTCCGATCTCGGGCCTTGCCCTCAGCAGCTCGACGCCGCGGGCCAGAAAGTCGGCCGGCCCGGTGCAGAGCCAGTCGTCCTCGAGTTGGAAGATGAACTCGCCCTTGGCAGCCGCCAGGCCGGCATTCGTGTTGGCGCCCAGGCCGCGGTTTCGCTCGGCGAACACGAAGTGATCGAAGGGCAGCTCCCGCATGGGCGCTCGCAATTCCTCGGGGCTGCCGTCGTCGGCCAGCACGAGTTCGAGAGGCTCGTACTGCACGACCGACAGGAAGCTCTCGATCGTGCGAGCGAGCTCCTTCGGGCGCTTGTACCCCGTCACCACCACGCTCACGAGGGGCAGGTCTACGCTACTCACGCCTCGCCCCTGTCCCTTCCGCGCAAATGCGGGCGATTTCGTCCAGCACCTGCTCCAACCGGCCGGCGTAGTCGTAGCGTCCTTCCTGGCAGCGCCGATAGCCTGCCTCGGCCACGCGCCGCCGCTCCTCGGGATGCGCCAGGTAGTGCCGGCACTTCTCCAGCAGCTCCGCGAACGAGTCGAAGTACTCCGCCTCCCGCCCCTCCTCGAAGAGGCGCCGGTGCTCGTCCGTCCGCTCGGCCAGCATGAAGCCCCCGCTGGCCGGGATCTCGATGCTGCGCGTCGTCTGCAGGTCACGGTTCACCTTGCGCAGGAAGCCCAGGTTGATATCGGTCGCGTTGATCGCGCGCGCATACTCGAGACCGTCGAGAAATTCCTTGCCGATGTGGAGGTTCGGATGGGCGCCGCGCAGCGGTCCCCACTCCAGGCCGTGAACCGTGACCTCCATGCCCTCTCGACACAAACGCAGGATCATGTCGGCGCGATCCTGCTCCCAGAATCCCACGAAACCAATGCCAGCCGCGAACTGCCCCCGCTCCTCGGCGGAGAGCTCGAGACGGCGGTGAGTCTTCGGGTCGAAAGAGTTGTCGATGAAGAGCACGCGTCTCGCCCCGAGCGCCGACAGCTCATCCACGTTGTACGACTTGTTCGTCACATGGAGGTCGTACCGGGGGATGCAGGACAGGTAACGCCGGGTCTGGTTCTGCAGATTCATCAAGTCGTCCAGACTGAACGAGAGAATCACGACTTCCGGACAGCGCTGCCGGGCGACAGCCAGCGTCGGCGGCGCAATGGTGAGCGCCTTGTCTACCCACAGCACATCGAACTTTCGCCGGCGAAAGGTGCGCCGGATGGCCCGGTTCGCGCAGTCGATGTCGTAGTAGGGCCGCACGCCGTCCCGTCCATGCAGGCGGCGCGCAATCCGCTGCACCTGGTACCGCCATGACGCGTTCGGCGGGATGCTGGACGCCAGGTGCACGACCTCGTGACCGAGATCGGAAAGCGTCCGGGCCCGCTGCGCCGAGGTTCCCTCCCTCGAACCCACGTAGAGAATCGCGAGGGGCTCCCGGCGCACGTCAACCGGATCCGGGGGAAGCCGTGTCGCCGACGCCAATCACGCCAGACGCCAGGAGAGCCTCCGCCATCTGCTCGGCCACCAGGCGCGCACCGGCATCGTTGAAGTGCACGTCGTCGTAGAAGTAGCCCAGGCTGCGCGGGATGCTTCCGGCGAGGTCGAGGCAGGGTAGCCGCGGCGCTCGCAGGTATCGAGCAGGCGGGCGTTGAGGGTCTCGAGCAGGCTCGCGGAGTCTCCCGGCCTACGCCTGTAGGGCCGCCCCTCGTACTCGCCCTTCAGGAGCCAGAAAACCGCCTCCTCCTCGGGCGAGTTCTCTTGCTTCCAGAGCATGGGCTGCGTCGTGAAGTAGACGCGGGAGCCATGGGCCTGCGCCAGCGCGGCAATCGACACCATGGCGTTCTCGTAGTCGTCCAGAGCCTCGGGCTTGAACGACGGCTTCGAGGGAAGCTCCGGAAGCCGCTCGAGCAGATCATGGGACGGCGAGAAGTAGGGCTGACCGCCGAACCTCGCTTTCTGGATGTAACGACCGAGCTGCATCTCGTCCCGTACGTAATACTTCGCCCGTGCGAAGAGGCCCGGCCCCGTCATCGACCTCACGCTATTGCCCATGAGCAGATGCTCGTAGTCACCCCGGGAGCGGATCAGATCGTTGGCGCCCAGCATGAGGATGGTCAGGTCGGGCGCCAGGGTCGGCAGGTGCTGCGCGACGTTCGCGAGGTGCGTCCAGGTTCCCTGATCGGAAATGCCCAGGTTGAGGACGGCGACGCTTCGGCCGGGAAGGGCCTCGCCGAGCAGGCGCTCGAGCACCGCCGGCCAGCGGTTCTCGGGGCGCAGCGCGATGCACTCCACCGTAGAGCCACCCAGCACGGCGATGCGCAGCTCTTTCGCGCTGCGGCGCTGGCCCCGCTCCTCGGGGTAGAGGAAGCCGTACCGGTTGACTCGCACCGGATCCGTGTTGGGCGAGACTCCATTCAGCGGCCCGTAGGCGTAGGCCCAATCGACCGGCGGTGTTCCGGACTGGTTCCAACCCGGCAGGAAGCGGTGGTAGGACTCGGCTCCCGCCGGAGGTCCGGGCAGGGGGCGGAAGATCCGCAGGCCGCCCTCCAGCACGATGACAGGGGCAAGGCAGACGAGAACCAGAGCGAGCCAGCTGCGAATACGCGACATTCAGGAGATGTTGTCGTGGGGATGCTTGCCCCCACGCGGTCCCTTCCAGTTCGACGCGCCGATTCAACCATCTAGGCCAACCGGACGCAAGACGACCGCAAATCAGGCGCGGGCCAGGAACCTCGGTAGCGCCCGGGAGAACGCGACGGTGGCGAGCAGCCCGGCCGTCATGCCTCCCAACGTTCCGCTCGCAGCCCCGAGGGCGCCCATTTAGTGCCCGGATGCCGGCAAGTCTCGCGACGACGGTCACCACCCGACTGGCGCCGATCCAGGAGTTTTCTCGCACGAGGCGGGCATTGCCGAGCTGCTGGATGCGCTCGGAGAGCTTCACGATTGGCACCCGGACCCGATGTCAGCGCTCTGCACTGGCCACCGGGGCACGCAACGTGGCCGAATGCAGCCCAGCAAGCGTCCGTGTCGCCCTCACGCGGCCGAATATAGCGACACGAACGCCGCGCCTGCCCGAGCGTCCGTTGGCTCGAGATCTCAACTATGCTTCGCGGCACCGAACATGGCGACCGCCGCGGCCGAGACGACATCCGCTCTGCGGGCCCTGCTCCTGATGCTGATCGCGCCTGCCTTCGGTGTCGCGCTCGGCGTGCTCCTGCTGGTGGCGGTCCTCCTCCCCCGCATGCCCATGGGCGCAACTCAGAGGATCGTCGAGCTCGGCAGACATCTCGCACTGCCCCCCGCACCGGGGCCCCGCATCGTGTTCATCGGCAACTCGATCGTGCGCGACGGCATCGACGCCCAGATCGTGGCCGACGCCGCAAGCGGCGACTGGCACGCCGAGAACCTCGCGCTCAGCGGGTGCGGCCTCAACGAGCGCCGGATCCTGCTGCCGCGCCTGCTCGCGAGCCGCCCAGACGTCGTTGCCATCGGTCTCTCCGGCACGGAGGTCTGTCGGCTCGATGCTCTCGCACCGGACAAGGCGTACGTCTACGCGCATGCGGGGTTCGTCTCGGCCTGGCCCACCGGGCGAACGGCGGCCGACTTCCCCGGCATGGCTCCCGGAAGCTACGCCGCACTCCGCTCGTCTGCGCCCGAACAGTGGGTCCACTTCCGCACCGTGCCCGCCAACTGGCTCGAACACGGGCTCCGGCTGGCCCTGCGCTCCGATCTGCGATCCGGCTACGAGTCCGACTGGATCCGGCCCTTCACGCGCACGGCCTCGATCGCGGGGCCGCGCCTCGCTCGCCACCTCGACGAGATCGAGAAGGGCCTCGGCGCCTGCGCCAGCGTGCCCTGGGAGCAGGGGGACAGCGTCCTCACCGCCTTGCTGGAGGACGTCACAACGGGGGAAGCCACGCCGTTGCTGCTCTTGCTGCCGGTACACCCGGATCTCCGGAGCAGCGCGGCCCCCGTGCGGGCTCGGCTCCACACGCTCGCCGTCGAGCTCGGCCGGCAGCACTCGGCTGCGCTGGTCGACGCCAGCGATCTGCTCGGAGCCGACGGCTTCGCGGATGCGGTGCACCCCAACCAAGCCGGGCGCGAGGCCCTTAGCCACCTGGTGGCGAACGCCTTGCCGGTGCGAGAGGCGCGCTAGCGATCGACGCCGATGCTCTTCCAGACCCCGGAATTCCTGGTCCTCTTCTGCATCGTCCTGCTGGCGATCGCATCGATTCGCACGCCCGCGCGCCAGCAGTGGCTGGTGTTGCTGGCCAGCTACGTCTTCTACGGCTGGTGGGATGTCCGCTTCCTGGTGCTGATCGCGTTGAGCTCGATCGTGGACTACGCGGCCGCCCTCGGGATCCGCGGGCAGCGGCTCTCATGGCGCTCCCGGCTTCGGATCAGCGGCTCCTTCCTCGTCTTCTCCGTCGGGTGCCTTGCCTTCGACTGGCCCGCGTTCGCCGACACCGGACTGCGCGGCGCCAGCTGGCCCGGCATGCGACCGGCATTGTTCGCCTGCCTCGGCTTCTCGCTGGCGGGGCCGCTCCTCTACGAGCTCGCCATCGGCGCGCCCGAACAACGCCGCCGGCGAGTCTTCCTGACCACGAGCGTGGTGGCGAACCTCGGCGTCCTGGGCTTCTTCAAGTACTACGACTTCTTTCGCGGCAACTGGGTGGGCATCGGCCATTGGCTCGGCGTCGACTGGGCGCCGCCGGCGCTCGCCGTCGCCCTGCCGGTCGGCATCAGCTTCTACACCTTTCAGACCATGAGCTACACCATCGACGTCTACCGGGGCCACGCCGAGCCCGAGACATCGCTGCGAAGGCTCGCGCTCTACGTCGCCTACTTCCCACAGCTCGTCGCGGGGCCGATCCTGCGGCCGAGCCAGTTCTTCCCCGCGCTGGCTCAGGCATGGCAGCTGCACCCGGCCGCGCTGAGCAGCGGGTTCCACCTGATCCTGGTCGGCCTGTGCAAGAAGGTCCTGATCGCCGACCGCATCGCGCCTCTGGTGAACTTCATCTTCGAGGATCCTGCGAGCAACCCCAGCATCGTCATCATGTTGGGAGCCGCCATGTTCGCGGTGCAGATCTACTGCGATTTCTCCGGCTACACCGACATCGCCCGAGGCATCAGCCGCATGTTCGGGATCGAGATCCCGCTCAACTTCGACTTCCCCTACTTCAGCCGCTCGATCACTGAATTCTGGCGGCGCTGGCACATCAGCCTCTCATCCTGGCTGCGCGACTACCTCTACATCCCGCTCGGCGGCAACCGGCACGGGGTTGGACTCACGTACTTCAACCTGATGGCGACGATGGTCCTGGGCGGGCTCTGGCACGGCGCGTCGTGGAACTTCGCCTGGTGGGGTGCGTACCAGGGGGCGCTGCTCTGCGCGAACCGCTGGCTGGCGCAGAGAGCGAGTACACTGCCCGCCGTCGAACGGTGGCTGGGGACACGCGTCGGCAGCTTCGTCAGCTGGTCGGTGACGCTCTACCTCACCCTGCTGGGCTGGATCATCTTTCGGGTGTCCGAGCCCGACCAGCTGTGGGCTGCGGTGAAGGCGTTCGTCGTCTTCGATGGCAACCTGCGCATCACGGCCATAGGCCTCGGAAACGCGGCCCCCTTCGGCGCCACCATCGCCTTCGTCGCATTCATCGCGCTGCACGCCGTCGGGCACTTCTGGCGCCGCTGGCCGGCCGCACTGGACGCGACTCCGCAGCGCTGGCTGCCCTGGATCTACGCTCTCGTCGGGTTCTTGCTCTTCTTCGGCTGGCCTTCCGAGAACTCGGCGTTCATCTACTTCCAGTTTTGAGGTAGAGAGCGCCGCGCGGACAAGCGCTCAGTCGGGCTCGATCCCGATGTCGCGGATCTTGTGCAGGAGCGTCTTGTAGCTCACCCCGAGCAGCTTTGCGGCCTGCTTGCGATTCCAGTTCGTGCGCTTGAGTACGCGATCGATCGCCTCGCGCTCGGCCTGCAACGCGACCTGGCGCCCGACCTCGCGCAGCGAGACCTCGCCGGCCGTCGCCTCGATCTCGTCGATCAGCTGGCGCAGCCGGCTGCCCCCCCTCTGCAGATAGGAAGTTCAAGCTGCGTTTTCCTTGGGTCCGATAAGTAGGCATTCTGTCAAATAGAGGGGGCGAGGGGAAGAGGCCCCGGTACGGGGCTTCCGAGCCGACCAGAGCGAGGTGTGGGAGGGCGTCAGCAGTCGTCTTCGCCAGTCACGCACCGGCTCGAGGACCGAGTCC
>MPMB02069114.1_pt1 | contig 16433 bp, 9 predicted proteins | sample 1617371 | NCBI WGS metagenome assembly MPMB02 (sample SAMN05944808, study PRJNA350692) | marine metagenome | biome: marine; feature: ODZ; material: water; isolation source: 300 m water sample filtered on 0.2 um supor filter | place: Pacific Ocean | collected 2012-04-08 | depth 300m m
GGGGGAAACTATCATGGCACCATCAGTTTCGATACCCTTAGTTCCGCTTGGAATGACAGTGGTTATACCGAAGCTAATAGGAATATCACCGTTTCCAATAATGTCTATTACGATGATGCTACTGTAGTAACCCATCGTACAAGATCTCTTACTGTGACAGTGTCTAACGCTGCAGGAGATGGCGATTCCACATACACAGATCAGAGACTGGATGTACCTTGGATGAATGCTGAGGTAACAGCAATGTTTGCTGCTAACAGTCAGCTGACAGCTGAAAATAACCAGAATGTAGATCCCGGTTTCATTCATACTTACCGTCTTAATCGTGTAAGAGACGAAATGATAGCACATGCCGCAGATTTTCAAGAAGATCGTGCTACATCAGGAGCATGGGATTGGCTTAGCGATGCCGACGGCGGTGGTAACAACGCAGCTGCATACGATAACATGACGCTTCCTGTTATAGAGGATTTCAGCTATACCAGTACTACAGCAGCAACTGCTAGCACCACTGGCGGACCTGTTGGTGATCCAAGATGGGGAGCTGCAGCAATTGATGATTCAAAAGGTATAATGCCTGAAGCCATTACACTGGATCAGAACTATCCCAACCCGTTCAACCCGTCAACTGAGATTACCTATTCTCTGAATAGCGACTCACATGTCACATTGACTGTCTATAACATGGTCGGTCAAAAAGTGAATGTGCTTGAGAATAATGTCCAGACAGCTGGTTCACATACCGTTCAGTGGAACGGAACTGACCTTTCCGGTCGGCCTGTGTCCAGTGGAGTGTATCTCTATACTCTGGAAAGTGGTAATTTCACCATGACGAAGAAAATGATTCTTATGAGATAACTCATTTAATCATTTAGATGATAAAACCTAAAGGGGCAGGAACCTGGTTCTTGCCCCTTTTTTTATTCCCCTTCATTTAACAATGACGGTTTGTTGATGTCAAGAGAAAGAATTATCATATTCGCCACTGTTGTCATAATGATGATTGCCTCCCCTGTGACCGCTCTTGGAGAGAAAAGGGTTATCGGATATTATCCTCATTGGTTAAAGAGCGATCTCCCACCTGAGAAAATCGACCTTAACATTCTGACTCATATTATTCATGCATTTGCCTGGCCATATAGTGATGGCACTATATCAACATATGCTGGGATGATCGATGCGAATCTGAATTATCAGGTTCACCTGGGCGGAAAGCAAATTCTTGTTTCTTTAGGCGGTTGGGGTAATTCTACTGCATTCGCCGACGTTACTGGCGACGCTTCTTTAAGATCCACTTTCATCTCCAATATTGTCAATTTCGTTCAACAAAATGATTATGACGGAGTGGATATTGACTGGGAGTTTCCGTCTTCCTTAGCGGACAGAGAAAATTTGACGCTGTTCATGTCTGATCTTCGATCTGCATTAGATATGATTGATAGTGAATATCTACTAACAATGGCCATCAGCTCCGGCAATTGGTATGGGCAATGGTTTGATTACGAAAAACTGGTCAATATCTGCGACTGGTTTGGCGTTATGACTTATGATTTTCATGGCGGCTGGTCCAGCCATGCAGGCCATAATTCACCCATTTCATCCCCCTCAAATTGCAGTGACGGTTCTGTTAAAACAGCATTGAGCTATCTTCGTGACCAGAGATACATCCCTTCCACCCAGTTGCTGATCGGGATCCCGTTCTATGGTAAAATGTTTAATTCTCCTGAATTGTATGAGTCTTTTACCGGCGATGTTACCGATTTAGTGTATCATAAGATTCCCTCATATATCAATGCTGGCTGGAGCAGATTGTGGGACGATTATTCAAAAGTGCCTTATCTTCTGAATAGTGACGCAACCAAACTCATCACATATGATGATTCCATTTCAGTGGCATTAAAGACAGAAAAGGCAATCCAGGAAAATCTATCCGGAGTCATGATATGGGCAATTGGTCAGGATTTAAATAATGGTCGCCAACCTCTCTTGGAGGCAGTCGGAAACAGTATGCGGGCAGTATCTGTCATAAGTGATATCCCCTCTCCTAAAACCATGAGGCTGTACAACAGTTATCCAAATCCATTCAACAGCAGTACCACCATACAATTCAGGATATCTCAAAATTCACACCTCACTCTGGATATTCTGGATATTAACGGCGGTATAGTTGAAAAACTCTTTTCGGGAAATTTGGATAAGGGATCACATTCCGTTACATGGAATCCGCCTCATATCTCCAGCGGTATCTACTTTATGGTGCTACAATCGAACAAAAATGTTATGACGAATAAGCTGCTATACATAAAATAGAGCAATGAGTTTTAAAGCGGGAGAAAGAATCGTATCCCTTGATGCTTTCAGAGGGATCACTATTGCATTTATGATACTGGTTAATAATCCGGGAAGCTGGAGTTATGTCTATTCTCCGCTTCGTCATGCCCAGTGGCACGGATGCACACTCACAGATCTTGTATACCCGTTCTTCTTGTTAATTGTAGGTACGGCCATGCGTTTCTCGTATTCCAGGTATGATTACAAGCCATCACCGTCTCTGGTGAAAAAGGTTATCTGGAGATCGGTCTCAATTTTTTTTATCGGAATCCTTTTGAATGCTTTTCCATTTATTCGCCAGGACTGGGATTGGTCTACCTTTCGAATCATGGGAGTTTTGCAACGAATTGGGATAGCTTACGGTCTGGCCTCTTTGGCTGTTCTCTACCTCCGGCCAAAAAAATTGTTCATTTCGTCCGGGGTATCTCTGTTGATTTATTGGCTGGTATTGTTTTTGTTCGGCACCGGTGATCCATATTCATTGGAGACTAATGCTGTTCGATTGCTTGATCTATGGCTATTGGGTCCCAATCACCTATATATGGGAACGGGAATACCGTTTGAACCGGAGGGAATCCTGAGCACAGTTCCGGCCGTTGTAACAGTTATTATCGGTTATGCTGTAGGAAGGGTAATACAGAATGAATCTGACAGGCATGTTGTTCTTCGAAAGTTAATCGTCTTCGGCCTTTCGGGAATTATGTCAGGCATTGCTTGGGGATTACTATTTCCAATAAACAAACAGATATGGACAAGCTCCTATGTTCTGTTTACAGGCGGTATTGGAACACTGTTTGTGGTGTTTTGCTATTGGCTTATCGATATGAAAGGATTGCAAAATGTTGTCTGGCCATTTGTCATTTTTGGTACAAATTCCATCTTTGTTTATGCCGTATCACAACTTTGGGCAAAAACTCTCCTTAAGATCAATTTTCATTACAATGATAGAATGATTTCCGGAAAGGGTTATTTATATAATACAATCTTCCAACCACTTGCGGGAGACTTTAATGGGTCCCTCCTATTTGCTCTATCGCACGTGTTGGCTTTTTGGCTCTTGCTATACTGGATGTACAGAAAAAAGATTTTTATTAAGATTTAGCAACGGCAACCTAAGAATTCCTGATTCGTCCCTCTATAAATTTCTCAAGACGTCGAGCTACTCTCAAAAATTCTTCTACATTCATTTCTTTCAAAAATAATGCGCCGTGAGCGGCCCTTAATCTGGGGTGACTATTTTGATACCAATAATCTCGACCTAAAACCAATTGAAGAGTCTGGATCTGTTCAACCCATATTTTTTGAACCAAATCACAGAACGGACCATCAAGTTCATAACTGGGGAATGAGGCGTTTTTCTGACTTAAATAACAGGTGAGAAATGTGTCCCGCAAGGCAGCCATAGAATTCAACGAAACTGGAACAATGATATTTGCTTCAGCCGCGTCGAATCGGGCCCAAACATTCCTGTATCCCCATATTTTTAGTTTTGTAAGGTCTGCCTCCTTACCCCACATCCTAACAGCTTCAGCAATAGCCTGAAGTACCTTGTAATGGGTATCAGGCCCACTACCTTCAGGGTCCAAAGCCAGTGTTATAATAGTTGGCTCAATTTCACGGAGCTTAACAAGGATTGGAAGAACGTCTCGCTGAGGTTCTGGATCTTCAGAAAAAATATCTCCTTGATAGAATCCTAATCGGAGGTGACTAATATCTTTTGTCTGTACACCATAATGAGACCACACTAGATCCTCTTCAAACTCTCGGATCATTCCTTTTAATCGTTGAACCTCCGGTGTGTTTTTCTCACCGTTATAGCAAGATGACAAATATTCGGTGACCTCATGCAATTTTCTTTTCAGCTCATCTTTAGACTTAATATCATAAATCTCTACCAAGCATCGAACGATCCGATGAGACAATCCACGTTGACGCCCTTCAAGATTATTCGCTGCCATTCTATCAAGGTAATGATATACATCTTTGTCCCATTTATGCTGATAACCGTCAACAAAAAAATTGGGGTATTCGATCATCTGGATTAATCCATCATCAAACAACTGTTCCGTCTTTTTCAACACATCTATAACGTATTTGTTGGTGACGGCTGTGAATCCTGATGTGAGTGTACAGAAATGATGTCTGTTTCGAGGAGACCTGACCAGGTGAGCAATAAACGGGAGATAACCGGTGGTAATATCATCGTGGTGAGGCCCTGTATGCAAAAATGACTCATTTTCCCGATTCTCCAGTCCCGCATTGATCTTTTTCTCCAATGAGTCCATCACTGTTTTTCCTGAATCATCGTTCAAATCAGGAATCAGAGATCCATTACTATCATTGTTGAAATCGTCCAGCGTTAGTCGTGAACCAAACTTGTTGACATTAAAACAGAGATTAATAACGACTCTCTCTGTTTCTTCCTGATTCCATTCGTTTGTTTTAAGACTATGTATCACAACATCCTTCAGTTGACATGCGGCACCTTCCGTCAGATAGAATCTCGCATTTACTAACTTCTGTAAAGCTGAAGCTGGATAATTAATATCAGGTTCAGATTCAACGGCATCCTGAACGATTTTTGACTTGGCTTCCCCTGCGGCCATGATAATAGCAACCGCATCCTTGTTGCTTGTTATGGTTTCAAGACCGATGGTAATGACAGGGCGGTTCCTAGATATCTCTATACCGCCTAGATCAACGGCCGCTGCTGCCTGGGTTTCAAAATTGGTTTCCATAAGCCTAGTGGCGGAATGATGATCGGAACCCCTGATATTGAAAGCAATATGGCCGTCTGGACCAATGCCCCCAATAAAGAAACCTATCCCCCCCATATTTCGGATAGTGTCCTCATATTCGCTGCACCATTGATCAACAAGATGAATTGTCCTTTGCTGCATCTCCTCCAATTTTGATTCTGGATCCCTGAATCTGAGTGTTAAATCCACATGATAATCCGGAAAAATCTCACTGAGGCCAGCATCAGTATCTCTGGGTATTTCGTTGCAATTTATTAAGCAAGCTCGGTCTTGATCCAAACCAAAACCGTCTATGTAATAGTTCATGACATAATTGAAAAACGAATTATGTTGATCCGGATTGATGGGATAAAATTCATCTATCTGGACAAATTTGAGCCCCTTCAAATTGGGTTTCTTCTGTACATTGAGTCCGTTCTCATTACGGATCAATTGAATCTCTTTATCATCCCATTTAAGAAGAATTCGTTGTACCCATTTAATAAAATACTCCGGGGTCTTTCCTGTTGGTAAACTGATAACACCTTCTGGATTCACTGACACCCACTCCAGAAATCGCAGTGCTGTTAATAGACCAAGGTCCGGAAAATTGTTTACTGTGATAAACGGTATCCGGGCATACGTGTGGGTGTATGACAGGGGTTTAAAGAAGGATTTTTCGACCGATGAAGTGAACACTTATTCTCTCCCAAATATACAGAGTAATAAAGTTACCCCTCAACGAACCAGTTTTCAGTATGAAATGCTGTACTCTGGCTTGGATCAGTGGTTAAATGATTTTCAATCGTACTATCTCAGCTATTAATACAATAAATGAGGTTAATAGTTGCACGTTTTTTCTGATTTTCTTTCCTAAAGAGAATCCCATGAAATAGAAACCACATTCATTTAGTTTTTACTTGAATTATTATGCATCAATTGTAAACTTTTATTGTTGACTATTTGCCTAATTTTTATTTGACATTAACCTAAATTAAACCATCAGATCATCCTTCATGTGCTTCAGGTGTAGGCTGACAATAGCAGACATTAAAACGGCACTTGGAACAGACACCTTACTATATTGATCTCCCATAAAAAATATACCGGACACTTTATGGCATTTTTATATGGTATGCTATTATCCTTTGGTTGCGGTGGATCTGATATTGATAAACCCGTTCTTAAATCAAAATACTCAAGCGAAATAAAATTCAAAGATGTTACGGAAGAAGCTGGGTTGGGTGAATTCAAGCATGAAAACGGCGCATTCGGTAGTAAATGGTTTCCCGAATCAATGGGCGCAGGTGGTGGTTTTATTGATTTCAATAATGATGGATTTGAAGATATACTTCTGGTTGGTGGGAATCATTGGTCTGATAAAGAGGATAACATTGTTTCAGCTTTAGCACTGTATAAAAATGATGGCGATGGAAAATTTTCAAATGTCACTACCGATGTTGGGTTAGGTGGAATAAATGCTTACGGCTTTGGAATTTCTGTTGCCGATTATGATAATGACGATGATCAGGATTTCTTTTTCACCACTCTAGATGAAAATATGTTTTTTAGGAACAACTCAGGGTATTTTACTGAAGTTGGTAAAGAGATTGGAATTTTAAGCGAGCATAAAATTAGTACTTCCGCAATTTTTTTTGATGCAGATAAAGATGGTTTTTTAGATCTTTATGTTGGCAACTACATAGATTGGTCACCGGAATCCGACATCTGGTGTACATTTCAAGGAAAAAAAGGTTACTGTACACCAGACGTGTATAATGGCGTTCCTAGCCGTTTTTATCAAAACAATGGAGATGGGACATTTTCTGACAAAACTTCAGAGACTGGATTTTTACCAGCACCAGGCAAAACTTTGGGCGTTGCTGAATTAGATCATAACAAGGATGGATGGCCAGATCTCGTTGTAGCGAATGACTTGGAGCGGGATTTACTCTATGAGAACAACCGTGACGGCACCTTTACCGAAAAGGGGGTGTCGACCGGAATGGCATATGATCCAATGGGAAAAGTCCGAGCCGGTATGGGTGTTGATGCCGGGATTGTTGATCAAACTGGAGAAGTCACAATCTTTGTGGGGAATTTTCAAAATGAAATGTTCAGTGTCTACAGATATTCTGTAGATGGGTTTTTTAACGATTACGCGGAAATATCTAAACTTGGAAGAGAAAGTTTAAAAGTTCTTACTTTTGGGTTATTTCTCATTGACGTGGAGCTTGATGGAGATCTTGATCTATTTGCGGTAAATGGCCATATACAAGTAGAAAATGATAGCGTTAATAATGGGTTTCAATTCAGGCAGCTACCACAGCTTTTTTTAAATAATGATAATGGGATATTCAATTTATTTCATGGATCCGAAAATAGTGTTTTTAATAAACCGATTGTAGGCAGGGGCGCAGCTTTTGCCGATTATGATAAAGATGGAGACTTGGATGTCTTAATCACCGAAAATGCTGGCCCTGTGCACCTTTGGAGAAATGATCTATATAACGAATCTAGTAGGTCTAAGAATAATTTCTTGAGAGTAGAACTTCGAGGTAGTATTAGTAACCGTGATGGAATTGGTTCTTTAATAGAACTGTTCGCTGGAGATAAAACATTCTCTCATCGTATACGCACCGGTTCCTCTTATTTATCTCAATCAGAAAAAGTAGCTACCTTTGGTCTTTCTGATGCAACAATCATTGATTCACTGAATATTCACTGGCCCAGCGGTATAATTGATACTTTCAGTAGACTTACTCCCAATAAACAATTAATTATTACCGAAGGCGAAACTCTACAATAAATTATCTCAAAGATAATTTTCGAATTCGGTTGGGGGGTTATTTACAACTCATAAAACCGCACTCACATTCAATCCCATCTTCATCCCAACATTCAATAGAAATCAATTTTCCATTTATAAAAGTTCCGTCTCTCTTCTTTTGTCCATTAGCATACCAAAAAGTCCAATTACCATCTTCTTTCGCATTCTTGTAATTTCCTTGTTCCATTTTCTGCCCATTCTCATTCCAACTAGCCCAATAACCATTTTCTTGCCCATCCTTGAAAGTTTTTTCCAACTTCTTCTGCCCATTCTTATGCCAACTAGCATATAATCCATCTTTTTTCCCATCTTTGAAGTGTGCTTCAGTGAACTTCTGTCCATTCTCCCACCACCCAGTCCATTTTCCATTTTCTTCCCCCTTCTTGAATGTTCCTTCAACCCACTTTTGTCCATTTGAATACCAATCAGTAACTAATCCATCTTGTTTACCATCATTGAAAGTTCCTTCACTTTTCATCCGTCCATCCTCGTACCATGATGTACTTAATCCACTTTTTTTCCCATCCTTGTAAGTTGATTCACCACTCTTATGTCCGTTAACATACCATGTAGTCAATAATCCATCTTCTTCCCCATCTTTGTAAGTTCCTTCCTCCATTTTTTGTCCATTAACATACCATGTAGTCAATAATCCATCTTCTTTCCCGTCTTTGTAATTTCGTTCTTCCTTCTTCTGTCCATCCTCAAACCAAATAGTATATAATCCTTCTCTTTTTCCTTCCTTGAATGTGCCTTCTTCTTTCTTTTGTCCATTCCTTTTCCAATAAATCCATTTCCCGTCTTCTTTCCCACCTTTATAAGTTCCTTCTTTCAACTTCTGTCCATTATTAAACCAGAAAGTAAATTGTCCGTCTTTTTTACCATCTTTGTATGAACCTTCTAATTTCTTCTGACTGTTGTCATAAGTAATAACTGTATTACCATTAAATGGTGTCACCTTGTTCTTTTCATATTTCAATCCATCTTTATCCACAAGATTCTTTTCGTCTATCGGTTTAGAGCACCCCACCATCATGACAACTGAAGTGATAAGCAAAGTTGTTCTTTTCATATGAAAATTTTTTTGTATACGTGTGAATATTGCAAATGCCGCGCCTGGTGAAATTCCTTAGATTATCCCAAGGTGAATAGCACCTGTTGCTAACTCGTTAATTTTTCGGTTTGAGAACAATCCTTTGAGCTGTAACTGACTCTATTTTCCCTTTCGAGTAAAAAAGCGGGAAAAAACCATCAGTAGACCATTCTTGGAAGAGATTATTATAGAACGGGCTTTCAGGGTCACCTGATTGGCCGGGGTTATTCATTGCAAGTGTCCTGTCCCAATTCTCTGTATCCACAAGTATTCTGAATGATGCACCAGAAGACTGGTTATTCCATCCACCCGTATTATTAATGGTATAGCTGTCACCTCCTCTCACCGCGGGTCCTACATTGATAGTTTCCCTCGTTTTACTATTTACGGCATCACTTAGTGGATGTTTCAAAGAAATATGTTTATAGTCAATTTGTCCGTAAGTCCACTTGGATGGATTGCGGCCAAACTTTTCAGATAGATCCGATACTGCCTTTTCCAGTGACGAGAGTAAAAGCTCATTTCTGCCAGCAATAGGGTTCTCTCCAAAGCGTCCATCCGGAGATTGAATCCAATCTAAAGTTTTTTTCATGGATAAGTAGGAGAAATGCTCTTTTGCTTTCTCAGGTACCACTACATCACGAGCGGCATTTCTCAATTGCCTCTGCCATGCGACATAAATGCCCGCTTCTATCGACAGCGGTTCCAGATGGAAATCCCAGTTCAAAAGCATTTTTCTCACTTTTTCGGTAAGCCAATTAGCAGAAGTGACTTTCCCCAAAAGTGGAACCAGTACACTAGCCGGAACCGAAAAGTAATCTGTTTGTAAAGATGCCATGTCTGAAAGAGACACACGGGCATCATTATTCAAAACTTCGTTAATCCGGTTAGTTCTGAAAGGATCTGACCACTCCCACGCAATAGCTTCTTTTCGATATGGATAATCCTGATCAGTGAGGTTACTGTTAGCGGTACCAAAAAACCCCTTTTCAGGATTGTAGACATGAGGTTTTTTTATTATTTCAAGATAACCGTCCCACTCATAAGACCCATCACCGGGGACAGGAACAAGACCACTCCAATTTTGTCGAATAGGGGCTATTCCAACAGCCTGCCACCCTATATTTCCTACCCGATCCGCCCAGACCATATTTTCTCCCGGGATATTGCTGTAGTTACAGGCGTCACGGAACTCAGCCCAATTCTGCGCCTGGTTCATCCGTAGTGAAGCAAGATAGGGAGATCCGCCCACATCCATCCAGGCTGAACGAACTGCATACGCTTTATTGTTCTTTATATCTTCATACACTACAGGTCCATGGCGGGTGTATTTCAATTCAAGTGATACATCCTTCGACCCTTTAACCTTGATTGTGTCTTTGATGGAAGTCATCTCTTCCCAACTATCCTCATAACGGTATTCATTGGGATTGTTGGGATTGGTATCATAAACATATAGATCTTCACCGTCTGTTCTGAACACTGTCAGTCCCCAAGCACCATATCCATTATGACCGATAGAAATACCGGGAATTTCGGGCTCTCCTCCGCCAATTACATTCCACCCGGGAGCATTGAGATGTACTATATATCTAAGTGAGGGAACGGCTTGAACGCGGTGCGGATCATTAGCCATCAGGGGATAACCGCTTGCCGACCGTTTGCCGCTGATTATCCAGTTGTTACTTCCGATGGATTCAATATTTTCCTCAGGAATGAATGCATACTCCTCTTTATCCAATATTGATGAAGTTTTTTCATTGTTCCTGAATCTTTCGACTACATGATCAGGTTTGAAGACTACAGAACGGCGGAAGGCGTTATAAAGACCCAGAATGTCTTGGGAGAGTAGATCGCCGTCAATTTTAGGATCAAGAGCGATTATCGGTTCACCCCAGGGGTGAAACCAGTTTAACTCCCTCACCAGCTCGGGGCCATATTTAGCAACCTGCCTACCATACCTCAGCTCACTGCCTATATTGCCCAATAGTCCCTGATGGCGAGAGATAACCACTTCTGGCGTCCATTTTTGTGGACGAATCCCAAGGATATCAAACTCTATAGGTAACAGATCACGGTTGATCTGAGTTTGTCTGATATATTCGTTCACTCCATCTACATAAGCCGTTATTATCGTGTCACCCCGTGGATGGTAATGAAGCATTTCATCCATAATGTCATGCCGGAATTTGAAGAGTCTTGTTCCGTGGTCTCTTTTAATATCCTGTATTCCAGTTACTTCGGAGACGGTTCCCGTTGCCTGCAATCGCCATATTTCAAATTGAAAAAGCCGATCCCTTGCTGCATTAAATCCCTGAGCCAGAAACAGGTCTCTTTCATTCTTTGCATAGATGTGACTTACACCCCAGCGGTCCACAAGAATTTCTACCTCTTCCTGTAACCCTTTAACCTCAAATTCCATATCAGATCGCGGAGTTTGTGCGTGAGCACTGAATGAAACCAAAGTTAAAAGCGAAACAAAATGAATAGACTTCTGTATCATAGTTCTACCAGGCGATGCCATAGTCTTCGCCATGATGACTGGAGCCGCCCCAAAAAGAGCCGTGCTCCCAGTCAAAAAAGATTGCATTAATGGGACCGGAGGTGATAGCCCTTTTTTCCACCTTGTATCCCATCTCTTTCAACTCCTTCATGACCCATGGGGGTGTTTCTTCTTGAACGGTAAGGCTACCTGCTTCTTTCTTATGATCTCCGAAAGAACTGTACATCTGATAACTGTTAATATTGGCAGCTTCAGCCGCCTCCTGAACATTCATCTCAAATTCAACCATATTGAGGAAGAATTGAAGAAGATTCTGGTCCTGCGTATCACCACCCTGCACCGCAAAGGAGAGAAAGGGTTTACCGCTTTTCAGAGCCATGGCCGGTGTCAAAGTTGCTCTGGGCCGTTTACCCGGTGCAATAACATTATAAGGGTTTTCTTCTTCATTCAGAACAAAACTTTGCGCTCTTTGACTTAGACCAACACCAGTTTTACCGGCGATGACAGTAGGAATCCAGCCGCCGCTGGGTGTGATGGAAACTACCCACCCATCTGTGTCAGTAGTCTGAATGGATGTGGTACCTGTAAAAAATTCATTTTCCAATTCTTCAAACCCATACAGGGCATCGGAAGTTTCTTCTTTCTCTTCCTCTTCACCCCAAGTTTCTAATAGATCTATATAAGGATTTTTCCCGGCCATGAATTTGTAGGGATCCCCGGGTTTAACATCTGGATCATTCACTTCATGGTTCATCTCTTTTACACGTGCCGCTGCATATTTCTTTGAAAGAAGCCCCTTTACAGGTTCCTCAGGTGGATAATAGGGATCACCATAATAGAAATCCCTATCAGCAAAGGCGTGGTTCATAGCCTGGTATACGGTATGCATATATCGAGCTGAGTTATATCCCATTGCCTTAAGATCAAACGTTTCAATCATATTCAAAGCTTGAAGCATTACCGGACCCTGTACCCAAGTGGTCAACTTGTAAACATCTATCCCCTTATAGTTTGTTGAAACCGGTTCCTCAAGATAAACCTGCCAGTTAGCCAGGTCATCCATGGTAATGAGTCCACCCTGTTCTTGCGTGCCTCGAACAAATTCCTTTGCGATGTCTCCTTTGTAAAAGCGGTCGTATGCGGCATAAATGGCATTCTTCCGGGATTTTCCTTTTTTCAGAGCCTTCGTCTCAGCATCAACCAATTTTTGAAGTGTTGCCAATAGATCAGGTTGTTTAAAAACTTCACCTGCATTTGGTGCTTCTCTTTTTTCTCCTGGGTGAACAAGAAAGACATTTTTTGAATAGGGCCATTCCTTGATTCTTTTTTTATGTCTTTCTATGGTATTTGCTGTTTGTGCTTCTATAGGATATCCCTCAGCCATTTCCATGGAAGGTTTAAGAACCTCAGCAAGACTCATGGAACCATATTCAGCCAGCATGACCATAAGCCCACCAGGTGTACCCGGCGTAACAGCTGAAAGAGGTCCAAATTGGGGTGGATACTTAAGATCTTTTTCCTTATAAAATTCAGGAGTAGCTCCTGTAGGAGCAACACCCAGTGCATTTATCCCTATCACTTTTTTAGTTTTCGGATTATAAATCAACGCCTGGGTCTCTCCACCCCAGCTGAGGACATCATACATGGTAGCTGTGGCCGCCAACATGGCACAGGCAGCATCTATAGCATTTCCACCCTGAGCAAAGATGGTTGCACCTGCTGTGGCCCCCAAAGGCTTTCCTGTAATGGCCATCCAGTGTCGCCCGTGAAGGACGGGTTTGACCGTTCTTTGAGCATATAGAACCGAAAACAACAGAAGTAAAATAATCAATTTGAAATTAAGCCTTGTCATTTGTCTCACCTCACAAATATTGAACATTGTTGGAAAGTCTGTTAGAATGTAACGGAAGAATTAAAAAAGGGCAACACTGTTGCCCTTTGATTAAAATAAAGTTGGATTCAGAAAATTTTATCTAAAAAAGTCGATGCAAAGTAATTAATAAGGATCATCTTTGTAGAAAGCTTCATCAAAATTAGCAATGTCTTTCACCTTGTCCTTTGCAATCTCCTGGTTGCCAACGATGACGAGAACAAAATTTTCCGGCCGATAGTATTTTCTGGCAATTTCATTGGCTTCCTCAAGGGACACAGCATTTCTTTCAATTATCACATTTTCCCTATCGGAAATAGTAAATCCGTAATAATCCATGTTAGCAATGAAGCTAGCGTAGGTTCCTGGTGACTCGAAGCGTAATGGATATGAGCCAGAAAAATAGGCTTTGGCCTTAGAAAGTTCATTTTCAGTAAGACCTGCATCTACAAGTTTCTCCATTTCTCCAATTATCAAATCATAGGTGTTTCTTACTTCTTCTACCCGGGTAGATGTGGAAATAGCTATAGCGCCGAAATCTCGATTGCTTTCCCAACTACTTCTGATGCCGTATGTTTTACCCCCTTCAGCTCGTACCGATTTAGAAAGCCTTGAGGAAAAATGCCCTCCGAAAATATAGTTTACCAAATTCAAGGCGTGGCGCTCATCAGAATTCACTGGAAGTGCTTTGAATCCGATAGCAATTGTAGCTTGTTCCAGTTCGGGATTATTCACTAAACGAAATCGAATACCATCAATATGGGTAAACACAATATTTTTTCTTATAGCCTTGGCACCATTTGATTTCCATTCTTTCAGTGCATTCTCCACAAGGCTATTAGCCATTGAGGTATCAAAATCACCAATTAAGACAAATACGGCATTGTCTGGTCTGAGGTTTGAGTAAAATTCTTTTGCATCGTCAAGGCTAATATTCTTGAGGGTGCTTTTCGTCATCATGTTTCCGGCTGGTGTATCTCCGAAAGCCAATTTTGTCAGGTGAGCTTGGGCTACGGTACCAGCATCGCTATACCAGGTTTTGATACCTTCCTGAGTCTGTTTCTTCAACAGTTTCCACTCATTTTTTGGAAAAGTAGGATGTAAAACCATATCAGCCATTAATTCGAGTCCAGTTTTAAGATCATCCTTCAAAAAACGTCCAGTAATTGTGGTGTACTCATTACCGCTGGAGGCTGAAAGCGATCCTCCAGTTGATTCTATAGCTTCGGAAAGTTCATCCGCGGAGTAGTTTTTAGTGCCCTTAGAAAGCATATCCACAGCCATGCTTGCAAGCCCTTCTTTGCTATTCGCCACATCAAAACTGCCCAACGGAATTAAAAGTTGGAAAAAAACAGCAGGTTGTTCGTAATGTTCAGCTGTGTAAACCGTTAACCCATTTTCAAGACTATGTTTTTCCAATTCAGGATATTTTATTTTCATATCCTGTGGGGTTATAAGATTAAAGAAAAAGGTAATGAAAATCATTTTTTTCATTCCTATCCTCCAACAAATATGGATGCGATTCGCATTAACAGTTTTTTCCCAAAGGTCAAGTCTTCAGGGGTAATGTGCATAACCATCAAATTTTCGTCGTTAAAATAACTATTTGCCACCCTCTGCAGATCTGCGCTTATTACACTGGAAAAACGTTCAATTTCTTTTTCATATTCGTGGTAATCTCCATATATCATTTCAGCATTGCCTAGACTGTTGGCCAGTGACCCAGCGGAATATCGTTGAAATACTTTCTCAGCAAGAAGTTGTTTCCGTGCTTTTGTTAACTCATGATCAGTAACACCATTAAGTTTAATTGATGTTAATTCATCAATGATGGTAGCCTCAATTTTTTGAGGCTTAACGTGAGGAAAATAAAAAGCAAAATAAAGGAAAAATCCTGGACCTTTTCGGGTAAATGTTTGCCCGGCTGAAAAGAGTGCGATTTTATCCTTACGGACAAGGCGCTGATGTAACCGAGAACTTTCACCACCAGACAAAATACTATTGAGTACTTCCAGAGCCTGGATATCCTCATGTTTTGCCGAAGGTATTTGGTATCCCATAAAAGTAACAGGAATATCAAAGGAGGATTTTTCGAGTAGTGTAATTTTTTCCTCACGATCCGGAACGGAAAGATCCGGATCTGGCGGAAGATTGTGTGACGGCGGAATGGGCCCAAAATATGTTTCTGCAAGACTTTTTGTATTATTGGGATCCACATCACCAACGATGATCAATACAGCATTGTTAGGAGCATAGAACATATCATAAAAAGCTTGACATGTAGCAACTGAAACTGTATCGAGTTGTTCCATTATACCAATGGGTGTTTCCACATAGGGGTGACCTTCTGGTACTGAATTGCGCATAAATTTTAATATGAGTTTTGAAATAGGGTCGGCGCTACGTTGGCGTTCTTCTTCGTGCACCACTTCTCTTTCAGTATCCAATATTTCCTGGTTCAAAACCAGATTCTGCATGCGATCAGCTTCCATCTTTATAACAAGCTCTAATTTCCCTGATGGAAGGCGTTCATAATAGATGGTATGATCATTGTTTGTACCTGCATTGTTATCACCGCCTACCTCATCGAGCAGACGATCAAAATCCCCATCAGGAATCGATTCTGTACCGCGAAACATCATATGCTCAAACAGATGTGCTGTACCACGAATACCATCCCATTCGTCATGACTACCCACATCATACCAGAGATTAATTGATACCACAGGAATAGCGTGTTTTTCCATAACAATTACTTTCAGGCCGTTGTCCAAGGTAAAATCAGCAATATCACCTTCACCGGCAAATAAGGCGTTTACACAAAGAAAAAGAAAATGTTTATGAAACTTCAATGTTAGGAATTCAATAAATCTAAGTGGATGCATATGTGCCCTGATTATGCAATAGAATCAGACTAGTGAATTTATGTCGGAGCGGCGAGATTTGAACTCGCGACCCCTGCAACCCCATTGCAGTGCGCTGCCGGACTGCGCCACGCTCCGATCAGTATTCTAAATTTAACTAATAACTCGCTCTTCAATGTTATTCTTGATAAATTCCTGAAAATA
>MPMB02140882.1_pt1 | contig 16341 bp, 15 predicted proteins | sample 1617371 | NCBI WGS metagenome assembly MPMB02 (sample SAMN05944808, study PRJNA350692) | marine metagenome | biome: marine; feature: ODZ; material: water; isolation source: 300 m water sample filtered on 0.2 um supor filter | place: Pacific Ocean | collected 2012-04-08 | depth 300m m
AGATAGGCGGGTAGGGGAAACCGGATACTTTCAGAGGTGGATTTGGGTCCGGCTTTCCCCATCACCAACAGCAACGTGGGGAAAAGTAGAAACGAGGTGAGAAATGTCACCGCCAACCCGGCGCTCATCATCCAGCCGAAGTCGATGACCGGCTTGATTTCGCTCACCACCAGGGAGCTAAAACCTATGATGGTCGTCAGCGCGGTATACAGACAGGGTTTCACCATCTTATGGGTGGTGGTTCTGACCAGCGTCAACTGATCGTCATCAGGATGATCTCGATGGAGCTGCCGGTAGCGCACGATCAAATGAATGTTCATCGAGATGGTGATAATCAGCATGAGGGCGAGAAAGTTGGACGAGATGACGGTGACTTTCCAGCCGATCAATCCCAGAACGCCGATCATGATTAATCCGGCGTAAAAACAGCTGAGCAACGGCAATACGATCCAGCGCATTTCCCGGAAGATGGCGGTGAGAACAATAATGAGAAACGCCAGAACACCGCCGCCGAAAACAATCAGGTCGTTGCGCACGAACGTGATCATGTCATCGGTAATCATCGGCACACCGCCGAGATATAAAACACCATATTGGCGGTACGGCTCGATGATGTCCCTGATGTGTGCAACATCAAGGTGGCGTTGTTCGTTTAACGCTTCATGGACCTGATCGTATTCTGCGGTGATGCGGTCCAGGTCCTGCGCTTCTTTAACGGAGAGACCTGTATTTCGTCTTTTGGTGCGCAACTCATTTCGAGATTTGAGCAGGCGGTTATAGCGTTCATTATTGACCAGCCCCAATAGCAAAGCAGTGGTTTGACCATCGGCGCTGAGTATAAGTTCGCGGTAAATGGGGCTATTGATCATTTCGTCCTTGGCCCTGGCCCGGTCGATACCGGGTTTCTCCAGGCTTGGCATGTCGTCGATCATTTCCTCAATCGAGGCGTCCGAACTATCGAACAGGGGGGCATCGAGGATCGTGAAAACGCTGTCCACGCTGGCGACTTTCTTAAGTTCCTCGCGGAGCTGCTTCAAAGGCTCCAATGCCTCGTCCGAGAACAGATCTTTCTCAGGGGTGTACGTTACAATCAGTAAGTCGTTACTCGGATACCGCTCATGAACTTTCCGGAATAAATCGAGGTCGGCGTCGTCTTCCAGCAACAAGGCATCGGCCGATGCGTCCAATTTAAAGTCTTTTGCGTGATAGCCGAAGAAAACCAGAATAGAGAGCAGCGCGACCAGAACTAACTTGGGATTGAGGAGCACCAGGACGTCATAGGCCTGCACGATACGAGACGTCATGAAGTTTCCTGTATGAGCAGTGCCGATTGAGCCTGGAGGTAATTCACGTGCTCCCGCCCCCGCCGCCAATATAGGCCCGGTGATAGCGATGGCCGAGGCTGGTGAGAATTTCGTAGCCGATGGTGCCGGCGTCGGCGGCGACTTGGTCTACGGGGTTATTGGGGCCGATCAAATCGATCAGGGCGCCGACGGGGCAAAGGTGTTCGGGAACGCCGCTGACGTCGAGGGTAATGAGATCCATGGATACGCGCCCCACTACCGGTACCGGAATATTCCCGATATACCCGGTCCCATTGTTGCTGAGAGACCTTAAATAACCGTCCGCGTACCCCACCATCACGGTGGCGATCCGGCCCGGACCCTCGATGCGATGGCTGGCACCATAGCCAACGGTCTGGGGGGTGTCAACGGCACGCACTTGGGCGATTTTCCCTTGTAATTTAACGACTTGTGCCATCGGATTGGGGTCTCCGGGAACCGGCGCGACACCGAAAAGGGCGGCCCCAGGACGGGCCTGATCGAAGTGATAATCGGGCCCTAAGAAAATTCCTGACGAGTTGGCGAAACTGGCCAGGCCCTGGGGAAGTTGCCGGCGGAGTTCCCGAAAGACGTTCAATTGTTCGGCGTTCTTGGGGTTGTCCGGTTCATCGGCGCAGGCCAGATGGCTGATGACGGTGAGGATATTAAGGTTATCGAGGCGGCTGGGTTCCTCCACCAGCTTTTCGACTTCATCAGGCGGCAGGCCCAAGCGCGCCATTCCCGTATCGGCGTGGATGTCGCAGGGGAGCGGTCGTTCGAGCCGTTGGCAATAGCTTTTCCAATTATGGATTTCGTCCAGGCTGCCCAGCACCGGGATCAGGCGGCTGGCGTCATAGGCGTCCTCGGCGTTGGGCAGTAGACCCCCCAGGACGTGGATTTCGGCCTGAACGAAGTTGCTATTGCCGGTATCGTTGAGGGCTTGGCGGAGGCGGATGCCTTCTTCGATATGGGCGACATAGAAAACCCTGCACCCGGCCCCGGCCAGTGCCACCGCCACCGGCCCGGCGCCCAGGCCGTAGCCGTCGGCCTTGACCACGGCGCTCATCGAAGCGCCGGAAAGCCGATTGGCAAGCAGCCGGTAATTGGCGACGATGGCATCCAGGTCGATGGTCAGGATGACGCCGGCATGAGTGTCTGAAATGGTAGCGGGGACGGTGGGCATGGCTGACCCCCGATGTCAATCTTCAGAAATGTGGTGGAGGTCCAGATCGCTGAAGCGGGTAAAGGCGCCGGTGAAGCGCATGGGCACGTCGCCGATGGGGCCGTGGCGCTGCTTGGCGACGATAATATCCGCCAGGTTCGCCACCTTCTCCTTATTTTCTTCCCATTTCCTCATCCGTTCCTCGTACTTGCCCTCGTCCTCGTCTCCGCGGTGGCCGGGTTTCTTGCGTTCCAGGTAATATTCCTCGCGATAGATGAAGGCGACGACATCGGCATCCTGTTCGATGGACCCCGATTCACGAAGGTCGGACAGCTGCGGGCGGGGCGGTTCGCGTTGCTCGACGGCCCGCGATAGCTGCGACAGCGCCAGCACCGGAACCTCCAATTCCTTGGCCAGGGTCTTGAGCCCGCGGGTGATTTCGGACACCTCCTGCACCCGGCCATCGTTGCGGGACGTCCCGGACCCGGAGATCAATTGCAGGTAATCGACGACGATGAGCCCCAGGTTATGCTGGCGCTTCAATCGCCGGGCGCGGGTGCGAAGGGCGCTGACCGTTAATGCCGGGGTGTCGTCGATAAAAATCGGGATTTGATGAAGCGTCATCGAGGCGGCCGAAAGGCGGTTGAATTCCTCGTTTGCCAGTTCGCCTTTGCGCATGCGGTCGGACGAGATATCCGACTGTTCGGAAAGGATGCGGCTGGCCAACTGTTCGGCCGACATTTCCAGGGAAAAGAATCCGACCACGGCGCCTTCGCGGCCTTCAGAATGTTGATAGGTATAGGCCGCGTTATAAGCGATGTTGGTGGCGAGTGCGGTTTTGCCCATGCCGGGGCGTCCGGCCAGGATCAACAGGTCAGACGAATGCAAGCCGCCCAACAGCGAGTCCAGATCGCGGAACCCGGTACCGACGCCGGCCAGCCCGCCTTCGCGGTTATGCGCCACGGTGGCGATGTCGATGGCGGCGATCACCGATTCTTTGAACGCCTGGAAGCCGCCTTCGTATTCGCCTGAGGTGGCCAAGTCATAGAGGCCTTGTTCGGCGTTTTCGATCTGGGCGGTCGCCGATTCATCGACCTCGCCGCCATAGGCGTTGTTGACCACATCTTCGCCCAAGGCAATCAGCTCGCGCTTGAGAAACAGGTCATAGACCAGGTGCCCGTATTCGCCGGCGTTGATCACCGTTACCGCCGAACCCGCCAATTCCGCCAGATAGGCCGGGCCGCCGATATCGGCCAGATTCTCGTCAGCTTCGAAATACCGTTTCAGGGTGATCGGGTCGGCGATCTGGCCGCGTTCGATCAGCTTGGTGCAGGCCTCGTAAATGCGGCCGTGCTGGGGATAGGCGAAATGTTCGGGTTTGAGGAATTCCGATACCGTCTCGTACGCCCGGTTGTTGACGAAAATGGCGCCGAGAAGGCTTTTTTCGGCCTCCGGGTTGTGCGGCATGGTCCGAAATGGATGTGAGCCTTGCCCATCATCGGAATGATCGGCCCCAGGGCCGTTATCATTGGGGGTTGTTGCCGTCGTCGTTGCCATCGCTCGAAGCTAGGGAAAATGAGGGAGACGGGCTAGTAAGAATTACGGGGATAAAGGTGGTTTTCTGTGTATAAGCCGCCCCCTTCAAAACAAAAACGGCGCGCCGGTTAAGGGCACGCCGTCTCGGCCATTAGGCCATATTAAATATGAAGTTCGGAGTTATTCGGTTTTGTCCCCGGCTTCGTCTTCAGCTTTACCGGCGGCCTCGTCCCCGGCTTCTGCTTCCGGTTCCGGCTGAGGCGCGGCGCCTTCCTCGAAGATTTCCTCGGCCTGTTCGACAACCGCTTCATCGGCGGCTTCCTCGACGGCCTTGGCTTCCTCCTCACCGATTTCGGCGGGCTTAGCCTTTTTCTTGGCCTTGGGCTCGGCTTCGGTTTCGGCGGCTTCGGCGGCGGCAGCGGCTTGCGTCTCTTCTTCCTCGGTACTGACAACGGCCTTGCCGGTCTTGGTCTGGGTTTTGGCTTCAGCCTCGGAACGGGCGACATTGGCGACAACCGTTACCTGGACTTCCGGATGCAAGGTCACCTTGACGTCGAAAAGGCCAAGGTTCTTGATCGGATGGGCCAATTCGACCTGTTGTCGGGTAACGGTGAATCCGGCTTCGGTGACGCCGTTTGCGATATCCCTGGCATTGACGGAGCCGTAGAGCTGTCCGGCTTCACCGGCTTGCCGGATCATGGTGACGCTTAGTCCATCCAGCTTCTTACCCAGTTTTTCGGCGTCGGTGCGGTGCTCCAGATTGGAAGCTTCCAACTGGGCGCGCTCGGCCTCGAAATGCTGCTTGTTGGCATCGGTGGCGCGCAGCGCCTTTTTCTGGGGCAAAAGAAAATTGCGGGCATACCCCGACTTGACGTTGACCACATCGCCCATTTGGCCGAGCTTGTCGATCCGTTCCAGTAAAATGACTTCCATTGTGTTGGCTCCTTAATCCCCGTATGGGGTTTCTGTTCCGGGCGCTGCCCGGAGGTTAATCGTTATCGTTTGAGGGCCCACCCATATACCGGCGAAGCCCGCTCCAAAGTTCAATAATGCCAATTCCGGCGACGAACAATGTCGCCCAACCCGACATCACCAGGATCACGTAGAACGCCACCAGCACCATGGTGGTGTGGGCCGTCCGCCTGGCCCAGGTGTGAACCACGGCCAACCCTAAAAAAAAGAACGGAACGGCCATGATCATTGCCAGGTTGCGGCCGGTATACTCCATTTCCCCCGATCCCATCAATGCCAATAGCGCGGCGGCGATCATCGGCCACGATATCCATTGCGGAAGCTGCAGGTCGACATAGGCCGGGGTCGGCCGCAGGGCGTTTCCCCACTTGACCAATAACCCCTGCGCCAAGGTCGCGTTGATGACGGTCATGACCATCCAGGAAACGCCGATGGCGCCGGGAAACATGGGTGTTATAATCCCCACCATCGTGGCCCGATGGCCGGGTTCCCATTGTGGCGCCATGGCCTGCAACAGATTTTCCAGGTTGGTTGAAACCATAACCGACAAGCCTTCTCCGCTGCTCAGACTGGCCACCGTTCCCGCCACTAATGCGGCGGCAGCCAGCATCGTTAGCCAGCAAAGAATGTCGCCGACAGGGAACCATTCGACGGCGCCCCCCCCGGTGTCCGCGGCGTCTGCGGCCCTGGGGCTTCCCAGAGATCGCTGTAGCAGATATTGGCGAACCACCAACCATGCCGGGAGTGCCTGGGTCATGCCGAAAATACCGGCCGCTATGCCACCGCCGATCAAACCCGTGGCCATAAAGCCGACGGCGCTGCTGATGACCATGGCCTGGGGGCCAAGGCCAAATCCGGCCATGAACAACGGCAGATCAGCGAAATAGACCAGCATCAGTGCACCCGGCGCCCGGCTTAGGAAAGCCGTTGCGGCGAAAGCACTTAAAACGCCGGCGCCAATGGCGATCAGCGTTTCCTTGGGCATGGTTTTATCCCTGTAATATCCCGGAGCGGCTTACTTGATGAGGTAGGGAATCAATGCCAGGAAACGGGCTTTTTTGATCACCCTGGCCAATTCACGCTGTTTTTTGGCCGAAACGGCGGTAATGCGGCTGGGCACGATCTTGCCCCGTTCCGAAATATACCGGGACAGCAGCTTGGCGTCCTTATAATCGATTTTCGGCGCGTTCGGTCCTGAAAACGGGCAGGACTTGCGGCGACGGAAAAACGACGGCCGCTTGCCACCGGGTCCACCGGCTCCCATGCCACCAGCGCCGGGTCCGCCCCGAGAGGGTCCACCATAAGGAGGGGTCATTTTTTATCTCCTTCGTCTTTGGTCTCGGCGTCATCGGCCTTAACGTCATCGGCCTTAGCATCATCGGCCTTAGCGTCATCGGCCTTAGCATCTTCAGCCTTGGCGTCATCGGCCTTGGGGGCGTCCGCTTTAGACTCGACCTTGGGCTTGTCGTCGGATTTGGAAAAGCCCCTGTCACCGTCGGAATCGCCGCGGCGGCCACGATCATCGCCGCGTTCCTTGGCGCGAAGCACGGCAGACGGTCCTTCCTCAAACTCGTCGACCCGCGTCACCAGGTGGCGCAGAACGTCCTCATGCAGGTGCATTTGGCGTTCCATCTCCTGAATGGCGGGGCCGGTGGCGTCGATATTCATCAGCGCGTAATGGCCCTTGCGGTTTTTCTTGATCTTGTACGCCATCGACCGCAGACCCCAGGACTCTTTCTTCGGCACGGTGCCGCCCTGGTCGGTGATGACTTTTTCGAAGGTTTCGACCAGGCCGTCGGCTTGAGCCGGGGTAAGGTCTTGGCGTGCGATAAGCACGGTCTCGTAAAAAGGCACGGTATTCTTCTCCCTTTGGATTATCTCAACCCCCAGAATTTGGCGGGTATAGCCGGGACCATCCCGGCAGGAAGCTATTTAAAGCGCGCGCACTATACAGGTTTGCCGGGGTGGCGCAAGCGCCGAAAAGCGCCCTGGTTAAGACAAAGGGCGAAGGGCAAGGAGGCCTGAAACATTCCGTTTTGATGGTCACGCTTGACAGCCACGCCGGGGCGCTTTACCTGCCAGTTTCGGATTGTTTCTAAAAGGGGGTCATTGATGACGCGAGCGTTTGTTTTTCCCGGCCAAGGCAGCCAGGCCGTTGGCATGGGGCGGGACGTGGCCGAGGCCTTTGCCTGCGCCCGCGAAGTGTTCGAGGAAATCGATGAGGCGCTGGGCCAGAACCTGTCCCGGTTGATGTTCGAAGGCCCCGACGAAGATTTGGTGCTGACCGAAAACGCGCAACCGGCAATCATGGCCGTCAGCATGGCGGTGATGCAGGTGCTGAAGACCGAGGGCGGGATTGACCTGTCCGCCACGGCGTCATTCGTTTCCGGCCATTCCCTGGGGGAATATTCGGCGCTGGCCGCCGCCGGGTGTTTTTCCATTACCGATACTGCTGGATTATTGAAAACCCGTGGCCGCGCCATGCAAGAGGCGGTTCCCGTCGGCCAGGGCGCCATGGCGGCACTGATGGGGCTCGACCTTGATGATGTGTTGGCGATCGCCGCTGATGCGTCCCAGGACGGTGTTTGTGCCGCCGCCAACGATAATGCACCGGGCCAGGTGGTGGTTTCCGGCGATACCGCCGCGGTTGAGCGAGCCATCGAAATCGCCAAGGAAAAAGGCGCCAAGCGGGCGATCCTGTTGCCGGTCTCGGCGCCCTTTCATTGCTCTTTGATGGCGCCCGCCGCCGAGGTCATGGCCGAGGCCCTGGCCGCGGTGACCATGCAACCGGTGTCGGTGCCGCTGATCGCCAACGTTACCGCCGACGTGGTTGCCGACCCGGCGGACATCCGCTCGCTTTTGGTCGATCAGGTCACCGGCATGGTGCGTTGGCGTGAATGTGTGCTTACAATGAAAAATGAAGGCGTCGATAGCTTGGTTGAGGTCGGCGGCGGCAAGGTGTTGGCGGGTCTGACGCGGCGGATCGACAAGGAACTCAATGCCGTTTCCGTCGGCACCCCGGACACCATCGAAGAATTTCTAAAAGGGCTATAAGATGACTGCCATGTTTGATCTGAGCGAAAAATGCGCATTGATCACCGGGGCGTCGGGCGGCATCGGCGGTGCCATTGCCCGCGCTTTTCATGCCAGCGGCGCCCGTGTCGGGCTGTCCGGCACACGCGTCGACGCGCTTGAGGCGCTGGCCAAGGACTTAGGCGACGGTGCCTATCCGTTGCCCGCCGACCTATCCTCGTCCGAAGCCACGGAAGGGCTTATCAAGGACGCCGAGGCGGCCATGGGCGGGATCGATATCCTGATCAATAACGCCGGCCTGACCCGCGATCAACTGGCTATGCGGATGTCCGACGAGGATTGGAGCCAAGTTCTGGAAGTCAACCTGACGGCGGCTTTTCGGCTGTCAAAGGCGTGCCTGCGCCCGATGATGAAAAAGCGTTGGGGGCGGATTATTTCCATTACTTCCATTGTCGGGGTTACCGGTAATCCGGGCCAAGCCAATTACGCGGCGTCGAAAGCGGCAATGATCGGGATGTCCAAATCCCTGGCTCAGGAGGTGGCGAGCCGGTCCATTACCGTCAACTGCGTGGCGCCGGGGTTCATCGCCACGCCGATGACCGACGCCTTGAGCGACGATCAAAAAGAAACCATCACCGGGCGTATTCCCGCATCAAGATTGGGTGACCCCGATGACATCGCCGGCGCCTGTGTTTATCTGGCCAGCGACGAGGCGTCTTACGTCACCGGACAGACGCTGCACGTCAATGGCGGCATGGCGATGATATAGGAAAATTCTTAATTCAGGAGACCACTGGCCAAGGCAAAAAAAGTGTGTTACGTAGCGGCACTTTCCCCACGAATGAACGGCTGAGTGGCCCGATATCCTCTCAAAGGAACGAATTTCACCATTAAATTTGTCAAGGAATAAAGACTATGAGTGACGTCGCTGATCGCGTTAAAAAGATCGTTGTTGAACACCTGGGCGTTGATGAATCCAAGGTCGCCGAAGGGACCAGCTTCATCGATGATCTTGGTGCCGATAGCCTGGATACCGTTGAATTGGTCATGGCCTTCGAAGAAGAATTTGGTTGTGAAATTCCCGACGAGGAAGCCGAGAAAATTCAGACCATCAAAGACGCTATAACCTTTATCGAATCACAAAGCTCTTAAAGGTTTGATCGGGTTCCGCCGGATGGCCGGCGGGGGTGTCCCGGTTGCTTATCCCAGCAAGTGTTCTTGCTGCTTTTAGTTTTCGACTAGCGAGAAACCATGAGACGTGTGGTCGTTACCGGAATGGGCCTCGTAACCTCTTTAGGCGTCGGGGTAGAACAGAACTGGAAAAGCCTGCTTGCCGGGAAGTCCGGTATCGGCTCCATTCAATCCTTTGATACCAGTGATCTAGCGTCCAAGATTGGCGGCCAAGTGCCTGTCGGTGATACCGCCGATGGTCTTTTTTGCGTCGATGATTGGGTCGGCACGAAGGAACAGCGCCGTATAGATGATTTCATTGTCTACGGCCTGGCAGCGGCGACCCAGGCGGTAACGGATTCAGACTGGGCGCCGGAAGGTGAAGATGACCTGTTCCGCACCGGTGTGATGATCGGCTCAGGCATCGGCGGCCTGAATGAGATCGCCAAAAACGCGGTCATGGCCGAAACCGGCAAAGTGCGGCGGATCAGCCCGTTTTTCATTCCCGCCTGCCTGATCAATCTGGTCTCCGGCCATGTTTCGATCAAATACGGTTTCAAGGGCCCCAATCATTCCGTGGTAACGGCGTGTTCCACCGGGGCGCACGCCATCGGCGACGCCGCCCGGATCATTATGTTGGATGATGCCGACGTGATGATCGCCGGTGGCGCCGAAGCCGCCATTTGTCGCCTCGGCATGGCCGGGTTCTGTTCGGCCAGGGCGCTGTCGACCAACTTTAACGACACCCCCGAAAAGGCGTCGCGGCCGTGGGACAAGGACCGCGACGGTTTTGTCATGGGTGATGGATCCGGGGTCGTCGTGTTGGAGGAACTGGAACACGCTAAAGCGCGCGGCGCCAAAATTCTGGCCGAGGTCGTCGGCTATGGAATGTCCGGCGACGCCCATCACATCACTGCTCCCGCCGCCGATGGCAACGGCGCCCAGCGCTGCATGTCGGCGGCGTTGAAGCGCGCGGGCCTCAATCCCGAAGACATCGATTACGTCAATGCGCATGGCACCTCGACTCCGCTGGGCGATGAAATTGAATACGGGGCCATTCAAAAAGTGTTCGGCGCGGCCGCCGAAAATATTTTTATGTCGTCGACGAAATCGGCGATCGGGCATCTGTTGGGTGCCGCCGGTGCGGTTGAGGCGATCTTTTCGATTCTGGCCATGCGTGACGGGGTGGCGCCGCCGACCCTGAACCTGGACAATCCTTCGGTCGACGGCGTCATCGAATTGGTTCCCCACCAGCCCAAGGAACGCTCCATCAAGGCGGCGTTGTCCAATTCCTTCGGCTTCGGCGGCACCAACGCATCGCTTGTTTTCAAGGCGGTGGACTAGAATCCGCTATCGGTTAAGCTGGCCCATGGGTGGCACCCATAAAATTCTATTATTCTTCGTGACCGTGCTGATCGTGGCCGGTGGCGGTGCGGTGTATTGGGGGAATGCCCAGTTCAAACAGCCGGGCCCGTTGCCCACCGAAAGAACCGTCATCATCGAACGCGGCGCCAGCATCAATGCCATTGCCCGCGATTTGAAGCGGGCAGGGGTTCTCGCTAATCCGCTGGTGTTTCGCCTCGCGGTCAGGTTTTCGGGACCGGGCAAGCCGTTGAAGGCCGGGGAATATGCATTCCCGGCCAGGATCAGCCCCGAGTCCGTTCTCGACCTGTTGCGCTCCGGACGCACGGTTGTCCGCCGGGTGACCTTCGCCGAGGGTCTGAGCACAGGGGAAATCCTGGCTCAATTGGCGCGCACCCCTGGCCTTGATGGCGCCTTCAGTTTTTCCCCCGGTGAAGGGACCTTGTTACCGGAAACCTATCATTATTCCCACGGCGACAAACGCCGCGACATTGTTCGGCGAATGACCACCGCCATGGAGGATTTGCTGGTCAAGTTATGGAAAAATCGCGCCGAAGGTTTGCCCTTGAAATCCCCCGGTGAAGCCCTGGTCCTGGCCTCCATCGTGGAGAAGGAAACCGCCCTGGCGGTAGAGCGGCCCCGCATCGCCGCGGTTTTTATTAATCGCCTGAACAAGGGCATGCGCCTGCAATCCGACCCAACGGTGGTTTATGGGCTGACCAGGGGAGTAAAGCCCCTGGGCCGGGCATTATTAAGAGCCGATCTGAAAAAACCTTCGCCCTATAACACGTATTTGATAGATGGCCTGCCGCCTGGGCCGATCAGCAACCCCGGCGCCGCCTCGCTGGAAGCCGTGCTCAGGCCGGCGCAAAGCCAGGATTTGTATTTCGTCGCCGACGGCTCCGGCGGCCACGTGTTCTCAAAAACTCTCGCCGAGCACAACCGCAACGTCGCCAAATGGCGGAAGTTGAACAAGACCGGAAAAAAGCTGGATCAATGATCTTTCAATTCCTTGGCTTGGCGCTGCCAAAGCTCGGCGTAAAGACCGCCCTGGATTAAAAGGTCCGTATGCACGCCGCGTTCGACGATGCGGCCCTGATCCAGAACCAGGATCATGTCGGCGTCGACGATGGTCGACAGGCGGTGGGCGATGACCAGGGTGGTGATGGAAGCGCCGATATCCCTGAGGCAGGCCTGAACGCTCTGTTCGGTGGTGCTGTCCAGCGCCGATGTGGCTTCATCGAGAATGAAAATACGGGGGTTTTTCAACAACGCCCGGGCAATGGCGACGCGTTGTTTTTCGCCACCCGAAAGCTTCAATCCGCGTTCGCCGACCCGGGTCGCGTATCCTTCCGGCAGGCCTTGGATGAATTCGTGGATATGGGCCGAACGGGCCGCCTCTTCGACCGTCTGTTGGCCCGCCGTCGGTCGTCCGAAAGCGATGTTGTAGCCGATGGTGTCGTTAAACAGCACCGGATCTTGCGGGACCACGGCGATGGCGCTACGCAGGCTGTCCAGAGTCAGGGTCTGGACTTCACAGTCGTCGACGAATACGCTGCCCGCATCCGGGTCGTAAAAGCGGTACAAAAGCCGGGCGATGGTGGTTTTTCCGGCACCGGTGGGACCGACCAGGGCGACCTTGGTGCCGGGCGGCACCTGAAAATCGAGACCGTTGATGGTCTGCAAACCATTACGGTAAGAGAATTCCACATTCTCGAAACGGACTTCACCGGGACCCATCGGCAACGCAATGGCGTCCTTGCGGTCGGGCAGATCCGGCGCCTCATCCAGCAGTTCGACCAGTTGTTCCAGTTCGACCAGCGCCTGCTTGATCGCCCGGTAAAGGTTCCCCAATCGCTCGAGCGGCCGGACCAATTGCAGCAGGTAGGCGTTGACCAGGACAAGCTCGCCCAAGCTCATGGTTCCGGCCTCGATCCGGCCCACGGCCAGCATAAAGATCGATAGCATGCCGCCGGTCAGGATGGTCATCATGATGAAGCCCAAGAAACTGCGGTAGGTGAAGGCGCGGACGGTCAACCGCTCGACATCGGCGAGGCTGGTGTCATAGCGCTCGGCGACGAACTGTTCGTTGCCGAAATACTTGACGGTTTCATAGTTAATCAAGGCGTCGATGGCTTCGCCGTGGGCCACCGCCCCCTTGGAAATGGCAAGCCGCTGGTGCTTGCGCAGGCGGTCGGACCCGATGATTAACACCACCCCGTATAAAATGATGGTCACCAGCAGAACAATGGCAAAGACAAAATCCAGGCGAACCAACATAAAGCCGGTGACGAACAGAATTTCCGCACCGAACGGCAGGATCAGGAAGATCGCATCGAACAGGAATTCCCGCAATCCCCTCAGCCCGTTGTCCATGACGCGGCTGATTTCACCGGTGTTGCGGGTGAGGTGAAAGCCTAATGACAGGCGCAGCAGGTGTTCGCTGGAGCGCAGCGCCAAGGTGCGTTGGGCGCGCTGTTCGATGGGCCCGTACAGCATCCAGCGGGCTTCGTTAAACAGTTTCGACAGCCAATAGATGAACACGTAGGCGGCCAGGATGCTGGCCGGCGCGATCGCCCATGCGGAGATCCCCGGGTCGCCGGAAAACGCATCGACGGCGGCTGCGAAAAAGTTAGGAACGGTGGCGTTCAACAGCGCCGCCGCCAACAACAACCCCAACGTCAGGAAAAACCGGTTGCGGAAGCGGCTTTCGCCCCAGGGCAGGACGGTCATCATCAGGCGCATCGCGGAATAGCTTTCGCCACCTTGCGGGTTTGATGGTTTTGCGCTTTCCATCTCTCAGTCCTTTTTCGGAAGCCGGCTGTACACCGCTTCCGTCCACCCCGGCGGCAGGGCGCCGGCCAGCCAGGCCAGGACGTAGGTCGGCCACGGGAACGCGATCCGGGCTTTGTCTTTCTCCAGGCCCTTGCGGATGATGCGGGCGGCCTTCTCGGCGTCGATCAGGAACGGCATCGGGTAGATGTTCTTTTCGGTCATCCGGGTACGGACGAAGCCGGGGCAGATCACCGACACGCCGATGCCGTCGGCGGCCAGCCAGCCGCGTAGGCCCTCACCGTAGCTTTTGACCGCCGCCTTGCTGGCCGCATAAGCGGGGGCGCCGGGCAGCCCCCTAAACGCCGCCACCGAGCTGACGATAGCGATTTGGCCGGTGCCGCGTTCGCGCATCGGCGTAATGGCCGGCCATACGGTGTTCAGGACACCGGCCAGATTAACGGCGAAAATATCCCGCGCCTGGGTCTCGTTTTCGCCGCGCCCGCCCGAGCCCGAGGAGATTCCGGCGTTGGCGATGACCAAGTCCAGGGGGTGCTTGGCATCGATGCCCTTAATCCATCGAGCCGTAGCGTCGCGGTCCGCGACATCGACGACCTTGGCCTCAACATCGGCGCCGAAACCGCGACACGCCTTGGCGACGTCCTGCAGGCGTTTCTTGCTGCGACCGGAAAGGGCGAGGAAGCGGCCCGGCCCGGCGTAATCGCGAGCCAGGGCCTCGCCGATGCCGCTGGAAGCCCCGGTAATCAGGACGGTGGCGGGAGTAAGGTCTTTCTTCGCCATAATGAATGAATTTATAGGGCGGATTGATCTCGGTGGCGAGTGGGTTGCGCCCCGGCTCGGCTTGTTGCCGACGCCGACCCGGCGTATAAATCTTCCTGAATATACTTGCGAGCATATAAAAGACGGAGGCCGCGTGTCCCTTTCATCGATGACCGGTTTTGCCCGCGCCGAGGGCCGAAAAGACGCCAATTCGTGGACGTGGGAGATCAAAAGCGTCAACGCCAAGGGCCTGGATGTGCGCAGCCGCCTTCCCAGTGGCTTCGAGAGCTTGGAAAAACCGCTCCGAGACCGGGCCGCGAAACGGCTAAAACGCGGCAACGTGTCGGTGGCGCTGAACCTACGCCGGCAAGAAGGGGTGGCTGGCGTCCGGGTCAACCATGCGGTGTTGGAAGAGTTGCTGGCGGCGCTGCCGGAAATTCGCAAACGGGTTGCGGACGCCCGCGAGCCTAGCCTCGACGGCTTATTGGCGTTGCGCGGCGTCGTCGAACCGGTCGAGGAAGACCTTAATGATGAGGCGCGTGAGGCATTGGAAACAGAAATCCTAAACGACTTCGACACTGCCTTGGAGGCGCTGGCGGCCATGCGCGATGAAGAAGGGGTGCGCCTGGCGGAAACCCTGCAAGCCCGTCTTGATGATATTGCCGGGCTTTGCGCGGAAGCCGAAAAACTGGCGGCGATGCAGCCCAACGCCCTGCGTGCACGTCTAAAGTCGCAAGTTCGGACGCTGTTGGAGGATATTCCCGCGATCCCGGAAGAACGCCTGGCCCAGGAGGCGGTGTTGCTAATGAGTAAGGCCGATTTGCGGGAAGAACTGGACAGGCTGCAGGCGCACCAAGAGGCGGCCCTGGAACTGATGAACGGGACCGGCGCCGTTGGCCGCAAACTCGATTTCCTGTGTCAGGAATTCAACCGCGAGGCCAACACATTATGTTCCAAGTCCCAGGACATCGACTTGACCCGGATCGGGCTGGAATTGAAAGCCGCCATTGAACAATTGCGAGAGCAGGTGCAGAACATTGAGTAACGATGAAAATTCCTCCGCCATGACTATTTCCAGGCGCGGCCTGATGCTGGTGTTGTCGTCGCCGTCGGGCGCCGGCAAGTCGACGATCTCGAAGGCGTTGCTGGAACGCGACACCGACATCATCATGTCGGTGTCGATGACGACTCGACCGATGCGACCGGGTGAGGTCGACGGCAAGGATTATATCTTCGCCGACCAGGACACCTTCGATGCCATGGTTAAAGCCAGTGAATTACTGGAACACGCGACGGTGTTCGAAAATTCCTACGGCACGCCTAAGGCGCCGGTCGAAAAAGCGCTCAGTGAGGGCTGCGACGTCCTGTTCGATGTCGACTGGCAAGGCACCCAGCAATTGGCAGAAAACGCTCCTAAGGATCTGGTCGGCATCTTTATCCTGCCGCCGTCGATCGAAGAACTTGAACGCCGCTTGCATGGCCGCGCCCAGGATTCCGATGAGGTGGTCAAGAAACGCATGGCCAAGGCGACCTCGGAAATGAGCCACTGGGCGGAATACGATTACGTTATCGTTAACGAGGATGTCGGCGATAGCGTCGCCCGGGTTGAAGCGATCCTTACCGCTGAACGTTTGAAACGGGTCCGTCAGCCGGGCCTGGGCGATTTCGTGCGGGGCATGGGTGTCAGTCAGTAGCGCGTGCAATCGCGCAGAACTGTTCCACCGATAATTCCTCGGCCCTGGCGGTCGGCGCGACGCCTAAGGCGGCAAAATCCAAATTCAGCGGCTTCAGGCTGGAACGCAGCATTTTTCTGCGTTGGCCAAAAGCTTTCGCAGTGACCTTCTCAAGGCTTTCCCATTCGGCCGGCGCCAGCGGCACAGGGCGCGGGGTCAGGGATACCACCGACGAGGCAACTTTCGGCGGCGGCGTGAAAGCTTCATTCGAAATATTGAACTCAAAGCGGACCTCCGCCAGCCACTGTGTGATGATCGAAAGCCGGCCATAGCTCTTGTCTCTGGGTTGGGCGGCCAGGCGTTCGGCGACCTCTTTTTGGAACATCAAGGTCAGGCCCTCGAAATCGTTGATCCGGCGAAGCCAGCCCAACAGTAGCGGCGTTGCAATATTGTAAGGCAGGTTGGCGATAACCCGACGCGGTGCCGGAACCAGGGCGGCCACGTCGGTTTCAAGGGCGTCGGCCTCGGTAATTGCCAGTCGATCCGGGTCCGCGTCCTG